>Ga0315331_10000073_pt1 | contig 52458 bp, 53 predicted proteins | sample M160m34915metaG_FD_203456 | JGI IMG/M metagenome (GOLD analysis project Ga0315331, IMG submission 203456) | Ammonia-oxidizing marine archaeal communities from Monterey Bay, California, United States - M1 60m 34915 | ecosystem: Environmental > Aquatic > Marine > Intertidal zone | place: USA...
TTTGTATAATGTTTTTTTTGCCCATTCAATTTCTGACCAATAATGCCCTCTTAGTAAAACAAATAATGGAATTTTCTGTTTTAATACATCAATTCCAAAATGTGATTGTCTATCAATAAATACTGCATCTGGAGAAAATTCATCAATCAATCTTTTGAACTTTTTATTTGTTACAAACCATTCTTGCGGTCTTTTACTTGGAAAACCGGTACTAAAATCCGTATCTTTAACTAGCATAGTTTTAACACCTAATTTTTCTAAAGCAATTGAAAATTCTTTTAAATGAAAAAATTTACCTTGACTTCCATAAGCAATTAACAACTTCATTTCTAATCATTTTATTTCAAATTACTTATAATATTAAATTTCATCTGATATCAATTATATCCAGTTTTTAGGTTAGAATTAGACACTAGTGAACTTGATATAGCTGAAAAATTAAAATCAAATATTGAAAGAAAATTTAGGATTTAGATTTTGGTTTTACTTTAGGAGTGGTTGGTCAAGCTATTTTGCTTTCGCATTAGCTGCTCTGAATACTCTTACAGTAACATATTATCTTGCAATTGAAAAATACCCTATATTACAAACAATTTTTCCAAGTTTTCTACAATATGTTTTGATTATTGTTTCAATTGGAATTCCTCTTCTAATTTTAGTAGGATATGCTCATTGGAAAAGAACCCCTGCATATAGATCTGAAGCTGATATTTGGATGGAAAGTAACCCATATCAAGCTAGAATGTTAGTGAATTCTGAAATATTAATAAAATTAAATTTAAAATTAACTGAATTATTAGTTAAGCAATCTAAAAATGAATCTGTATCTGATGATGAATTAAATCAAATAATAAAATTACAAAAAGAATTTAACAAACATGCTGATGAAAGAACGTTTGCAAATAAAAAAGATGTTAAATTTTTTAAAAATATTGATTCTTAATTGAAATTTTTATTTATTTTTCATAGTAAAACAAAAACAACTACTCATACCTATTTTTGCTAAAAATTTTCTTAAATTTAAAAATTTAAATCTAAATACTGAATATCCAGAATAAAAATATGGACAATTTTTTCTCTCAATAATTTTAAACTGATTTTTATTAAACAATTTTTTCCAATAAAATTCTGAAAAATAAAAAATCTCATGAATAAAACTTGTATTGGCACCCAATGGATGGAAAAATAATTTTTTTAGATTTTTTTTTGATGATTTAGGATTTTTATCATTTTGTTTGTTTTTACTATTTTTTTCTATCTTTGAATTAAAAATTTGCTGAATTTTATTTGATTTAATTAAATATTTAGGAATTAAACAATAATGCCAAAAATTTGTAATTATTGACCACCAACTTGATGGAACAATATGAATAATAATTCCATCTTTTTTTAGTACTCTTTTCATTTCCATAAAGGCTTTGTCAATATTGTGAATTTCTTGTAACATATTTGAAGAATAAATTAAGTCAAATGAATCATCTTCAAAATTCAATTTAGTTATGTCTCCTTTTTGAACTAAGTGAATTTGTGGTGATAATGGATTGATATCTATTGAAGTAACTTTATGTCCTTTTTTAGAAATTATGTTTGCCTGAAATCCATCACGACCACCAATTTCTAAAATTTTTAAATTTTTTCGATTAGGAAATACTTCTAAAGCAGTTTCTAATTCATCAATTCTAATTTTTTGCCACCAAACAGTTTCATTATTTCCATTATCTTGCATTTATAATTTTAATAATTCAATCTATACTAATGTAATGGTTTTTAGAATATTCTATTTTTTACTTTCTTAAATAGATAATTTCTTTCAAATTATTTATCCCAATCAAATTTTTGTCCAATTAGACTAAATAATTCTGTATTATTTTTTTTATAAAAATCAATCAAAAATTCTCTTGTTTCTTTTTTCATTTCTGGATACACTGCTTTTTTCTGTTTTTCTGGAATTAACTTATGATTATCAGGTATTTCTAAGAAATTATAAATTTTATTTATTACTTTTTGAGGATTTGATTTTAGATCTTCTGTTGAAATAATCAATAATTGATTGGAATTAAATATTTCAAACCAAATTTTTAATTGATCAGCATAAAATCCTTTTGCAAGATATGATCTACGAATTGCATATTTTTCTATACTACTTTTAGACTCTTCATTAATTTCTTCTAATCTTTTTATTTCTAGTTTTATTGCATCTTCAAATGATAGATTTTCTGTTCCAGATCTTACACCTAAATGATAATTTGAATAAGCTCTATCTACAGGATTACGTAAAAGTACAATTAATTTTATTTTTGGAAGATTTTTTAAAATACGTTTTGCAACAATTGGATCCCAAATATAGAACGGTGTATCTTCTCCTGTAATTGCAAATTGTTTTTTTTGTTTTACTAACCATTTTGAAAACAATGTTGGAAATAGTGAACGATACCAATTTAGTCCCAAATGAAAATTACTATCAAAATAACCTAATTCATCATATGCTGCTGGAAGAACACAAGGATGCTGACAAATATCATAATAAAGTGATGTAGTTCCACTTCTAGCTGTTCCAATAATCATAAAATCTGGTAAAGATCTAATTGGTCCAGTTAATGCGTATATATTTCGTTTATAAATCTGATAAAATAATTTCTGATATAATTGATGAATTATTTTATTTTTTTTAACCATGTTCATAATTAATTAAATTACCAATTTGTTATCTATTTATCAATTTTACAGTCTATAAAATAGAAACTATGTGTATAGTGTAGATATCTATTTAAAAGATTTTTAATTTCTAAATCATGGATAAATTATTATGAAAAAAAATATTTTAATTTTAATTCCTATTTTGTTAATTTCAGTTTTTATTTATGGTGTTTTTGTTGGAACATATAAAATATTTCCATATGAAGAGTTGAATTCAATAAAATCATTTACTCTAAATGAAAAAATTATTTCTGAACCACCTATAGTATATGAAACTAATGTGAGTGAATTAATAAAAATTAAAAATAATAATGATATTTCAAAACTACGAAGTAATTTAATTGATTTCATATGGAAAGATAATGGTTTTCCAGATTCTAAATTACCTGCTAGTATTGATGAGAATATCTCTAATTCAAATTATAATGATTTTTCTAACTTAAAACAAATAAATCAATTAAATATTGAAATGGAATATGGCGTAAATTCTTTAGCTTATTTATTTATACCAGAGTCAAGTAATAATGAATTAATTATTTATCACCAAGGTCATGGTGGTAATTTCTTTAAAGGAAAAGATACAATTCAATATTTCCTAGAAAAAAATTATTCTGTTTTAGCTTTTTCGATGCCTCTGTTAGGTATGAATGAACAACCTGTAGTTGACATTTCTAATTTAGGAAAAATAAAATTAACTTCTCATGAACATTTACGTTTTCTTGAATCTGATGATTTTTCACCAATACTCTTTTTTGTAGAACCACTTGCTGTTTCCTTAAACTATTTAGATAAAAATTATAATTTCAACCATTATCATATGATTGGAATTTCTGGTGGTGGATGGAGTGTGACGTTATTTTCTGCTATCGATGAAAGAATTTCTCAAACTTACTCCGTTGCTGGTTCTCTTCCAATTTATTTGAGATCTATTCCTGAAAACAGAGGCGATTATGAACAATGGATGCCAGAGCTTTATCAAATAGCAAATTATCTAGATTTGTATATTATGAGCTCATCTGGTGAAAATAGAAAATTTATTCAAATTTTTAATAAATATGATCCATGTTGTTTCTCAGGTGAATTGTTTAGAACTTATGAAAATGAGGTATCTGATGTAGTTTCTAAGTTAGATAATGGTCATTTTGAAATTTTTCTTGATGACACTCACAAAAACCATAAAATTTCAGAAAATACATTAGAAATTATTGCTAATTCAATAAAAAATTAAAATAATTTTCCGCAAAGAAGAACTTATGAAAAAATCATAAATATACGGTCCAAAAAACATGTTTTATGTTAATAGCATCTCAAAATTTATCAAATTATGGTGTACCAGTACCTGAAAATACTATTTTTCGAATCAATTTAGCATGGACAAATTCTTTAGATGAGTTAAAAAATCTCTTGCAAAAACATAGTGAACATGATATTTTTGTTGATTTACCAATACATCGAACAAAGCCTCCTAATAACAAATATTCTCTAGAAGATATCATTCCAATATTTGAATCAAATCCTAATGTTAAATATTTGGCAATTTCTAATGTTGAATCATCAAATGATTTAAAAAAGTATCTTGATTTGTTACCAAATTCAATAAATCTAATTCCTAAAATAGAAAGTCCAAATGGTGTAAATAATATTAAAGATATTACTGATTCACTTTCTTCAGAACAAAAAATAGTAATGTTAGATCATGATGATCTATATTCATCTATGTTAAAAAATAATGAACCTTCTACAAATTTTGTTTCTTATGTAAATAAACTAGCAGAATATTGTAAAACAAATAATGTAATTCTTTTACGAACAATTGGTGTAGTTTTTAGTGATGATGAAAAACGTATTACAGAATATGTAAATTAATTGTAGATTAAAATGTCACATTATAATTTTGTGAAAAAATGTAGAATTTGCTCTAGTAATAGCCTAAAAATGATTTTGGACCTTGGAGAACAACCTCCATCTAATTCCTTTATTGATAAAAATAAATTGAATTCCTTAGAATCAAAATTCCCGTTAAGACTATTTTGGTGTAAAGATTGTTATCTAGTTCAATTATTGGATATTGTTGATAAAGAATACTTGTTTAAAAATTATTTTTACATGACAAGCGCTAGTAAACCTATAGTTGAACATTTTAAGAAATATGCTCAAGATGTATTTCAAGAATTTTTACAAAAAGATGATTCATTTGTTGTTGAAATAGGAAGTAATGATGGTTCTCTGTTGAAAGAATTTAAAAAATTAGGTGCTTCGATTTTAGGAATTGAGCCAGCTACAAATCTATCCGAATTAGCAAATCAATCTAATATTACCACAAAAAATACCTTTTTTTCATCGCAAGTAAGTAAAGAAATTATCAAAACAAGGCATGCATCAGTTGTAATAGCAAATAATGTGATTGCTCATATTGAAGATTTACAAGATTTAATGTCTGGAATTAAAATTTTAATTGGTAATCATGGAGTATTTATTTTTGAAGTTCCATATTTGGTAGACTTGATAAAAAATTTAGAATTTGATACAGTTTATCATGAACATCTTTCATATTTTTCTATTTTACCATTATTAAAATTGGTTAAACAGTTTGGTTTAGAAATTTTTGATATTAGAAAACAATCAGTTCATGGAGGAACTTTACGAATTTTTGTATCTAAACAAAATAATTTTGAAGTTAGTAGTTCAATAGATGATTTTATTAATTCTGAATATGAATTGGGTTTAGATAAAAATCTAATTTATGATAATTTTTCAGAAAAAATTAAAAAATTAAAAATTCAATTAAAAGAATTATTGTTAGAATTAAAAAAAGAAAATAAATCTTTATTTGGATATGGTGCTTCAGCCAAAGGAAATGTTTTGTTAAATTATTGTAAAATTGATAATTCTATTTTAGATTTTATTATAGATACTACTCCTATAAAACAAGGAAAATTTACGCCTGGAACTCATATTCCAGTTTGTTCTCCTGATGAAATGTTGGATAAAGGTGATGGTGATGTTGCATTACTTTTAGCATGGAATTATGAATCCCAAATTTTAGATAATGAAAATAACTTTAGAATTAAAGGTGGTAAATTTTTAATTCCAATTCCAAAATTAACCTTGAAATAAAAATCTAGATATAGTTAAATAATTATAAAAATCAAAATTGATAAGTTAAATTGATTTCTAATCTTGTTTTTATTTTTGATGTTAATGATTTAGATGCTATTCCTAAATCAATATTAAATAATTCAAAAAATAAGATTTTCTCCTTTTCATCTGATACACATGAAATACTTAGTTCAAAAAAATTAAATCATGAATTAGCTGATAATATTCTAAACAAAAATGATCGATTAGAAATTTTTGATAAATGTTTAGGTTATTTTTCTTGGGATTCTGAAATACCTTCTAATGATTTAGTATTTGAAGGTGTTAATTTGTTAAAACTTTTTGATTCTCACGAATTACATTCATTATTGATGCCTGTTTTAATAAATTTTATTACAATTAAAAGAATAATTGAAAAAGAAAAACCTAGTGGAATAGTCTGTTCAACTATTTCATCAAAATTTATTCAATCATTAGTACAAAATTCTGAAATAAAAATTCAAATATTTGAAAATACTTTAAAAAATGATTTACTCTGGGATAACATTTCAATTAATTATAATCTTGGAAAAATACCTCTCTCATTGAATTTATCTAAAAAAAATTATTTGACAATAAAAAAATTCACTGAATCAGTAATGGGTATTTCTTCTAATTTTTGGTTAGATTGCAAAAATTCTAAAAAATCAATTGTTTTATTAGAATTTAATACTGAATTATTTTCAAATTTATTAGATAATTTAAAAAATTATGATGGAAACATAATTCTTGTCAATCAAAGACGTTCTGCATTATGGAGTAAAAAAGCAATTAATGCTGTAAAAAAATCTAATTGTAAAATTCTTAATTCTGATAAAATCTTGACTAAAAATGATAAAAAGATAATTTCTCAACTATCTGAAGAATATTCAAAAAAATTTAACTTTTTTTGGAATAATTCACAAATTTTTGAAAATTTTTTTCAAATTGAAGGTTTAAGTTTTTGGGACATAATTAAAGATACTTTTGTAAAAAATTATGATGCAAAATTATTTAATTTTATTTCAATTATTCAAACAATAAAGATTCTATTTGAGAATATGGATATTAGATGTATTGTATCGTTAAATGAAATCGGTGAAACTGAAAAAGCATTTTTAGAGTTTAATAAAAATAGGATTCCATCTATTGTTCTTGAACATGGATTTGTTGAACGAGATAATCAAACAAAAATATATGATAAAATACCTGCTGGAATTCTTGATTTTCAAAACAAGTTAGGAGTTTGGGGAATTTCTAAAAAAAAATATTTAATTAATGAATATGCAATAGATCCTTCAAAAATTCTTGTTACTGGAAGTCCTAGACATGATGATTTTTTTAATTCTAGATTAATAAAAAAACAATCAAAAGAAACTACTATTTTATTGACTCCAAATCCTATAACACAAATTTCTGGATTATCAAATAGTGATTTAGAATTAAAATTTGAAAATACTATTAGAAAAATAATTTTAATTCTAAAAGAATTTAAAAATTGTAAACTTATTGTAAAATTACATGCATCTCAATTACCGCACAATAAAAAAATTAAATCTTTAATTAATCAAATTGATTCTAATATCCTTGTTTATCAATCCGTTCCAGTTATTGATACCATAAACAAATCTGACATTGTAATTGTTATTTCCCCAGAAAGTTTTGGTACATCTACAATGTTATTAGAATCAATGATTTTGGGAAAACCTACAATGAATATTATTTTAGATAATAATATTCCAAATTATCACCATATTGAACAAAATGCTGTTTACACTATATCTTATAATGATAATTTGTTAAATTGTTTAAAAAAAATATTGTTAGATGAAGAATTCAAAAGTGAAATTATCAAAAATGCTGATATATTTGTGTCAAATTTTTTGGCTAATCCCGGAAATGCTTCAAAAGAATTTTCAAAAATTCTCAAATCTTTTTAAATTAACTGTTACATGGTAAGGTTTTTTAGAAAAGTCATAAACAAAAATCTATGTTCAGCGGTAAAAAGATCTTAATAACTGGTGGAACCGGTTCTCTTGGCCAAGCATTAACAAAAAGATTACTAAAACTTGATGTTGATACTGTAAGAATTTTTAGTAGAAATGAAAATAAACAAATTGAGATGGAGAACTCGTTAAATGATTCGAGATTAAGGTTTTTCTTAGGTGATATACGTGATTCAAGTAGATTAGTTAGGGCTACTGATGATATCGACATTGTTTTTCATACTGCTGCATTAAAACATGTTCCAAAAATTGAATACAATCCTTCTGAATCAATTAAAACAAATGTAATTGGTTCACAAAATGTTATTGATGCATGTTTAATTTCCAATGTTGAAAAAGCTATATGTGTGAGCACCGATAAAGCAGTATCTCCATTAAACACATATGGTGCTACAAAATTACTTATGGAAAAATTATTTGTGACCGCAAATAACTATTTAGATCCTAAAAAATATCAAACAAAATTTATTGGACTTAGGTATGGAAATGTTGTTGGAAGTAGTGGATCGGTAATTCCAAAATTTATTGAATTACTTAAAAATAAAAATGAAATTAAGATAACCGATCCTGAAATGACTCGTTTTAGTATCACGATGGATGAAGCATTAGATTTTATTTTAAAAGCAACAGTATTGGGGAAAGGTTCAGAAATTTTTATTCCCAAATTAAAATCATATAAAATAAAAGATGTTACAGATGCTTTAACCGAATTAATTGGTAATTATGGTAATGAAATAGTTGGAATTAGACCTGGAGAAAAATTACATGAAACTTTAATTAATAAAGAGGAAATGCGTTACGCATGGGAATTTCAAGATTTACTTATGTTGACATCTCCTTTGTATCCAATGTTTAATCCAAATGTAATTAATGAAAAATATGATGGAATTAAGCAAATAGAAAATATGGAATCATACTCATCAGATAACGTTGAAAAAATTTCTAAAGATGAATTAAAAAATACATTCCAAAAATTAAATTTAATATAATTTAGATTTTTTCTAATTCATATGTATGTTGAATTAATTTGAATTTATTTTTTTTAAAAAATTTTGCTGAACGGAGATTTTTAGGATTTACATTTGCTAGATATCTTGGTCTTGGATTCTTATTCATTATTAATTTTAAAGCCTCTGTAGCAAAATTCTCGCCCTGAAATTTTTTACTAATAAAAATTCCTACTTCATTATTTTTTGAAAGATAGATTGTACCAATTTTTATTTTAGATTTGTAAATTATATACCATTTTGAATATGGTTTTGATTTAAGAAATTTTAGATGTTCAGAATATGTAGGCATTTTTTTATGAGAAATATTTGTTATTTTATCTCGTTCTTTTAATAAATTAAATAAAAATTGAAAATCTGTTTTTTTGACTATTTTTATACTGATACAATTTTCTTCCAATTCTTAAACATTTTTTTTGCTATATTAAAACAGTTAAATTTTCGCATTTTTATTTAATAATATTGAAAACATTTGTTGTTGCAGAAATAGGTTCTAACTGGGAAGGGAGTGTAAAAAAATCTGAAAAAATCATTCAGGAATGTAAAAATGCAGGTGCTGATGCAGTCAAATTTCAAATGTGGAGAGCATCAGATTTGTATTCTATTAATCATCCTGAATGGGAAACTATTAAAAAATCTGAACTTACTTTTGACAAAGCTAAAATATTAAAAAAATTATCTGATAAAAATAAAATAGAATTTTTTTGTAGTGCATTTTATCCTGAAGCTGTTGATTTTTTAGAAACTTTGGGTGTAAAACGATATAAAGTCGGTTCTAGAACCTGTTTATTAAAAGATCCCTATTCACTTGAGACATTAAAAGCAAAAGCAAATACCGGAAAACCAATTATAATTAGTATGGGAATGGGAGGTAACCAATATAATATAAAAAAAATTTTTTCGAAAAATAAAACAACGTTTTGTTATTGTATTTCTGATTATCCTTTAAAATTTAATAAAATTAAGTGGAAGGATGCAATAGCATCTGATGGTTTTTCTGATCACACATTAGGTAATACTGCATCTGTACTATTCACAGCATTTAAAAAACAGAAAAATTCAAAATCTATATTTATAGAAAAACATGTTAAAGTAAAAAATTCTAAAGGACCGGATGCATCAACGTCAATTGATACTAATCAATTGAAGGAATTAATCCACCACATTAGAATTATAGAGAAAAGTAAATTAAATTAATTTATTTTATTAAATTTCTAAAACTTTTACTATTTGTTATATTTTAATTTCATAGTTAATTCCCAATATTGTAATTCATTATTTGTAAGATCTTTTACATATCTATGACATCTGACACATCCATTTCTGAGGGTAATTCCTCCCATCGGATAATCTCCCCTTACTAATCTCTGTAATCTATAAGTTGGTATTTCTATTCGTAGATCGTAATTGTCATTTATTTTATTATTTGAAGTTTTTTCGGGTAAATTATGCCAAAAATGTGTTCGTTCCCCTTCAGGATCTACAATAACCCATAAAACCTTAAACGAATCGTTTTTCCAAGTCTCTGTTAAATCATCTAATGATTTTTTAAATATTTTTAAATCTGATTCATATGGTTCACTGATATATGATCTCTCTTCTTTAGCAATATTTGCAACTTGTTCACGCATTACTACATTATATGCCCCAAGTTCTTTTCTAGTATATTTTTGAGGATTAATAGTAAGTTCTGCCTTTCCGTATTTGACCATCATATAATCATCTGGTCCCATAACATATGCTTCCACATTTGGAATTTCTTGTTCTGCAAGTTTTACATAATCATTTTTGTCTGCATAATGTATATCATTTGCAAAAAATAGTTCTCCTAAATAACATAAATCTGATGCATATGGAATAATCGTTTTTGCTTGAAGAGCTTTAGCCACATTGATACTGTATTTTGCAGATGAGTCGATCTTCTTTTTTGATAATTCCATCATAGTTTCTACTGGAAAATCAAAAAATGCAGGAAATATGCCTGTTTGTGTATTCATCGTAAATAATATATCAACATCATATTTCTTACCTAATCTTTCAGCTTCGTTTAGTGACATAAGATTATCCGTTTGACAAAATACTGTAGAATCATCTCCTTGAAGAATTATCGATGAATCATCGTCTCCTCCATCATTTCTTATCATATCCAGAGTAACTCCCGGAATGAGAGTTGTAGATTCATCATGTTTCATTACTTTAACATTTTTGAAACCAGATGCTCTGATTGCTCTTTCAAAATAAGGTTTATCAAAATCTGAAATTATTACTTGGGTATCTTTTATTTCCAGAGGTAATCTGTTAATTGATTCCATTTGAAAATGATCTTCATGTGCATGTGAAAGATAAAGAAAATCTATATTTCTAAATGATTCCGGTTTTCTTTTTGGTGGTGGATAATGCCAAAGATTTCCGGCCCAACAAGGGCCAACCAACCAAGGATCAGTTAATATTTTAATATCTTCAATTTCAATTAATAGACATGCCTGAGTAATGTATGTAATTTTCATAATTGTTAAATCACATTTTATGTATATGATTTATTAATGCTTCATTGATTATCAGTTGTTAATGTTTTCAAAAGAGAAATTTCTTGAAGATGGATTTATTGACATGGGTCCAGTTTTAGATAAAAATGCTACACGTAATTTGTTAGATCAAATTTATGCCAGTAGAAGTTTTTCATCTGCATTGTTTATTAATGAAGAACAACATAAAACAAATCCTAAATATAAAAAAACTAATCCTGGTCCTGGCATTAATTTTACGGAAAAAGTAGATCTTAGTTTTATTGAAGAAAATCCATCTTTTCGTAAAGCAATGACTACTGTATTAGGTTCAGATTATAAAATAATTTTAAAGAAATTTATCGTCGGAGTCCCTAATAATTGGATTCCTGATTGGGTTATTCGTGAGACATCTGGTTTATCTGCATCTAATCTTGGTTCATATATTAAACCAGAATTCCAAGATATCACATACTTTCATGGAATAGATTTTCACCAAGATTTAGTTGATCATCCAAAAAGAAAATCTGATTTTGTGACTCTTTATGTTTATCTTGATGATGTTGATGATAACATGTCCCCATTGGCAGTGGTACCCAAAAGTCATATTTTTGGTGCTACTATATTTCCTCATAAAATTACTATTCACAATGGAACTAACAAACTAACTTATGATGATAGACAAGGAAGAAAAGAAGAATTTGAATTTAAATTTTTAACAGGTGATGCAGGAAATATTTACTTTTGGTCAGCATTAACATTACATGGAACACAACCAGAAAAAGTAACTACTCCTAGAATATCATTACGTTATCTAATTGAACGTAGTAAATCGGATGAACCCTGTTTAATTGATGAACTTAATACTCACATTAATGGTCCACTTGTTCTTGAGTCTGTTCGTAATGATCAAGAAAAATCTGGAAAAATAGATAAAAAAGAAAATACAATTAATAAAATTTTAGAAAAACCATAACTGGCAGATATTTTATTTGAAATATGTCCGATTTAATATTTTATATAATGATTGAACATAGTTGTTTCGATATTTTAATATAAAATGATTTAAAAACTAGACAAAACATCAAAACAACAGTTTGAAAAAATCATCATATATATTTGAAAATTTTAATTTGAGTAAAAAATATCGAAAAGAACTTATTGAGTTTTTAAAACATAATGCAAATGTTGAACACGGAGGCTATAGATTTTTTGATGGTACTTACACTCACCTCTTACAGATTCCTGAAGAATTAGCTGATTTTATAATCTATTTAAAAAAACTTGAAAAAATTAGAGGTCCATTTAGAAGTATGTTGGAAGTTGGATTTGGAAATGGTTCAACTAATACAATTTTAAATAAATTTTTTAATTTTGAAAAAATGGTTGTTATAGATAATTTTTCAGCAAATACATCTAATGATACTCTCGTAGCAAATTTACGAAATAAGAATTTGGTAATCTTATGTGGTAATTCTACTTCAAAATTGTGTATAGATAATGCAAAAAAATTGGGTCCATTTGATCTAGTCTTTATTGATGGGGCTCATCAAGATCCATTTATTCTGAAAGATTTTGAGAATTTTGGTTCTTTGTCAACAAAAGAGGGATTGGTCGTATTACATGATATTGCATCTAAAGAATGGCCAGATGTATCAAAAAACTGGAATGAAATTAAAAAGAACAAGAAATTTTCTCATAGAGAATTCATTTGTAAAGATTACAAAATTCAATTTGGAATAGGTTTAATCTCAAAAAAAATTTGATTACTCTATAACTGCGTATGATATTAAAGAACCAATTTCAAAGCGTTTAATTCGTAAATTTCCTATTCCTAATTCATCCATAACTGCTAATGTTTCACCAGGCCATTCTTCTGCATTTATTTCATCAAATGCTATGATTGATCCTTTAGGCATTCTAGGAATAAAATTTTGTAGTGCAATTTTTGTAGGTTCGTATATATCCATATCTAGGTATAACAAACTCACTACAAGATGTGGATTATCTTTAATGTATTTTGGAATTGTTTTGTGTACATCTCCTTTCACTAACTCAATTTTTGGAATATGATTGATAAATCTATTAGAATCATAATTTTTTATACATTTTTTTAAATCATCATATGAATTAACATTGTAACCTCCTTTTTTCATTTGAGTAGTTGGTTTTTTTGTTTTATCAGATTTTGAAAGTTCTGGAAATCCAGAAAATGTATCAAAGCCAATTACTTTTCTTGAATAATTTACCGGTTCAAAAATAGAACTAAAATGAGCAAAACTTAGCAGACCGCCACCGTATGCAACTCCACATTCAACTATTGACCCTTGTACATCTCTAATTTTTTTAAAAATTTCATATTTAACTAAAAAATTAGTTAATGTTTGTCTTGTAACATATTTTGGAAAATTTCCAAGCTTATCGATAATTGTATCTTCACTATCTATAAAATATTGTTCTAATTCATTATAAAATGTAAAATCTTTTCCACCTAAATTTGCATTATCATTAACCTTGGATGCTTTTTTATTCATTTATCTAAAAAAATATTTAGCTCATATAAAAACGCTAATCATTATTTTTCATTTTTATCAAAATATGAGGATTTTCTTTTATTTCCTCTACTGTCCTTTGATAAACATCATTAGCTTTCATCAATTTTATATCACTTTTCCCAATCTTCTTCTTCTTCACAATTCCTTCACGTTCCATTATTTCACCCATTATGTTGACGTTATTTTGAACTCCTTTTTCTATATCTCTAACAAACAGAACAATTTCTTTTTCTTTTTTAGTTCCGCTATGATCTATAATTGTTCCCTTAAATTCCTTGAAATATCTGTAGTCGCATCCTTGAGTTTCTTCAATATGATGAAAAAAAGTTACGGATTCATTATATGTTAAACCAATAATCATTATCTTAGCATCCAATTCCCGTAATTTTGCAAAAATTGAATCTGGACCAAAGGAATGATGGTATGTTAAATTTGCTAAATAATCTCTATATTTTCCAAAAATTGCAAAAGAAAATACAGGATCAAGTGATCTTTTACTGTTTGAATCATTTCGAATTAATTCACTGATTACACCCATTTTTGATGGTGTTTTTTTAACATCATAAGGTTCTCCATCACAAAAATCATAATTAAAAGTAGGAACAATCAAAGTGCCTTCCTCCGATAAAATATGTTTTAGAGATTCAATTACAGTTTGTGGTCCTCCATCTACTCCTCCAAATGATTTGTAAGAACTGTGAACTAACAATACATCACCTTTATGAAGACCCAATTCTCGAAAATTCAAAACAAGTTTATCAAAATTTACAGTCATTTTTCAATTTTCTTAAGTAGTTTTGAATTTATTAAAATTTTGATACTAGATTGAAGATCGGATAATGGAATACCTGATCTTTTTGATATATCTTGAATAGTGTTATTCCCATCAGATAGATTCAAAATCCAAAAAATTGCAAATTCTATTCTCCTTTGTTTCATGGTACTTTCTTGTCCACCTATCTGGTGATATATTCCTCTTTTACCTAATTGAGGCTCACATTTGGGATTCAAGTTAAGATACTTTTCTGAGTATGATTTTTCATTTACATTTTGTTTTTCTAAATTTTTATTTTTATTTGATTTATCATTTTCTAAATGCAAATGAAAATTGTTTTCCAATTCAAATAATACTAAAAGATATGCTTCAAATGATTCTGCCAACGATTTTATATTCATAAAATTAAGATTATCTTCCGATGTGTGATATTCTGGAAACTCGTTTGAACCATAAATTGAACGAAATATTGATCCTACTGGAAGATTAAATCCTGGTGAACAAAATTGACGTTCATCACTACCCCATGGAAAAAAATCTAAAATTCTAAATTTTTTTCCAGATTTTTTTAAGACATTTACAACCGCTTTGTCAATTTCGTTATTACTGTCTCTAGTTTTTTTATATGTTAAAGATCCAGAATCACCTAAACATGTTGCAATTAAACCATGTTTAATTTTTGAAATATTTATTTCATTTATCTTAAGCCATGCTATTGCACCAATGGTTTCAGGTATGAACAGAAAACGAATTGAATAATTATTTTTAAAAGTTTGCAAGTATTTTGCAAGCATTGTTAGTAGAACTACTCCTGAAAGATTGTCATTACACATTGAAGGATGACAAACATAGCATGAAAAAAGTATTTCATCTTGACTTTTACCTGGTATTAGATATTCCCCATATGTGAGACTACCATTTTCTAGTTTGGAGTCAATCACTACATGATATTCTCCTTCCTTTAATCCAAGTAATTGAGAATGTGACATACAAAATCCCCAATTTTCTGAATAATAGGATGTTACATATGGAATAACATTTGGTTTTTCAGGAATTGTATGAATATGTTTTTTTAATTCTGAGAGTGAAATTTTTTTATTTATTGGAGTACTGTAATTTAATACATGCAGATTTAATTTTTTGAAATCTAAAATTTTTTCCCCATTGGGATTAATTATGTATGCATCATTAATGTTCCATTCTTTGGGGATTTTCCAATCAAAGACTTTTTCTCCTGTTGGAACTTCATGAATTTTTAATGGAATTTCTTTTTCTATAATTTTTAATGTTTTTCTTACACCATCACCTGTAATACTTCTACATATAGGATATAATTTCTTCATAAGTAGAAACATTTGATTGGCGATAATTTCAGATTTTTCAATTATTTTTATTTGTTCTTTAATGTCCATTTAGTCTCATTAATTTTTAACATAAATTAAATTGAATCGTTTATGGCTTTGATCACTGTTTCAAGATCCTTATCTGTAAGATTTGGATGTGTAGGTAGAGTAACAATTTCTTTTCCTACTTTCTCCGTAATTGGTAATTGAATATTTGACTTATAGTAACTAAAAGTATGAATAGGTTTGTAGTGAATACCTGTTTCTATTCCTTTTTTAGTTAATTTTTCTCTAAATTTTTTCCTATTTTTTACTCTAATCCAATAAAAATGATATGAACAATCTTTATCAAATGGCATCTTTTTTTCTATTTCAATTTTTTCTGAATATGTTTTTCCTATTTTTCTTCTTATGTTATTAGTATAATTTAATTTTTTTAATTGCTCTAATCCAATTGCTGCAGAAAATTCATTCATATAATAATTCCCTCCTATTTTTTTAACATCGTAATCTACACCATTTCTATTTGTAATTCCACACCATCGTTTTACTTTTAGTGTTTCTTCAATTTTTTTATAATTTTTTGAATTAATTGAAATTAAACCTCCAGTAGGCATTGCAAGATTTTTTACTGGATGAAAACTAAAACATACCAAGTTTCCATGACCTCCAATTTTTCTATTTTTATAACTAGCACCACTAGAATGAGCTGCATCCTCAATTAGTTCAATTTTATTTTTTTTACATATTTTTGAAATTTCTGCAAGATCTGAAGAGAATCCACCAAAATGTACTGGTAAAATGACTTTTGTTTTGTTTGATATTGAATCTAATATTTTCTTATGATCAATACATAATGTTTTTTCATCAATATCAACAAATTTTGGGATTCCACCGTTTTCAACTATTGCATTTGCAGTTGCAACAAAAGATAGTGATGGTAAAATTACTTCTTTGTTTTTTATATCATACATTGACAGTGCTAAGTTAAGAGCTGCAGTTCCACTGTTTACTGCAACAGAACTTTTTGAATTCACATATTTTGAAAATTTTTCTTCAAATTTTTTTACATTACCATTACCTGCACCTGATGCCCAAAAATTACTTTCTAAAACTTTGTTTATTGCTATTTTTTCTAATTTATCAGTATATGGATCAAATAATTTAATTTGTTTCATTATGTTCTATAATTTTTCTTAGGTTTAAAATATTGCTCATCTTTTTTTAGAGCTGATAAATGTCCATCATGTTTGATATTTTTATTAATTTTAAAAATCTCTGGTTTAACTTTGTTTAGTTTAATTATATCTTGAAGAAATATCGGTCTGGTTGAAATATTTTTTATAATTTCTTTAACAAGTAGAAGATCTTCTAGTTTATCTACTGTATATCTAAAGTTAGAAATATTTTTTTGATTTTTAATATTTTTTATAATGAATTTATTTTTTGGATTGCGAATAAATGGTGTCACATGTTCTCTATCTGAAGGTTTTTTTGCAATTTGCCAAGCTTTTTCAAGACTTACAAAAGAAAAAACTTCAACTTCTGTACCATAAGGAAATGTTCTTTCTAATGTATTAGTAATTAAGTCACATTTTCTATATTCGTTAATTACCATATCAATAATCTTTGGATCGATTAAAGGATTATCTGCTGTAATTCTTACTATTGTTTCTGCAGAATTTTTTTTTGCACATTGATAAAATCTATCTAAAACATCTTCTGAAGAACCTCTAAAACATTCAATTTTTTGTAAATTAGCATATTTACAAATTGAATCATCTTCAATTAAATCCGTTGTTGCAACAATAATCTTTTCAATTTTTCTAGAATGTTTTACTTGATTTATTACATAATCTAGAACTGTATTTTTACCATCAATTTTCTGTATCACTTTTTTTGGTAATCTAGTTGAGCCTGTTCTTGCTTGAATAATACAACAAATCATTTTACTCTATTTTGATTTATTATTATACATCAAAATACTTTTACATTTTTTCTATTAACTAGTTTATCATATTATTTTTCTAATTTAGAAGATCTTTGATGCTTTCTAAATCACTTTTTGGTGAATAATTTAATTCTTTTTTGCTAGAGATATTGATTTCTTTCAACTTATTTTATAAAATTACAAAGCGTTTTTAATAATTTATTAAATTTATCAATTCCTTCAGTCTCAGATACTTCTAATGGTGTTTCAATTGTACATGAAAATAAGTCTAAAATTTCTTTTTCATCCACAATCTTTATTTCTTGAATATCTTTTTTTCTTTTTTGAATATGATTAAATAATTTAATTATTCCTCCATAACTTTTTAATTTTTTTATCAACATTTTCTTTTTAGTAAAAAATACTAGTAAAACTAATTCAATAATTATTAATGATGGAAGTAATTTGATAATTGTTTTAGTATTATAATTTGATAAAAGTACAATCCATCTATTCCTTTCTAATAAATAAAATTTTTCGCCACTCCACTTCCACTGTGCACTTCCATGATGATATACAATGGATTTTGGAACATAATATGACTTATAATTTAATAATCTTGCACGCCAACCTAAATCTAAATCTTCATTATATGCAAAAAATTTTTCATCAAATAAACCTACTTTATCAAAAATTTCTTTTGGACAAAATAAACATGTTCCTGCCGCAAACCCAATTTCTTCTATTGAGTCATATTGTAACTCATCTACTTTTCCCTTTTCTCTTGAATATCCAAAACCAAAAATATTGATTAAATTTCCTGCACTATCAATTATTTTTTTATCCTTCATTTTTAGAAATTTTGGTTGATACAATCCATTACCATTTTTTTTATATGCTTCAAACAAATAATCTAGCCAATTTGGTGCAACGATTAAATCATTATTTAATAAGATGATGTAATGTCCATTTGCATTTCTTATACCAATGTTTAGTCCTTCTGAAACCCCCACATTATCTTTATTTAAAATAAATTTACATGATTCATATTTTTTTGAAAATTTTTCACCACTTTTATCTGGAGAATTATTATCGACAATTATTAATTCAAATTTTTGTTTTGTTTCTTTGAATATTGATTCTATACAATTTTCTAAAAATTCCACACCATTGTAATTTAGTATAATTATAGAGACTAATTTTTCATCTGAATTCATATTTTGAGGCATTATCTATAATGATCCCTTATTTTTATGGCATTTTGCCTAACATTTCTGGATGTTGTATTTTTATTTGGTCATGCATTATTTCAATTGATTGATCTATTGTCAAAAGCTTTATTCCCTTTTCACCAATTTTATCACATTTTAAACATGATTCGAGAGTTCGTGGTGCGATTTGTTTTAATCTTTTTGTAGGTATTGAATTGATTAAATTTTCTGAATATCCAAATGATTTTGCAATTTTTTTAGAAAAATCTAGTCTGCTTATACATGAAAGTCCAGATAAATGAAAAATACCCTTCATATCTTTTTGTAAAATTTCTAGAATATTTTTTGCCATATTGTCTGCTAAAGTGGGTGTATTGAATTGATCATTTACTATTGATATTTTATTTTTTTTGTTTAATTGATCTAAAACCCATAGTCCAAAATTCATTGTTTTTCTTGATTCATCACTTGTTTTAATATATTCAGAAGGAATCCAACCAAAAATTACACTCGGACGTAATATCACACTATCTTCAATTTTAGAAACAATTTTTTCACTTTCAAGTTTTGTTTTACCATAAATATTAACAGGATTTGGTTCATCCTCTTCTGTATAGAATTTTTTATTTCCTGAAAAAACTGCATCAGTAGAAATGTGAATTAACTTACTTCCTATTTTATCTACAATCTCTGATATATTTTTTGTACCTGTTACATTTACATCAAAAGCATTTTTTTCAAATTTTTCACAATAATCCACATTTGTTATTGCAGCAGTATTGATAATTATATCTGGCTTTATTTCAAAAATTATTTTGCATTCTTTTTTATTTGTGATGTCTATTTTCATAGTTTCTATATTTTTAAAATTAATAGAATTTTTATTATACGAACCTATAAGTTCATAATTTTTTGCATTTGTTAATATTTTATAACCTAGTAATCCACTGCTTCCTATAACTAATATTTTCTTTTTCATTCATTAAAATCAAATTTTGATATGATAAAAACTTTGTACATAATTTATCTTTTTTAGAAAAAATAATTTTTGATATATTGAATTTTAATTTGAAATAAACTAATTATTGATACTAAACAATATTAACTCATAATTTTAATATTATTCTATGGAATTAGACATAAAAAATTATGATCTTGGAGTTCAAGTTTTAACACCAAAAATTTATCATGATGATAGAGGATTTGTAAGTGAAATTTTTAGAAACGATTGGGGTGAATTTTTTGGTAATCATAAACCAAACCAAATCAATGTTTCTAAAAGTGAACCTGGAATTATTCGTGCTTGGCATAGACATTTGAGAGATCAAGTTGATTTTTTTACTGTTATAAAAGGAACTGTAAAAATTTGTATCTGTGATAATAATCCAGATTCTAAAACTTTTGGAACCTTGGTTGAAATTATTACTAGTGAAAAACAATTACAAATTGTTAAAGTCCCTGGACATTATTGGCATGGTACAAAAACAATCAGTTCAGATGAATCTTACACTGTATATTTTATTAATAATCTATATAATTATGAAAATCCAGATGAAGAAAGAATTCCATGGGATGATCCAAACATCATTGATCCACGTACTAAACAACCATACAATTGGGGTGTATGACTAAATCATGAAACTTCTTGTTTGTGGTGGTTATGGATTTATTGGAAGTTCATTTATCAAAAATCATAGAACGAATTTTCCTAATGATGAAATTATTAATATTGATAATTTAAGCATTGGATCGAATAAGCTAAATTTATCTGAAATTAATAATGAAAATTATACTTTTGTTAATGGAGATATAAAAAATTTTAATAAAATAGAAAAAATTTCTGTTGATGTTGATATAATTATTAATTTTGCAGCTGAAACTCATGTAGATAGAAGTATTGCAAATCCAAAACCATTTCTTGAAACTAATATCATGGGCACATATTCTCTTCTTGAAATTTGTAGAAAATTTAATAAAAAATTTATTCATGTTTCTACTGATGAAATTTATGGTGATTTAGAAAATAAAGATTCATTTAAAGAAAATGATATTTTAAAACCAAGTAATCCTTATTCAGCTAGTAAGGCTGCAGCTGATCTTTTAGTTGGTTCCTATCAACGAACTTATGGTATTGATTCTATTATTACCAGATGTACAAATAATTTTGGCCCTAATCAATTTCCAGAAAAACTAATTCCAAAAACAATTATTCGAGCAGCACAAAATTTGAAAATTCCACTTTACGGTGATGGAAATCAAATTCGAAGCTGGATACATGTAATTGATCATGTATCAGCAATTGATGCGCTATTATCTAAAGGAAAATCAGGTGAAATTTATAACATTACAGCATGGAATGAAATTTCAAATAAAAATATTGTAGAAAAAATTCTAAAAATTATGAAAAAATCTTCTGATCTTATTGAATTTGTATCTGATAGGCCTGGTCATGATAAACATTATTCAATTGATTCATCAAAAATTAAAAATGAAATTAATTGGATTCCAAAATATACATTCGATGATGGTTTAATTCAAACTGTGAATTGGTATACAGAAAACTCTTCTTGGTGGGAGCCATTAATTGACGAAAAAACTCTTCATCCCCAACCTTGGACATTAAATTGGAATAACTAATGATGAAAATTTTCATGATATCAAAATTTGAAGATGAATTTAATTATAGATAAAAATATGTTAAATAAATGAAAGGAATAATTTTGCATGGTGGACATGGTACAAGACTACGTCCATTAACTCATACAGGCCCTAAACAACTTCTTCCAATTGCAAATAAACCAATGTCTGAATATTGTTTAGAATCATTAAAAAATTCTGGAATTTCTGATATTGCAATAATTATTGGTGGTATTGGTTCCAATAAAGTAAAAGAGTACTACGGAAATGGAGAAAATTTTGGAGTTAACTTAACTTACATAGAGCAGGATTTTCCAAAAGGAATCGCTCATGCTGTAAGACTTTGTAAGGATTTTATTGGAGATGAAAAATTTGTTGTTTTTCTGGGTGATAACATTATTCAAAAAAATATTACTGAATATGTTGAAAATTTTAAAGATTCTGATGATTCAGCATCTGTTTTACTTTGTGAAGTTGATAATCCTACTCAATTTGGAATTGCCGAAATAGAAAATGAAAAAATTATTAAATTTACAGAAAAACCAAAAAATCCTCCAACAAATCTAGCTGTTACAGGAATTTATTTTTTAACTCCATTAATTTTTGATTTAATTGATAATCTTAAACCTTCTTGGAGAAACGAACTAGAAATTGTTGATGCACTTCAAATGTTGTTAGATATCAATAAAAAAATTAGATATTATATGATAACTGATTTTTGGAAAGATACTGGAACTCCTGAAGATATTCTTCAAGCCAATAAAACAATTCTAGAAAATATGAATTCTTATTTTAAAGGAATCAAAAAAGATGATGTCATAATTGATGGTAATGTGATGATTGGAGAAGGAACAAAAATTGAAAGTGGTTCTAAAATTTTTGGTCCTGTAATTATTGGAAAAAATTGTATTATAGGGAATAATGTACAAGTAGGTCCAAACACAAGTGTAGGAGATAATTCAAATTTGTCTCAATGCAAGATTATTAATTCAATAATGATGAATGATTGTGAAATAAATTCTAACATAGAAATAAAAAATAGTATTATTGCTTCAAACTCAAAAATCTCAAAAAGTGAAATAAATCAAAGCGAAAAAATATTTTTGTTAGGAGAAGGAACAAAAATTATTCTATAGATTTTAAAATTTTGAAAAAATTGAATTATTTAATTTGTTTAAATACTATTATTAGTAAGATTTGAAAGCAGATTATGATGGATATTTTGGTAGTAGCTGCACATCCTGATGATGAAGTAATAGGTATGGGAGCAACTTTGTACAAATTATCTAAACAAAAACACAGAATACATCTATGTGTTGCAACTGATGGAACCGGAAATTATAAAAAAAATTCACCTGAATATGAAAAAATTTCTAAAATTAGAAGAGCAGCATGTATTAAATCATCTAATTATCTTGGGATAAAGTCTGTAGATTTCTTGGGTTTTCAGGATGGACATCTTGATTTAACTCCTCAGATTGAAATCAATATGTCTATTGAAAAATTAATCCAAAAACATAATCCTCAAATCGTCTATACAACTCCTAAACATGATCTACATACTGATCATCATAAAATCCATGAATGTACTGTTGTTGCAACAAGACCTCATAATAATTCAATTTTAAAAGTACTAAATTATGAATTCCCTACAGTTCAAAAAACTAATTTTTTACCTAATGTTTTTGTTGATGTTTCTAAAGAATTTCCAAAGAAAATATCTGCGTTCAAATTTCATAAAAGTGAACAACAAAAATTCCCATTTCCTCGATCAATAAAATCCATCAAGAATTTAGCTGAAAGACGTGGAATAGAATCTAATCTAAAACTTGCAGAAGGATTTAGTTTAATTCGTGATATAATTAAATAAAATTATTTTTAAAATACATCTGAATCACTCATAGTTAAATACCAATTTTCAAAATAATTTAATTCAGTTAATGAATTTTCTTCAAAAATTTTAACAACAAAATTATTTTCCATTGGAATATCTTTAAATCCAATTTTAGTTATTTGAGAATGAAATGATTCTAAACCATTTGTCCAAAGCGTAATTTTTGTTAAATGATTTTTTTTACAAAAATTTATTGTATTGTAAATCATTTCTTCATAAATTAAAGAATCATTTTCTAATAAAAAATCTATTATGTGACATTTTTCATTTTGATAATTTTTTAAAATAAAATATCCTAATAGTTTATCATCTTTTAATAATTTATAACAATGATATTTTACTTCTGGATTTTTTATAAATCGCCAATTTAGATATTTTTCTGTTCGTGGAATCATAATTTTCTTAATAATATTTTTTTGTTTATTGTAAAATTTAGAAAACTCTTCGTCAAAACTTTCAATTTTTTCACATTTTATTGAATTACTTTTAATAATTTTAGTTGGGAGTTCTAAAACCATTTCCTTCATTGTTCCCAATGATTTGAAGCCTAGTTTTTTTACAAACATATGATGCGAATTTTCATTTGAAAAAGCAATTACAAATTTCCCATCTCCCATTTTGTATACCTCATTTGCTAAAAGAGTACTTAGTCCCTTTTTTTGAAAACTAGGACTAGTAACAGTCCACATGGAAAATAATCCTGATTCAATTTTATTATTTATTTCAATGTTAATAGGATGAACAATGTATGATGAAGCAATTTCATTATTTTTTAATAAAAATCTAATAATTAATTTTCCAAAAGGATTTTTTTCAAATCTCCAGTTCCAATAATTTATGTCTGAATTTTTTTCAAATACTCGATTATAAAGTGAAATAATTTTATTTTTGTAATTTTGATTTAAAATCGTTTTATTCATTTAAGATATTTTAACAATTTTTTATTTAACTGCTTTGAATAATACTGTACTAGAAATTTCATACAAAATTTTTCATTAATTCTACTAATGAATTTACAGCTTTTTCATTTGTAAAATTCTTTAGGGTATATTCTCTACCTGCTTTTGCAATTTTTCCCCATTTACTATTTTGTGGATCTTTTAAGTATTTTTCAAATTTTTCAACATAATTATTTTCATCTATGGCAATTACAGTTTTTTCATCTTCATATCCTAAAAATTCTCCTTTATTCTTTTTAGTAATTTCCATAAATGTAAGACAACCTGCAGCAGGAATTTCCCAGTATTTTATTAAAGGATTGTACGTACATGCTGCAATTGCAGAACAATATTTTTCTAATAATAGTGGATATTTGTCTCCCACATACAAATGTTGTAAAGTATTTGTATAATCTACATATGGTAGTTTATTACAAATTGTTCTTAATTTATAACAAGATAAAGCATTCCAATTTGGATTTTTAATTTTGTTAATTATTCTAGAAGGAATTTTTAAATTTCCTACATTGCCTGAGTTTAGAATTTTATTCGAAATTCTTTTTTCAAATGGTTTCATTTTTTGATATAATCTTGGTTCAAGCCCAAAAATTATGGTTTTATATTTAAAATTTGATGGATATTGTTCATGAAAAAAATCTTCATGATGAAAGTGAAAATAATAGTCAATCTTCCATTTTTTATGGAATTTAATTGATTTTTTTGCTGCTCCTGGATCAGCTTCTTTAGCAATTACAGGTATATCTAAATCTTGAATACCTACAATTTCTGAAGGCATTCCATATTCATTATTTTCATAAAGAAGAATTATGTCAAATTTATTTTTTAAAATTGATGCATCAAAAATTTCTTTGGTTGGAAAATCTTGAATCTCAATTTCTTCATTTTCTCTTAATGCTTTCATAAAAAAATTATAATATGCATTATCATAATGAGTTCCTAAGAGATAAGGATTATTTTTGTTATAGATGAATGCAACTTTAATTCTTCCCATTTTGATTTCTTAAATTAATCATAAATCTATTTAATGTAAATCTGTCTATTTTTTAATTTATGATATAATTAATAATTTTTAATTAATGATCAATTTTTTTAATTACTCTACCTGGATTCCCAACTACGACACAGTAATCTGGAATATCTGTTGTCACTACACTTCCAACTGAAATTATACTATTTTTACCAATAGTTACTCCAGCTGTAATAATTGATCCTGGAAATAATACTGCTCCATCTTTTATCTTAACTTCTGCAACTTTTCTGGGAAATTCCCCCTTTTTTAAAAATAAATTTGCAGCTGGATTATTGTGCGCAAAAACCATTACATTGGAACCAAAAGTTACATTATTGCCTATGCTTACTAATTTTGGATAAATTAGATCTAATTGGACATATGCTGAAAAATGACAATTTTTCCCAATTTTAACACCTCGTGAGCGTTGAATTTTTGCTGTAGTTTCAGAATGTGGACAAGAATATGCTAAAGAATGCAAAATCCATGAGCGTAAAAATTTCATTTTTAATTTGAAATTTCCAAAACTACCTTTGTAGCCATAAAATTCCATTAATTCCCTTTCATTAACTGATACTGGGTTCTCGTCTTTCATATTTTAGTTCTAATTTTACTTGATTTTAAATCTAAACTTTACGCATAAAGCATACACTCTAATTAATCATAACTATCAAATACTAAAAATCGAATTGATATTCCATGCCTGAAGAAGAAAAGATTTCTTACTATTTAAAAAAATCAAAGACTCCTCAAAATAATTTTGAAAAAAAAATCCATATTTCTATTCTAAGTAGTTTTACATTAAATGGAATTGAAGAAATTTTTCAAGTTAAATGCAATGAAAAAAATATTTCATGTAAAACTCATCTAGCAAATTATAATCAATATAATCAAGAAATATTAGATCCGAATAGTGACCTCTATAAATCTAAATCTGATTTAACATTTTTGATTTTAGACACTCAAAATATTTTAGAAGATTTATGGTATTTTCCATATTCAATTAATGATACACAAAGAGAAAATTTTATTGAAAGAAAATTTAATGAAATTAAAAATTTAATATCCATTTTTCTTAAAAATTCTAATTCAAAATTAATACTTTCAAATTTTTTTATTCCTACAAGTTCAACTTATGGAATAGTTGAAAGTAAATCAAATTTTGGTTTACAAAAAATGATTCTTAAATTAAATGATAGTTTACAAAATCATATTCAAAATTTAGATTCTATTTATTTATTTGATATGAATGGATTTATATCAAAACATGGTGAAAATAATGTTTTTGATCCTAAACAATACTTGTTTGGAGACATAAAAATCTCTCTCGATTTTATTCCTTATCTTGTAAATGATTTAATGGGATATGTAATTGCAATATTAGGTATATCAAAAAGATGTATTGTCTTAGATCTTGATAATACATTATGGGGAGGAATTGTTGGTGAAGAAGGATTTAATGGAATTAAACTTGGTTCTGATCCATCTGGAAAAGCTTTTGTTGAATTTCAAAAACACCTGTTAGCCTTACAAAATCGAGGAATTTTACTTGCTATTAATAGTAAAAATAATTTTGATGATGCAATTAAAGTAATTGAAGAGCATCCAGATATGGTTTTAAAAAAAGAGCATTTTGCTTCAATCAAGATTAATTGGAATGATAAAGTTTCAAATATCAAAGAAATTTCAAATGAATTGAATTTTGGCCTAGATAATTTTGTATTCATTGATGATGACCCATTAAACAGAGAATTTATGAAATCCAGTTTACCTGAAGTTTTAACTATTGATTTACCAAAGGATCCCTCAAAATATGTACGAATAATACAAGAAATTAATGAATTTAATCTATTGAAAATTACTGATGAAGATAAACAAAGAGGTATTATGTATTCTCAACAAAGAGAGAGAAAAACTCATGAAGATTCATCAAATAATTTAGAAGATTTTTTAAAAAATATGGATTTAAAAATTACAATTAAAAAAGCTGATAGTTTTACAATTCCTAGAATTTCTCAATTAATTCTTAAAACCAATCAGTTTAATTTAACTACAAAGAGATATTCTTTTGAAGAAATTCAAACAATGTCGACTGATCCAAATTTCTTAATGGGTTGTGTACAAGTTGAAGATAAATTTGGAGATAATGGAATTACTGCTGCATTTATTGTAGAAAAAAATAATTCAAAAGAGTGGATTATTGATACTTTTCTTTTAAGTTGTAGAGTAATGGGAAGACAAATTGAAAAAAGTATTTTATCATACATAATAAAAATTGCCAAAGAAAATAATGTCCATAAAATATTTGCAAATTTTATTCCCACAAAAAAGAATCAACCAATTGAAAATTTTTTACCTGATTGTGGATTTAAAAAAGAAAAAGATTATTGGTCTATTTCTCTCATTGATTCATTTAAGGGACCTGATTTTATTAAGATTGAAGAAAAATAATGTCTAAAAAACTATATGGAATTATTGCAAAGGTAATGGATATCTCAATAAATGAAATAAATGATGATTCTAGTCCTGAAACAATTCCTAGTTGGGATTCTTTTAATTCTTATATTTTATTGGATGAATTAGAATCCCAATTTCAAACTGAATTTACCATTGATGAAGTAACTGAAACAAAGAATGTTTCTGATATCAAAAAACATCTTAAAATTCATGGAATTGATTTAGATGACTGAATTTCCTTTGGAGTATAATTTTGAGGAACTTTTTGTAGGTCAAAAAGCTAATTTCTTTAAAAAAATAGACTCTACATTAGTTAATGATTTTGCTAAAATTAGTGGAGATTTTAACCCTCTTCATATGAATGATGAATATGCATCAACTACAAATTTTGGAAAAAGAGTATGTCATGGAATGCTTTTAGCATCATTTTTTTCACAATTAATTGGAATGTATTTGCCAGGAAAAAATTCATTATATTTTTCTCAAACATTAAATTTTAGAAATCCTTGTTTTATTGATGATAATATTACAATAGAGGGAGAGATAATTGAAAAAAAATCGAATATAAAATTAATAGTTATTAAAACAACTATTCATAATCAAGATGGTGAATGTTTGATTGATGGTATTGGAAAAGTTATTGTACGTTAATTATATTGTTTATTTTGAATTCAATGATTGAGAATTTTGGCATCGGAGTGGATATAGTTTATATAAAAAAATTTGAAATAATGAATTACTCAAAAAAATCTAGTTTTTATAAAAAAACTTTTCTTCCTTCCGAAATAGAATATTGTTTAAAATTTAAAAAACCTGAACAACATTTTGCTGGAAAATTTGCTATTAAAGAATCCGTAAAAAAATCCATTGATGACCCCATTTCTTTTCTTGATATTGAAACTTTTCATATTGAATCTAAATTGAAAATTAAATTATGTGGAGATTGGAAAAAAAAGTATAAATTTTTGGGTTCTATTAGTCATGAAAACGATTATGCTATAGGTATGGTTATTTGTGAAAAAATAGATAATGACTAATTATAATTTTTAATTCATTTTTATATATACAAAGTTAAATTATAATGTAAAAATTGGAAAAAACAGAAATTATTACAGTAATTTCTAAACCCACTGTAAATGCAGATGTTAGAATACCCTAGACCCAATAAAAAATGATGAATATAGAAAATGATGTAATGACACACTGAAATTAGATGTGGTTACAATTTTCCACTTCAAATTATTTTGAGATATTTTAAATTTAGATAATTGAATTTTAGTAACTACTATTTTATCAATTGCTATTTTATATTAGTACTTAATAGATAAAATTAAGGATGAATTCTAATGTTCTTTTTATCATTATTGATTCATTACGAGTAGATAAATTTCATGGTAGTAAAAAAACTTCTGTAACTCCAAACATAGATAATTTCATTAAAAAAGGGGCATATTTTTCTGAAACAATTAGTTCATCAGATGTAACAGGAATTTGTGTAGGAAATATTTTTACTGGGATGTTTTCACAAAAAACAGGCATTATTCAACGAAAATTCAATTCAAAAATCAAAACACTTTTTGATATTTTAAAAGAAAATAATTATGAAACTTATGCAACTGTTCCTAATTTAACATGGTTTAACCAATTAACTGAAAGATTTGATCATGTTGATTCATTTTTTTCTGCAAATGACACTCAAAATAGATTAGATGATGGTGTTGGTGATATTATTCTTAATAGATTAAATTCTAATAAAATGAAATCTCCTTGGATATATTATATTCATCTCAATGATTTGCATCAAAAAATCATAGTCCCAGAAAAATATGATAAGAATGAATATGGTGATACAAACTATGAAAAAATGTTATCATGTATTGATGAATGGTTAGGGAAAATTCTTAATCAATGTAATTTGAATAATACCCTTGTTGTTATTACCTCTGATCATGGAGACTATATTCCAGTAGTTGATAATTATGGCCAAATTCCACGAATTCAGGCATTCATGAAAAAAGGTAAAAAAATATTTCCACAAATGGAGCCAATTGGAGTAAAATTATTTATTATTCTTAGAAATCTAATTATGAAAAAACAACAAAGAGAGTTAAAGAAACAATTTTCTTCAAAACAAATGAAAACATTACGAGCACGTGGAAATGAAACTTTAGATGATGAAACATTAAAAGTTCCACTATTAATAATTGATAATAAAATTAAGCCCAAAATTTGTAATGATCTTGTTACTGGTGTGGATATTTTTCCGACCATTTTAAGTTATTTGGGAATTAAAACAAATTATTCAAATATTGATGGAAGAGATTTGACCCCATTGATTAATGGAAGTAAATTAAAAGAAATTCCAATATTTATTCAATCTGGAGATAAACAGGAAGAAAAAGATAGCTTAGTTGTAGGAATAAGAACATCGAAATTTAAGTATTACAGGTCAAGAAAAAATCCTAAAGAAAACATTCACTTGTATAATTTAGAAAATGATCCATTCGAAAAAAATAATTTAGTTAATTCATTTCCTGAAATTATTAATTCAATGGAAAAAACTTTGTTACAATATGAAATGATCCAACAAATTACAACAATAGAAGAAAATGATGATGAAAATAAAAAAATTGAAGAAGAATTAAAAAAAATGGGATACATTTAAAATTATTTTTTAAATATGAACTAAATATCTTATGCTTATAATGTCATGAAAATTATTTTTAAATACATTATGACATTTATTAAATACATTTAGTTTTCCTCAAATTATAATTAGAAAATATTAAATTTTTTATTTTGATAAATTAATATTTTTGAGTAATTCTATTATTTCATTTTTAGAAATAAGTTTTGGATTATTATCTAAGTGTTTTTTATCATTTAAAATTAGTTCAGCTGCTTTATCTAATGGCGTAAAAATTTCTATGGGTGAAAATTTTAATACCTTTACAATTTGTTTAAATCTTTTATCAAATTTAGAATTATTAAATTTATGTGCAATTTGTGTTGTATGTGCTAACGCATGTCCATGTGAATACCCTTCATTTGAATATACATAGGATAGTGCGTGACCTAATGTTGTTGAACTATTTCCAAATCCTAACCCACATACCAAAGATCCTAAAGGCAATTTTTCATATGTTTTGTTTAAAATTGAATCCTCTAAAATATTAAATGCATTTTCGCACAATACTTTAGTATATTTATTAGCCAATTTACTATCATATGCTTCAGTAGCTTGTGCACATGCATCAATCACAGAATTTTTAATAATTTCATCTGAAGAATTTTTAATAAAATATGAATCTACTATTGCAATATCTGCAAATATTTTATCATGATGAAAACTTTTTTTCTTTCCATCTACTTTTAATACTGAAATCCTGGTTACTTCACTTCCACTACCGAACGTAGTTGGAATCATAATTTTTAATTTATTCATTTTGTATGCACAATATTTTGCAACATCCATTGAACTACCTCCGCCTATTCCAATAATATGAGTAAAATCTGAATTTTGAAATTTTGAAATTATTTCTGTAGTAATTTCTATTGAAGGATTTGGTTCAATACTATCAAAAATTAATTGATTAGCTAATCCAGAATAATCTAACCATCCTCTAGATTTTGCCCCTTTAGACGTAATGACCAAACACTTTTCAGGAAATTTGAACTCGTGAACTGAGTTTTCTCCAAAAATAATTTTTGAAGGCTGTTTTATAGTCCACACATAATTCTGTTAAAAAGATCTGTTATTATAGATTGAATCATCAGATACACTAGTACGATTCACATGACTGAAGGAGCAAATATTTTACGCACAAAATTAAAGGAAAAGCCCATTTTGAAAGTTGCTGGTGCCTTTGATGCAATGTCTGCAAAACTAGTGGAATTAAGTAATTTTGATGCTGTTTGGGCAGGAAGTTTTGCTATTTCTGCAACTCATGCATTACCTGATGCAAGTATTTTGACTATGACTGAATTTCTTTCGGCAGCATCCAGTATGGCTGATGCTTGCTCAATCCCAGTAATTGCTGATTGTGATACTGGTTTTGGAGGTCCTAGTAACGTTAGTCATTTAGTAAAAAAATATGAATCGGCTGGAATTGCTGCAATCTGTATAGAAGACAAAATTTTTCCAAAACAAAACAGTTTACTTAAAGATGGTAAACAAGAATTACTTTCTGAAAAAGATTTTGTTGCAAAAATTATTGCAGGAAAAACTGCAAAAAATAATCCTAATTTTATGATTATTGCAAGAATTGAATCATTGATAGCTGGACATGGTATTGAAGATGCATTAAAACGTGCTACAGCTTATGAAAATGCAGGTGCAGATGCAATACTAATTCATTCAAAAAAAAATACTCCGGATGAAATTTTTGAATTTTGTAATTCTTGGAATGGAAATATTCCTATAATTGCTATTCCTACAACTTATCCAACTGTTACTGTAGATGAACTTCAAAAAAATAAAATTGACATGGTAATTTATGCAAATCAATCATTAAGAGTAGCACATTGGGCAATGACTGAACATCTAAATCAATTATCAGAGGCAAAAAGCATAAGTGAAGTTAAAACCAGTATGACAACAATGGATGAAATTTTTCATCTTCAAGAAATGTATGAAATTAAAAAACAAGAATCAAACATTGAAAGAGATTTGAAAAAAATGGGTTACATAAATTGAATGAAGAACAACAACGTAAAATATTTCATTATTTAAAAAGTAAAAAGATTAAAAATTTTGTTGGCGTTCCTGATTCTACATTAAAATATTTTATTGATGAATCATTAAAAAAAAATAATGCCATAATTACAACTAGAGAAGAAGAAGCAATAGGAATTGCAGCTGGAATGAGTCTTTCAAAAAGTAATTCCTTAGTTTTTATGCAAAATGCTGGTTTTGCTAATTCAATTAGCACTATCACTTCCCTTATACAACTATATGAAATTCCATTAATTTTTTTAATTGGGTGGAGAGGATATCTTTCAGATGATGCTCCAGAACATCTAAAAATTGGTAAAATTCAGCCTGAATTATTAAAAATTATTGGATTAAAATCACAAATTTTGACAGAAAAAAATTGGAAAGTTAAATGTGATTGGGCTTTAAAGCAGTTAAAAGAAAAAAAACCATGTGCTCTTGTTATTAGGAGAATGTTTCATGATTAGAAAAGAGGCAGTAGCAATCATTGGAAAATCTGTTGGTAAAAATCCCATTGTATCAGCAAATGGATTTATGAGTAGAGATTTGTTTGAAACAAATGATAAAGAATCAAATTTTTACATGATTGGCTCAATGGGATTGGCATCTTCAATTGGATTGGGTATTGCATTAAAAAATCCTAAAAAACAAGTTTATGTTTTTGATGGTGATGGAAATATCTTAATGAATTTGGGTTCTTTAGTAACAATTGGCAGTTTAAAACCAAAAAATTTGATACATATAGTATTTGATAATAACAGTCATGAATCTACAGGAGGTCAACCAACAAATTCGTCTCAAATTAATTTAGCAAAAATTGCAAAGATAGCAAATTATAAAATTTTTGTAATTCAAACAAAAACTAAATTAATATCAGTTTTAAAAGATATTAAAAAATTACAAGGACCAATATTTCTTTTGATAAAAATAACTACAAGTAAAGAAAGAAGTAAAAGAGTTTCATGGGATCCTAAAAGTATTAGAGATAGAGTAGTCAAATCAATATAGAAATCATGAAAGCAGTAATAATTGCAGCAGGTTATGGTACTAGATTAGGTGACCTTACAAAAAAAATACCTAAATCACTGATAGATATTAATGGAAAATCAATTTTAAAACGACAAATAGAATCACTTCAATCCAAAGGAATAACAGAAATTATTATAGTTACTGGCCCAAATCACGAAAAATTTTTAGAAAAAAAATTAAAATATGTAAAAGATAATTTTTATGAAAATCATGAACAATTAGGTAGTTTAATGGAGGCACGAAATTTTTTTAATGATGAATTATTAATTTTATTTTCAGATGTATTATTTGATAATCAAGTAATATCTAAAATTATTGATTCAGATAGTGATTTTAATATTGCAGTAGATTATGATTGGGAAAAAAATTATGTTGGACGAACTGAACATCCAATTTCACAAGCAGATTTAGTATTAATTAAAAATAATTCAGTTTTAAAAATTATGAAAAATCTTACTCCAGTAAATAATTTCAAAATTGGTGAATTTATTGGAATAATTAAATTATCCCAAAAGGCATCTGAAAAATTTTTGAATCATTATACAAATTTAGAAAAGTCTGTGAATAAAATAAAAATAAGTAAAAAATGGTATTTAACAAACATGTTACAGGATTTAATAGATAACAACAATCCCATCACTCCTATAGAAATTGATGGGAATTGGTGTGAAATTGATACAGTTCAAGATTTAGAACATGCTAGAAAATTATTTAATTAATTTTGTATATGTTTTTGTAATTCAGACCACATTATATTTTCAATTTCTAAATTTGTATCGATTAAATTTTTGTTCTCATCGGGATCATTTTGAAGATTATATAATTCTCGAGAATTATCATATTCGTTATAAATTAATTTCCAGTTAGATGTTCTAATTGATTTTGTATTAGGTTCTTTTGGAGGAGTTTTTTCACTAAGAGGATTTCCAGTTTCAGAATAAGCAAATTTTTCTTCCATATTCAGATTATTGAATAATGGGCATAAAGATTCACCATCAAATTCTTCAAAATTTTCACTAATAGGAATTTCTAGTAATTCTAAAATTGTAGGCATAAAATCAACAGTTCTGATTTGTTGTGAAATTTCTTTAGGTTCTAATTCTGGATCATAAAAATAACAAAAAGTTTTCAAAGTGTAATCATAACAAAACGCACCATATGCTCTTTCTCCAAATTTTTCTCCAGTACTAATTCCGTGATCTGATATAACCACAATTATAGAATTATCAAATAATTTTAGTTCATGAATTTTATTTAGTATTATTTCTAAATACAATTCAGAATTATGAAATAATTCATCATATTTAGAATCATTTCTTTTTTTATTTTCAAAATACTCTTTACTAAAATTTGTATATTTTTTTAAAACAGAGTCTACTATTGATGAATGAATTTTATCATAATGTAAATATAAAAAGAAATTGTCTCTCTTATTTTCAATTTTCATATTTTCTAATAATTTTGTATGTCTTTCAATTAAATTTTCATTTTCATCATAAACAATGAATTCATCAAATCCTTGTTTTGGAATAACTATTTCACTATGTATATCGGCACGTGTAAAATATCCTTCATCTTTAAGATATTGCGTAAGAGTAAGAAACTGATTTTTCTTAAATTTGTAAGTGGACCAATAACTATTCGTCCCTGTTCTAGTACCATAACATCCACTAAAAATTGCATGCATAGAAGCTATTGTATGAGGTCCATAGGTAATACATTGAGATAAAAAAACAGATTTATCTCTATTGAAAATTTTAGAATTTTTTACTCTATCTAATCTTGCACCGTCAATTGTAATAAAGATAATATTTTTTTTCAAAATTTTAATAATAAATTTTAATCATAGTTTTAAAAATGATTCTACTGTTTACCTTTAGGATCAAACCACATTTGAGTTTCATTAATTGCTCTACGTGCATCGTGTTTATTAAGAGTGGATAATTCCCTTTGGGCATCACCAGTCATACGTCCACCAATTCTTAGTACCATTAATTTCCCTGAACCCCTCATACTATGTTTTACAAATGGTTTAATGTAAACTGAATCATTTGGATGAATATTTTCCTGAAAAACAGTTTCACCTAACTGCCAATTCAAACGAATAGTTGATTGACCAATATTGTAAATCCATTGATGCAGTCCAACTTTAAGATCTAACAAATCATTTGAATTTTCTCTAACATGAATTTCAAAAGATTTTGAAAATGGCAGATTTGTTGATTGAGATAACTCTACCATTTCATATGCTTTAGAATCATGTGGATAAAACCATCTTTTAGAATCTACATATGTTTTTGGTAATACTTTATCTTCAATAATATCTGGAGGCATAAGATCGCGTGTGTTAATGCATAATGCCCTTGCAAGTTGTTCAATAATATTGTATTCTGGAACAGAAACATTATGATTAAGAAATTCATTTATTTTTTTTGAATTAATTCCTGTCCTATCGGATAATTCTTCAATTGAAATACTTGCAGCATCAATATTAAATTTTAATAATGATGCGAATGCCTTTTCTCTAGTTTCAAAATCTAAATGATATTGAATTCCTAATTCTGGACCGATAGCAGATAATTCTTGTTGCGTATCAGCAGAAATTTTATTTCCATATGTAAGTGCAAGAATTAATCCATTTTTTTCAGCACCTTTTCTTGTAGTAAAAGTGTGAGGTCTAAATGGAGTACCGTATACAGAGTCACCAGTTTTAGTAACAAAAATTTTTTTTTGTTTATCTTCTCCAATGTAGTAATAATTTACATCTCCGATAAAATAAGTAAATTGATGCATAAAATGTCCTTTATTCCATTGAATTTTTGAATTTGTAGTAGTATTGTCATCTACATAGCACAATTCTTCAATCCATTCAGGTCTAAATAACGAAACACTACTCATTGCTGTATCCCTGTATTCGTAATATGGTGAACCCCCTCTATCCATTACTCTAGATGATTTTGTAGATTCCTCTGCTCTCATTATTTTAACTCCATTTGAACAATCATCATTAATTAGAAAAAAATCTCTAGGATTCAAAGGCCATTTGTTAACGGCTTTTTGAATCAATTCATAAGAAATTTCTTTTTTACCTTCAATTATTGAATTTATTTCATCTAAAGGAATTTCTAAATCTTTAGCAGCATCTTCAGGCCTGCGTTTAATATCATTTAACAAACTTAAAAAATTATAACCTGAACGCTTCAGATCATTTAGATCTTCAATCAACATCACAATTTTTAGTTTGAAACATAAAAAGCATTCTATAAAAATCAATTATAAAAAATTATGAATGTCTGGATTTGTTTTTTTCATATTGATTTAATATAACTAATGATATTGCATCAGCCGAATTCGCAACTAAATAAGAAATAGCAAGTCCTTGCATTCCATACAGACTTCCTAAAATGATCATCCCTACAGAAATAATCATCATACTAAAAAATTTACTTAACATGACGTATCGACTTTTTTCCATTCCTAGAAATTGTGATGTAAAAATAAATGTGATTGAAGTTGGTATTACCGTAATACTCATTATTTGAATAGCAAGTATTGCGTCAATGTAAGCCGGGAATAACAGTGGTAATACAATAGGGGTGAAAATTATTCCAGATATTGCTATAATGATCGAAATAATTATTGCAAGAAATTTAATCTTGGTATTTGGTTCACCGCTTGCATCATAAGGTAAAATAAATTTAAAAATTATGTTTGAAAATAAATTCATTGCAGTCAATATTTGTATTGCAAGTGCATAATGTCCTAAAATTGAAAAACTTATAATCATTGGTATTATTAATTTATCAATTTGACTTTTTGTTATTTGTAAAAGTCCTACTGAATAATTGTTTGAAACAAATCCAATATGTTGTTTTAATAAAGGAAAATTTAATGGTGTTCTGTTTAAACTTTTGAAAACAAGTATTAGATATGATGAATATGACAAACCAATTGCATATAATATTCCATCAACACCAAAAATATAGAAAAAACTTACTCCCAGAATCACCACTAAAAATTTTTGCAATAATACATTTTTTGAATGAAATGAGAATGATTTTTTCCCAAGTAACTCTCCAAGAGCTAAAGAATTAAAAACATATGCAACTAAAACAAAACCAACATCAATTCTAAAAAACACTATCATCACTACTAAGGATGCAACAAATGTCCCACCTAGTGTAATAATATACAATGTATTTTGTAATTGAATGTTTTTAGAAATGTATACTATGATGGTATTTTTATTTGCAAACAATACTGCTGAAGATGCGATAGATGCTATTCCTAAATAGAAAAAGATTTCTCCATACTGATCTGGGGGTATAATTGAAGCAAGAAAAAACCAAAATAATGCAGTTGCACTTGTTCCTATTGTTTCCGAAACTCCAATTGCAGTTAAACCTTTAAAATTAATTTTTTTCATAAAAACCTGATCAGCCCATACATATGAAAAATATGTTTAATTATAATAAGTAATATTTAATAAATAAAATGAAAGTAATGGTATCTTAATAGAATTATTTTTTTATGTGCACGATATTTTGAAGACTGGAATTCAAACTGATTACATTATCCTGATATTTTCAGCAGAATATAATTTTCAGATTCATATAGTATTTTCCAGTCTTTTGGGATATTTTTTACAGGTTTGATCAACAAATAATCTGGTATTCTTTCTAAATCAAATTCACTAATTGGGTATGAATACAACTTTGAAAAATAAATTTGGTATGCATCAAGTTCTTTTTTAAGAATATGACTCTCCAGATCCAAATTTTCTTCATGAATTTTTCCTGTGGGCCCATCAAACGCATAATCTCGAATAAATTTGCTATTTGCATGATACGCAACAAGTTGATTATTCCCCATCAGGTACTTTGATTCAATATTTTCTTCCTTGGAAAGAATTTGAGATATGTCGTATAATTCTTGATGACGAATTTCTTGTTTTGGATCAAATATGTTATCATCATTGAATAAAATCCAATTTGCCATGATACCTGAAGCTCCCAAATTTATTAAAATTATGAAAATTATGACTGGAATCAGATACTTTTTTTTATCAATCTTTGCAAAAAATACGGCACATAATATCACAAAAATTAACGCAGGAGGAAATAATCTAATTGGATTAGTATTTATTGCAAAAATAGACATGATTGAAAAATAGACTAAAAATGAAATTATGATTGGTATTAGATTCCTGGGTAAAGAATTTCTCAAAAAATAAATTCCGCCAATTAATGGAATTAACCCTAAAAATGGAATTAGTGGAAAAATGGATAAGTTGTTCCAATTAGGATACATGTTTAAAATTACTCCGTAGATATTTTCAAAAATATTATTACCAAAATTATATAATAAAAGATCAGGATTTTTAAATAAAAGAGATGAATCGTTAAAGGACTCTATTGCATACCATTCTTTAGGGACATTAGACCATTCCATAAGAACTAAAGTACTGGAATTTGAAGTAATCAGTTCTCCAGCAGCAATGTAGTTAAACAATAGCATAGGAGTAATTGTTAATATAAAAATGGACATAAAAATAATAGATTTTTTCATTCGAGGTTTCTGAAATATTAGAAAAAATATTAAGAATCCTATCACAATAATCGCTGCTTGATATTTTAATGTAAATGAAAGTCCTGCAAATATTGCAACCATTACTATGTCAAAACGAGCAAGTCTTTTTTTTGTAATATAATAAAAACTAACAAATAATAAAAAAATAGGAAAAATATCTGCATCACTCATGTATGAATGCATATGTAATCCTGCATAAACTGAAATAAAGATAGTTGCTAAAAATGCTGTTTTTGAATTAAAAATTTGTCTTACAGTCACAAATGTGAAAAAAATTATTCCTACTGCGGAAGATATGGATATTATTTTCATATGAATGTGAGGGTTATCTGTAATGGAAGTAAGTAATCCAAAACCTAGAGATGCATTTGGAATTATGACATCACTAGCGTGACCTGCAAGAATTTCCTGTCCTGCAAAATAATAGAAAGCAATATTGTCACTATTAAAAAATGGATTGAACGTTATTGTGATAAAAGTAATTGATAATGAATAAATAAAAATAATTAAAAATACACCTTTAGCGTATTTGTCATTAAAAAAAGTGTTTTTTGTTACATTCAAATTACTTATCCCACCAATTATTCCTCATTACTTAGTCAACAAGTTTGAAATACAAACTCTATTTGAATATGAACCACGATTGAATTTTGAATATTTTTCATCTCCTAACCCAAATATGACACATTTAGAAGGTTCTAAACCAAATTTTTCACAAACTTCTATTTGTTTCTCTCCATATTTTTTTTGGTTATAATCTGGAGAAAAATTTTGCATAATTTTTAGTCCTAATGCTGCACCTGCTTTATTGAACATGTCAAATGAATTAAAAACATCAACAGGATCATCAGTAAATTCTTTTTTACATCTTATTCCAATTCTTAGTTTATCAAGCGGATAATACCCCTTGCTAAGACTAAAAGTGATAGATTTTATTGATGATCTATTTAAATCAAAATTCAGATCTCTAACTAAATTATAATATGCTAAATCAATCATCACTGGCACATTCAAAGAATCACATTGCTCAAGTATATCATTGGTAAGTTTATGTAAATACCCATTATCTGAAAAGGGAATAGAAATTATAACTGCGTCATTTTTTTTAATTTTTCCATCATCTAAATAACTGAATTTAAAATTATTTCGTTTCCAACTTATAGCATGATAAAAAAAATCACCTTTGAAACATCTTAATCTTCTAGATTTATTTTCTGCATAAAAAAAATCGAATGATTGTGATGTTCCATGAACAAATGATATGTGTTTAAATTTTTTTATTCCATTTAATTTATTTAATTTTGATTTTTGTATCCATTTAAAATAATAATTTATGAATTGTTTTCTAATTGTTAAATTTGTTAATGATTTACTAAAAAAATTATTTTTATCAGTTTTTTGTATAAATTCCAGAATATCCTTATCTTTTATGGGTAGGGCATTTCTTGCTAGTAAATTATTATATTTTCCCCCCATTTTATCATCTTTATTTTTGATCTAAAAACCAATTAATTGTATTTTTAATACCTTCTTCAATACTTGTTTCAGGATTAAAGCCAAAAGCTGTTCTTGCTTTATCATTACTCACACGTCTTCTTGGTTGACCGTTTGGTTTAGATGTATCCCATTTGATATCTCCATGAAAGTCCATATGTTTAGAAATAGTTTCAGCCAAATTTTTAATTGATATTTCATCATTAGAACCAAGATTAACTGGTTGGTGGTCATTGTAATTTTCTGCTGCAAGGATTATGCCTCTTGCTGCATCATCTGCATACAAAAAATCTCTAGTTGGTGAACCGTCTCCCCACAGTGTAATTGAATCTGAATTAGTTTTTTTTGCATTAAAAATTTTAAGAATAATTGCAGGAATTACATGAGATGTTTTTGGATTAAAATCATCATTTGGACCATAAAGATTTGTTGGTATAAGCGAAATTGAATTAAAATTATATTGTTTTTTATAAGCCTCTGATTGAACTATCATCATTTTTTTTGCCAATCCATATGCAGCATTAGTTTCTTCAGGATAGCCATCCCAAATAAGATCTTCAGAAAAAGGAATATTGGCAAATTTAGGGTAACTACAAACAGTTCCGATACCAATAAATTTTTCTACATTCATATTTTTTGCTTCATGAATTAAATTTGTACCCATCATTATGTTATCATAAAATGCTTCTGCTGAGTTTTCTTGCATAAATCCAATTCCACCACCTTTGCCAGCTAAATGAAAAATTATATCAACCTCTTTCACTATTGAAGTACAATTTTCTTTGTCTCTCAGATCACAATCTTTTGATGATGGGCATATGATTTTTTTTGGATTCTCTTTTGTTAATTCTTTTACAACTGATTTTCCTAAGAATCCATTAGCCCCTGTAACTAGGACTGTTTTCTCATTCCATTTCATATCTTTCATTAAATGGGACTCCAATGTCTAGACTTTCTTTCTGAGACCATTCAATTGTTCTTTTTAGTCCTTCTTTGATTGAGATTTCAGGCTTCCAATTCAAAAGTTTTTGTGCACGATCAAAATTACAGATTAATGTCTCTACATCAAATGGTCTAAATCTTGTTTGGTCAATTTCAATTGAGACTTTTTTGCCCATGATTTCTGAAATTAATTCTACTAGTTCTCTAATTGAGTAAGCTTTTTGGCTTCCAACATTTATCACTTCTCCAACTATGCCTTCTTTTACTAGAGACAAAATTATGCCTCTTGCTGTATCTGATACATATGTTAAATCTCTTTTTGCATTTATATTTCCTAATTTTATCACATCACCATTCATTATCTGAGTTATAATTTCTGGAATTATGTAAGGCTGTGTAATATTTGGTCCAAATGAATTAAATGGTCTAATTATCACTGCAGGTAAATTATGTTCTTTGTGCATTGTGAAAACAACTCGTTCACCAGCAAGTTTACTCACAGCATATGTTGATTGTGGCGATGTGATGTGATTTTCATCCATAGGCACTGTACGTGCAGAACCATAAATTTCACTAGAAGAAATATGAGTAAATCGTTTTACTTTTTTTCCTTTAATTGCTTCTAATGCCAAACTAATTGTTGCATTAACATTAATATCAAAAAATTTCTTTGGGACATAATATGAATCTGGAATAAACGGCATTGCAACATTATTTATTATGTATTCCTTATCTTTTACAACTTTTTTTATTGCATCATCATCTAAAACATCTGCCGTAATCAAATTTACATTAGGAAATCCTTCGATATACTTTTTTTTCCCTGATGATAGATTGTCTATAATTGTTACATTTGCACCAATTTTTGATAGCTGTTTAACTATTTCTGAACCAATAAAACCACAACCACCAGTAATTAGTACCTCCTTATTTTCTAATATCGAAACATCTGGTGTTGTCAACAATAGTTTATCTGCTTTCTGGTATAAATGTCATACAACTCTTTAATCAATAAACTCTATTTTGAAGTTCTTGATTCAATAAATTTAGTAATTTGTTCTAAAACATATTTTCTTGAATTAGAATCAATATTTTGATGATTTCCAATTAAAAATGAATTTTTCATAACATCAGTTGAATTATTTAATTTTCCAGAAATTTTGAATTTAATTAGCTTTGTAACTGGTTGCATAGCAAAATTACCTGCCATTACAGGTCTAGTTTCTATCCCTTTTTTCTCCAAATGTTTGACTAAATCATTTTTTTTAAAATAATTATTTTTCTTAACTTTGATTGCAAATAACATATTTGCATGAAAATTATTATTTTCAGTGTATGTTAATTCAATAAATTGTGAAAATTTGACTAAATTTTTTCTCCAAAAATCTGAATTAGATTTTCGTATAGATAAAAATTGATTTAATTTTTTAATCTGATGTATACCGAATCCCCCTTGAATTTCAGTTGGTCTTAAATTGTATCCTAAATTTGAAAAAAGAAAATTAGAATTTATATTTGAATATTTTTTTTCAATTTCTTTTTTATTTTTTAATTCTCTAGACCATCCATGTGCACGAAGGGATTTTCCTAATTCATAAAATGTTTCATTATTTGTTACTAACATGCCCCCTTCCATTGTTGTGATGTGGTGTGAGATAAAAAAACTAAATGTACTTAGATCTCCAAATGAACCCACTTTTTTCTTTTTTATTTTTGCACCTAATGCCTCACAACAATCTTCGATTACATACAAATTATTTTTTTTTGCAATCTTTCTAATTTCATCCATTTTGCAAGGATTTCCTAGTAAATGAACTGGCAGTATGGCTTTAGTCTTTTTTGTAATTGCTTTTTCTATTTTTTTAGTATCTATGTTGTAAGTTCTTGGATCAATGTCAACAAATACTGGTTTTGCATGAATGTTTATTATTGGAAAGACAGTTGTGGACCATGTTACTGCAGGCGTAATTATTTCATCATTTTCTTTAATTCTTTTATTTTTTAATATTGGATTTGATAAAATTGATAATGCCAACAAATTTGCTGAAGATCCTGAGTTAACCATTAATGCATATTTCACACCAATGTATTTTGCAAATAATTTTTCAAATTTTTTTACTTTCTCCCCCATTGTGGTTTTCATTTCTAGCATTGATTCTAATGCCTCATACACTTCTTCCCATCCATATGATGGATAGCCTAAAGAAACTTTACTTGAATTATGATTTTTTTTTGTTTCAGATAAATTTTCTAAAATTATTTTTTTTGTGATTTTTCTATTCAACATATATTTTGCAAAATTATACATTTTAAGTGTGTTTTTTCATTCTTCATTAATAGAGAAATAGAAAATTTTGGAATGAGTTAAACATCAAAGTAAAGATAAAACTCACGAAGATGTTGACATATTGATACTTTAGTAGGTATATGAAAAGAATACAGTTTAGAAGAAAATATTGAAATGATTAGCATTCATAGTTTTAGAAGATTGAAAATTGGGCAATTATTTTGCCGACAATAGTGTTTTTCATCAATTGAAATAAACAGGTATTATTTTATTTCAGCCTTTCCAAAAAAGTTCGCGAAAAAGCAACGAGCATAATTTTAAGCCAGTAGGAATTCTATACATTTTTCTTTCTCCACCAATTCTAGCAGGTTCATTTCCATCAATATCAGCAATTTTTTGTTTTTTTATTAATCCTCTAATACTCATTTGGTAAACTAATGTCATATCAAAATCATCTAGACGTATTTCATTCCATGCTTTTCGTGTAATAGCTCTACTAGACGATAATGTATCTACCAACTTTCCGCCATAAAAAATATTAGCTAAAAATGTAAATAATTTGTTTCCAAAGCCATCAATTAATCCCGCATCTTCATTGATAGAGGTTTTACCAAATCTTACCACAATAACTTGATCATAACCCTCTTTCATTTTAGAAATTATTTTAGGAATTTCATTTGGTTCATTATTTCCATCTGCCCCAAACATAATTAGAATATCTGCATCAGTGTATTCAAATCCATCATGTATTGCAGCACCATGTTTTCCTTTTGTTTTTTGTTTAATTACTGTAAAACCAATTTTTTCAGCCTCTTCAATAGTTCCATCTGTTGAACCTCCATCTACAATAATGATTTCATCAACCCATTCTTTTTGTATTAAGGGAATGATTTTTTTCATACCATCGATTTCATTTAGAGTTGGGATGATCAATGATATTTTCATATCTGAAATAGATTATTTCATTATAAAAAATGATCTTTTAAAAATTAATATTCAAATTTTTTTAATTCTTTTCGTTTTAGAAATTTTTCAGTAATAGTACAAGTAATTGTCATTGTCAATTTTGGTTCCATTCCTCCATTACATGTAACATGATGCATTTTTGGAGGTAACTCAATTATGTCGCCTTGTGTCCATTGATGAAAAACACTGTTTCCAGCAAGAAAATAATGACCTCATTTCTACCTGTAGCAAGTATGTTTTTATTTTTAATTCCATTTTGATTTTTTTATTAATATTGAATGTTTTCCCTAAATATTATAAAAAATAATAAATTGTTATTTTGCATAAATTTTTAAATATTTTATTACATGCAATGAAAATCAATGTAACATTTTTATCTTTAGATTTTTCAAAAATACCATGTCCGGAAAAGATTATTCTCAAAGCACATCTAATTTTGAGTCATTTCGTAAAGAAAATAAGAGTAATTGGCACTTTGATCCATCCGTAGAATCTAACGATTATGAGTATCTTGGTAGATTAGATGTAGATTTTAATCCTTTGTTAGAATTGATGAAGGACGATAAAAATTTTAAAGAAATTAGGATAGCGGAGGAAAACAAAGGGCATGAAAAATTAAATTCTCGAATTGAGGAGTTTAGAAAATGGGGCTTTACTGAGCATAACACAAAATCTCTTCAGATGATTGATAAAGATTTTCCAGAAATTTTTAAACCATTTAAGGAATTTTCAGGATTAGATTTTTGTAATGCAGTTGCATTAAAACAGTATCCAGGACAATTTCTTCCATGGCACATAGATACACTAGTTGGAATTAAAAATGAGTATGGACTTTCTGATGATACTGACATTGTAAGATATTCTTTAGTATTAGAAAATTGGAAATGGGGTCATTATTTTCTTGCTGGAAACAGTGTTTTTCATCAATGGACACAAGGCGACATTATTCAACTTCCTCCAAATATGCATCATACAACTTGTAATTCTGGGATGGAACCAAAATTGACAATGACTGTAACCGGTGTTGTGACAGAAAAATCAATTGAACTAAAAAAATCAAAATATTTTACGCATACAAAATAATACAAGAAATTTTATCAGTACTTTTTTAAAAATTCTCATAATAATAAAACCAAATTGGATAAAACAGAAATTTTATTAGTTATTAAATGCTTATTTTAAAGATAATTGCACTATCAAAAATTTTGAAATGTGATTTATTCTCATAATCCTTCTTGTGTAATTTTTGTATTATCTTCAATAAAATTATGAATATAAAAATATCACAAAGAGTGCCCTGAACCCAAAATCCATGACTATTTAAAATAGAAATTGAAAGTTAATAACATGAAAATTTTATCAAAAGCGATTACAATCGTAGTAATTACAATTTTAATTTACGTATCATTCTTAGTGATTTCAGATGTAAATTCTATTTTGGATGAATTTTCAAATTTTAAATTCGAGTATCTGCCAATTATAATTACTTTAATCATATTGGGTTATGTCTCATTAATTTTAAGATGGAACTTGTTACTAAAAAAATCAGACATTTACATTCCTACTAAAAGTAGTATTTTGATTTTCATGGGAGGCGTTTCTTTATCTATAATTCCCGGTAAAGCCGGTGAATTAATAAAATCAGAACTATTAAAAATTAAATTTGATGTTCCAAGATCAAAATCAATTTCAATTATACTTGTTGAACAAGTTTATAATGGAATTGGATTAACAATTACATCACTTTTTGGATTATATTATTTTAATCTTGGTCTATATGTGACTATTGGCTTTTCAGTACTGATAATACTAGTAGTTTCATTTTTATCTTCAAAAAAATTATTGCAAAAATTTTCAAAAATTTTCTCCAAAATAAAATTTCTTAGTAAATTTACAGAAAATATAACTGAATCACAACAAATTACTACCAATTTGATAACTGGAAAATTTGTAATTAAAATTATTACTCTTTCAACCATGTTTTGGATTTTCATATCTTCTGCAGTTTATTTCATTATTGTTGCATTTGGTATTGAGATTTTTGAAATATTTGGTGTTTGGACAATGTATACCAATTCGATCATGTTGGGTTTTGTATCATTTTTACCTCTCGGAATTGGGGTAGTAGAAGGAAGTTTTGCAGGGTTTATGACTTATGGGGGAGTAGATATGTCTGTAGCACTAACGTTAATCATAATCATTCGCGTTATTGTAGAATGGATACCAATTGGTATAGGATTCATATCGCTAAAATTTATTTATAATAAAAAATCAAATAATAATCAAAATAATACTTACAACTGATTTTTTCAGCGTATATTATTAACTTTTTACTTACTTGAGGCTAATATTTCTAATGGGTTCTGAAATCTAATCAAAAATTAAAAAATCCAAGTTTTGAAAGTAAATTGAGAAAATTTAGTATGTTCAAATTTGTAAAAAATAATATTTCAACTATTTAAAATAAAACTCTCTAAAAATAGATTTTTATTATTTTAAATTATTATTCATAAAAATTTTCAAATTGGATATAATCAATTTTGTACATTTTAATTTTAAAATTAAATCCATATTCTGATGAATCATATTCTTTAATTAAATAGAAATATTTTTCTTCATTTTGAAAAATATCTTCCAGGAATTTAACATGATTTCCTTCTTTTTTGATCACCAAGTGTGTTAATCCACTATCTTTCGAATTTTTAATATAATCTTCTAATGTAGTATATTTATCTGGAGAAATTTTCTTTATCTCAAATGATTGATTATAGTTCTCTTCTGTTGATGGTAATGGAATTATAGGCCATTTATTTGAAATTTCTGAAATATGAATATATTTACTTTCAGGATTATAGTGATTTATTCCACTAGCAATTTTTGTAATCTCTTTTGCAATTAAATATGATTCTCTTTCATGAATATAATCTATTTTTTTATTTTCTACAAAAACTATTGATGAAATTATTATTGCACAAATTATTACCACAAAAATTATTTTTTCTTTTTTAATATTCTTAAAAATTTTTTCAATAGTTAATGAAGATAAAATAGTTAAAATTGGAAATATAAAATACAAATATCGAGTTTCCTCTATACTTTTTCCATATGCATAAAATGCTGGAATTAACATTACAATTCCAAATAAAAATATTGTAACCATTTTAAAATCTCTTTTTTTTAAAATTATAAAAAATCCTAATGGGACAAAAAATACAAATGTTGGAATTAATATCCATCCCATATATTTTACTAAATTTGTCAATCCCACAGTCATAAAAGTTAGTAATTTACTTTCACCCTCATTACTACGATAATTTGAATTCTCAATGTCTAATTCTCCCTGTATTGCTACTCTGTCAACATAACCAATTCCTCCAAAAATTGGAGAAATAATTCCATCATTTCCTGTAGCTTCATACGTGAAAAGCATCATTGGAGCAATTGTTAGAAAAAATATTCCAATCAATAAAAATATTTTTTGAATAATTTTTTTATCTTTTCTAAATCTTATGAAAAATATTATTACAAATGGAATTAAAAGAAGAAACCCTTCATATCTAATTATACTACATAATGCTAATGTAAAAAATGATATTAAAATTATTGGAAAACGTTTACTTAAAAATAAAAATAGTGAAATTGTTCCAAGTAAAATATACGTTGGTTCTGTAATTCCAAGTAATGAATTTATTATGATTCTTGGTTCTAATACGAATAATGCTGCACCTATCACTGCAAATTTTTTATCAACAAATCTTTTACATAAAAAATAAACTGGAATAATTGTTAAAACTGAAATTATTATTGTTAAAAAACGTTGTAAATATGTTAATTCTAAAAAATTTTGTGAATTAAAAATTGAAAAGAAAAATGAAAGAAATACGGGCCATCCATTATTTGATAAACCCCAATTTACTGGTAATTGGCCTTGTTGACTTGTTACTACTGCGTATGAAAAATAATCAATTCCATCATCAATTATTGGAATGTTAAATGGAAAATAATATAATCTAATGATCAATCCAATTGATCCAATTATGATGAGAAAAAGTATTTCTTTATTGTCTATAAATCTTAATGATAATTTCTTTTTTTCACTGTTTTGATTTTCTAATTTTTTATTTGACAATTATACTTCTCCGACTTAAAATTAAAATAAAAATCAATACGTAAAAAGTAATTCTATTGATAATAATGTTGATATCTATGTGATATGTTAATTCCGTATATGGAAATAATGGCAATCATTCCTGCTCGAGGTGGTTCCAAAGGTATACCGTTAAAAAATTTAAAATTACTTGCTGGAAAACCATTACTTCAATATTCCATAAATGGATCATTAAAGTCTAAAATTATCACAAGAACCATTGTTTCATCTGATCATCTTAAAATTTTAAAAACAGCAAAAAAATTGGGTGCAGAAATTGTTAAAAGGCCAAAGAATTTATCAAATGATTCTTCACAATTAGAACCTGTAATTGAACATTGTTTGAATTATCTTAAACAAAAAGAAAACTATGTTCCGGATATAATTATTCTTCTTCAAAATACATCTCCGTTAAGAACCAAAAAACATATCGATGATGCACTACGTGATTTTTTAGATTCAAAATTTGATTCAATGATGAGTTGTTATAATTCTCATTCTTTTCTTTGGACTTTAAAAAATAATACATTAGTCCCTGTTAATTATAATCCAAAAAATAGACCTAATAGACAACAAATGAAAGATCAATATATTGAAAATGGGGCTATTTACATTACAAAATATAATGCATTTAAAAAATCACATTGTAGAATTTCAGGAAAAATTGGATTGTTTGAAATGACCCAAAAAACTTCAATTGATATTGATACTAAATTTGATCTTTTTGAAGCAAATAAATTGATTAAAAATTAATCACATTTTTTAATCATAGAAATAAATACTAATTTTTTTATTGAATGATGTGGAAAAAAATAACAAATTAAAAGTTTTTTATAATAATGTTTACAAGAAAGGGGAAGAAAAGCATTTTACTAATTTATCCACAACTGGAAATACTACTGAAGAAATAAATGAAATATTAAAAGAATTAAATTGGAAATCTAAAAAAATACTTGATGTAGGCTGTGGTACTGGCTTATTTTCATATAAGGTAGCAAAAAAAGGTGCTAATGTATTAGGAATTGATTTTTCTAAAGACGCAATTGCCATTGCTAAAAATAAATTTCAGCATTTAAATTTAGAGTATCAACAAATGGATGTAAAAAAAATTAAAGATAAATATGATGTAATAGTTTCAATTGGAACTTTAGAACATATGGATAACCCTTTGCAAATTTTAAAATTATTTAAAAAACATCTTACTTCTAGAGGAAAAATTATAATAACTTCTCCAAATTGGACTAATCCACGAGGATATATTTTGATGTCACTATGGTTTTTATTTAATGCTCCTGTCACATTAGCTGATTTACATTATCAAACTCCTGTTGATTTTGAAAAATATTCTAATAAATTAAATATGAAATTAAAATGGAGGACAATTGATAAATCCTGGGCACATGGTGATATTTTAATTCGTGATTTTCAGAAAAGACTTCCAAATGTTTTAAAAGATGCTAATTTGCCAAACAATTCAACAAATATTAAAAATTTTATACAGTGGTTAAAAGAAAATGTTTTACCTTTTGAAAATTCACTTCCTCAAAGTGGTGCAACTGGTCTGTATGTATTTTCAAAAAAAATGGGAGATAAAAAATGATAAAAGGATCGATTCGCACTAAATGTAAAAAAATTAAATTAATTGCAACTGATGTGGATGGTGTTTTAACTGATGGTGGTAGATATTATTCAGAAAAAGGTGAGGTGATGAAAAAATTTCATGTTAGAGATGGCATGGCGATTAATATTTTATTAAGAAATAAAATTAAAACTATTATTATCACTAAAGAAAATTCTAAGATTGTAAAAAAATGGGCAAAAGATATGAATATTACAAAAGTTTATTCAAATGTAATCAAGAAAGAATCTATTATTAACCAAATCGCCAAAGAATTTTCAATAAAACCTTCAGAAATTGCTTACATTGGAGATGATGTCAATGATGTTGAAATTGCAAAAAAAGTTGGATTATCTGCTACACCTAAAGATGGAATTATTACAATGAAAAAAAATACTCATTATACTTGTACTTTAGGGGGAGGACAAGGGGCATTCCGTGAATTATCTGATCTTATTTTAACTCAAAAATTCAAAAATAACGTAATATGGTATTGAAATAGATTTAATTACAATTATTTTTGTTGTTTAATATGGTATTCATTACTGCTGAAATTGGAATTAATCATAACGGAGATTTAGATATAACTAAAAAATTAATTGATATTGCAGCTAATGCTGGTTGTGATGCTGTAAAATTTCAAAAAAGAACAATTGATAATGTATATTCCAAGGAAGTTTTAGATTCCCCTAGAGATAGTCCCTGGGGAAATACTCAACGTGCACAAAAAGAAGGCTTAGAATTTTCAGAAAAACAATTTAAAATTATAGATTCCTATTGCAAACGTGCTAAAATATTATGGTTTGTTTCATGTTGGGATATTGATAGTCAAATTCAAATGCGTAAATTTAATTTAAAATTTAACAAAGTAGCTTCTGCAATGTTGGTACATACAAAATTACTGGAAATCATAGCTAAAGAAAAAAAACACACATTTATTTCGACTGGAATGAGTAGCATAAAAGAAATTCAAAATGCTGTAAATATTTTCAAGAAACATAAATGTTCTTTTGAATTAATGCATTCTCACAGTGCATATCCTATGCCTTTAGATGAAGCAAATTTGAAAGTAATTAACACTCTCCAAAAAAAATTCAAATGTAATGTTGGATATAGTGGTCATGAAACTGGTGCAAGTCTTATTTCTGTAGCTGCAGTACTAATGGGTGCCACATCAATTGAGAGACATATCACACTTGATAGATCAATGTATGGATCAGATCAAGCAGCTTCGTTAGAACCTGAAGGACTATTTAGAATGGTTAGAGATATTAGAAATTTAGATAAAATTATTGGTGATGGTAAAAAACGAATTTGGGATTCTGAACTTCCTGCAAAGAAAAAATTAAGAGAAATTTTGACATGAGTTTAAAAAATGAAATTCAAGAAATCATACTTTCTAGCTCTGAAACTATTTTAAATATTGAAAAAAATTCTTCTCAAATACAATCTATTATCTTAAAAATTATATCTACAATAAAAAATGGAAATAAGATTATTCTATTTGGGAATGGTGGTAGTGCAGCTGATGCACAACATATTGCAGCTGAATTAATTGGACGATTTCAACT
>Ga0315331_10000074_pt1 | contig 51863 bp, 26 predicted proteins | sample M160m34915metaG_FD_203456 | JGI IMG/M metagenome (GOLD analysis project Ga0315331, IMG submission 203456) | Ammonia-oxidizing marine archaeal communities from Monterey Bay, California, United States - M1 60m 34915 | ecosystem: Environmental > Aquatic > Marine > Intertidal zone | place: USA...
TGGCAATGCAGCGAATACCTTTGCTTTTCAGATACACGATGGCGTCCGGGCCTGGTGCAGGCCAGCCTTCGCTGCGGCCGTGGAGTGGATCTGACCAGACACCGGAGTCATCGGGCTGAGCACGCAGCTGTTCGTCCAGATGCCCGGTCTGAAACAAAACGATGTCACCCGGTTTAAGTTTCCCGTTGGCCTGTTCCGCCGTCTGAATATCAGCCACGGTTATTTCCGGAGACGCAGGCCACGATTTCTGTGCAGTGTTGCCTGCCAGCGAACGCACATCAATGATGCGGACCGGCCCGCACGTCCACTGCAGCGGCACCTGCTCAGTGGTCATAGTGCTGGTGCCGCGCGGGCCGTATTTGGTTTCGTATTCCTCCAGCCAGCCTCGAACTTCCGGAGCATAGGCCGGCTCTTCGCCGCCCGGTGGCAGTGCGAACGACGGAGGTACCAGATGAGTACCGGCCATCGAATCCATCAGATGTGTATGATGCCACATGTCCAGATATTCGGAGTACAGAAAGTCGACTTTGAGGTAGACCTGTCGATGATTGCCCGTGCCGTGTCCGGGAGATGTCAATGGAAGTTTCGGCGACAGCGTCGGTGACAGATCGACGGCGCGCTTGTTGCGGCAGGATTCGATCAGCTTTCCGGGCAACTCTCCTCCTGCGATCGCGAATGCTCGGCCTTCACTGTAGGGGCCGCGTTCATGCTTCGGTGCCAGTTGACAATAGAAGGCTCCTGTGGATGGTAAGGCGCCCAGTCCCGTGGCTCCTTCCGTCCAGATCATGCCGTACTTCAGGCCCGCGTAATGTGTGGGTTCCGCCAGATCGGGCAGGGGACCCATGCTGGCACTGTCTGTACCGAGTGTCATCACCCCGCGCGATGCGAGCAGTTCCATGCAGTCAGGGTCGGGATCGGGGTAGCCCGGTGCTGTGCGGTCCAGCACGTCAGCGATGTAGCGACGTCCCTCCGGCAGCGGCTGGTAATACCGATCCGAATAGTCGCTGCGAAACAGCACAACATCACCGAACCGCAGCTGACGATGTTTCTCCTCAAATTGTTCCACATGCCGACGCCGCACCAGCGGGCTGACTCCTTTAGCTGCCTTATCCAGCAGGTCGCGGACATCCACGACGCAGGCTTCGCCACCGAACTGCCAGGGCTCGATCTTATCCGTGTACGCTAGTCCCAGTGCACCTGACTTCGGTCGATTCAGTTCGGGACGGGCAACCGAATGGGGCGGCACGTCCAGTTGCGTGCCTGTGTTTCCGTCAATCAGCAGTACGTCGATGTTGTACGCACTATCGGGACCGATTGTCCGTTGATGCGTGATTTGGAACCGTGGAAACGGAGTCGACGGCCAGGTCGCCGGGTACTCCGGCGCGACCAGCAGCGAGCAGTCAAGGAATCGAGGCTCGTCGGCCGTCAGAGCAGGGCACAGGCCGCACACAAAGGGCAACAGATATCGCAGTATCAACCGTGCGCCCACCCTGTTCGATACCGTTGGCATTCTGGTCTCCTTGGGAATCCTGGTCTCACCGGCCGCTTCTTCGACTTCTTGACAAGATCAGATTGTCTGATAATCTACTTCCCGGACCAGCGGCGATCAAGCCGACGGTACGATTACTTCTTTCACGGACCGTGGCTGTTCGTTCCGGGACAACGTCGGGTAACTCCGGAGAACGCTTTGCTGAAGACTCTGCCTAAACGCAAAATTCGTGATGTCATCGCGGAGCGGCTGAAGTCTCATATTGTTTCCGAGGGGCTCGTACCCGGTGATCGTCTGCCGAACGAGACCGAACTGGCCGAACAGTTTGGTGTCAGTCGACTAAGTCTGCGTGAGGCGACGAAGGCGTTGGAGTTTCTGGGCATCGTTGAGTCCCGTACCGGCGTTGGTCTGACGGTAGGTCACATCGACATGGATCGAGTGACCAGTCATCTGGGGTTTCATCCGGCACTGCATCAGGCTGATCCGTCATCGTTGATTGATTCGCGCATCGTTATCGAAACCGGCGTGATGCCTCACGTTGCCCGACGCATGGCAGACGATCCATCCATTTACAAAAAACTTCGGGGTATCGTTGATCGGTTTCGTACGGCTCGCAAACTTCAGCAGTGGATTGATCTGGATATCGAATTTCATCGTACGCTGCTGAGTGCCAGTGGGCTTTCGCCCCTTGTCGCTTTCAGCGATCTGCTGCAGGTTTTTTTTCGTCAGTTTCGTGACAGTGTCAAGACCGCCGAATGGAAGTCGGGCATCGCCAGCCATCAGCGGATCATCGACTGTCTGCAGGATGGCGACGTTCAGAATGCTGTCGATGAGGTTCGCGACCACATTGGCAGCCACAAGGGACGAATGAAAGGGCATCGATGAACGGTGTTCGTGTAGCGACGTTGTTATGTATTTCGCGCGTTTGCATTGGCACGCTCTGCCAGTCAGCGGTCGGGCTGCTGCTGGTGACTCAGTATTGTATGTGTGGCCTGACAACGGCCGACGAAACGAATTCTGCTGCCGCTGCCGCTGAGTATCGGACGTCCATTCGACCGCTGCTGGACCGGTACTGTTTTGAATGTCATGCGGACAGCGTGACAGAAGCAGAAATCGATCTGGGCGCCATTAAGACGCTGGCTGAGGCGCGTAGAAATGTAGACGCGTGGCTGAAAGTTCGTGACATGTTAGATACGCAGCAAATGCCGCCGAAGGATTCCACGCAGCCTGCCGATGCTGAGGTCTTACAGCTGCGGAACTGGGTTCGCGAACTTCTGGCCACAGAAGCCAGGGCCCACGCCGGTGATCCCGGACCCGTTGTGCTCAGGCGACTCAGCAATGCAGAATACACTTACACGATTCGTGATCTGACCGGTGTGTCTTTACTGGATCCCACGGAAGAGTTTCCGATTGATGGGGCGGCAGGCGAAGGATTTACGAATGTCGGCAGCGGGTTAGTGATGTCGCCCTCACTGGTGCAGAAGTATCTGGATGCCGCCAAGAGAATTTCTCAGCATGCTGCGTTGTTTCCCGATGGAGTTCGATTTACACCATATACATCACGGCGAGACAACACTGATGACCTGATGGCAAAGATTCGCAGCTTCTACGGCCGCTACACGACGGACAGCAGTGGTACGCCCGTGAATCTGCAGGGCATCCGGTTTGAAACAAATCAGGGCGGGGTGCTGCCCGTTGCCGATTACATTGCGGCAACGGTTATGGAACGAGACTCCATTCGAGCTGGTACAAAAACTGTGGTTGAGGTTGCTCGTGACAGGGGGCTCAGCCCGGTGTATCTGAAAACGCTGTGGCGAACTCTGAACGACAGGAAGAACGCCGGTTCATTTCTGATGCAGCAGCTTCGCGATCGCTGGCAGAATACGAAGCCGGGCGGTATTGATCGACTGGTGCGTGAGATCGCGATGTGGCAGCCGCTGTTGTGGAAGTTTAATGTCGTTGGGCACCTGGGCCGTGAGGGGGCACCGCAGTCATGGATGGAAGCTGTTACGCCAGTGATTCCGCGACAGGAATTTCGGCTCAAACTGCCGCCGCCAGTGAACGGCGAAGATGTCGTTGTCTTTCTGTCGGCCGGTGATGCCGGCGATGGCCGCGAAAACGATTTTGTGCTGTGGCGTGATATGCGGCTGGAGGCAGCGGGGCAACCAACGATCAGTCTCCGCGATGCTCGTGGTACCTTTGACAGGGTTCAGCAGGTGCGTCTGGAAGTACTGGCCGATACCGAAAACTATCTTGCGGCGGCTGCGGAGCTGAGTGACGATACCGACGTTATTCAGGTTGCCGAGAAACACTCTGTTCAGCCTGAACTGTTGCAGGTATGGCTGAACTACCTTGCCATTGGCGGTGCGGTGGAAGTTAAGGGACGCTTCACTGAGAAGTTTTTCAAAGCGTCCAACTACGATTTCGTAAATGGCTGGCACAAGGACGGGTTGCCCTCACTGCTGGCGAATTCTTCGGACCAGCAGGTTCGCATTCCCGGCATTTCCAGACCGCACGGACTGGTGGTGCATCCAACGCCGACAGAATTTGTGGCAATCGGCTGGCGCAGTCCGATCAGCGGTGTCGTGCAGGTCGAAGCGTCGCTGTCGGATGCACACCCGGAATGTGGCAACGGCGTCGAATGGTTTGTGCAGCACTCAACAGCCCAAACAATGTCGACGTTGATGAAGGGAGAAATTCCGGTTGCCGGAACGGCTATGCTGCCGCCGAAGCCAGTCGCTGTCGGGAAGGGAGAATTGATTTCGCTGATTATCGGGCCGCGGGACGCGAATCACAGTTGCGACCTGACGGCCGTCGATTTAACGGTGACGGAAACTGCAGGCGAAAAACGAATCTGGGATGCCGGGAAGGACAATACTGACGACATCGGCGCCGGGAACCCACATCCTGATCAGTTCGGCAACAGCGATGTCTGGCACTTCTACCACGGGGCCATGTCCGGTCGGGAAACGAAGGAGTCAAGGGATCCGGTCGTGCCGACCGGATCCCTGCTGGCTCGATGGATGACAGAAACCGACGCCGGCAGACGTACATCACTTGCACAGCAGGTTGCCGCATTGGCTACCGGGGCACCACCAGCTGATGATCAGGAATCTTCGCCGGACGGAATTCTGTTCCAACAGTTGCAGGAATTTGCAGTACCACTGGATGGTGATTTGTTGACGGATGTTGCCGCCGACCCGCGTTTTGGCACTCATCCTCTGGCACATGCGATCGATCCGAATCATCTTGTTGTTCAGGCTCCAAAGACCGTTGAGTTCCGAATCCCCGCCGAAATTGCGACTGGCCGTGAACTGGTTGTCGCGGGGATGTACGACGTGGAGCACGGCCGAGAAGGAACGACTCAGCTGCATGTCGGTACGACTCCACCAGTGGACCTCGGCTTGTCAGGGGCTACAGTGATCTGCGCTGAAGAGAGTGAGGCACGCGGCCGCGTCGAATCGGCATTTACAGAGTATCGTGAGCTGTTCCCCGTCGCATTGTGTTACACACGCATTGTTCCTGTCGACGAAGTTGTGACGGCGATGCTGTTCTACCGCGAAGACGACCGGTTCAAACGTCTGATGCTGGACGATGCTCAGGCCGCAGAGCTTGACCGGTTGTGGGATCAATTGTTGTATGTCAGCGAAGAACCTCTGAAGATGGTCGTGTCGCTGGAGCAGATTCGTGAGTTTTCAACTCAGGATCGGCAGGATCTTGTCGGACCGTGGGACCAGATGAGGCCGTTCGTGCTGGCTCGAGCCGAGGCGTTCCGCAAGCATGTGATCGAAACTGAGCCGACGCATTTGAAAGCGGCTCTGGGATTTGTCGGTCGTGCATGGCGGCGTCCGCTGACGGAGATTGAACAGCAGAGTCTGAGAAACCTCTACCAGCAGTTGCGAGACACGGAGTTATCGCACGAGGAAGCGATTCGGCTTGTTATTGTGCGAGGACTGACGTCGCCCGCATTTCTTTATCGGCTTGAAACACCGGCGGCCGGGGCCGATGCTGCGGCCATTACCGATCTCGAACTGGCGAACCGCCTGAGTTATTTTCTGTGGTCGTCGATGCGTGATGAGCAACTTCGCGAGGCTGCTGAAGCTGGTCGACTCATCGCTGAAGAAGGTGAGCTTGTGCGACAAACCCGACGTATGCTGAGCGATGAAAAAACTCGACGCATGGCTGTCCACTTCGCCTGTCAGTGGCTGCATCTGCGCGATTTCGATCAGAACGACGACAAGAATGAAAAGCTGTATCCTGAATTTGCATCACTTCGGGCTGACATGTACGAAGAAACTGTGCGGTTCTTCGAAGACATGTTTCGCCGCAACGGTTCCATCCTGGATCTGTTGAGTGCCGACCATACGTTCCTGAACGAGTCTCTGGCACGGCATTACGGAATTTCCGATGTGAGCGGTCCTGAGTGGAAACGGGTCACGGGGATGCGAAGTCAGCAGCGTGGCGGTATACTTGCCATGGCGACGATGCTGGCCAGTCAGTCGGGAGCTTCACGTACCAGTCCAATTCTGCGTGGTAACTGGGTCTCCGAAACACTGTTGGGTGAACCGCTTCCCCGACCTCCGGTCGGTATTCCGCTGCTGCCGGAAACTGTACCGACCGGTCTGACAGCTCGGCAGCTGATTGAGCAGCATTCCTCCGATCCTGCCTGTGCCAAATGTCATGCAAGGATCGATCCTTACGGTTTTGCGCTGGAACAGTACGACGCGGTCGGCCGTGTACGGACTAAGTTGGCTGACACAAAGACGACGTTGTATGAAGGGCTGACGATCGACGGTCTTGACGGCCTCCGCGAGTATCTGTTAACCCAGCGACGCGACGACGTTGTTCGAAATTTCTGCCGCAAGTTACTGGGTTTTGCTCTGGGTCGTGAAGTGCAGCTGTCTGATGAACCTCTGATTGACGATATGCTGAAAAAACTGAATTCCGGTGACTATCGATTTCACGTTGCGATAGAATCTATAGTGCTCAGCAAACAGTTTCGGCAGATACGTGGACACAACGACGAGGACGGACATGACTAAGCACGATTTCTCACGTCGCACGATGTTGCGCGGACTCGGTGTTACCGTGGCTTTACCGTGGATGGAATCGACATCGGTCTGGGGCGACGAAGCCAAAGGAAAGCAGGACGGCAGTCAGGCCCCTACTCGCATGGCCATTTTGTTTTCCGGTTGTGGCTACCACAATCAGGAGTGGTGGGCGAAGGGGGATGGCCCGGGCATGGAACTCGGAAAGGTTCTGCATCCGCTGAACGACTTTCGAGATCAAATGGTCTTCATCAAGGGGCTGTACAATGCAGAAGCATTGAAGGGCAATATTCATAGTTCACAGACCGGAAACCTGTTGTCCGGTGCGCCTCTGAGTGCCGGTGGTACGATTCGCAGCGGTACAAGTGTGGATCAAATTGTTGCTCAGCAGGTCGGACGACAGACGAAACTGCCGAGCCTTGTGCTGGGCTGTGAAAAAGCCAATCCATCGGTCCACAAGAATTATTCGATGCTGTACAGCTCGCATATTTCATGGAGCAGTCCGACCACCCCCACGCCGCTGGAAGTCTATCCGGCACTCGCCTTCGATCAGCTGTTTAAGGACAGCGCCGAGCGCGGCGACAAGAGCGTGCTGGATGCTGTGCTGGCAGACGCACAGGATTTTCGGCGGAACATCAGTCAGCGTGATCAGCGAAAACTGGATGAATATCTGAATTCGGTTCGAGAAGTGGAACAACGGATCAAACGTGCCGGCGATCGTGGTGAACTGCAGGGCTGGCGACCGACATTGACGGAACCCAACATGCCTCGCCCGAAAGACGGCTATCCGCAGGATATCGTTGAACACATGCGTCTGATGTCTGACATTCTGGTACTGGCGTTTCAGACCGACACGACTCGCGTCTGCACGCTGAAGCTGAATAATGATCACGGTACACTGCGATTTCCACATCTGAATGTGGATTACATGATCCATCATCTTCTGTCGCATAACGATACCGACGACTGGCTGAAGGTAAATCAGTTCTTTCTGGAACAGATGGCGTATATCGCCGGGCGAATGCGGGACGTTCAGGAAGGCGATCGAACGTTACTGGATAATTCCATGTTGATGTTATGTTCCAGCATGCTGAACGGACACCACGATGCAACAAAACTTCCGGTTGTAATGCTGGGCGGTGGAGGTGGCCGTATCAAGGGCGGTCAGAACCTGGACTACCTTGAAAATCCCAATCGGCAGATGTCTCGACTGTTCCTCAGCATGATGGACAAGATGGGTGTGCATCGCGACCACTTCGGCGACGCCACAGAGCCGCTGGATCAGGTGTAACAGAGGTCGGCCGGACCGAGCGAAGCGCTGTGCCGGATTCGACAGCTTGGTTCTCTGATCATCCCATTGTCGCCGCGGCGTCCAGGACTTATGGATCTCGACCTACTTCTGGTCTGTCAGTGCAACCGTTCGTTCGCTGACCAAAACCCATGCGGCGATCGTTACCAGATGGATGATGCTGGCAGCACTCAGCCAGAAGTGATAGCCGGGCAGTCTGGATTCGTAAGTACTGGCATCCCCCGTCATGACCCACAGCGGCAGCACGAACTGTACCAGCAGACTCAGTAGTGCCACAAGCCCCACAGCTTTCAGCCACGAGGGACGCTGCTTCTTTGCCGCAGTGGTGGCTTCAGCAGATCGGCAGACTGATCCGCCGCCGTTCTCAGTGACGGGTTCAGAGGTTTGCGCTCCGGCCGCTGCGGCAAACACGGTGTACAGCGCGGCTGAGACGAACCACAGCGGAATGGCGATAAAGAACTCGTGCAGCGCTTCAGAGAACCACAGTCCCAGTGCAATGCTGACTGATATCACCCACGCCGACAGCGCCGGCCAGCTGATTGATTTTTCAGTTGTGCTGAACCAGAACTGCCGCAGGCCCAGACGCGGAAACAGCCAGTGCTCCACAAAGACGATTGCTCCGACAGGCGACAGCAGAATACCGAACAGAGCCACGAAGCTAAGCAGTTTCGTAAACACGAATGGAAAGCAGGCTACGATCGTGGTGGCAATTCCCGCCAGCAGAGTCACCAGCCAGCGAGGCCAGCCCGGCGTGACAGCCTGTAACGCCAGGCCCGCACGGTACAGTGTGGGGTTCGATGTTGCCCAGCCGGCGATGATCACGGCCAGAATTCCGGAAAGGCCCAGCGACTGAAATGCAACCTCGCCAGCATCAAGTTCCGCCAGCGGACGTTTTAGTATCAACGCCGCCGCTGCCCCCATCACACCTGCGCAGACCCAGGCCGCGTAATGTCCCAGATACATACCGCAGGCTGAGAACAGTCCATACCTGACTTTGGGTGCGTAGCGAAGCACGGCCATGTCCGACAGGCCCACGTGAAATGCAAGGTTGCAGATCCACGCGAAGGCGATGATATGCCAGACGCCCAGTCCGCTTTCCGGATTGTGCAGCCAGATTTGTTCCTGAGCGATTCTCCACAGGTCCGGCAGACCGTTGATGCCATTCATGCCAGATGATGCCTTTGCCAGCACGGGAAGCATTCCCACTGCTCCGGCCGCAAACATCGCAAACAGCCATGGCACACAGACTTCAGAGAACTGGGCCAGTCGTTTGAAGCCCAGGATCGCCACGCTGACGACGACGGCTCCCACGACCAGCACGATAAATACAAATCGCAGGTCTTCCGGATACCATTTTGTTTGCGGAGGGATACCAAACGGAATCCGTATTGCAGATGCGGAGACCGTGATCATGGTGCCGGACAGAATACAGAACAGAAAGGCGTTCAGCACGTTGTACACGGCGGTGACACCCGGACCGGCAATTTTGCGCAGGTACCAGTACAGAGTCAGCCGCGTCTGAACTGCAATCGGGGCGCAGATAAACGTCCATGACAGTACTGCCAGTGCGTTACCGATCAGCAGGCCAATCAGCACATCTGCCGCACTGGCTCCCCATGCCACAAAGGCGGCACCGATGACGAATTCCGTACCCGCGACATGTTCGCCGCCGAACAAGGCAGCAAAGTGCCGGCCGCTCTCAAGCTTGTCCGCCGAGACCGGTTCACGTTCGAACTCGTAGAGTGCGTCAACGCGGTCGGTGATGGATTCAGGTTGGTTCATCTCGGTGGACTCAGCCTTCTGTTCGTGAGCTATTTATCGAACGGCGTGGTGAACTCATAGCTTCCGGACCCAAGTGTGACGATCGCCACGTCCTGTCGCAATTCTATCAGCGTCGCACCTTGTGATTCTGAGATTCGTTTCCCGGATTCACGTAGTTGGTTCGGCGAAGTTGATGGGACATGTGCCGTCGCCGTCGAGTTGGGTGGTACAACGATTCGCCAACGCAGTTGTCCTTCGCTGACCTTCCAGTCGCTTTCGATCTTTCCGTAAACGCTGACGTGTGATGCGCGGGTCCACGTCAGGTCGTCCACCGGATGGGGACGCAGGATGATGTGCTTAAAGCCGGGGTGTGACGGGTCGTAGTTGATTCCGCCCAGAGTCTGATAACACCAGGCTTCGAAATTGCCCGACAGAATCTTCTGGCTTTCGCCATTCATGCCACCGTCCTGAGTGTCGGTGTCCCAGCGTTCCCAGGAAGTGGTGGCTCCTTTGCTGATCATGTATCCCCAGCTCGGCCGCTCCGTTCGCGTGGCGATTTTGTACGCGACTTCCGGGTGACCGACGTCGGTCAGCACCTGCATCTGCCACTGTGTTCCGATCAGTCCGACCGATGTGTGTCCTTTGTGTTTCACCATGACGTCGCTGGTCAGATGATCAATAACGCGGTGTCGTTGAGTTTCCGGTACCAGACCAAAGGCCAGCGGCATGACGCTCGAACATTGCGTTGCGCTTTCGTAGGTGCCGGTGTCGGAGTCGAAAAACCGCCGATTGAAGCCGACATGAATGCGTTCGCCCAAATCACCAAAATACTTTTCGTCGTCGGAATTACCAATGATTCGAGCTGCTCGTTCCACAATTCGACAGTTGTTGTACAGATACGCCGTGCCCAGCAATGGTCGTGAAGTCGCTCCGTGGTTGCGGCTGTTCGCGCCAATAGACGCTGTGTCCACCCAGTCACCGTAGGTACAGTGGTCCATCGTGTCATCGGGTTTCAGGTTCGTTCTCTCGTGATACAGCACAAATGCCTTCATCATGTCGTAGTTGTCACGCAGCGGACGATCGTCGCCGTAGAAGTTGTAGTACCAGTCGGGAATGATGGTGACTACACTGGGCCAGATGATGTCCTTCCCGTTGAACTTCCAGTAGGGCGGAAGAATTTCCTGCAGGCTGCCGTCAGCTCCCTGATGCATTCGGTAATTGTGCAGAAAGTGTTCGTAGAACCGAGCGACATTAAAGGCCCAGCCTTCGCTTTCTGATGTGCGAGCCGGATGTCCCGACCACGGCATGCGTTCGTCACGGTCCGGTTCCATCGGCACACTTCGGTTCTGCAGCCGGGTTCCCCAGCGTGCGTTCAGATATACTCGGTTGACCAGATCGTTGGAACATTCGAATTCGCCAACCGGAGCGTGGTCTGTGTGAGTGACCAGGCCGGCGAAATTATCTTTTGTTGGTGTGCCCGGGAACCCTTCCACCTGCACCCACCGGGTTGCGTTGCCTCGAAATCGCGGATGCCAGACTTCAACGCCCTCACCTTTCAGCCTATACACATCGGTGTTCTTTGCGCTGCGGTCATTGATGTAGTTCAGTGTTCCGTCGGGCAGCACGTTGAAGCTTGTCCGCATGCTGACGCGATGGCCTGCAGGTCCCGCGAGCTTCAGTCGCACAACTCCGTAAAATGCCTGCCCGAAGTCAACCATCCAGATCCCTGGCTTCGGCTGTACCATCTGTACGGGATTGAGCACATCCGTCACACGGATAGGTTCGATCATCTGAGCTTCAAGCTGTCCGCCCGGCGACTTGACAACCTGGGCAGGTTGCCATTCGGAATCGTCGAATTCGGCCGTGGCCCAGCCGGGCATTTCCATTTGTGCGTCGTATTCTTCGCCATCAAATTCGTTGCTGGCACGTAACGGACCGTTGGGTGTGAGCTGCCAGTTTTCATTGGTGACGATCGTCTGTTCTGACCCATCTGCATATTCGACGTGAATCTGTCCGAGCATCCTCGGCGTACCATACGAATGCATTGGCATCGGGTTCTGCGATCGCGGTGCGAAGAAACGCCCGTTGCTCAGAACAACGCCCACCACGTTCTCGCCGGAACGCATTGCCCCGGTAATATCCAACGTGACATATAACGCGCGCCTGTCATAGCCTGTGAGTGCTGGATTCATCAGCTGGTCGCCGCCAATGCGTTGTCCGTTCACGTGCAGGTCAAAGAAGCCAAGACCGCAGACATAGGCTGTTGCTCTTCGCACTCGTTTGTTTACTGACGATTGAAACTGATGACGCACATAACGGCCGGGCAGACGTCGATGTTCCGAATGCCAGCGATCACTCCAGGGAATGCCCCAGGGAAGGATTCCGGCTCTTCCGAGTTCCATGGCATCGACCCAGTCAGAGCCCGTGAATTCCGCCGTCTGCCAGTCGTCGGCCGCTGACTTCGCGGACTTCCACTGGCTGTCGGAATAGACAATCAGCGGCGGTCCGGTATTAAATTCGATTCGCACCGCACCGATCCACCCACCTGGATTATTCGGCACATCAGCGTTGCCGTTTGTGATGGAGGCTGCCAATTGATTAATTCCGGGTTTGATGTTGCCCGTCAGGTCGGCACCAACCAGGTTTGGATGTCCGTTGCCGATGCCGATGAGAGCACCGTTGACATACATGGCCACCGAATCGTCGCCCGCGCAGAACCCGAGGGCCCGAGTGATTCTGCGGTCAGTCGGTACGACGATGGCACGGCGGAAATACCGAGTCTCAACGGGCGCGTCGAAAGCCGCGTTACCTTCCGGATACCACAGCCAGCTGGCCGCTTTGATATCCGTGATTTCGGTGCCCGGGTCATCGGCCTGATCGAGCCCTATCCACTTTGCGTTCTGCCATGCGGTCGGTGTCAGCAGGCCCATGGACCAGTGTGCGGACTCACTCCATTCAGAAGGAATTCCTCGCTCGTTCCAGACGCGAACTTTCCACCAGCATTCCATCCGTGAAGCGAGCGGCTTACCTGCATAAGCAACAAGGTGAGACTTGTCCGATGTGACGCGTCCGGAGTCCCACAGATCTCCTTGATTCTGCTGCAGCAGAGAGCGACTGCGGGCAACGAGGACATGATAGCCCGACTGACTTTGGCCGCGTTGCGGCTCGTCAGTGGCGGAGAGTTTCCAACTCAGTCGCGGCTGAAGATCGTCGATGCCGAGAGGGTCGACCAGGTGTTCGCAGCACAGGTCGGTCGCCGTCAGCCCACCGGGCGTGTTGCCCTGAGCGATGGCCAGCGGCGCAGGCAGGTTGATGACAGCTGTTAAAGGCAGCAACAACACCATACGAAATCTGTACATATTCGATAAGTCCAGGAGCCGAACAGGTCGGTTTGTGTGAGAGATACTTTCAATACAGGCACGCACCGCCGGTAACTGAGTTTCCATCACGGTTTGTCGCGATTTTGATTCACTCGCTTGCGCTGCGTGCTTGTATTCCGCCGTTTCGAAACGGCTTCCAGCGATGGGATATGCTCTATTCTCCGAACCTGGTTTTCAGAAAATCACGGAACAAGACGGTTTCCGACAGGTTGTCGACTTCATTGCAATGTTCCCAGTCGATCCACACGTACTCGACGCCGACGTATCCGGCGTATTCTGTACGCTGCATGACCTCGATGACTCGGCCATAATCGATCACGTTGTCCTTAAATGAACACTGCAGCCTGTTACGGCAGGCTCCACGGACATGAAAATGGGATGCGTGGGCGATGAGTGGTTCGATCCGGGCATCGGCGATACCGTCACGGGTGAAATGTGTATAGTCCAGTGTGAGTGTTAGTGCGGCCACCGATTTTACCAGCTGCAGGGCGAGTTCAGGATTCGGCGCAAGAGAACCAACATGGGCTTCGACGCCAAAGACGATGCCCGCAGATTTCGACTGTTCGACTCGCCAGGCAAGTTCGTCGTGACAGCGTTTCAGAGAATCAGCGGCGGATTCTTCATCGAACAGGACTCCCGGCAATGCCGTCACATGGGGGCATTCGCAGGCCGATGCATAATCCAGTGTTCTCTTAAACCAGTCGCGAGTTTTTCTGCGTCGTGCTTTATCAGGGTGATTGACCGCGAAGACGTGAAAATCAGGATCCATCTGCAGGAAGACATCCGCCACGCTGAGTCCCCGATCAGCTGTCTTCTGACGGAGCGTTTCTGCGGCCCCCGCATCGGAAAATTCCTGTGACGGGTGCAGATGAGACCGTCCTTCAAACAGCCCGATGTCGACACCGTCGAAGCCGAGCATTGAAATGACGTCGAGGGATTGTTCGTGCGGCAACAGCGGGAAGGTAAAATCCGCGCAGGCCATTGGAAAGGTCATTTGTCGTCTCCTGGTGCTGATTAATCGTCCGCGGTATCCCATTCGGCGGCCGCCAGGTAGCCACCGTCCACGACAATTGATGTTCCGGTGACTCCTGCCGAGTCTTCACAGGCGAGATACAGAATGGTGCGTGCCACGTCGTCTGACTGCATCGCCTGATTCGTGGGGACGCGACGGACGCGCTGTTGCAGGGTGGCGTCCGGATCCGGTGTTGAGTTCAGATGTTTGCGCAGCATTGGTGTATCTGTGATGCCAGGACATACGCAGTTGCAGCGCAGTCCGGCTGCGGCGTAATCCAGTGCGATGGACTGCGTCAGCGACAGTACGGCTCCTTTCGATGTGGTGTAGGCGGGCGTTGCTCGCTGTCCCACAAGACTGCTGATGGAACCCACGTTGATTATATAGCTGCGTTCGTTTCTGCTTAAGTGCGGGAAGGTGTGCTTCAGTGTGAAATAGATGCCCTTCAGGTTCACACCCATCAACCGGTCCCAATCGGCTTCCGAATACTCGTGTAGCAGCCCGACATGCACAATTCCCGCGCAGTTGACCACAATGTTCAGGCCGTCGAATTGCTGCACCGTTGCTTCGATCGATCGAGCCACGCTGTCGCTGTCGGAAACGTCGCAGGAGGAGTAGACAGCCTTGCCACCATTCGAACTGATCTCACCAGCAACCTGCTGTCCGGTGGCATCTGTGACATCAGCGATGACGATATTCGCACCTTCCATCGCAAACAGTCTGGCGGTCGATTCACCAATACCGGACGCACCGCCGCTGATCCATGCCACCTGTCCTGCCAGTCGTTTGCTCATTCCAGCGACTCCTCTGCAATTCCGGTAATTCGTGACCACTTTGCTCGAAAGCTGCTGCGTTCCAAGAGTTTCGGATTCAGCACGCCGGCCGGGCGTTTGCCCTGCGACAGATCAAGCATGCTCTGACATGCTGTGCGGCCGATGTCGCGAAACAGTTCGGACGTCCATGCGATCGAATGGGGAGCCAGAATGACATTGTTCAGCTCAGCAAATCGATGTGGTTCGGTGACTGGTTCAACTTCGAAACAATCGAGAGCCGCTCCGGCAATGCGTCTTTCCTGCAGCGCGTTAAATAATGCCTGTTCATCAACGATGCCGCCGCGGGCTGTGTTCAGTAAGTACGAGCCAGGCTTCATCTTCGCGATTTCACCGGCCCCGATCAGTCCTCGTGTCTGGGCGTTGAGCGGACAGTGCACCGATACAAAGTCTGCGGTCGTGAGCAGTTCATCCAGTGTGATGCTGCGAGCGCCAAGTTCCTCAAGCACGGATGCGGGCACAAATGGATCGAAAACGATCGGCTGCTGCATTCCGAAGCCCTGCAGCAGCGATACAAGCTTTCGACCAATGCCGCCCAGACCAATAATGCCAAGTGTCCGATCACGCAGTTCACATCCCATATACTGAGTACGGTCGTCCCACTGTCCCGTACGAATCATACGGTCCTTGGGCAGCATGTGATGTGTCAGCGCAATCATCCAGCCGATCGTAGCTTCTGCGACAGGACGGTCGACGGCTCCGGCTGTAATCATGGCCAGTACATCGCGTTCGGTACATGCATCCACATCGACCGAATCGTAACCGACGCCGAACCGGCCAATTGCCAGCAGTTCGTTACTGTGCGACAGAGATTCGGCTGTCACCTGCGGAGTCAGCACCACTACACCGGCGTAATCAGCCAGTTGATCGGGCGTAATCTCAGGACGATGTTCACCGAACTGCGTTACCTCGATACTGTCGTAGTCGTCGAACACGCCCAGACCCAGGTCGTCGAATTTTGATATGCCGTCCTCGTCAAAAAAATCAGCCGTCAGCGCCACACGAAACCTCGCGCGTTCAATGTCAGTCATCTAATTGTTGCTCTCGTCGGTTCGCTCTTCCGTTCCGCATCGTTCGTCCACCACCACACGATCAGGCAAGGGCCCGGCATAGACCCAGATCATGTCCATCGTCCTGGAAGAGTCATTGACAAAGTAGTGGACCCGCCCACGTGGAACCATAGCGGTGGCACATCCATTCAGCGAGTAACGGCGTCCCTCCACCAGACAGTTGGCGTGGCCATCGGTGATGCAGATCGATTCGTCGAAATCGTGTAGATGCGCCGGCAGCCTGCCGCCAGGCTGGAAACGAGCAAATCCGCCGCTCATCTCTATCCCCGGGACCAGGTCCGTGTTGAAGAAATCGACAAACTCTGCGCCGGGGCCGACGCCGAATGACCGCGGCGCCGACTCGAAACGATTTACTCTCTCGGCCCCTGACCGGCCGGTCGAATCCGTCGGCATTTCGGTATGAGCGAACTCACGCCTGACCAGTTCGCGTTCGGGTACGCTCATGGACATGGCGATGTGGAGTCGCACGGTCGTGGTGGAATCAGGATTTCGGGCCGCATGCGGCAGCCAGCGAGGAATGACGATATTATCCAGCGGTCCCAGTCGATATCCGCGACCTTCGATGGTGACGTGGATTTCACCGTCCAATACGGTGATGGATTCGCTGCATGGGTGCCTGTGACAGTCAAGAAATGCGTTCGGGGCAAAAGTCACAATTCCGGTTGTCAGGTTGCGAGCCGTATTGAAGTCACCGACCAATGTACGGATGGTCACGCCGGACTGCAGTTCAGTTGACTCACTGTCGTCCAGTGTTGTTATGATTTCGTCGCGATCCGGCTGCATATGATCCGGCGGCTGAGCAAGGGGAAGCTGAAGGGAGTGACCGTCACGTGGGTCGAGACTTGTTGCTGGCTGGTGATCGCGGTTGACTGCCTGCAGCGACTGATGAAGCGATCGACACAGCAGTCCCGTATCGGCTCCCAGGCCTGGCATCCGAAATCCCTGTTCGATGCGTTCGTTTAGGTTGTCGATACTGGTGGCCAGCAGGCCGCAGTGCCTGCCGGCAGACTTGATCATGTCTTTCAGCTTCAGAATCTGCTCGGCGATTCCTGGGCCTTCCCATTGACCTCGGAAACCAGCCGTGGCCGAAAAGTCGGCTGGCCCGAAGAAGAAGACATCGATCCCGTCAACTTCACACATCTCAGCGACATTGGGAATCGCACCCACGCTTTCGATCAGCGGCACAACCATAACGTTGTCATTTGATTCTGCGGTATGCTGCGTAAAGCACTGGCCCCAAACCGTTGCACGTTCACCACCGATTCCGCGTCGTCCTTCGGGGGGATAGCGACAGTCCCGAACGGCCTCACGAAGTTCCTCAGCCGTTTCCATCCACGGTATCACGATTCCGTCGGCCCCGATGTCGAGTGCGCGTTTTGTCAGCGATGTGCTTCGTTCCGCCAGTCTGATTAACAGCACCGTATCGCTGCGGAGCGCAGCGCGGACGTGTTCGTTGATGTCTTTCCAACCCAGGTGACCGTGTTCGGCATCGATCACGACCCAGTCGAGTCCCAGCGCGACGGCCATTTCTGTGACGCTGGCGGATTCCAGCGTCACCCATAGCCCGCAGACAGGTTCATCGCGGGCCAGCTGTGCGCGAAACCGCTTTAATGCTTCGGTCTTCATGTGTTGTTGTCCGGCTGAAGAATACTGATTGAACATTGATCAATCAGTGACTATCATTAGTAATCAGTTCAGCTGCGTCAAGCGGTTATCCGGGATCTGTCATCAGATCGTTATTGCTTTCCAGACAAGGATCAGCACATTGCCAGCAGCAACTTCGTCCATTGGCTCCGCCGGGCTGGTCGACCAGCTGGGACAATTTATTCAGCAACAGAGCCTGAAGCCGGGTGATCGCCTGCCGTCTATTCGTGATCTGGCGGATCACTTTGGAGTTAAGGCGGGGCTCGTTAGAGACGCGTTGCTGGATGCCCAGGGGCGGGGACTGGTCAAAGTGCTGCCGCGAGCTGGTGCCTTTGTGGAAACGGCCGCTGAAACTCATCAGCCTGTAACTTCGGCCGAGCGTCTGGGACAGCGGCTGCGTGAGCTGCTGGCTGCTGAGAATCAGAACCTGTTCCATCTGCTGGATGCGCGCGAGACACTGGAACTCGCTCTGATCGCCCAGGCTGCGCGCAAGCGTGAGATCGAAGATTTGTTTTCGCTGCGAGACATACTGGAGCAGATGGCCGGGATCCCTTCCAGAAAACGCGGGAAGAATTATGTTCGACTGGATATCGAATTCCACCTTGAGATCGCTCGATTATCCGGAAACGCCGTGATGGCTGCCATGCTGTGTGCTGTGATGGAGCAACTGGCCCCGCATCTTAAAGAACTTCGCTGGTCGCCTAAGCGGCATTCGGACACAGAAGAATCCCACGCCCGAATATACTCCGCGCTTGTCGCAGGCGATGTAGCGCTGGCTCAGGCCGAAACTCGTAATCATCTGCAGCATGCTTACAAATCTCTGCTGGACCGAATCCGTCATCCGCCAAATGGCGGATGACGGTAAGTGGGAACCGTTCATTCCGACGATTTATTCATGAAGCATCTGTTGGCCATACTGGTGCTCAGTTGGCTTTTTGTTTGCTGGTTACGGCGATCTCATCACGAAGGTCTCCGCAATCGATCGGCTCGCGGTGCGGGCAGCGAACTTACCGAAGATTAACGCTGCAACGGACGTGACAAAGATCCCCAAACCGATTCCCTTTGCCGACATGCGCGGACCACAGCTGACGATGGGGTTCCCCCGTTAAGCCTCAACCGATGATCAGAATTTCCACAACATCGATTAGTTTTCAGAGAGCCTTTCCGACAAACTGACTATCTTTGACGCTGGCAAATAATCCACATTGGACATTCGTCAGGAACTGAGTTTATAGATGTCATGCTTGACGAAGTGAATATCTGGAATCTGCGCTCAGGCCGGAACGGGTGAAGGCCGAGACCGTGGCAAGCAATTACACGAAAGAATCAATATGAAGTGTCTATCGCCAGGCGTTCTGGTATTTCTGTTTGTCGCTTCGGCAATCGCAGCAGATCGCCCGAATGTTCTGTTGCTGTCCATTGACGATCTCAACGACTGGACCGGCTGCCTGGGCGGGCATCCTCAGGCAAAGACACCCAATATCGATCGTCTGGCGGAGCGGGGCACTCTCTTTGCCAACGCACATTGTCAGTCTCCCGTGTGCAATCCTTCGCGGGCCAGTCTGCTGACCGGTCGGCACCCCCACACCTCCGGCGTTTACTTTCTCAGTCCGGACCTGGAACAGGCTCCCGCTCTGAAGGACCTTGATACTCTGCCTGAACGCTTCGCCAAAAACGGTTACCGCACGCTGGCCACCGGGAAAATCTTCCACACGGGAGACAAGCGATTCTTCCAGGAATACGGAGGTGACATGGGTAGGTTTGGACCACGGCGGAAGAATAAGATTTCGCAGCCGCACGGTCATCCTCTGTGGGACTGGGGGGCCTACCCGGAACGTGACGAGGACATGCCCGATTATAAGATTGCACACTGGGCCGTGGACAAGCTTAAGTCACTACCCGGCGATTCTGACGCTCCATTCTTCATGGGGGTGGGATTCTTTCGACCACACGTACCGATGTATGCGCCGAAGAAGTGGTTCGACCGCTTTCCTCGCGACCAGGTGCAACTGCCGCTTGTTAAAGCAGACGACCGTGACGACATCAGCGCTTACGCCATTGCGCTGACCAATGAGAATCATGTTTCTCCCGAGCATGCGTGGGTGGAGTCGGCCGGCCAGTGGGAGCATGCCGTGCAGGCGTACCTTGCTTCTGTCGCCTTCGCGGATCACTGTCTGGGTCTTGTCCTGGATGCTCTGGATGCTTCGCCGCACAGAGACAACACCATTATTGTGCTGTTTGCCGACCACGGTTTTCATCTGGGTGAGAAACAGCGGTGGGCCAAACGGACGATCTGGGAAGACGGCACACGCGTGCCATTGATTGTCGCGGCTCCCGGGTATCCGAAGGGACAGCGAACAAACAAGCCGGCTCAGCTGCTTGACATTTTTCCCACGCTGCTGGAACTGGCGGGTCTGCCGACAGACGCCAGTCAGGAAGGTCATTCACTGGTGCCGCTTGTGCAGGACCCGCAGGCCGAATGGAGGCATGTGGCTCTGTCATCCTTTGGCAAGGGCAATTATGCAGTCCGGTCGGAACGCTTCCGGTACATCCGATATCTGGACGGGTCAGAGGAACTTTACGATCACCTCAGAGACCCCAATGAGTGGGAAAACCTGGCTGCCGACAAGGCGATGACAGAGGTCGTCAAAGCCCACGTACGTCGGCTTCCGGCTACGGAAGCCGACGTGCTGTCGGGCAATTCAACCGGGCACCAGGCCTACAAAGCTGCCAGCAGACTGCTTGGTCGGTAAACAGATGTTATGAGTTCCCGAGCCTGTCGTCAGTATCACCTGCTTTCCGGGGCCGCCTTACCGAATTTCGCAAGTCACGCTACTGGTGTGGCGTTTCGTCGTTGCCGGTGTTGTCTGCATTTGCACGTGTATCTTCCAGTCCCGACAACAGCCTGCGAACGTCCTTAGCGCCGTTGATGATGACGAGCACGGACATCGCCGCGAAGCCCAGCATCAAGCCGAAAAAAACGACCTGCCAGATCAGTTGCCAGTTCATGTTGATGCCTTTCGTTGCCGAAGTGTTCTTTGTGCTTTTCTGTTTTCAGCCGGCCGTGTCATTTGTGTTGTTTTCAGGTTGTAGGTTGCAGGAGTCTGTGCTGTCCGGTCGCATCAGTGAACCGAGGATGGTCAGACAAATGGCGACGGCGACCGTGATCAGTCCGATTTGCGGGCTGGTCAGAGTTTCCACCCACTCGCCTTCTGCCTGTTGATGTTTGAGACCAACGGCGATTTGAATCGGTTCCAGAGCCAGCAACATCAGCAGGCCCGACAGCAGACCCAGTAACGCTCCGAAACTGCTGGTGCCCTTCCAGTAGACACCCATCATCAGCACGACAAAGGCGCCTGTGAAATAGATACCACCCGTCACGGCCATGTAGTCCCAGATGTCTTCGCGACCTTTGTAAAACAGGCTCCAGTACAGCACGTAACCGCCCATTAGTACAATCAGAATTCGTGTCAGGCGCACGCGAGACGCCGTGGGGAAGGGTGTCTTTCGCAGTGGTGCGACAATGTCCTGAGTGATAACAGAGCTCCATGTCAGGAAGTACGAATCATGCGTTGACATAAACGCGGCGATCATGCCGGCCGTTACGATGCCAAGGAAGACGGTTGGTAACAGGCGGCCAATGAAGACCGGCATCGCGTAGAGATTCTCTACAGCCGGCTGGTCGCCGTTGGCCGGCAGGAACAAATCTTGCAGGTCCGCTCCGGCGGGTGTCGCCGTAATAAATACCAGAGCACAGATGCCCCAGAAGTAAGGGATGATAAATCTCGCTGCGAACGACAATGACGACCAGCAATACTGTCGCCGGACGGCTTGCTCACTTTCCATCGCCAGAGCTCGTGCGACGGCGGTCGGCCACACGGCACTACCGACAAAACCTGTTGTGACAACCATCCAGAATATGTACGACCAGCCGAACCCCGTACCTTCCAGGGTCGGGTCGAACCCGGCAGCGCCAAGTTGCATCTGGACTCCGTCAATAATCGTGGACCAGCCCAGTTGCCAGATGGCCATCGCAGTGGCAGACAGAAGTCCGATGGACAGGACGACGAACTGCACGTAGTCCGTCAGAATCACTGAGATCATTCCGCCGAGCGTGGTGTAGATCAGGACCAGGGTGAGCAGTGCGATCATCACCCACTTCAGTGCTTCACCTTCGCCGGACATACCCGTCACGCCGACAATAAACATGGATCCGGTTTTCAGAAACAGGCCCATGTTCAGCACACCGGCCAGCACCAGCAGCACTCCACCCAGCACGCGAATGTTTTTGTTGAATCGTTTTTCGTAGAATTCAGGGATCGTCAGAACTTCCATGCGACGCAGCGGTCCGACAATGAATCCTGTCATGCCCACAAACAGCGTACCGACGCCGGCGATCACGCCGACATGAAATGCTGCGAATCCGCCCGTGAATCCTTTTTGGGCTGAATACATGACGGTGACCAGGCCAAGTTCTGTGCCGGTCATGGTGGCGACGCCCAGCCACGTGCCGACCTTTCGGCCGGCACCGATGTAGTTTTCCATTGAGCCGGCGTAGCGTTTGACGGCCAGTCCAATGCCCAAGGATACCAACAAATAGACCAACACGATGACAGCGTCGATCGTGCCGAAGTTTGTTTGGCTGAATGCCTGCTGTACGTCTGCGTTCATGTGGGAAATTCTTAAACAGGGTGCTGTGACAGTATGTGAGAGTCCGGCAGAAAAACAACTGTCTGTGCCGGTACACCTTCACCGGGATCCGCGGGAGTGACGGTGGAACGTTGCCGGGAACTCGACTTGATCTGGACTACGGCTATGCGGCGTTATCTGTTTTATCCTGCGTCGCAGTACGTCGAGCTGTCACGGTGGTGCTGTCGAAGAGTCCGAAGAACGGGGAGAACGTGAAATCACAACGGATTCCGTCGCTTCCACATGAGACTGCCCGCTCCGAGTGGAATCGCCCAATTTTCGACTCTAGACTACCGACGCTGGTGGCTGGGGAACGCTCCGTGGTCGTCACCAGGTTTCACGTAACACTCAGAGCATTCTGCCAGATAAGCCACTGAAAACATGAAAGCCATCGCCGTCCGTCCCGGTACGCCCAGCAGCGTGCACATCGCGGAACTTGACAAACCTTCCGTCAGCGATATTCCTGACGACCGTGGCGTTCTTGTTCGCGTGTTGAAGGTGGGTGTGGATGCCACCGACCGTGAAATCAACGACGCACTATACGGTAATGCACCGGAAGGATATGACTTCCTGGTGATCGGCCATGAGTGTTTCGGGGTTGTAGAAGAGGTCGGATCCGCGGTCAGGAAGGTGAAGCCGGGCGACTATGTGACATGTACTGTGCGTCGACCGGGCGGATCCATCTTCGACGCAATCGGTCGCTCTGACATCACCAGCGAAGAGGAATACTATGAACGCGGAATCAATCTGCGCCATGGATATCTGACCGAATTCTTTGTCGACGACGAAGAATTCATTGTGCGAATGCCCGTCGGACTGAAGCATCTGCACGTGCTGGCGGAACCTATGAGCTGTGCCGCCAAAGCCGTTGAACAGGCCTTTCTGGCGCAGAAGCGTTTGCAGGTCTGGGAGCCGAAACGAGCGTGGGTGACCGGTTCAGGCCAAATCGGATTGTTGTCGACATTAATTCTGCGTTTGCGGGGTATGGAGGTGTTTACGATTGCTCGCGGAGCGAAGCCGAATCTAAAATCAGAAATCGCTGAAGGGCTGGGTTCCACATATATCAGCACGGCAGAAACGTCATTGCAGGAACTGGCTGCGGAACATGGCAAGCCGGATCTCATCATCGAAGCCACCGGCAGCAGCGCCATTGCCTTCGAATGTATGGAAGTGCTTGGTCACAACGGCTGCATTGTCTGGACAAGCATTACCGGAGGGCAGCGCAAAGTTGACGTTCCCAGCGACAGCGTGAATCTGAACTGGGTCCTGGGGAACAAATTACTGGTGGGTTCCGTGAACGCGAACTTCCGTCATTTTGAATCCGGGATTTCGGATCTTGCGCTCGGCGAAGTGACGTACCCCGGTGTGTTGCAGAAGATTCTGACGAACCCTGTGGACGGTCTTGACGGTTACGCGGAAATGATGCGACTGCTGGTCGAAGACAAAGACGCCTTGAAAGTTTACGTCAACGTCGCAGACGAATAAGCCGGGATGCCCCGGCGGGCCATGGCGAAATGCTGCATACGCGTCAGGCAAGTGGTTAGCGTCGAGACGGTTGTGGAGAGGATGATTCTGCCGAGGGTGCTGCAGTAAACAGAGTTCGGAGAGTCGGACCTGGTGTCCAGGGACGCCTTGTCGTGGTTCGAAAACAACTTCAGGCATCGGCAGCATCTGCCGATGCCTGTTTTTTTGTTGGTCGGCTGGCACTATTTGCACTCATATCCATGTTGCAGCAGTTTTGGCCCACCCGTATTCTGCCAGACCTCTCCTTCTGAATCCTTTCTCAAGATTTGCTAAAGATTCGACTCATCGGTTTTCTCACCGGTGAGCTGATCGTCTGCATCTGCGGACAGCGAGTCTTTTCTCTTCTCACTCTTCACTGCCAACTCCGTCTCTCAGGAAAGGCACATCATATGCGCAACCAACTGCAGTCTGTGCAAGACGCTGAACGTGCCGGCCGGCGCCGACAAAACGTGTACAGCAGCACAACACTTACGCACTGTGTCCGCCGCAGTGCACTTGCGGTCACTCTGTGCCTTGGGCTGGCTGCCTTGTCCGGTTGTTATTCCATGAACGGCTACGTCATGAATGCGTCCGGTCACGGGTACTACGACCAGGGTAACTATGCGATGGCCGCCCGAGAATTTCAGACAGCGCTGGCCAGCAGTCCGGAGAATCCGGACTACATGGCGAATCTGGCCCGAGCAAAGATGAAGATGGGAGACAGCCAGGCCGCAGAACAACTTTATCGGCAGGCTCTCACCGTTGCCCCGTCGCATCAACCCTCGTATCACGGGCTGTCAGATCTGATGCTGACTCAGGGAAGAGGTCACGAGTCACTGAAATTGTTGAATACGTGGGCCGCAACTCAGCCATATACGGCGGAACCCCATGTGGAACTGGCGTGGATGCAGCGAGAGATGGGACAGCCTGATGCAGCGGCACGCTCACTGCAGGCTGCATTGCAGGTTAATCCGAATCATTCGACGGCTTTAGCACATCTTGGTCAGTACTACCAGGACTCCGGTCAGGAGCCTCAGGCCGTTTCGCTGTACCAAAGGTCGTTGCGTGCCGACTGGAATCAGCCGGAGGTACATTCACGTCTGGCGTCAGCTGCTGGCGCGGCTGGTGTGGCTCATCCAATGAGTCGCACAGCGATGGCTCGTGGAGTCCATCCTCAAAGTCTGCCGCGACAGCAACTTGCCTTCGGTCCACCCAATCAGGCGGCGCAGTTCATCGGTGGTCCCGTCGTTCCGCAGCCGCAGATGGCGTTTCAACCGCCTATGATGGGACAACAACCGCCGCAGACTGGTGCCTTTGGGCCTCAGCCAGTGCCATCCGAAAGTCCGATTGCCATGGCCGGCTTCAATCCGTTGATATCTGTGCCTCTGGGCACGGGGGCGCCGAATCCGTCCTTCACCGCGCCCCCACCCCCATCGATCTCAACAGGAATGGAGCATCCTTCTGCTGTTGAAATGCCTGCACCGGTGCCGGATCCTGCGTTTGCGTCCGAGCCCGAAACGTTGAAGTTGAATATCCCGACGACGTCGGTGAGTCAGTCCAGCGTTATTGGTGACGAAGCGGTACCGGAAGTGGAAGCTTTTTAGCCAGCTGACCTGCAGTCAGCGATCCCGCACCAGAAGGGACAGACATCGCTGTCCTCCTGCTGATTCCCTCAGCAGGCCAGCTTTTGCTGACTGCTGAAGGTCATAGTCGGTCGCATCAGTCTTTGACCGTTATGGCAGGAATGGGGCGAAGCCAGTGTTCGGGAAGGCACCATCGGCGATGGATCGCAGATTAAAGCCACCGTTGATGAACGCACCATCAATATCCTGAGTTGCACCGAAGTTGATGAACGTGTTGTTCGGATTGTCCAGGTTGAGTCCGTCGTCTACCTGGAAGAAGGCCGCATTACGGTCACGCACGCCAACGAACGGCAGGAAGTTCAGTCCGCCAAGTGCCTGCGATTTCAGGAAGTCGTTATCCGTGTACGTGGCTCCGTCAGAACTCAGCAGGATTTGATTACCTTCGTTGTTCTGGAAGGTCATGTCCAGCTGAGCCGTGTCGTCCCAGTAGATGACGTCGAATGTGCCGTCACCGGAGTTGTCAATGGACGCAAATGTATTGCCAACTCCGTTGCCATTGTCACCGTCGAACGACAGGAAGGATTCGGTTCGAAGATCTTCTTCAAGATTGCCGCCGAATGTGTTGTTGTTGACAGTGGCGGCCAGATAAGCCGACGTGCCCACTCGCAGAAGCAGTCCCTCACCCGTAACCGTGTTTACACCATTGTTCTGAATCTGGTTGCCCGTAAGTATGAACTCGGTGTTCTGCACTGTTCGTAGATTCAGGTAGCCGAGTGCACCATCCGGAGCGGTTGGTGAAAACGCAGTATTCCCGTTGATCGTACCGATGTTCCGGTTCAGGAAGTTCGGCTGAGTGGGCGTGTAGAAGAAGGGTGTCTGAGGGCGATCATCAGCCGGATTGAATGGCGGGTCGGGGAACGGGAAGTTCGCCAGGTAGGTCAGGCGACTTTGGTTCATATTGGTGTCGCCCTGGAAGAATACACCTTCTTCGCCGTTCGAACTGACGTTGTTGCCCGTCATAGTGATCCGTAAAGGGTCAATCAGGACGATACCTTCGCGGTCTCGTTCGCCTGCGGCTCCTGTGATCAGCAGATTTGCACCGCGGCGATTATTGTTTGTAATCGCGTTGTCGGTGACAGTCAGCTGCACAATCGGACCACTTTCCTGTACGCCATTGCTGAACGTCAGCCCGTCGTTGTCTGCCGGCGGAATGCTGGAGTCGATATTCGGTGGGTCAGCTCCGATCGTGGAGGCATCGTTGATGCCGCCGATGACATTCAGGCTCAGGCCATCGCCGCCGTTACCCGCTGTCAGGCCAGCGATTTGACCGCCAATCGTGTTTTCCACGATGCTGATGACGGGGCGGGAAATTGTCAGTCCGGAACCGGCTGCAGCGATGTCGATCCCATCGTCTGCATTGCTCTGAATGACGTTGCCGGCGCCAATTCCGCCGACCACCAGTGTGGCTGTTGCCAGACCAGTAACGTTGTACTGAATCCCATCACCATCGGTGACGTCTATATCACTGTTGATGTTGCCGGCCTGAATGCCGGCCAGACTGCCGTCTTCGCCGGGATCAAGTATTCCATTGCCGTTTGCGTCTTCGGACACTCCTGCAACGCTGTTCGTAATGGTCGTTCCAGTGACACGAACAATGCCATCCGAGTCCCCGCTGGCGTCCCAGCGAATACCGTTGCCACCACCAGTCGTACCGTTGCCGTCGATTGTCGTTGAGCCGGTGCCTGCCGTTATCAGGATGTCTGATGTGCCGCCGGTTGTCGTGATGTCGATTCCGTTATTACCGTTGTTGCTGATGTTAGTGTCGCCATCTGTATTGAGTGCCGCATGAGCACCGACCGAAGTTGCTGCAGTACGGTTGCTGGTGATTTCCAGCAGGACTCTGGCATCTTCAATAGCCGTGATGTTGAATCCATCCTGCCCGTTGTTGGACGCGGTCGTGCCGTTTAGCAGGACACGACGACCAGGTGGCAGCCCGTCGGTGGCGTCTCCGAACGTGGAGCTTTCAGATGAACTGATCAGCACGCCATGTGCCGCGTTGTTGTTGAGCACATTGTTTTCGCCGTCAGCAATCAGCTGAGCATCACCTCGAGTGATAAAGCGAGCACCATTGCCGCCGTTGTTGCTGAAGTCATTGGTGTTCCACGTGACTGTGTTGACCGTTCCTGACATCGGCTGATTCGGATCACTCTTGTCGTTGCCCTGTACATCAACTGCCAGGCCATCGCCTTCGTTGCCTGTCGCTGTCACACTTGTGATACTTGCAGTCAGCAGTGAAGAGTCGTTTCTACGCAGTGAGATTCCATCTCCATTGGTCAGCGGGTCCGGTCCGTTTGTTGTGTTGTTAACGGAGGCGTTGCTCATTACGAGCGTGCCTTTTCCGTTACCCGCGACGTTGAAGCTGACACCGGCGTTGCCGTTGCTGTCGATGGTGTTCGCCTGAGCTGCCGTTCCACCAACCGTCAGGTTGACGACGTTGTTGGTCGCTCCGGCCATGTTTGGCCCATACATGTGGGACGTGATACCGCCGCTCACGTTGCTCGAGATGTTGTTGTTCCGAACGACAGCGTCAATGATTCCCATACCGGGCGCTGTCACTGTGCTGACGATATCAATGCCGGACCCACCGTTTCCGGTCAACGTATTGCCAGTGATCAAACGATTGCTGGCCGGTGTGCCAAAGTCAACAGTGCCGCTGTTGGACACATAAAGGCCAATACCATTTCCGACATTGTTGGTAATGATGTTGTTGATGGCGTTGCCCTGAACGGTGCCGCCATTTTGTGCGAATGCCCGAAGGCCGTCACTTTGGTTGCCCGTGATGACGTTTCCTTCAGAGTACTGCATATCCGCAAGCGTATTAAGTCCACTGCCACCGATTGTGCTGCTGGCGTCAATAAAGGCGGCTGCTCCATTAGTGACCAGGTCAACCCCTCGTCCGGTGTTTGCCCGAATGATATTCCCCTGAATAGTCAGGCCTTCCGCCCGAGCACTGTCATTCATGACAACTTCAATACCCGTACCGTCGTTTCGTTCGATACGATTGTTGATAAAGGTGGATGGCAGCAAACGGGCAGAATCTGTTGCGGATATCGTGACACCGTCACCGGAGATCCCGGGCTGCAGGGCGGCTCGTGTTCCAAGGGCACTCTGCAATTGTGCGACGTGCGTTTGAGTAGCACCGCCGGCCTGCGTGTTGGTACCGGTAAAGGAAAACTCACGTGGGCCGATACGTGCCTGATTTGAGAGGTCGATCGCTCCCGTTCCCATAACAGGAGGAAGCCCACTGGCAGTGACAGCGCCGGCCGCGTCCATGTGAAGAAGAGACAGCGTGTGCCCGACTTCGTGTGCAATGGTTCCACCCAACGCGTTCCTGGTGAACGTGATGTTGCCGCTGGTCAGGGCGTCGTTCAGAGCAAGATCAACATCGTTGGCTGCTATATCCGCATGGACACTGTCTCCGAGGAGATCGTGAAAGTCGTCTTCATTTACGTCAGCCGGGTTTAGACCTCCGAGCCCATTGATGTTGTTGGAGTAGATTGAAGTAATCTGGTCTCCGGTGGTGAATCCACCATTCGGGCCATTTCCTGCAGCGTCTCGAGCCGCGCTTAAGCGGGCCAGACCAAGGGGAGCACCCGCTGAGAGAGCGTCACCAATGAACACGGTGTAGTATTCAGTGGCCCCGTTTGAGGGGATACTACCAATGTCTCCAACTACGAAATCAACAGCAAGTTGCTGACCGTCGGGAATCGGACTGCGACTGTCTGCACCTGTCGTTGGGATGGAATAGTAATAACTTCGAACCTGGTCGAGGACTTCCGCGGTGACCATGTCGAATTCAGTTGGGGCGAAGCCGAATCCGGCCACATCAAACATACCCATGTTGATTCCGAACAAGTCAGTCGCAGTGACGCCCGGCTCAAGAAAGTCCAGCACAAATGTCAGATCCGCATTCGCTGACGTGGCCAGGTCAGCCGTAATCAGGTTGTTCAATGTGTCAATCTGAGCGGTAGCCGTATCCTGCAGATCAACGGCAATTCCGGCCCCAAGATTACTGATCAGAGTATTCCCCAGACCGTCCTGAGGTCCGCCGATGTCAAACATTCCTGTTCCGTCGTCCTCTCCGAAGATACACAGGCCGGCGATCGTGTTGTTGCTGAACGTGTTGGAAACGATGCCCTGTTCCAGCAGGCCGTTGCCATTCAGGTCTTCACCGGGGTTAAGGATTCCGTTGGAGACGCCCAGCAGGCCATCCAGGTTGAGGTCTTCGCCGGGATCGAGGATTCCGTTGAAGTTTACGTCCTCGTTAATGTCCTCAGAGACAGCGAAAAACCGTCCGCCGTTCCGGTAATGCAGAAACGCACCGTTTTCACCATTGCCGTCGACAACAACGTTACGCATGCTCACCAGATTGAAAATGCTTCCCGCACCATCAGCGCGAGCGATGAAGCCGTTTCTGGCGTTAGACCTCAAACCAATCGTCGGGTCGTCTGCCACCAGCCGTGAGTCTTCAAGCAGTACGTTGGCCCGTGCACCAGCCAGTGCAGTGACCACAATACCGTCACCGCTGTTGGTCACCGTGTTGTTAAGGAAGCCCGTTGGTCCACTGGTCGTCACGCCGTTAGGATCATCTGCTTCCAGCGTGCCTCCGGCACCCACCGTGATACCAATGCCGGCCACGGCTGTGGAGGTGATGTCTGTGTTCAGGGTTGCACCCGTGGCATCCGTGAACTGACTGTTGTTGACCGTATTATTACGTACCAGCAGTTCCACGGCGGAACCGGTGGCCGTTGACAGAATCAGACCGTTGTTCGAAGTCCCCGCAATACCAGTGACCGTGTTCTCGTCGAACACAATCCGTCCGGAACCATCGACCAGATTGACAGCTGTTGCCGGGCCGTAGTTAAAGATTGTGTTGCAAAGGATATCAGCATCAGTGAACGGCAGAGTGTTGGTGATGCCTGTTCCGAAGACAGTTGATGCCGAGTTCGACGCATCGATTCGCATACCAATGACGGTGTTCTCGTTCGCCAGTCGAACGACACTGCCGCCCGCGACCATCGTGGGATTGGCAATCGACGCACCCAGATTGGTGCCGGTGGCGGCGGCCGGAATGATAAAGTTGTTGCCGGCAATCGTGGCCAGCGTGTGGGCTTTGGTCGTGGATCTCAGTACCTGACAGTCGAACAGAGCGAGTCCGCCAGGCACCGTCAGGTTGGTGCCGCTGTCGTCGTCACGCGGAGCCACGTTAATCACGTCGATTTCTGCGTTGTTGTTCATGGACGCAACCAGTAAGGACGTATACGGATCTTCCAGGGTACCCGCTCCGGCACCGCCTGCTGTGGTGCTGGAAGCATCCGGGTCCACATAGACCAGATTGTAAGCACGGTCTTTGGCCGCATTGATCATGGCTTCCGCAGTGTTGACCACATCGATGTTGGTGTGGATGCGATTGTTTCGATATACCGGATCCGCCAGACGATCGCGGACTCGCTTGGGCTGCAGGATGGATCGTTCGCGATAATTTGGAATCGTGTAAGCCAGGCTGACCCACAGATTGTCACCGAATGTATCATCGCCCGTATATCGTACGTCGACTGTGGTGGATTCTGTGACCAAAGCCTGCATTCGAGCCGAATACCCGTACGTTTCATAACCCTGGTCGTTGTTCAGGTAGTAGCCGCCTGCATACGCGTTGATACCACGACGGCCCAGCAACGGCAGCGGACCGCCGACTTCGAAGTCACCCCCGGAATACGCGTTGTCCCATGTTGATGTGCGTGTACGAAATGCACCGTTGCCGCCCAGACTCAGGTCTGTGCCCAGACTGCTGCTCCGCAGGACGCTGTCCGTGCCTGAAACGAAGTATCCGTTGGCAAAGAAGTCAATGTACTTGCCCAGTGACTCCATACCGACACCGAAACGTGTCCAGCGGTTGTTCTGTTGTCCGTCATCAATATCGCCGTATGCGTTCCAGCCAAACACTCTGTTGCGAGTGGCATCGTAGTTACGCCAGATCATCCCGAAGTTGTATGCTTCTCCTCGGTCGTTGGTGAGAGACGCGGAAAGGTCTCCGATCACAACTGAGTGGCCGGGCACGACGTGGTACGGAATCCTTGCGTTCAGTCGCTGATACGATTCGTCAAATCCCAGACCGTCGCTGACGTTGGATTCAAACATGAGCTGAGGGCCGAATAACGGGTTGTCGACGACGCGACGACCAAGGACCGGAGATTCTGTGACCCCGCCACTTTGGGTGAAGTAAGGAGTGTAGTCTGTTGGCTGCGTAAAGTTGACGCCCGGGCCGTTCTGAGTTGTGGGAGCGTTGTCGGCGACGCTGCCGCCATTGTCCACCGGTGGAACGTTGTTATCCGGGACCGGATTCTGCGCAGGCGCATTCTGATTTCCGGCGACCGGGTCTTTACCCGCAGACGGCAACGGGGCCGGCGGGTCAAAAATCTCATCGTGGGAAGTCATTCGTATGACTCCTGGCTGATCGCCCACCGACACGCTGGAAGCGGTGATCAGGGCGCAGCAACTGAGAGCCAGGCAGAAAGAAGCAAAGATCCGTGTCGTGTTCATCGGTTATTCCGATCGATCCGTAGGGGCAGATTGCGCGGGATGTACCGGCGCTATCGGTTACTCTGTTGGATCGGAAATACACCCCTGACAGGTTGAGTTAAAATATGAGGGTTGTACGGATACTTTGGAATGTAGTGATGGTCCCGATCGCGCGCAAGTCCCTGTGCCCCAATTGTTTGAGGCGGATACGACCTGCATGGCCAGGTTGTTGCCTTCATGCGCAAAAAGAAAGCTGCCGAAGACACAATGCCTTCGGCAGCTTTTGCTGCATTAAAACCGTTCTGAGTTAGTCACATGTAAAGACACACGGAACGACGTTGATGACAACTACGCGAAAACGCAGCAAATTAACGTCCCTGCAGTGTTAGATGGACCAGCCATCACGGTACTCACGGTGCACAAACTTATTAATCCTCGGCATGTTCGTGCTCTTCAGGTTCTTGGCGTCCCACTCGATACGGCTGCCTTCTTTGGACCGAATGGCAAGATTGCCAACAAGAATTGTTTCGGTCAGATGACCAGCATAGGCAAAGTTGGACATCGTGCCTGTCTCGTACTCGCCCTTACAGGTCTGCACAAATTCCCACTTCTGCCGCTGATCGCCCCCGGCGTTGTATGGAATTCGTGGCAGAGTCTGCTCCGGCTTTTCATAATCCTTGAAGTTGTCCTCGGGCAGCAAATAGTACTTGGCACCGTAGTCATCCGGCGAAAACAGCAGGCCTTTGCTGCCCACAAGAACAGCACCGCTGGTCTTGCGACCACCGTCCCGCTGTTGCTGAATTCGTTTCTGGAACGATTCCGGCAGCTGGCTGATGATCGAATCAGCTGGCAGGTCACCACCGTCGTACCAATGGAAGTTACACGGCGCCAGCCCGTCGCGTTCCGGGAACTCGAACAGCAGGCTGGAACTGGCTGGGAACGTTTCGCCTTCAAAGATCCCCGGATTCTTGACGGCCGTAACAGCCACGGGATCCCAAAGCTGCAGTGCCATAACCGGCATGTTGGTAGTATGACAAGCCATATCACCGAGTGCTCCGGTGCCGAAGTCGGCCCAGCCACGCCAGTTGAATCCGTGATAAACACCTTTCTTGAATGGTCGCATCGGAGCCGGTCCGATCCACGAATCCCAGTTCAGATTCTCCGGAACCGGGTCTGAGCCCTGCGGACGGCCGATTCCCTGAGGCCAGACCGGTCGGTTGGACCAGATATGAACTTCTTTGACGTCGCCGATGGCACCGGAACGGACAACTTCCACGGCTTCGCGAAGTCCGTTCTCGGAAGTTCCCTGGTTGCCCATCTGTGTGATGACGCCCGTTTCTTTGGCGACCTCCTGCATGGTGCGAGCTTCCCGAATCGACCATGTCAGAGGCTTCTGGCAGTAGACATGTTTGCCCATCCGCATGGCCTTGATTGCTGCTGCGGCATGGTTGTGATCGGGCGTGCTGACGGTCACGATGTCAACTTTGTCGCCCAGGTTGTCCAGCATTTCACGGTAGTCTGTGAACTGTTTGGCATCCTTGAATTCGCGGCCCTTCTTGACCAGCGTTCCACCGTCGACGTCGCACAGTCCGGCAATCGAAACACCCTGTTCAGCGATGTGGCTGGTATCGCTGCCACCCTTTCCACCAACGCCCACACAGGCTGCGCTAAGCGACTGCAGTGCCGAGCTATTCGCTTTCAGTGATGTCTGTCCGCCCACCCAGAATGCCGTGCCAAGTGCAGCAGACTGGCCAATAAAACTTCGTCGACTTGTTTCTCTCGTCATGACTAGAGGTACCTCAGGCAGGCTTAGGGGTGAACGGTGACTGCGCGGTCTCAACGACATGCTGAGTCTTGCGCGAATCGGATCGTGAGCTGGAACAGTGCCAAACTCATGGTTGACAGTCGACTACGATACCAAGGTCCGGGAAAACAGCAATCAAACGATCGAGATTACCCAATCCAACGTCTGGATTTGTTGCCAATCTGCAGGCTTCTGCGTAGGCTGAGGTATACCAGTTCACCGTCTGCTTTGGTTGGAGTCCTGTTCCCGATGAAATCCCGTTTTTTGCTGAATTTTGTGCTGATAGCTGCCTTGGCGTGCCTCGTCCCGGGGTGTGGGAAAGAATCACCGGCGCCTGTTGCGCCTGGCACTACGAGTTCTCCTCCAACTCCGGCCGTCAGCGTTACTCCCGATGATGAGGCGGCCGTTGCAGCACTTTCGGATGCTGGTTTTATTCTCACGAAGAATGCGGACGGAATGGTGACGGAGTGTTCGAAGAACACCGATGAAGATATTTCCGTGACGCTGGCTCACCTGGCTGGTCTGCACAGTGTTCAGTCGCTGCGGCTTTCAGGTCCGGCCATGGGTGATACGGGGATGGAAGTACTGGCCGAATTTGCGGGCCTGAAGCGGCTGGATCTCAGCGATTCAGCAATCACCGACGAAACCCTGCAACACGTTTCCGGGCTGCAGAACCTGGAAGTGCTGGGGCTGCGACGAACGGGCGTCACGGATTCCGGACTGGCGGCCATCAGCGGTTTGCCAAAGGTACGTGCGATCGATCTGCGAAACAGCAACATCACAGATGACGGATTGACCCATTTTTCCGGATTGTCAACGCTGACTGACCTTCAACTGGAAAAGTCCAAAGCCACCGATACCGGTGTCGCCAAGTTGAAGGGGCTGTCTCTGAAGTCCATCAATCTCAACTACTGCACGTCGGTCAGTGATCCGTCGCTTGAGGTTCTGGGCGGTATGCCGACACTGGAATCGGTTCAGTTGGATTACACGAAGATCACGGATGAAGGCATGGCAGCAGTGGCCAGTCTGAAGAAGCTGAAGCGGCTTCGCATTCGAGGTGCGGACATCACCGGCGAAGGATTGGCACACATTGCGGATTTGACCGGTCTGCAGCGGCTTGAACTGCGTGACACTTCGCTGGATGACAGCGGTCTTGAAACAATTTGCAGCCTGCCCAACGTTACTTATCTGGATATCAGCGAGTGTCGTGTTGTATCTGCAGAGGGCATGAAATCCATCGGTAAACTGGCCGGACTGACGTATCTGGGGTTTTGGGAAACCAAACTGAACGACGATGCGTTTGCTATGTTCAGCGAACTGGTCAACATTGAAGAGCTGGATCTCAAGGCGACTCAAATTACCGATACCTCTGTTCCTGTTCTGTTGAAAATGCAGCAGCTCAGGAAGCTGAATCTTGCAGGAACAAACCTTTCCGATGACGGATTCAAACAGCTCGCAGGCCTGCCCGCTCTTCAGGAACTAAACGTTGCCAACACAAACATCGGCTTTGACGTCGTTGATGAGCTCAACGCAAAGGACGGACTGACCGTCATCGAATTCGAGAACTAATACGGACCTGCTGTTACCAGGCACAGGCGAGTCCGCGGAACAGAATAGCCCGCTTCGGATTTCTCAGTTGTCGGGGCAGAATCTGTCGCGACAACTGAATTCATCTTCCAGCAAAGATACAGGAATAATGGTGGACACTTCGAGTCGAACTCACAGCCAGGAACAGTTTGAGCGCGCCTGCAGATCCATTCCCGGCGGAGTCAACAGTCCGGCGCGTGCATTTGGTGCCGTCGGCGGAACTCCGCCATTTATTCAGCGGGGCGACGGCCCGTATCTGGTTGATATCGATGACAATCAGTTCATCGATTTTGTCGGGTCGTGGGGGCCACACATTCTGGGACATCGGCACCCGGCTGTGATCGAAGCGATTCAGCAGGCAATCGAAACCGGAACCAGCTTTGGTGCTCCCACGGTTTCGGAATCTGACCTCGCTGAACTCGTTGTGGAACTGGTACCCGGCATCGAAAAAGTTCGGATGGTGAATTCCGGTACTGAGGCAACAATGTCAGCAATTCGTCTGGCACGTGGATTTACGGGACGAAACGTGGTTGTCAAGTTTGCGGGTTGTTATCACGGACACGTGGACAGTTTGCTGGTGCAGGCCGGAAGTGGTGCCTTGACTTTGGGTGCACCATCCAGCCCTGGTGTTCCCGCGGGCTGCACGGCCGACACCCTTGTGCTGTCCTACAACGATGTGGCCATGTTGAGACAGGCCTTTGAGCAACAGGGCGATTCACTGGCGGCGGTGATACTGGAACCCGTTTGCGGCAATATGGGTTGCGTTATTCCCACGGATGACTTTCTGCGAACACTCAGACAACTGTGTACTGATCACGGGACCGTATTGATATTTGACGAAGTCATGACGGGGTTTCGGGTGGACCTCGGCTGCGCACAGGCTCGGCTGGGTGTCACGCCTGATCTAACCACACTCGGGAAAATTATTGGCGGTGGGATGCCCGTTGGGGCCTACGGTGGACGTGCCGATATTATGGATGCTGTTTCACCCGTGGGGGCCGTCTATCAGGCCGGGACTCTGTCCGGCAATCCGATTGCCATGGCGAGCGGACTGGCCACACTGCAACAACTGCAACAGGCGGATCCGTATGAACAGCTTGAGCACCTTGCGGCGCAGCTGGAGCAGGGCTTTCGGAAATCTGCGGCAGCTGCGGACGTGCCCGTGCAGGTTAATCGTGTGGGCAGCATGCTGACGCTGTTCTTTAATGAGAACCCCGTCACTGATCTGCAGACGGCCACGGCTTCCGATACAGACCGTTTTGCCCGGTGGTTTCATGCCATGCTGGACCGTGGTGTTTATCTGCCGTGCAGCCAGTTCGAGGCACTGTTCGTTTCAGCCGCCCATACACCGGAATTGATCGAACAGACAATCGCCGCTGCTTCGGAGGCGATGCAGCGGCTTTCTAATCCGGCGTAAGAAGTTTCGTCGGGATACAAAAAGAAAAGAGCCGCGATTGCTCAAGGCAATGCGACTCTTTGGAATTCTCTGCTGTTCGTCTCAGTGTGACGAGTGTACTTCCTGTCACCTTATGGGCTGGCAGGGATCGCAGCCTTCAGTTTGTCGATTTCGTTCTGGTTGTCCAGGGCGACCGCCAGTGCACCACCGCCCAGACCCAGTGTGCCCAGAGTAATTACGTCAAGCAGCCCGAAACCCGTGGGTCCGCAATTAGCCATGTTACTTTTGTGGTAGATCGGATTGCCGTTCTGGTCGTAGTCCTGTCCCCGGACAACGGTATTCTTGCTCACAATCACCAGGCCTGGCTTTGCACCCTTTGGAGCTGTTCCCCTGGCCCAAAGCCGAACGGGAGTTCGCAAAGCACCGATGACGACTTCATGAGCACCTCCACGAACGCCGGAAATGGCGAATCGCCCATCCGTGTTACTCTTTGTTGCCGCAATCTGCGAGCCCTGATACTTGAGCTGAACAATCGCTTCAGAAATCGGGCGGCCTTCGGGGGCAGCGACCTGTCCGTACAGCGTCCCATCTGCCGACAATTGTATGTCCTTGATAATCCCCCTGGCACCAGCCATGACTGGTCCGGACAGGAGGACTCCAAAGCACACCGCGCTACACGCGACTCTGGTCAACAGTGTGTGCGTTCGCATCGTCGTTTATCCTTTTGCATATCAAAAACAGCAGCAACCGAATGTGGGTCGCTGGAATGCTGACTCATTCCCTGCGATCTTTTTCGGCACGACTGATGCGATCACTGCAACCATAACACGACAACTTTCAGGATTTTCCGGAATAATCGGAAAAACTCGCCCAGTTCTCCCAGCCGGAACGCTGGTGTCGAACACCGCCAAATTATCCATGCAGGGTTAGTGGCCCGTGCCGGACGATGTTTTCCTGCACACGTTGGCCCACCGCCTGGTTCTAGCACCGAGACCTTACGATGAATTGCGCGGCAGTTGCTGCTCAAAGCATGCACGCGTATTTGTTGATGAGGGGCATTACGACCGTTCACGACATTTGCGGCAACTCGCTGAGCCCGGCCAACGGGGGCTTCCGGGATGCATAAGCGGTCCTCGCACTTACTCTTCAGGGGCTCCGCTCTGTCCTCTGGGCGGGCACATCGACATTCGCGGTTGGAACCAGGACCGGGGTGAAGACGAGTCGGTTCTAATGTCGCAGGCGGTTTTCGTAAACGGCCGCGATGAAGTTACCGGACAATGTCGCTGGAATTTTCGCAAGGGGCCACATTCATCATGGTTATGCCTGGCGATGGCGCATCAACAGAATTTGATCGGCTGGAAGTTGTGGCTCTGACTCTTGAAGGAAAGCAGGCGACCGTCGCTATTGCCCGGGACAACAAGACCTATGTGACAGCTCACGCGTACCCGGACGATGCTGTTAATCGCATGATCGACGGTGGGGATTAAAGTTGTCGAGCACAACTTCCTGGCATTGGCGAAAACTGTCAAAACGCATGGCAGGAAATTCGTGCAGGGCAGGCTGGCAGCTCCTGGTACAGCAATTCATCAGTGTTAGAACATAAACCGTGATTGCATCTCATCCGAACAGATTCTGTTTTGCCCTGGCATGGTGATACCCGAATCGTCATGATCTATTATGGTTAGAGAAGTAGAAGTCTTTTCCGGTTCATGTGCCCGATGTTACCTGAGCGTCTCACGATTCTGATCTTTGCAGCCGGCTGTGTTCTGCCTTTCTCAGACAGCCGGGGCGATGAGCGTGCGCTGGTCTTTGAGTCAGATATTCAGCAGGTCTTTGTTCGCAGGTGCGGCAAGTGTCACAGCAGCACCGTGCAAAAGGGAGGGCTTGATGTGTCGACGATGGCTGGATTACGCCGTGGTGGCGAGTCAGGCGACCCCGCTGTCGTCCCGGCTTCTGGTGACGACAGTCTTTTGTGGGCCATGATCGATGGCGGAGACATGCCTCCGGAAGGGCAGCCGCAGTTATCTGACAAAGAACGCGCAATTGTACGTACATGGATTGCGGAAGGCGCGCGGTCGGCGAAACCGACGGCTTCAGATGAGAAAGTGATTACTCAACACGACGTGCAGCCCATCGTGCTGCTGCGCTGTACGACCTGCCACGGTGCACGTCTGAAGCAGGGTGGCGTGGATCTTCGAACTCCCGCTGCGATGCGGCAGGGTGGCAAACATGGGCCTGTGATTGTACCTGGTGATCCGGGTGCCAGTTTGATAATGCAGCGCATTGAAAGTGAAGCCTGCCCGCCACGCGAGTTACTGCTGAAATACTTTGTGAAACGTCCGCCAGCTGCTGAGGTCGAAGTCTTGCGCGAATGGATTGCCGCCGGCGCGCCGGAAGTTGACGTGCTGCCCGACGTTGCAACCACTGAGTCTGATCCGTTCGTCACGGATGGAGAACGGCAGCACTGGGCCTTTCAACCGCCGACAGCAAAGCTCAGCGGGGCGTCGATCGATCACTTCATTCTGGAAACGCTGCAGAAGAACGGCCTGGGTTTTTCGCCCTCAGCCGATCGCGATACGCTCATTCGCCGTGCCTATCTTGACCTGGTTGGACTGCCGCCCAGCCTCGATGAGTGGCAACGCTGGCGTGGCAGTGGTGATTCCGACTGGTACCGAGACATGATCGATCACCTGCTGGCTTCGCCGCATTACGGAGAACGTTGGGGTCGCTATTGGCTTGACGTGGCTGGATTCGCAGATTCGGAAGGCGGCGTTTCGTCGGATCCGATTCGCCAGGTGGCATGGAAATACCGGGACTACGTCATTCGCGCCTTCAACAATGATAAACCCTACAATCGATTTCTGATTGAACAGATCGCGGGCGACGAGTTACTGGACCATGAAATTGCTCCGGTCATTACTGAGGATATGGTCGAAAACCTGACGGCCACCGGTTTTCTGCGGATGGGTATTGACCAGACGGGTTCACGAACCATGAATTTTGTGCCCGAGCGACTGGGGGTGATCGGTGATGCCATTAACGTACTGGGGTCCGGAATTATGGGGCTGACCATTGAATGTGCAAGATGTCATTCACACAAGTACGATCCTATTCCTCACCGCGACTACTATCGTTTCAAAGCCATCTTCCAGGGGGCTCTGGACGAACACGACTGGTTGACCTTCAAGAACCGTTCACTGAGCGTTGACACGGCTGAACGTCATGAACGAGTGACCAGGGTGAATCCGCCACTCCGCAGTCGCATTAAGAAGCTGGAAGTAGATGCCAAGAATGCTCTGACGGCTCTGCGTACCGAAATGCTGCGGCAGCATTATCCTAATCAAACTGACAGCGATCGTGCTGAAACAATAAGAGCACTGCGAATCGCGGACAACAATCGGACTCAGCCACAACGCATCCTGGTAGAAAAGCTGCAGCAGGTTGAAGTGCTTCCGGATTCAGAACAGCCAGCCTCTGTTCTGTCAGCTCGTCACGCCGTCGACGATATCCAGGGGATGATTACCGAAGTTCGCCGACAGATGGAACCACCACTGGCGATTCGCGCGTTGTGGGATCGCGGAGAACCATCACCAACGTATATTCTGCGCCGCGGTGAGCACAATAAACCTGGGCGCCTGGTCGGTCCTGGCGTACCCTCGGTCCTGACGGACGGGCGGACACCATTCGTCGTCACGCCGCCGTTTCCGAATGGAACTCCAAAAACCGGGCGGCGACTGGCGTTTGCTCACTGGCTGACTCAACCCGGTCACCCGCTTACAGCACGAGTGATGGTCAATCGCATCTGGTATCACCACTTTGGAACGGGGCTGGTAAAGACACTGGAAAACTTTGGCGCGAAAGGCGAACGCCCTTCGCATCCGGAACTGCTCGACTGGCTGGCGGTGACGTTCGTGGAACGCGGTTTCAGCATCAAGGAATTGCATAGAGTGATCATGAATTCCCGCACGTACCGACAGGCAAGCCGCATTACGGACAAAACGCGGAAACGGGATCCCGGGAACCGACTGCTTTCTCGTATGTCTCTGCGGCGAATGGATGCGGAAGTGCTTCGTGACTCACTGTTGTCGATCTCCGGGCAGCTTGACGACACACCAGGCGGTCCGCCTGATCCGGTTTCTGTCAACCGCGACGGTCTGGTCAGGGCTGATGCGACTGCAACAGGTCGCTGGCGGCGCAGTATTTATCTGCAGTATCGTCGAACGGAGATCCCGTCGATGATGGATACCTTTGACTATCCTGAGATGGGGCCGAATTGTCTGTCCCGCAGTGTGTCCACGGTTTCGCCACAGGCACTGATGCTGATGAACGATCAACACGTTCGTGACCTGGCAGTCGCATTTGCGGCACGAGTAGAATCAATTCTGAAGACCAGTGGTGGCGATTCACTCGGAGGTCAGGTTGATCTCGTATATCAGCTGGCACTGAGTCGTCCGCCGAGTGAAGTGGAACGTCAGCTCGGGATCGAGACCCTGCAGGAACTGCACCGCACGTGGCAGGGGAAACCGCACGCGGCGTTTGCGACCTATTGTCACATCGTACTGAATTCTGCCGCTTTCTTATATGTCGATTGATCGACCGGCTATGTCAAACGCTGAACAGAATAACCTTGTGTCGCGAAACACTCGCCGTGATTTTTTTGCGCGCACCAGCGATGGGCTGCTGGGCGCCGCTCTGACACAGTTAATGTGCGGTGATTTTTTCGGCGGCACCGAGGCTCTTGGTGCGGAGTCCGACGCTGTTGAGGCTGGTATACCCCCTGTCTACGATCTGAAGCCTAAGCGAACTCACCACCCGGCTCGGGCGACGTCGGTAATTCAGCTGTTCATGAACGGCGGACCAAGTCAGATGGATCTGTTCGATCCCAAGCCGGTGCTGAATCGTCTGAATGGAAAACCCTACCCCGGCAACGTGGAAGAAATCGGCAATCAGGGCGCCGCGGACATCGGCGTGATGATGGGCGGTCGCTACACGTTTAATCGGCATGGCGAATCGGGTATGTGGATGGCTGACGTGCTGCCGCACACGGCTCAACAGGCGGACGATATTTGTCTCATCAATTCCATGTGGACCGATCATCCGAACCACGACAATGCTCTGTACAAAATACACAGCGGTCGGTTGTTTATGGGATATCCCACTCTGGGCGCATGGACCGTCTACGGGTTGGGATCCGATAACCGGAATCTGCCCGCGTACGTTGTGTTGAATGATCCACTGGGACCGCCCAAGAATGGTTCACGCAACTGGACCGCCGGTTTCCTGCCGCCGACCTTTCAGGGAACCCGGTTTCGTCCGACGGGTTCGCCCATCCTTAATCTGAAACCGCAGTATGAACAGCCGGACGCCGTGACTGAAACGGCTCGCGGCTTACTGAACCGTCTGGACGATATTCATCTTAAGGATCGACCGCACTACGGAGAACTTGACGCTCGTATCGAATCCTATCGTCTGGCGGCACGGATGCAGCTGTCTGCCGGCGAAACGCTGGACCTGTCTCGCGAAAGTTCGCATACACATCAGATGTATGGTGTGAATCAAAAGTGGACCGATTCCTTCGGGCGTCGCTGTCTGCTGGCCCGCCGTCTGGTGGAACGCGGAGTGCGATTCGTGCAGATTTTTCTTGAGGAACAGCCGTGGGACAGTCACGCTGATCTGGCGCAAAATCATCGTGGTGCATGTCAGCGAACGGATAAGCCTGTCGCGGGGTTGTTGCGGGATCTGAAACAGCGCGGGCTGCTGGATTCCACCCTTGTCATCTGGGGTGGTGAATTTGGCCGCACTCCTACCACGCAGAAGTCTGCTGATGGTTATTCAGGCCGGGATCACAACATGCAGGCCTTCACTTCATGGATTGCGGGCGGTGGCATTCGGGGGGGCACAAGCTACGGGACGACGGATGACTTTGGTCATAGTGTGGTTGAGAATCCTGTCAGTGTGCACGACTTTCATGCCACAATTCTAAACCAGCTGGGGCTGCATCACCAGAAGCTGTTCTTCAGTCGCAGCGGTCTGGACGAGCGACTGACGGGAGTTGAACCGCCCCGCGTCGTGACCGAAATTCTGAGTTAGGTCACTTTACCTCGTGTCGTGAACGAGAGAGGCTCGTGGGAGTCACGAAACTGCTGTTGAAAAGAGTTCTTCGCAGCCGCAAGTCAGCGTGAATCGCGGCAGACCTGACGATCTGATGTTCAGATGTCCGAGTGACCGGCGGCTGCACTGAGCTGCCGAGGGAAGCCCCGTGGGTTCTCGTTCCTCACGCAACCCACGGGTGATCTTGGCGCAGCACAACATCCCGCAACTGCACTCGTGACCGTGAAGTTTCGGCTGATCAGTAGGCGCACCTGATGCAAGTGATAACAATCGGGTTCGTCGTTTTCGATGGGATTTCTTAATCGTCGAATCGTCCTGACCGGAGATTTTGTCATGCGATTTCTCTCAACCGTGTTCGTTCTGTTTGGAACCTGTACGTTTCTTCTGCAACATGGCAATGCACAGGATGCGGCGGGGCTGCTGAAACAGGCGGACGTGCAGCGCGGCGTATGTTGCGTGTTGGGAGCGGGCGATGGTTTGCTGCCGCTGGGTCTGGCAGAACACAGCGAGATGCTGATACACGTCCTTGATCCGGACGCGATTACTGTCAATGCGCTTCGCCAGCGCGGGGACGCAGCAGGGTATTCCATTCAGCGGTTGCTGATCGAAACAGGTGAGTTCGGGCAGCTGCCGCACGCCGACAATACCCTCGATCTTGTGATTTCAGATCATCCGGACACGGCAGCATTACTGTCCGTGCCGGAAGTGCTGCGAGCCCTTCGACCGGAAGGAGTTGCCATCTTTGGAGGCGGCGATGCGAAAGACACTCTGCAGGCCTGGGCCGCCAATGTTAAGGGGGTGAAGTCATGGTCTGATGCCAGCGGTGACTGGATTCAGTTTTCAAAACCGGTTCCGCTCGGGCTGGGAGAATGGTCGCACTGGGAGAAATCTCCGGACAACAATCCGGTCTCGGAGGACACGGTGATCAGAGCGCCATACATGACACAGTTCATGGCCAGGCCCTGGTATATCGGTATGCCGGCTGTCACAACAGCGGCTGGCGGGCGCACGTTTCTGGCTATGGGACATATCGCTCACCACGAACGCGAGTGGGGAGCGCTGAATCGTTTGATCGCGCGCAACGGTTACAACGGTACGATCTTGTGGGAACGTAAGCTGCCGGAAGATTACCTGGTCCATCGCTCTGCATTCATCGCCACGAAGGAAACGTTCTTCATGATCAACGGCGATCATTGTCTGTTGCTGGATACCCGAACCGGTGAGGAAAAAGGCAGGATTCAAATTCCCGAATTTCCAGGCAACTGGAAATGGATCGCTCTGCAGAACGGCGTTCTGTACGCCCTTGCGGGGAAACCGGGGGATGGCGTGGAACTGGTGAAAGGTGACCGGTCGTTTGGAGGCTGGAGCTGGGCAGATCTCAGCAAGGGCTATTATCCCAGGCGGATTCCACATGGGTTTGGTGATGTTCTTGTAGCTTTCGAAGTCGAAAGTCAGAAAACGCTGTGGACACATCGCGAGGAATCGCTGATCGATTCGCGGGGGCTGGCCATTCGGGATAACCAGTTGTACCTATATTGTCCGGAGCGGCATTTTCGGGCGCTGGACTACGCGTCCGGCGAAGTGAAGTGGACGACCAGCGATGAAGAGACGCTTGGTTTGATTGAGGAACCAGGCAAGGGGCTGACGTCAACCCCCGGGTGGCGCACACAGACTCTGGTTGTCGCGACGCCGGGATCGCTGGTCATTCAGGGGCAGACCAGAATGAATGTACTGGGACTGTCCACAAAAGACGGGTCGCTGCTGTGGCACAAACCGAAAGTCACGAACAATCCCAATGCGATCTTTGTCAACGACAAGGTGGTCATTGGAGTCGGAGATCGAGGGATACATCTGGTGCTGGATCCGCAGACCGGAGTGGTCGAGGACAGTCTTAAATTCTTTAAACGCGCCTGCACACGTTTGACGGCAAGCTCCGATTCGTTCTTCGTGCGAGGTGAAGGGGTGACTCGGTTTGACCGTGACAGCAAGACGGTTCAGATTGATGGTGCCGTTCGACCTGCATGCAATGATGGCGTCATTCCGGCGAACGGTCTGATTTACCTGGGCCCGTGGGCCTGTGACTGTAATTTGTCGCTGATCGGTAACGTTGCCCGGTGTTCAGCCGGTGATTTTCGTTTTGACTACAAGGCTATGAATGAGGAGCGTCTGGAAGTTGCCGACAGTCCGACTGCGGTTACGGCCTTTGAAGTGAAAGACAGTGACTGGGCGACCTATCGCGGTAATCCAGGCCGATCGGGTGGCACGAACGTGACGATTGAGGCCGCAAAGAATCTGCGCTGGCATTACACACCGAGTCAGGCGTACGTGTCCTCAGATCTCAGTGCTGCCGGTGGACTGGTCTTTCAGGGCGGCGAAGACGGCAATGTTCGCGCATTTGATGGAAAAACCGGGGAGGCATGCTGGTCATTTCAGACAGCCGGCCCCGTCAAATATCCGCCGACCATTGCTCAGGATCGTGCGTATGTCGGAAGTGCCGATGGATATGCGTATTGTCTGGAAGCTGCGACCGGTCGCATGCTGTGGCGTTTCCGTGCGGCGCCGGTCGAAAGACGTCTCATGATTTACGGATCGCTGAGCTCCACCTGGCCGGTCAACACCGGTGTGCTGGTCAATGATGGCATCGCCTATTTCGGAGCCGGAATCGTTGACCACGACGGTACCTACGTCTATGCAGTCGATGCCGCAAGTGGCGAGCTGGTCTGGGAAAACACCACTTCCGGGCATCTGAACGCCGAGCTGCGAAAGGGTGTCAGCGTTCAGGGCAATCTGACGATTCTGAATGACAAGCTGGTGATGGCCGGTGGTAACGTCGTCTCACCGGCACGATTCGATCTGAAAACGGGAAAGTGTCTGGAAACACCTCGCCAGAACGGACAGCCCCAGTCCAACGGAGGCCGCTTCGTGGGTGTTTTTGGTGCAGATCGACTGATCGCAGGCGGACGCATTCTTTATTCGTCACCACGCAACGTCTCAACGAAGGGGACGTTTGCCGTCTGGTCGGGTGATCGCAGGTCCATGACACTGAATTATGGCGGGATCATTCCTGCCTGGAATGACTCGGCTCTGGCGGTGGCCAATTTCAAGTACGGCAGCGTGACAACATTCGATGTTGAACCGCTGACGGCAAAGATCACGGAAGGATTTGATGCTGCGGCCACACCCCCAAGTCGGTTTGCACGAACACTTGTCAGTGTCCTGACAACAAGGGACCAGGCGCGCTGGCGTTCGAGTCTTGGCGATATGAACAAATTTGAAGCGCTTTCGGTGGCAATGGCCAGAAATGCAGTCATCACCGTCGCCCGTTATCAGGTTATCAATCGGGCGGTGCCTCAGTATTTTCTGACGGCACTGCGCGCTGATGACGGTAAACAGCTGTTCCAGGTTGAACTTCCCGATGAACCGCTGCCGGGGGGACTGATTATCGACCGCGACGGTAAACTGATGGTCGCGATGCTGGGCGGAGGAGTTGCCTGCTTTGGCAAGTGATGAGGAGGGGCGGCTGCAGCAATGATCATGGATACTGTTCGGCAACGTACCGTCGATTGAGAATCGTAGCTGGTCTGACCATAATCCTGTATCTCAATTTCTTTTCGTCATGAGCAGTTGGGTTGCGTCCACTCGCACGAACATGAGGCGACAACGGCATGATTGAAAGAAGACTCTGGTGTCACGTCGATGTGTCGTGGGTGACGCGGCCGCGCGGAATTCGGGACCAACGTATGGTTGTTGCTGTCCATCTGTTGCGAATGCCGCGTCAGTATTTGCACTGTATTCTGATGTTTGTTGGCATGCTGGTCGTCGGATGCGGGGACGCTCAGACAGATTCAGCCTCTCCGGAAGTGCCACTGGATAGCCACGAACGTATGGCGGCGCAGCTGAGAGCCGTTTTGCGGGACACGCCGCAAACGAATAAATATCTGGGCGACGCTGAACTAAAGAGACTGGTTCGGCAACTTGGCGGAATGAAGGTGTCAGAACCGGCTATTCAGCGAATGATGCTGCTGGCCAATATTGGAAACGCTGAATTGTCTCAGGGGAAGAACCGTGATGCCGTAAAAAGACTTACAGAAGCACTGGCGTTGTCCTCGGCGGCGCGAGATTTTGTACCACCTGAGCGACAAGGCGAATTCGGCAGGATTTGCAGAGACATGATGCTGGATCTCGGAGTGGCATGGTTGCGGGTTGCCGAAACAGAAAACTGCCTTCACTGTCAGACAGGAGAAAGCTGCATCCTGCCGATTGGTCCGGGCGGTTTACATCGTCAGCCGGAGGGGACTCGGGAGTCCATGAAAGTGCTCACGAGTCTGTTGACTCAGGAGCCCGAAAATTATTCTGCGCGGTGGCTGCTGAACGTCGCAGCCATGACTGTAGGCGAATATCCCGAAAAAGTTCCTGAGCCCTGGCGAATCTCTCCATCCGTCTTTCAGTCGCAATCATCGTTTCCGAAATTCGCCAACATTGCTGCCGGACTCGGTCTCGATACTGTGGATCTGAGCGGCGGAGTCATCATCGAAGATTTTGACAACGATGGCTGGCTGGACATTGTGACATCCACATGGGACACATCCAGTGCCATGCACTACTTCAGAAATAATGGCGACGGGTCCTTCACGGACCGCACACGAGAGGCCGGGCTGACCGATTCGCTTGGTGGCCTGAACATGATTCAGGCGGACTATGATAACGACGGGAATACGGACATCTTTGTATTGAGAGGCGCCTGGCTGGAGGAGAATGGGCGTCACCCCAATTCATTGTTGCGCAATATTGGTGGCGGGAAATTTCGCGATGTGACTTATGACGCAGGTCTGGTGGACCCGGCGCTGCCTACACATTCAGCCGCCTGGTCTGACTTCGACAATGACGGCGATCTGGATCTGTTCGTGGGCGTGGAAGAAATTGCCGCATCTCAGTTGTTCGAGAATTTAGGGGATGGAAAGTTTGTGGACATCGCCATACAGGCGGGGCTTACCAATGATCGTTTTGTCAGGGGATGTGTCTGGGGTGACTACGATCACGATCGTCGGCCAGACCTTTATGTTTCCAATCTTTACGGCGAAAACCGCCTTTATCACAACGAGGCCGATGGGAAATTTACGGACGTGGCTGTAACACTTGGCGTCCAGTTTCCGTCTCACTCATTTCCGGCATGGTTCTGGGACTGTAACAATGACGGACGGCTTGACCTATTTGTTTCTTCGTACAGTGGTCACATCAATGATCTGGCCGAGCAGTATTTCGGTCAAAGAACGGCGCACGAGTCACCAGCGTTGTTTCTGGGTGACACCGATGGCGGTTTTCGAAACGTGTCTGTTGAATACGGTCTGGATTGTGTCGCCCTGACCATGGGAGCTAATTTCGGAGATGTTGACAGCGATGGGTATCCGGACTTCTATCTTGGCACCGGATATCCTCAGTATGAAGGCCTTGTTCCGAACATGCTCTTTCGGAATAAGCGAGGTGCCGGTTTCGAGAACGTGACGTTTGCAGCAGGCATGGGGCATCTGCAGAAAGGGCACGGAGTCTCTATGGCTGACCTGGATCATGACGGCGACCTGGATGTTTTTATTCAGCTTGGTGGGGCTTATAAAGGTGATGTTTTCCCGAACGCACTGTTTCGAAACCCGGGATTTGGAAATCACTGGCTGTGCGTTCGTTTGATCGGTCAACAATCGAATCGGTCGGCTATTGGTGCGCAAATTCGAGCTGTCATCGACGATGGTGAAGAAATTCGATCGGTCTATCGTCATGTTAGCAGCGGTGGAAGTTTCGGAGCCAACCCGTTGCGAAGCTACCTTGGACTTGGGCAGGCCACGTCCGTACAAACGCTTGAGATCTACTGGCCAACGAGCGATACAACGCAGACGTTTCGTGATGTTGCCGTTGATCAGTTTCTTGAGATCACAGAAGGCCAACAGGAGTTGCAGCGACGGGTGTACACAACTGCCCCGTTTGATGTGATGGCAATATCGCCAACACCGCAGTTGCAGGATGAATAGGTACTCACCAATGGTCATTCTGAATTCTTTGTGGCGCGTATTCGGTCCGAAAAAATCAAATCGTGCGGAGGTGAGGGACCTGCGCACAGCACGGTGAGTGCAGTCCCACTGTGTCTGCGGCGCTGTGTTCCCAGCCAGACGGAGGCACGCACCGGCTACAGCGTTTCCCGCTGACTTGTGGCCGCGAAGCATGCTTTTCGGTGGCAGTTTGGTTACTCCCACAAGCCAGTATCGTCGACGACAGAAAGTAAACTGCTTTAATGGCGTTTACCTGCCGATGCAGATCAGTTCGCGGATTGTGTGGGCGAAGATAGTGCTGTTGCCGAAGCTGAGGCTGCTGCGGGTCCATGAATGGCCGGCCGGTCCCAGGTCGTTTATCGCTGCGATCGCGTTTTCGTTCAGTTTCTCGGCTTGCCACATGAGCACATAGACCGTGCCGTTCATCACGGGCATATATAGATGCGCGTCGGCAACACTGGGAATGGCGGCGGCGTGGTGTCCCCAGCCATTGGCCTTGCTGCGGGCGTCTCCCATGACCACGAACCCTCGCGAATTCTGCATGCTGTTTTCCGCCTGTGTGACATAGCTGACGCGAGTGCCGACGCGGAATTTCCGTGCCTTTTTTTCGTCGGGAATTGGCTGAGACATCTGCGATTCATCCCACACAAGGATGTCGTTCTGCTGCGCAGCCGATCTGACAAGTTGTACGGGCACCTGTAAATACGCCAGGTTTCCTGTGACGGCGTTGATTCGACCAATGTAGGGATGGGTGTAGCTGCGGAAATAATGATAATCGCCGACCAGAAGATTGGATTGCTGAATGATGCTGCGGCTTTTGCTGACCGGCAGCGTTTCGACTCTGTCCACATACCTGTCGTCAGCGACTGTAAAGGCCCGCACACTGACATCTTTCGTAATTGAAATCTGTTTGGCGATTTTTCCACTGGCAACGTCTACCCACAGATGCTGATCGCCGTGAAAGACCAAGGCATGTCTGCCGTGAACGCTGTAGGTCTGAGTGCTCATGAATCCTTTCAACGGCAGCGTCCAGATCGTACTGCCGTCGTCAGCACTTATCATGGAGACGCCTTCCGGTTTTTCCGGGGGCGAGTGTCCTCCTCCGCGGCCGACAAGAATCACTGCTCGCCCATCGTCAAGCGTCACCGGCAACGGAATGCAGCCCATGTTGACTCCGCAGGTGCTGGTCCATGTCACTTCACCGGTGGCCATGTCCAGGGCTTGAAGATTCGTCCATGCCTTCGCCGGAGCGTTCTTGTGTTCGTGAGTGAAGTGACCGTGTTCGTCCGGCATGTAGTTCTGTCGAGTGAAGATAACGTTCGTGCCATGCAGAAATGGCTGGCTTCGACCGACCGGCATGGATTTCTGTTCCCATAGCAGGCCTCCGTCCAGGTCGCAGCAGACAATGTTGCCGGACGCGTTGAAGAAGCAGACTCGCTGGCCGTCGGTCACCGGTGGAGGAGCCGAGCTGTCGCTGAAGCAGCCGGACAGTCTTAGTGGGTGAGTACCCGGGATGTCCCGTTTCCAGATCACCACCCCCGTGCTGGCGTCGCAGCACCAGGCAACGATATTGCTGCCCAGTTCTGAATCAGCCTCAACCGCCTGCATTGTTGTGAAGAAAAGGCGTTGTCCCCAGACGGTCACTGTACTCTGTCCAGTTTCCGGCAGTTGCAGCTTCCAGCGAATGTTTTTGTTCTGCACGACGCTCCATGCCGTCGGTGCTTCGCCTGGCGAGCTGTGAAAATGTCCTTCGTTGCCCGATCCCTGAGGCCAGTTGTGCATTAACTGTTGAGTGAAAAATGCTTTCACGATGCCCCGGCTTTGCTTCGATTGGAAAAGTTTACCACCGTGTCCGGCGCCTTTGACGATGTGCAGTGTGCTGTTGACACCCGCGTCGTTCAACGCCCCGTGCAGTCTCCGGCTTTGGCTCAGCGGAACTCCCGGATCTTCGCTGCCGTGCATAATCAGGAAGGGGCAGTCGTTGCTGGAGACGTTATTCAGAGCGCTGGCATCCTGAGCCAGCTGCGGCACGTTCTTCACCGTCGCTCCCAGCAGTTTTGCACCGTTGGAATTGGCGACATCTTCTTCTGTTCGGCCGTTGCCAACATTGTTTGGCGGCATGGTCAGAAGTTCGGACGGACCGAACCAATCGCACACTGCCTGGACTTGGCTGCTGACGTCTTCGGGGTCGGGGCATGTTCTTGTACCCATCAGCGCCACCAGGTGGCCGCCGGCTGACGTTCCCCAGGCGGCGATGCGATTCGGATCGAAATTGTACTTCGCCGCATTGCGACGGACCCAGCGAACGGCTTCGTAGCAGTCGTTGATCTGCGCCGGCCACTGAGCAACATCGGTCAGTCGATAATTGATACTGACGACGGCAAATCCGTCGTCGACAAGCCATGCGGCATTCTTTTCCCCGCTTTTCTTATCCCCGTTTCTCCACCCACCGCCATGCACAAATACAATCACCGGCGTCGGTTGCCGTCGTTTTTCGGGTGAAAAGACGTCCAGCGTCAGCGAATGGCCGCCGGGGGCAGCGTACTGGATGTCGCGAAAGATCTGCTGTTGGGCGGGCAGCGCAGGGGCGGACAGCAGGAACATGAGAAGGATCTGAAGAAGTCGAACGTGCATCGCTGGGACCAATTGGGTGATTAGAGATTCGGTTATTCCGCAAAGCTTCGTCGAGTTGGCGGGAAAGTGCAACTTTCCGACGAAGGTCTCTGTCTCGCAAGGCACGTTCCAGGATAAGTTGTTCTCGTTTCACTCTGCATCAGCGTAATGCCATATACGTGGCTGAATAGGTGGTTGTGTGTCGTCGTATTTGCCCGTAGTTTTGCAGAGCCTCAAAGGCCGGAGGATTCAGTGGTGTGCGTCGGCATCGCGCTGACGCGGTCGTCGCCTATGGCTTCGTGGTGCTGCTGAGAGTACGAAGTACATACGACAGGATCCGACGTTTCTTTTTTGCGAATTCTTCTGTGCAAAATCCGTTACTGAAAAGTTTGAGCACCGCCTGCGTGTTGCTCGTCC
>Ga0315331_10000075_pt1 | contig 51861 bp, 46 predicted proteins | sample M160m34915metaG_FD_203456 | JGI IMG/M metagenome (GOLD analysis project Ga0315331, IMG submission 203456) | Ammonia-oxidizing marine archaeal communities from Monterey Bay, California, United States - M1 60m 34915 | ecosystem: Environmental > Aquatic > Marine > Intertidal zone | place: USA...
CGCGCGCAGTCATACCCTGCTCCAACAGGCGCGTCCCCTCCTCGAGGAGTTGGCCTCTGAGATCGGTGAGACGGCTCATCTGGGCGTTCTCAGCGGACGCGAGGTCGTTCACCTCGACGGCGTCCTCCCTCAGCAGCTGCTGCTGAGTGGGCTCCGCGTCGGCGAGCGGCTCGACGCCCATTGCACGGCGGTCGGGAAGGCGTTGTTGGCGGGCGAGATCGCAAACTCAAATCTCGGATCCGTCCAGGGAGGATCCGAAGGGGCCGCTGGCTCGATCGAGCGCTCCCCTTTGATTCCCGGCGCTCAGTTCGCCCCGACCGAGCTTGCGAGATACACGGAAACGACCCTGTGCGATCCGGCCAAGCTGATGGAAGAGCTGCGGGCCATCGGGCTTCGCGGCTACGCGACTGATATGGAGGAGTACGCCCCCGGGCTACGCTGCGTGGCCGCGCCCGTGCGAGACGCGAGCGCGCGCGTGGTGGCGGCGCTCTCTCTGTCCGGACCGTCCACGCGCCTCGATGAGAAGAGTCTCCACGGTCGATTCGCCGCCGCCATCAGCGCGACCGCAATGCGACTCTCAGGTCAGCTCGGTTCCCCCGTCTGATCGATTTGCGTAGTCCAGGCGCGGTATCGTGCCGCGATGGATTTCGAACTCGACGACTCTCTGCTCAGTCTGCAGGCGACTGCCCGCCGTTTCGCGCAGGAGGAGATTCTGCCGATTGCGGCGGAGTGTGACGTGAGCGGGGAGCTCCCGATCTCCGTTTTGCGCAAGGCCTGGGAGCTCGGTCTGTCCCATACGGGGCTTCCGGAAGAACTCGGTGGAGTTGGTCTTTCGGTCGTCGCCGCCTGCATCGGGGTCGAAGAGCTCTCCTACGCCTGCTCGGGTGTGACGACCTCGATCATCAGCAACGACCTCGCCCTGAACCCGATTCTGCTGGGGGGATCCGAAGACCAGCGTCGCGAGTGGCTGGGGGGCTGCGTCGATGACTTCAAGCTTCTGGCCTTCTGCCTCTCGGAGCCCGGGGCGGGTTCGGACGTCGCGGGTCTGCAACTGCAGGTGGAACGGTCGGGGGAGGATTATGTCCTCAACGGGACCAAGGCCTGGATCACCAATGGTGGCTACGCCGACCTCTATACCGTCTTTGGCACGCTCGACCGCGCCACGAGACACAAGGGCATGTGCGCTTTCGTGGTCCCGAAAGGGACGCCTGGGCTCACGCCAGGTCGCAAGGAAGACAAGATGGGTCAGCGCGCGAGCAATACGACCCTGGTCCATTTCGACGACGTCCGCGTGCCGGCCAGCCAACGGTTGGGGGAAGAGGGCGAGGGGTTCAAGATCGCGATGGCGACGCTCGATCGGGCTCGGCCGCAGGTGGCTGCGCTGGCCGTCGGCATCGCCCGTCGCGCCCTCGAGGAGAGCCTCGCGTACGCGGGTGAGCGAAAGGCGTTCGGCCAATCGATCGGAGACTTCCAAGCCGTTCAATTCATGTTGGCCGACATGGCGAAGGGCATCGAGGCCAGTCGTTTGCTCACGATGCAGAGCGCATGGCTGGTCGACCACGACCGGCGGGCGGCGAAGCAGAGCGCGATGGCCAAATGCTTCGCGACGGACGCGGCGATGGAGGCCACAACGGACGCCGTCCAGATCTTTGGAGGCAACGGCTACACCCGGGAATATCCGGTTGAGAAGCTCATGCGCGACGCCAAGCTGATGCAGATCTATGAGGGGACGAACCAGATCCAGCGGGTGGTGATCGCGCGCGAACTCATGCGCGAGTAGTCGGGCTCGACGGGCGACTGGAAATCGTTTCCCGCTGGCAGGCTTGGGGAGCCTTCTGCGCTCTCCTCCCGGACCGGCTCTTGGCCGATTGTCGACAATGACCGGCTTTCTCCCTTCGATCCTGACACATACGTCGACGTGGTCCCCACTGGTTGATAGAGTGGACGCCCTTTCGCCTCCGCCTTGGCCACGTGCCGGGTCGAGGCGGCCCGCGTGTGGGCCCTTCGAGCGAGCGGAAGGACGCGAAGTGGAGGCCGACGGAACGAGACCGGGAGACCGGAGTCGTTCACGGCAATCGCGAGCGAAATCAAACGAGCCCCCCCATCCCGGGCCCGCTGTCGACGCGGCAGAGACCCGGCCTAGTTAAAGGAACCGTTGTGAGCCTCAACGACGATGCCCTCGAATATCACGCAAAAGGCCGAGCCGGTAAGGTCAAGGTCGTTCCGACCAAGGAATGCGTGACCGCCAACGACCTCTCCCTGGCCTACTCCCCCGGCGTCGCCGCCCCCTGCCTGGCGATCGAGAAGAATCCAGAGGACGCCTATCGCTATACCGCCAAGGGCAACCTCGTGGCTGTGATCAGCAACGGCTCCGCGGTGCTCGGCCTGGGCAACATCGGCGCGCTCGCGGGCAAGCCCGTGATGGAGGGCAAGGGTGTCCTCTTCAAGCGCTTCGCTGATATCGACGTCTTCGACATCGAGGTGGATAGCCAGGACACGGACGAGATCGTGCGCTTTTGCGAGCTGATCTCCCCGACCTTCGGCGGGATCAACCTCGAGGATATTCGAGCCCCCGAGTGCTTTGAGATCGAGGAGCGGCTCAAGGAGAGTCTCGACATTCCTGTCTTCCACGACGACCAGCACGGGACGGCGATCATCTCGGCCGCCGCGCTGTTGAACGGTCTCGAGCTCCAGCACAAAGCCATCGATGAGGTCAAGGTCGTCTTCTCGGGCGCCGGTGCCGCATCGATCTCGTGCGCCAAGCTCTACAAGGACCTCGGCGTGAAGGCCGAGAACATTCTCATGACCGACAGCCGTGGCGTCATGTACAAGGGGCGCGCCGAGGGGCTGAACAAGTATAAGGACGAGTTCGTCGCGGACACGGACTGCCGCACGCTCGAGGACGCGCTCAAGGGTTGTGATGTCTTCGTGGGACTCTCGCAGAAGGGTCTCGTCACGAAGGACATGGTGAAGAGCATGGCCGATCGGCCGCTGGTCTTCGCGATGGCGAACCCGGATCCCGAGATCACGCCGACCGACGTCAAGGATGCCCGCTCCGATGCGATCTGCGCGACGGGGCGTTCGGACTACGCGAATCAGGTCAACAACGTTCTCGGCTTCCCCTTCATCTTCCGCGGCGCGCTCGACGTGCGTGCCAGCAAGATCAACGAGGAGATGAAGCAGGCGGCGACGCACGCGCTCGCCGAGCTGGCCAAGCGTGGTGAGGCGGTGCCCGAGGCCGTGAAGTTGGCTTACCCGGGTGAGAGCTTCGACTTCGGTCCCGAGTACATCATCCCCAAGCCCTTCGATCCGCGGGTGCTGCTCTACGTAGCGCCGGCGGTGGCGAAGGCGGCGATGGATTCGGGTGTGGCGCACGAGCCGATCGACCTGAAGGCATACGAGACGCGCCTCAATCAAATGCTCGGCGAGATCGCTTCTCTCTGAGCTGGGGGCGTGTTCAACAAGATTCTGATCGCGAATCGGGGCGAGATCGCCGTCAGAGTTGCCCGCGCCTGTCGTGAGCTGGGCGTCGGCTCCGTCGCGATCTACTCCGAGGCCGACGTAGGCGCGCTGCATGTCGGGGCGGCGGACGAGGCCGTCTGTTGCGGTCCTGCGCGTGCGACGGAGAGCTATCTCGACGGCGCGAAGATCGTCGCGCTCGCGCTACAGACGGGCGCGGATGCGATCCATCCCGGCTACGGCTTTCTCTCGGAGAACGCGTCATTTGCTCGGGCCGTAGGCGAGGCGGGTCTCACCTTCATCGGGCCGACGCCCGAGGTGATCGCCTCGATGGGTCTGAAGGTGGCCGCGCGTGAGCGAATGGTCGCCGCCGGTGTTCCCGTGGTGCCGGGCGTAGGCGAGCTCCACGATCCGGAACAGGCGCGGGTTGCGGCAGAAGAGATCGGCTACCCCGTGTTGGTCAAGGCGAGCGCGGGCGGTGGCGGCCGTGGCATGCGGCGGGTGGATCGGGAAGAGGACCTCGCGGCGGCGCTCGAGCGCGCCTCGAGCGAGGCGCAAGCGGCCTTTGGTGACGGCACGGTCTATCTCGAGAAGTGTCTGATCGGACCGCGTCACATCGAGATCCAGATCATGGCCGATGCTTCCGGTCATACCCTCCATTTCGGTGAGCGAGAGTGTTCGATCCAGCGCCGACACCAGAAGCTCGTCGAAGAAGCACCGGCCTTTGGGATGACCCCTGCCCTGCGCGAAGAGATGGGAGCGGCGGCCGTATGTGCGGCCGAGGCGGTCGACTACGTGGGGGCGGGCACGTGTGAATTTCTGCTCGATGCGCGGGGCGAGTTCTATTTCCTCGAGATGAATACCCGGATCCAGGTCGAACATCCCGTGACGGAGAGCGTGACCGGCATCGATCTCGTGGCGATGCAGATCCGCATGGCCGCGGGACAGAGGCTCGACATGCGCCAGGAAGAAGTCGAATTGACGGGCCACGCGATCGAGGTGCGGATCTACGCGGAGGACCCCGACAAGGGCTTCATCCCCTCTCCGGGCCCGATCCTGGCCTGGCGCGCTCCGTCGGGTCCCGGGATTCGGCTCGACACGGGTTTCGAGGGCGGTCAGACCGTGACGCCGCATTACGACCCGATGATCGCGAAGTTGATCGCGACGGGGAAGGATCGCGCCGAGGCCCTCGAGCGATTGGCTCATGCGCTTGATGCCTTCGCGATCGCCGGCATCCGCACGGGACTGCCCTTCCTGCGTCGGGTCTGCGAGAACGACGCCTTTCAGCGCGGCGCCTATGACACCGGCTTCATCGAAGCGCAGATGAGCGACGCGCCGGCGCCCCTGCTCGGTTCGGCTCGTGACCGCGTCCTCGCCGTCGTGGCGCTTCGTGCCGCGGCGAGTGCGCCGGACCCAAGCCGATTCCGACTGGCTCTGCCGAAGGACGAGGCCGTGTTGGCTGAGGTGGTCGCGAGTGCGGTCTCCCTCGACGGGCGCCCGATCGCCCTGGACGTTCTCATCGATGAAGAGGTGATCTGCGAGCTCGAGACCGAGGCCGGCCCGATGAGAATTTTGCTCGTGGCGCGCAAGAAAGGGGGCTATGACGTAGGTCTGCGGGATCGGGTCGTGCGCGTGAAATGTGAGCCGCTCCAGGGGCCTTGAAGGTCGCGCGCGCTGGCGCTCCGCTTTCGAACGGGACTTCGTCCGCGAGACCGTGACCGTGCGTTTGAAGGAGAGGCGGCGCTTGAAGTCGAGAGTACGGAGATTTTGTTCGGTCACCTTCCTCCTCGCCCTCCTGACGGCCCCGGGTGGATCTGCAGAGGCCCCCTTCGATTTTGCCCTGGTTGGGGACTACCCGTACTTTCCGCGGGACCACGCCGGGATGCCCGCCCTTCTCGAGGATCTGAGAGCGGCCGATCTGGCTTGGGTCCTGCACGTCGGAGATCTGCACAACCCGCGGTCGACGCCGTGTTCGAAATCCTTGCTCGAAGAGCGCCGCGCGTGGTTCACCGAGCTCGGCCACCCCTTCGTCTTCACGCCCGGCGACAACGATTGGGCGGATTGCGCCGAGGAGTCGCTTCACTTCCTCGCGCTTTTGCGGCAGGTCTTTTTCGCCGAGCCGGGCCGAGTCCCGGGGCCTGCCGGTTTTCCCGTTCGTTCGCAAAGCGAGATGGCGAGCTATCCCGAATTGGTGGAAAACGTGCTCTGGGAGCGAGATGGCGTCGTCTTCGCGACGCTGCACATGATCGCCCCCGAGTTCGCCTTGTTCGGCGCTCCGGAGGTCGTGGAGAAGGCGCGACTGATCGAGGCTGGGGAGGACTGGCTCGACGAGGTTTTTCGGCAGGCCGAGCAGAGCGACGCGCGCGGCGTCTTCCTGGCGACCCAGGTCAGTCTCTGGCCGACGAGCGGAAACCTCCAGCTCTTTCGGGTGCTGCGGCCCGAGCTGCTCGACCAGGCTCCGGCATTCGCCGCGTTCAAGGCGAAGCTGGTCGAGCACGCGCGCCGCTTCGATCGTCCGATCCTCGTCGCCCATGGCGACACGCATGTCTTTCGTGTGGACAAGCCACTGCATGACGAACACGTCGAGATTCTCCAGAACGTGACTCGCGTCGAGGCCTTCGGCTCTCCCCACGGACATTGGGTGCGGGTCCGTGTCGATCCCTCGCGAGACGAGGTTTTCAGCATTCGCCAGGAGTGGGTCCCGAAGAACCTCTACACCCTTGTGCCGCGGGAAGAGCGAAGCGACGGGTTCGAGGATGATGATCCGGTCGGCGCGGCGATCCACTTGGTCCGGCTCCTCCAGCTGCTCCCGACGGTGCTTGCGTGGATCGGGGCGGTGGTCGTCTTGCGAGCCGGCTGGCGCGTAGTTTTGCGCCGTCGGAAGTCCGGCGGCGGGCGTTGAAATTTTGAAACCGAGAGAGCCACATCTTATGCGTGGGCGATGTGCGCAGGAGTGGAGGTGACACGATGAGATCGATTCAAACGAGGAAACCGATCCAGCGACGATGGCGGATTGTCTCGCTCCTCATGCTGGTGGGGCCTTGGCTCATGGGCTCGAGTGGCGCAGGCGAGGTCGCCCCGGTCGCGGCAGGTCCGCCGGGCGCGATCCGCTTTATCGGGAAAAACGCCTTCGCGACCGCGAACGGCCTGTTCCACGACTGGCGGCTCGTCGAGAGTCACGTCGATCTCACCGACCTTCCGAGCAGCCACGCCACGGTCGTCGTCGACCTGTCGAGTGTCGATACGGGGATCAAACGTCGAGACGACCACCTCCGCGACCCCGACTTCTTCGACATCGCCCGTTTCCCGATGGCCACCGTGCGAATTCATTCTGCGCGGTCTCGGCCCAGACGCGAGGGCGAGCCCCCGGGCTTCGATGCGCTCTTCGATATCGATCTGCACGGTGTGCGCGCGACGGTGGAGGGGCAGGCTGTGATCGTGAGCGCGGCGCCATTGGTGATCGAAGGGAACCTGATCGTCGACCGAACGCTCTTCGGCGTTGGTCCCGCCCCGAGTCGTTGGAGTCCGATGTCGATCGACGCGGAGATCCCCATGCGTTTCCGCGTCGAACTCGAGCGCCTCGCGATCGAGTCGGAGCGGGAAGGCCCGGAGGCGCTCAGCGAAGCGGACGAGGCTGCGGAGGGGGGCGCCTAGCGATCACTCTTCGCGACGGCGCTGTCTGCCTTCTTCGCGTCGCGCCGGGCCGGATCGAAGAGCCAGGCTACGCCTACGCCCGCGAGGTAGAGCACGACCATCGGGACGGCGAGGAAAAGCTGGCTCACGAAGTCGGGGGGGGTGAGCAACGCCCCGAGGATGAAGACGATCAGGATGGCGTAGGGCGTGGCCGCGAAGAGTTGGCGCGCCGTCAGGATCCCCGTGATCGAGAGGAAGAAGACGAAAAGAGGCAGCTCGAAGGCGATTCCGAACGCCAGGAAGAGGCGCGTGGTCAAGCTGAAGACCTCTTTCATGGTCCAGGCCGACACGACCCACTCGTTGTCCCAGCTGTTGAAGAACTGGAACACGATCGGGAAGACCAGCGAATAGCCGAAGAGCGCACCGCTGCCGAAGAGCAGCGAGGAAAAGAAGACGAAGGGGATGACGGCCTTGCGTTCGTTGTCGTAGAGGCCGGGAGCGATGAAGGCCCAGAGTTGGTAGAACGAGACGGGTAGCGTCAGCACGAAGCCGGAGAGCAGCGCGCACTTGATATAGGTGAAGAAAATTTCGGTCGGCGCGATGGCTTGAAGTTGACTGCCCTTGGTCGCGAGCGCCTCGGTCGCGGGCTGGAGTAGGAAGCCGAAAATCTGCTCGGCAAAATGGAAGGAGAGGATCGCTCCCAGCACCATCGAGCCCAGCACCCAGGCCAGTCGTGTGCGCAGCTCCGCTAAGTGATCCGTGACCGGGAGCGCGCGATCATCCACTCGGTTCGTCCGTCGGGTCGGGTTGTGCGGGTTGTGCGGGTCGTGCGGAGCGCCCGACCGGTACATTGCCGAGATCGTCTGAGCCCGTGGCAGGTGTGGCAGGTGTGGCAGGTGTCGTCGTCTTGGTCGGGGGAAGAGGCGCCGCCGGGGGCGTTGCCTCGGGTGTTGCTTCGGGTGTTGCCGGGGGTGTTGCCGGGGGTGTTGCCGCGTTGGGGGTCGAGGCCTGGTTGTGAATGGGGCCGCTCGTTTCGTCGCCCTGCTCGTCGGGTCCCGGGGGTTGGCTGGGGGCGGAGGGTGTTGGGTCGCCGCTCTCGAGGTCGTCTCCCGCTTGAGCGGGTCGGTCTTCGGCCTCGGGGCGCTTGGCGGGACGCTGGATCGTGCCGGCCCCGCTGATCCCCTCGCGGAGATCGTTCTGAATCTCATCGAGTGCGAGGCTCTGGCGCAGGTCGTTGCTCGCTCGACGGAATTCGCTCAGACCGCGACCGAGGGTGCGCGCGAGCTCGGGCATTCGCTTCGGTCCGAGGACCAGCAGCGCCACGACCATGATGAGCAAGAGCTCCATCGGACCGATACCGAACATGGCTGGCAATCTAGCAGGTCGGGGGGCGCCCCCGGCCGTCTGCCCGTCGGGGCCGCGGAGGGAGGGCGGGAGCCAGCCGGATCCCCGATTCGATACGGCCGACTCCCTCCGCGCCGGCTCACGCGGAGCCGGGCACTTCCGTTCCGAGCGTGGGCGGGGCTGAGATGACGCTCCCTCCGCGCACCCGCATCATCTTTCGTCTCCCGTCTTGCCGGACCATCGCGAGCCCCGCTCGGGCACGGCCGCCTTCGGTCTCCGTGCACCAGACGACGCGCGCCAGCCCGTCGACGTCGACGTGGCCATCGATGTCCTGCAAGGTGATCCGCAGCAGCTCGCCCGGCCTGACCCGGTTGGGCAGGTCCAGGCCGAGACCGTTTTCCGAGCGATCCTGGGTGTAGGCCGTGAGCCGATCCTCGTTTGCGAGGCGTCGGGGATAGTGGCTGTATTCGACGAGGTGTACCACGCACTCGCGGTTCTCGAGGCGGAGCGGGACGCCCTGATTTTCAGGCTGGGTCGGCAGCGTCATGCGGCACCTTGGTCGCGGAACTGGCTCGGCTCGCGCGTCTCGGAATCTCGGAGTGTGTTGGCTTCGGCGACCGCGTCGGATGCGCCGCTGAGGACCTGCTTGTGAAAGATGCGGACCAGGTTCGGATCGAATTGTCCGCCGCTTTCCCTGACGAGCTCGGTGAGCGCCTCTTCTTGCGTACGGGCGGGGCGATAGGGGCGCTCGCAGATCATTGCGTCGAAGGCGTCGGTAATGCAGATGATGCGCGCGGCGAGGCAGATGTCCTCGCCCGCGATCCCATCGGGATATCCCGTGCCGTCGTAGCGCTCGTGGTGGTGGCGCACGATCGTGGCGATCGGTGCGTCGAGATCGAGCGGGAGGAGGAGTCGCTCGCCGATCGTGGGGTGGGTTTGTACGGCCCGGCCTCGTTCGGGCTCGGGGATCACATCGCCGGCGAGGACGCCGCGCGGGGTGCCCACCTTGCCGATATCGTGGAGAAAGGCGGCGATTCGAATCTGCTTCCTTTCGTCGCGCGAGAGGCAGAGCGCTCCGGCGAGGACGTCGGAGTAGAAGGCCACGCGGCGCGCGTGACCCCGCATGAAGAGGTCGTGACTCTCGATCGTCTCGGCGAGGACCTCGAGGAACTCGATCGTTCGCGGCGCGTCGAGTTCGCCGCGGTTTGCCCCGGCCTCCTTCGTTGCGGGTTCAATCAGGGCGCGGAGCGCTTCGGGGTCGAGCTGCGTCGTCTCGAGATGGGCATGCAAAAGCTCCGCTGAGCCTTCGGACCCAAGCATTCGCCCCAGTTCGTCGAGCAGGCCGGACATTCGCGAACGGCTCTGACGGCGTTCGAGCGCGCGCTGTACCGAGGCGGTCACCTGGACTACGTCGAAGGGTTTCGTCAGGTAGTCGAAGACCCCATGACGAATGCCCTCGACGGCGGTCTCGATCGAGCTGCAGCCGGTGATGATGATGATCTCTGTCTGGGGGAACTCCGCGCGGATCGTCCGCATCAGCTCGTCGCCCTTCATGCCCGGCATGTTCAGGTCCAGGGTGACGAGGTCGATCGCGGCGGTGCGGATCAGGTCGAGCGCGTCGGCGCCGTTGTCGGCAGTCGTGATGTCATAGCTGCCGGAGAGGATCATGCGCAGCGACTCGCGCGGGCCTCTCTCGTCATCGACGATCAGGATGTGAGGGCGCGGGTCCGAGCTTTCCCAGAAGCCGGCTTCTAGCATGGATTCGTTGGCCATGCGGCGTTATTAAGCAAGCCTTGTGCCAGCTCATGGAATGCCCGCGCGAATTGTCTAAGTATTTGTATTTAAACAGATAATATGCATCCCCGAGAGGCGCTCAAGCGCCTCTGGCGCGGTCCTCGTACGAATCGGAACACCCTCGCGAGCGTCGGCGTACGGGTGCGTACCTCGGTCCCTGCGTGCCCCTTACGCGTCCCTGTGGGCGTCCGGGACCTCGATGTGCAGCTTGTCCATCTTGAGCTTGAGCACGCGGCGCGTGATGCCCAACGCACTCGCTGCCTGCGTCTGGTTCCAGCGATGACTCTCGAGGGCTTCGCGGAGGATATCTGTCTCGAAACGAGTCACGGTCTCTTCGAAGCTGCGCTCGCCCTGGCGCCATTGCTCGCGAAGCGCCTCGGCCTGACCCGATCGACCGACCGAGATCGGCAAGTCGTCCTGGTCGATGGTGTCGCTCTCGCAGAGCGCGAGCCCGTATTCGATCGCGTTCTCGAGCTCCCTGACATTCCCCGGCCAGGCGTACCCTTCGAGGGAGCCGAGGGCCGCGGCGGTGAGCTTCTTGCCCGCGCCAGAGCGATTCAGGAAGGTCATCGCGAGTAAACGGATGTCTTCCCGGCGTTCGCGCAGAGCCGGGAGGGAAACAGGGACGACTGCGACGCGATAGTAGAGGTCTTCGCGGAATCGTCCGTTCGAGACCTCCTCCAGCAGGTCGCGGTTGGTGGCCGTCACGATGCGTACGTCGACCGAGATGGATTGGCTCGAGCCCACGCGCTCGAAGGTTCGCTCCTGGATCGCGCGGAGCAGCTTGACCTGGACGGCGAGGTCCAGCTCGCCGATCTCGTCGAGGAAGAGGGTGCCGCTGTCGGCGGCTTCGAAGCGCCCCGTGCGCCGCTCCGTGGCGCCCGTGAACGCGCCCTTCTCGTGCCCGAAGAGCTCGCTCTCGATCAGCTCGCTGGGGATCGCGCCGCAGTTGACGGCGATGAAGGGGCCGTCGGTTCGAGGCGAGAGATCATGGATCGCACGCGCGACGAGCTCCTTGCCCGTTCCGCTCTCTCCTGTCACGAGTACGCTCGCTTCGGCCTTCGCGATCCGCTCGACCGTTCGGAAGATGGAGCGCATCACCTCGCTCCGGCCCACCATCTCGCCCAGCTGCTGTCGTTCCTCGACTTCGTCTCGGAGCCGCTCGACCTCGTTGCGGAGTTCGTGCTTCTCGAGCTTGTCTCGGACCTTGAGGCGTAGCGCGTCGAGTTCGAAGGGCTTCGTCACGAAGTCGGCGGCTCCGCGCTTCATGGCTTCGACCGCGGCGTTCACCGTGTTCGTCGCGGTCAGCACGATCACGGGTGCCTGCACGTCCCGTTGCGTGAGCTCGGCGAGGAGGTCGAGCCCGCTGCGACCTGGCATCACCAGGTCGAGGAGCACGACATCGGGCGTCGCCAGCGCGATCTCGCGCAGCGCCTCATCGACGTTTCCCGCGATCGACACATCGCCCTCGGTCTTGAGCAGCATGCGCAGAGATTCTTGAACGCCAGGCTCGTCGTCGACCACGAGTATGCGGGGCATGCTCCGAGCTTATCACGCCCCCGGCGCTGCTGACCCCGTGAACGCGCGCGAATTCCGTCCCTTGACAGCGCGGCGCCGGTCGAGCGCGGCTAGGTCGGGCTCGGCAGGTCGACCAGGATGAGGGTCTCCTGCGCGTCGGTGGAGTCGATGGTCAAGCGGCCCCCTCCGCCCTCGATGAGCGTCTCCGCCAGCACGTACTCGATGACGTTGGAGGCGACGCCGACGTCGACGAGCCGGCTCGTCTGCGCGGGCGCGAGCTCGGGATTGTGGTGTCTCAGCAGGATGCGCAGCTGGGGTTCGCCGTTCGAGCCCCGTTCGGTGCGTCTCGTGGCGACGAAGAGGTCGCCTCGCTCCGGTAGCGACGCGAGGGCTCGGTCGAGCAGCCCCGAGAGGGCGAGTTCGAGGGATTCCGCGTCCGCCCAGGCAATCGGTGCGTCGCGCTCGAGCTCCCGCAGCACGAGCAGCCGCCTGTGCCCGATCGCTTCGCGCCGATCGTCCAGGAGCCGCTCGATCATCTCCGATACGTCGCACGGGCCCTTTTCGGGCTTTTCTCGCGCCGCCGCCTTCGCCAGCCGAGAGATCACCTCGTCGATGTGGGCGACATCGCGCCCGACCAGCTCTGTAAATCGCTCGCGAAAGGACGCGTCGGCGAAGTGTTCGGGGAGCAGCTCTGCAAAGGTACGGATCGAAACCAGGGGGTTCTTGATCTCGTGGGACAGGCTGCGCGCGAGTCGGCGCCAGCTCTTATCCGTCTCCTCGGTCGGGGCCAGCGTGGCGCTGACGCGGTTTTCGCCCGCCCGTTCGAACGAGGAATCGCTCATCTGCACGCTCAGGTCCTGCGCCTCGTGGCCACTCGCCTCGATCTCCGCCGTCACTTCCGGTAGGCCGGAGAGGAAAGCGCGTTCGAAATCCTCGGTCGTTTCGGTGCTCTCCGCGGGCGAGTGCTCCTCCCGGGGGGCCGTCGTGGGGGGGGCCAGCACGGGCGCTGCGGCGAAATTGGGCGCTGCGGCGAAATCGGGCGCTGCGGCGAAATCGGGTGCTGCCGCGATCTCCGCTGGCGCCTCTGTCCGGTTCGGTGTGGAGGAAGCGGTGGCGTCTGTCGACTCGGGTCCGGCGACGTTGACGTGCGGCAGGTCCGCCGGAGCGTTGAGGTCTTCGGCCTGCAGCGTGTCGTGTGAGGTCATCGCGAAGGCGCGGTGGAGGCTGGCCTCGACGGCGGCACGGTCACCGGCCCAGGCGTGGACCTCGAGGGCCTCGAGGGCCTCCGAGCTCACGTGTCGGGGGGATCCGCCGACCCGGGCGGCCCAGGCCGCGGCAATCCGTCCCGCGAAGCGGTCCAGCTCCTCGGGGTTGTCGGCGAGTGGGGGGAGTTCGAAGGCGAGCGGGGCGAACGCGAGGGCGAGGCTCGGGTCGAGTCGGTCGTGGAGCCCGCCCGGGCCCGCGGTCGCGATCCAGCGCAACGGTCCATCCACTGCGCCGTCCTCGTGGCTGAAGGGGCTCGCGTCCAACCGGATCCATTCCGCGAAGAGATGCTGGAGCGGGTTGGGGAGGGCGTCGATCTCGTCGATCCAGATGCAGCGGGCGGGGCTGCGCTGCGCTTCGAGGCGGGCGCCGACTTCGTCCGCGTGGGAGAGCTCCCTCGCGTCCAATCGCAGGATCGCTCCCGAGGGCGCACTCGCGCGGCAGAGCTCGGCGTAGCGGGCCGCGAGTGCGCGTCCGCTGCCGGGTACGCCTCGCACCAGCAAGGGAAGCGAGGCCAGACCGGGGTCGATTGCCCGTGTCAGGCCCGGGACCGGCCCGCCGCCGAACCAGTTCGCGAAGCGGGCGAGCAGGCGTTGCCGGTTCCTTCGAGCAAAGAGCGGCTCGGCCCGCCGCCGCGCGAAGGCCGCCTGGAGGAGGGCCTTGAGCGCGCGAGGATCCGGCCGATCGTCGAGGATCTCCTCGGGCCGGGCGCCCGTCAGTCGGCGAGCCTCGTCCGCCGCGGTGGTGCCGACCAGGAGGAGCTTTCGGGCGTCGTCGAGTCGCTCTCGATGACGGTGCAGAAAGTCGAGTTCGTGTTCGAAGTCGCCTTCGAGCGCGAGCAACAGGGCGACGGGCGGTTCGCTCTGCCCGAAGGTCTCGTCCTCGGGGCCACCGACGACGAGCGCGTCCGGCGGCAAGCCCGTGATTCGGGCCAGCGCTTGGCGTCGTCGTGCGTGGCGATGGACGATCCAGAGCTTCGACATGGTTTCGACCGGGGGGCAGCAGCAGGAGTAGGCGTCTATGCCAGACTAACCCGTTCCGAGCCTCGGAAGCTACGAGAGATCGTCAGTTTGGCGCCGGAGGGCTGTGGACCTCCTCGAGCGCGCATCGGCAAGTACAATGCACCTGGAGCCCCAAGATCGCGGGGCCGATCAGGAACGGGCGCTCAGCGCACGAGGAGGCCGAAGGTGTCGCGGGAAGGTCGAGTGCGGGTCGCCCGGATGCAGGAGACGGATCGCGTCGCGGCGCTCTGGGCGCTGATCACCGAACATCACGCGGGCCTCGACTCGCTCTTTCGGATGCGATCCGGCCCGGAGGCGGAGGGCGAGCTCCGCGAACTGCTGCGGGCGCTCGCGCGGGATCCGGACGCGGCGATCCTCGTCTACGAGGAAGCGGCGGGGAGCGATGACGCAGAGGGCTCGATCCAGGGCCTGTGTATCGTCCGGATCGACCATGCGCCCGCCATCCTCGAGGAGACGGAGCGGGCCGAGATCACGGATCTCGGAGTGCGTCCGGCGGTGCGCCGGCGGGGGATCGCGCGTCAGCTCGCGCAGGAGGCGATGGACTGGGCCCGGGACCGCGGTATCCGCCGGGTCGAGATCCAGGTTGCGAGCGGCAATGTCGAGGGGCAGGCCTTCTGGCGGGCGATGGGATACACGGACCTGATGCAGGTGCTGCAACGGCGCCTTTGACCCGCGGCGGGGACCTCGGTAGATTCTCGCGCCGCTGCGCCCTCCCCTCCCAATCGCGGTCTCGTGGCCGCCGGTGACCTGTCATGCCCAAGCTGAACCCGATCGCTCTTTCCCTCAATGAGAAGCTCGAGGAGGCGGCGCCCGAGGTGCTCGCGATGCTGTCCGAGTACGGCCGCCGGCTCTACTTCCCGAAGGGCATCATCTCGCAGACCGCCGAGGCCAAGCAGAGGGCCCACCGTTTCAACGCGACGATCGGCATTGCGACCGAGGATGGCGGTCCGATGGCCCTGCCCTCGATCGAACGCCAGCTCGGCGACGTGCCGATCGCGGACGCCCTGACCTACGCGCCGCCCGCGGGTCGCCCGGGGCTGCGCGATCGCTGGCGCGAGAAGCTGCTGGCCGAGACGCCCTCGCTCGAGGGCAAGCGGTTCGGCCAGCCGGTCGTGACAAGCGCGATCACGCATGGGCTCTCGCTCGCCGGGGAGCTCTTTCTGGACCCGGGCGACGTGATGCTGCTCCCGGACAAGCTCTGGGGCAACTACCGGCTGACCTTCGAGGTCCACCACGGCGCTTCGATCGAGACCTTCCCCTTCTACCGGGCCGAGGGGGGGATGGATACCGACGCCTTTGCGCGCCGCCTGGCCGAGCTGGCCGAGGGGCGCGAGAAGCTCGTCGTGTTGCTCAATTTCCCCAACAACCCGACCGGCTACATGCCGACCGAGGCCGAGGGGGACGCCCTGGCAGCGGCCCTCGAAGCCCAGGCAGAACGGGGCACGAAGCTCGTCGTACTGTGTGACGACGCCTATTTCGGGCTCTTCTACCATCTCGATGGCCCGTCGATGACGGAGTCGCTCTTTGGCCGGCTCACCGGTCGGCATCCGAATCTGTTGGCGGTCAAGCTCGACGGCGCGACCAAGGAGCTCTTTGTCTGGGGCCTGCGCTGTGGCTTCATCACCTTCGGGCCGGGCCGGCCCGAAACGGCGGAAGTGGTGTGTGAAGCGCTGGACGCCAAGACCCGCGGCGCGATCCGGGGCGGCGTCTCCAATGTCCCGCAGCTCTCCCAGAGCCTGGTCGAGCGGGCACTCGCCTCGCCCGATCTCCAGGCCGAACGAGACGCGAAATGCGAGACGCTGCGGATTCGCGCGGAGCGGGTCTTCGAGGTCGCGAACCGGCCGCAATATGCGAAGAGCTGGTCGGTCTACCCGTTCAACAGCGGCTACTTCATGCTGGTTGAGGTGGCGGGAGTCGACGCCGAACAGCTGCGCCTCCACCTCCTGGACGACTACGGCGTGGGCCTGATTGCCACGAGCCCGACGGATATTCGGGTCGCTTTCAGCTGTTTGGACGTGAACGACGTCGAGCCGCTCTTTGAGGCGCTTCATCAGGCGATCGAGTCTTTGCGTTAAGTCGTGACGCGCTGCATGGGTCCTCGCTTCTCGCGGGGCATCGGGTGTAGTTAAATACACCCTATTTATTCTTCTGGGTTGCTTGCACGATGCACTTGCGCAGCCGCCGGGCTACAAATTGCGGCGGAGTGAGAGCCCCCAGGAGCATTTGATGACATCGGATCCTTCCGATCGGGAAGGTCGCCGTACCGCTTCGCGGTCGGAGCCAAAGACCCACCGCGCGCCGGCAGACGGCAAGCCTATGGATCGACCCCTCTTCAGTCGAGCGGGCCTGGCAGGCTTGTTGGTCGTGATGGCCGTGGTCGTGGGCTTCGGCGTCGGGACTCGGATCGGATCCGCGGGCCCCTCCGATGCGGTGGCGATGCCGGCGGCCGCGATCGTCGCCGCTGCGCCGCTCGCGGTGAGTTCTCTGGGAAGTGCAGCCCCTGCGGTGAGCGCGGCCCCACCCGAATTGCTGGCCGCAGCCCGCCCGGCCCACAGCGTTGCGATTGGCGACCTGCCGATCTATCGCGAAGCGCCCGAGCTCGATGGCGTCGAGTCGTTCACCCTCGTGACCCGCGGCGAGATCGGCTCTGGCGAGACGCTCGGCAGCTCCCTGCGCAGGCAGGGGATCTCTCCCGCGACGGTCCATCTGATCGCGACGGAGATGCGCAAAGTCTTCGATTTCCGTCACGCGCGTGCCGGTGATCGCTATCGCCTCGGTCAAGACACGGACGGTCGCGTACTCGATTTCCGTTATTCGCAGAGCGCCGAAGAGAGCTACTACCTCGCGTGGGAAGGAACACGTTATGTGGTCCGGCGAGAGACCGCGGAGCTACGCCCGCTGATCGCCAAAATCGCAGGCGTCGTGGACTCGTCCTTCTACGACTCGGTCCTCGCGCTTGGCGAGCAAAGCACCCTGGCCGCGGCCTTCGCGCATATCCTCGCTTGGGACCTCGACTTCAGTCGACAGGTCCATCCAGGGGACTCGTTCCAGATTCTCTACGAGCGCCTCTATCGCACGGACGACGACGGCGAGGAGGTCTACGTACGACCGGGTCGTATCCTGGCGGGTCGCTACGAAGGTCGGTACAGCGAACACACGGTCGTGTACTTCGAGGACGACGACGGAAAGGGTGCCTATTTTCGACCCGACGGAAGCTCGGTTGAACGCGCCTTCTTGGCTGCGCCGCTCGAATTCAGCCGAATTACGTCTCGGTTCACGGGCGCCCGGCGTCATCCGATCCTGAACGTGACCCGACCCCATCCAGGGATCGACTATGCGGCTCCGCGTGGGACACCGATCTGGGCGGTCGCTGAAGGCGTCGTCGAGTATCGCGCGCGTGCGGGGGCCTCAGGCAATCTGATCCGAATTCGCCATCAGGGCGGCTTGACGTCTCACTATGCGCATCTGGCGAGCTTTGCGAAGGGGATCAGCGTCGGCAGTCGCGTCGAGCAGAAACAGATCATTGGTTATGTCGGCAGTACGGGACTGTCGACGGGACCCCATGTCTGCTTTCGCGTGAAGCGAGACGGCGCCTATGTCGATCCGATGAAGATCTCGGGTCCGGCGGGTGACCCCGTTGGCCCGTCGAACCTCTCCGCTTTCGCGTCGATCCGAGATCAGCTTTTGGCCGACCTCGGCCCGCGGACCCTCACCGTCGCAGACGGAGCGCTCTGAGCGCTGACGCGATTGGGCGCCGACAATCGCCAGGAGCAGCCCCGATGAGTCTCAACCAGAGGATGGAGGCGCTCGCTCGCGGCGTCGTGAACCGCCAGGAGCGTCACGCGGTGGATCTCGCGCGTGCGCGTGAGCAGGCCAACCTGCTGCATGAGCAGGTCGCCGCGGCGATTGCTCGTTTCAACGAGGTGGTCGGATCCGCGATGCCCGACCTGCAGGTGACGGTGACCCCCCCCCGGATCGATGACAAGCATCTGCACGCGCTCGAGTTCGATCTGGAGCGGGGCCGCCATCGCGCGATCGTGACGATCAAGAGCAAGGGCGAGGTCACTCTCGTCGGTCCTTTTCGGCTCGGCAAGAACGAAGGCCCCTGCCGCAGCTTCCCCTTCGGCGAAGAGGCCGAGCTGGCCGACGCGATGGGCGAATTCCTGGAGCGCTTCCTCGAAGAAGCGACCGCGCCCTGAGCGGGGTGCTCTCTGGTCGGGCATCGAATTTTCGGCCGGCGCCCTCTCTGGAGGACGCGCTCGGAGGCGGTGTGGTGCGCGTCGGCACGGAGAACGCGGCGAAGTTGTCTGCCGTGCGCACGGCCCTGTCGGAATTTGCGACCTCGAAGCGCCTGGAGCTCCGGGTCGTGGGGGTCGCGGTCCAGAGCGGAGTGCCCGAACAGCCGATCGGTTGGGACGAGATCACGGCGGGCGCACGCCACCGCGCGCACGCCGCCCTGGACTCAGGAGAGGCCGCACTCGGGGTCGGGATCGAGGATGGGCTGGCGCGGCTCGCCGACGGCGTGCCGGCCGAGGGCCTCGAGGACCATTACAACGTGGGCTGCGCATGGATCACGGATGGTCAGCGCGAAGGTCACGGATTCTCTTCGGGCTTTGCCTACCCGCCGGGCTGTCTCGAGCCCGCGGTGCGCGAGCAGGCCCCGATCGGGGACCTTTTTGATGCTTATTGGGCGCGACATCGGGCCCTCGAAGGGCATCCTGGGAAGGAACCGTCCGGGCGGGGCGATGGGAATATCGGCCGGCTGACCGGGGGGCAGCTCGCGCGTGATGCCTATGGTGCGCAGGCGGTGATTTGTGCGCTGATTCGCTTTCTCCACACAGACCTCTACGATTGAGCGCCGCGCCGTGTCCCCCCGCCCGATCCGATCGAGGAGCGCCTTAACATGAACCCCCTGGACGAGCCCCTCGACGGGGCCGGCGACCTGATTGCCTACTTTCGTGCTGCCGAGACGCCGCGGGAGGAGTGGGCCGTCGGCACCGAGCATGAGAAGGTGGGCGTCTACGCCGATACGGGTGACCGCGTGCCCTATGAAGGGCCCTATGGGATCGGCGCGCTGCTCGAGAAGGTCGCCTCGGCGGTGGGTTGGGAGCGGGTCGAGGAGCGGGGCCGACTGATCGCGCTGTCGCAAGATCGGGCCAGTGTCACGCTGGAACCCGGTGGGCAGATCGAACTCTCCGGAGCGCCTCTGCTGACGACGGGGGAGACCTGCGCCGAGTTCAATACCCATGTCGACCTGGTCAAGGAACTCTCCGACGACTTCGGAATCGCCTGGCTTGGCCTGGGGATCGACCCTTTCCATGAGGTTGCCGAGATCCCGACCATGCCCAAGGCCCGCTACGACATCATGCGGTCCTACCTGCCGACCCGCGGCGATCTGGCGCTCGACATGATGCACGCGACTGCGACGGTGCAGGCGAATTTCGACTATGCCGACGAGACCGACATGATCGCGAAAATGCGCTCTGCACTCGTCGCGACCCCGGTCGTCTCGGCGCTTTTCGCGAACTCGAGCATCTCGGGGGGCAAGGAGAACGGGTATGCCTCCAAGCGGCTGGTCATCTGGCGGGAGACCGACCCGGATCGGTGTGGCCTGCTCCCCTTCGCTTTCGATCCCGATTTCGGCTACCAGCGCTATACCGATTGGGCGCTCGACGTGCCGATGTTCTTCGTCGTTCGGGAGGGGGTCTATCATCCCGGCGACGGCACGACGTTCCGCCAGTTTCTGTCGGGGGGCTTCGCGGGGACGCGGCCGACGATGCGCGATTGGGATACGCACCTGACGACGCTCTTTCCCGATGTTCGCCTGAAGCGGATCATCGAGGTCCGGGGGGCCGACACCGTCCCGCGCGCCCACATCTGCGCCCTCCCGGCGCTCTGGAAGGGCATTCTCTACGACACGTTGGCGCTCGCGGATACCTGGGCGTTGTTGGGTGCCATGACGCCCGAGGAGCTCGACCGGGGGCAGCTCGACGTGGCTCGGCGCGGTTTGCGGGGCGAGATGGGGGGGAAGAAGGTGATCGATCTCGCCCGTGAACTGGTGTCGATCGCGGCCGAGGGTCTTCGCAGGATGCACGCCGAGGGCCTCAACGGCCAGGACGAGCGCCCCTTTCTCGATCCGCTCCACGAGCAGATCGCCAAGGGCAAAAGTCCCGGCGAGGAGATCGCCGAATCCTGGCGCGGCGAGTGGCGCCGGGATCGCGCGCGCTTGATCGAAGCGACCCGCTACTGATAGGCTCGCGGACCGAACCCATCGAGACCCCATGAGCCAAGCCCAACGACCCCGAATTCTGATCGTCGATGACGAGGAGGCCATCCTCGAGACGATGACCTTTACGTTCATGGATCTCTACGAGGTGCTGACGACCTCCGATCCCAGCCGCGCGCTGGAGATCATGGACGAAAATCAGCCCGTGGCGGTCGTGATCACGGATCAGCGTATGCCGGGGATGACGGGGGTCGAACTGCTACGGGAGACCTACGAGCGGTTCCCCGAGACGGTCCGGATCATTCTGACCGGCTTCGCCGATTCCGAGGCGACGATCCAGGCGATCAACGCGGGCCATATCTATGGCTATGTGAACAAGCCCTGGGAGCCGGACGAACTGAAGGCGATCGTGCGCCGCGCAACGGAGCTCCACCTGCTCACGCTCGAGAATCGACGGCTCGTCGAAGATCTGCGCGACGCGAATCTTTTCCTCGCGGCGGTGATGGACCGACTGCGTACGGGTGCGATCGCGCTGGATCGGGACGGCATCATCCGGGCGGTCAATCGGCCCGCCCGAGCCTTCATCGGGCTCGAGGGGGACGTTCGCGGCCAGCCGATCGAACAGGTCCTCGAGCGCGACCATCTCGGCGAGCTGATGGCTCGGGTGAACGCCCTGGCCGCGGAATCGCAGGGGCGCTTCGAGGAGGTCGACCTCGGTGTCGGCGCGGGCCATCGGGTCCGGGTCTCGAGCCAGGCCCTCTCGAATGAAGCCGGAGAGACGATGGGGCGCGTACTCCTGTTCAAGGAGTTCTCTCATGAGCCACTCCGGCGGGAGCTCGAGGAGGTCGTGACGAGCCTCTCCAAGACGCAGGCGGCCGGGCCCGGAGTCCTTCGCGCGGTCTTGGAGTCCGCGCTCGCTGAGCTCGCGCGCCTCGGCGAACGCGTTCGAGGCGCCGGGGTCGAGTCGGCCAACATGTCCGAGCTGGGCGAGCGTGTTTCGCGGACCCGCACGGCGATCGGGAGCTGGCTGGACGTCGATGATTCCCTCGCAGGAGACGATTTCCCGGATGCGCAGTTGCTTCGGGACCGACTGAATGTGGCCTTGCAGCGCTGGCCGAGCTCGGTGGCCTTGCCCGAGGGCATCGTCGCGCTGTCGAGGGCTGTGGAGAGCTACTACGAGACGGGCGAGAATAGTCGCCAGCGGATTCTCTGATCCATGTCCGAGCCGGAATCGCCAAAACCTGCGCACGTGGCTTTGCCTCGACTCGAGCTGAGGGTCGAGCGCCTGCAGCTCGTCTTCCGCCTGACCTTTGCCTTTCATGCGCGGGAGGTCCGTTTCGAGGTCGCGCAGGGGGACGCGCCCTTCGAACGGGTCTTCCCTGAGACCTTCTCCTTTCACGCTGCGCGTCACGACCCGACGGAGCTCTTCCTACAGCTCGACGACCTCCTGACCAAGACGCGACTTCTGGGTGACCGGGCCCGGCCCCGGGACGTTCGTAATCTGATGGTCAGGCTGCTCTCGAGCGCGCCGCAATATCTGGACGGCGTCTGTCAGCATCTCGAGGAGGCCGGGAGCCTGCGACCGGAGGCGCGCCTGCGCTTCCATCAGGATGTGGCTCTGCTCTCGCAGGTGCTGCTGCGTTTCATCGAGACCCACGAATTCGAGGCCGGACGGCAGCTTCGCGTGGCCGGTTTCTCGCTGCGGCGCCGAATCTACGAATCGCTGAGGGTCCTGGTCGCCGATCGCGTCGACCCGGACTATCTGGACGGCTACCTGGAAGGACGCTTTCAGCTGGTCGACCCCGGGGACGATCCGACCGAGAGCGGATTCTTCCAGGTTCTCGAGGGGGGGGACCCTGAGTCGGCGAACCGGATGATCCTACGCATGGCGGAGCGCGCGTTCTACCTATGGTTGGAGGGCGTCTGCCTCGACGAAGACAACCAGGCCTTCGAGAAGGAAGACTCGCCCTTCGCGTCGCGTGAGGAGGAGGTGCTCCGGGCGATCACGACGTCGGGCACGGCCCGCGTCGAGCGAAGCGGCGACCTGATGCCCTTCCTGCGCCGGCCGGATCGGAATTGTCGACGCATCTTGACGAAGCTCGAGCGATGGTTTCTGAGGGTCTACGACATCCGCCATTCGTCGGCGATCATCAACCATCACGCGGGGCTGGACGCCGGCTCGCGCCCGAGCGGTCGGAGCGATCGTGGATTGAGCTGGCATACGCCCCCCATCCACGCGGGCGTCTTGATCGTGCTCCTGGCCCCCTTCGTGGGGGCCTCGCTCTTCTACGACCGTGCGCCGGCGCTCTTCGACGCGCTCTGCGCGAGCGAGGTGATCATCGTCAATGCGGCGGCCATCTGGTTCCTCCTCTATCGCTTCTGCTGGAAGCGGGACCTCTCCTTCTTCCACGCGTCCGTGCCTCGCATCGGCGCCGGGATCATCGTCGGTTACCTCCCGGTCTTCCTGATCGACGAGGTGTGGGACCTCGCCCGCCGCTCCCACGTCGCGCTGTCCTCGGTGGTCCTGCTGCTGGGCCTGGTCACGCTTCTCTATATCTATGTAGAGGTGGCCCGGCGACTCCCGGACACCGCGGTCGCCTTCGCGCGGGCTCGGGCCATCTTTCTGCTCGGCCTGGTGGAGGCCTTCGGCGTCGGGGTCGTCATGACGAGCTTGGTCGGTGCCTTCATGGTCACTCGCAACTGGTCCCCGGCGTCGGGCGAGGTCTCGATTGCGACCTTGCGCGAGAGCATGTCGCCGATGATCGGTCAGCTGCCTCCGATCGTGGGATTCGAGCCCGTCTACGTCTTTCCGTCGGCGCTGCTCCTGATGACGTTCCTGTCCTTCTTCATCGGGGTCTTTCTGCAGTTGATGTGGGAGGAGCTTCCGATCACGGAGCCTCTGTGATCCGCTGATGCGTCGCGTCGCGTGGTTGTCGTGCGTCGTCCCCGTTTCTCGCGTTGGCGCGTTGGGTAAATCGTCGTTGCCGGCCTCGGGGATGTCTGATCGGGTAGCGATGGGCCGGACCCGATCGTAAACTCCCACCGCACGGGGCGGAGCCACCAGAAGGAGATTGCATGGAGTCGGCGCACCGACGTGTGCTCATCATCGGCAGCGGGCCGGCGGGATATACGACGGCCATCTACACCGCTCGAGCGGGGCTCGAGCCGCTCATGCTCGCGGGGCTCACCTTCGGCGGCCAGCTGATGATCACGACGGATGTCGAGAATTATCCCGGCTATCCGGAGGGGGTGACGGGGCCGCTCATGATGGAGGAGTTCCAAAAGCAAGCCGAACGCTTTGGGACGCAGATCCTCTTCCAGGACGCGACCTCGGTGGACTTCTCTTCCCGCCCCTTCAAGGTCTCGACGGCCGACGCGGACTACACGGCGGATTCCGTGGTGATCGCCACGGGCGCCTCGGCGCGCTGGCTCGGGATCGATTCCGAAGAGAATTTCGTGAATAAGGGCGTTTCGGCCTGCGCGACCTGCGATGGGGCCCTCTTCCGAAACAAGCCGATGGCGGTGGTCGGGGGCGGAGACACGGCCATGGAGGAGGCGCTCTTCCTGACGCGCTTCGCGACGAAGGTCACCCTCATTCACCGCCGCGGTGAACTGCGCGCCTCGAAGATCATGCAGGAGCGCGCCCTCGGGAACGAAAAGATCGATTTCGCCTGGCATTCCGTCGTCGACGAGGTGCTCGGGGAAGAGTTCGTGACGGGAGTGCGGCTCAGGGATCTGCGGGACGATTCCACCCGGAATCTCGACCTCGAGGCGCTCTTCATCGCGATTGGCCATCAGCCCAATACGGTCCTCTTCAAGGATCAGCTCGAAATGGACGATGCGGACTACTTGAAGGTGAGACCCGGCTCGACCGCCACGTCGATCGAGGGGGTTTTCGCTTGTGGGGACGTCGCCGATCCGATCTATCGGCAAGCGGTGACGGCGGCGGGTACGGGCTGCATGGCTGCCATCGACGCAGAGCGTTGGTTGGCCGAGCAGGGAATCGGCTGACGAGCAGAGCGCTTCGGGGAGCGGGTCGGATGAGTCTTACGCGACAGCAATTCGAGGAACTCACGAAGCGCTCGCCGGATATCATCGTCGGCACGAACCGGAAGGGTCGTGTGATCTACTTCAACGACGGTGCCCATGACTCGCTCGGCTACGACAGCGGCGAAGTCTTGGGCGAGTTCGTCGGCATCTTCTATCCCAGCGTAGAGGAGGCACGCCGGGTCGCGGAGGCGATGCGGGGTTCGGGACAAGGGGGCTCGGGGGTTTGCAATACCCTCGAGACGCGCTTTATCGCGCGCAACGGCGAAGAAATCCCCGTCGCGATTTCAGGCACACTCCTCTACGACGAGGAGGGGAGGGAGGACGGCTCGATCGGATTCGCGAAGGACCTGCGGGAAATCCTTCACAAGGATCAGCTCGCGACGCTCGGTGAGGTTGCGATCGGCCTGTCTCACGAGATTAACAATCCGCTCGCGGTGATCGTCAACCAGGCCACGTTGCTCGAGAACGAAGTCGCAAAGCTGGCGGGCGAGAACGACTGTTCCGTGGAAAATGAGCGGCTCGACGCGATTCGCCGTGAGGTCGGCCGTATCACGGAGGTCGTCGAACGCCTGGCGCATATGGTCAGGAGCGACGTCTACGAGACGACGAACTACGTGGGCCCCTCCCGCATGGTCGATTTGCGCAGTGATGACCGGAAGCGTTACGAGCCTGACAGCCGGCTCGCCGGGCTTCGAATCCTCGTCGCGGACGACGACGAGGGGATCGGCCGAACGCTCCAGGAAATGCTCGAAGTCGACGGATGCGAGGTCGAGAGAGCCGAGAACGGGGAAGAGGCGCTCGCGGTGCTCGAGCGGTCCGCTTTCGACCTGCTCTTGTCCGACGTCGTCATGCCCCGAATGGACGGTTACGAGCTCTACCTTCGAGTGCGCGAGTCTTACCCCCAGATGCCCGTCTTGATGATGACGGCCTTTCATTACGACAAGGACCACATCATCAAGCGCAGCCGAATGGAGGGGCTCGAGGGCGTGATCTTCAAGAAGCCCGTCGACCCCGGTCGATTGCGGCAGGCGATCGCGGAGTCCGTGGGTCGCGGCTGACGCCCACTATCTCGCTTGGGAGTCGGTCGAGGGATTGCTCAGGCGCTGTTCAAAGCGAGCGATCTCGTCGTAACAGAGCTGGGCGCTCGCTCCTCCGACCCGGTCGCCTACGATTCGGCCGGCCCGTTCGCCATCGGGCTCTTGCAGGGCCACGTCTCCGCCGATCGCGTTTGCAAAGAAGCGCAGCTCTTTGACGCGGAGCACGTAGTCGTTGGAAGCGAGGATCGGAAAGTCTCCGAGAGTCTGGTTCCCGCGAAAGCGGACATGGAATAGGCTCACGTTTCGCGGCCGGTCGTCCTTGGGATCCGTCGAGGCGTAGGAGAGGCAGGAATTAGCCGTCGGTTCGGATCCTCCGAAGCCCTCTTCCTCCCTTTGGGAGTCGGGCGAGACGACGAGCGTCGCGGCGGCGGGTTCGAGATCGAGCGGTGTATTGGACAATACGAGCGTGCCGCGGATCGGGCCGCGAGAACCTTCCACCCGGATCTCTACGTCGTAGTTCCCGCGGATGTCGCCGCCCCCGCAAGCTCCTAACAGGGCCAGGAGTCCGGTCAGGCCCATCTGTTGGGTCCAGCGTTTGGGGTTCACGAGGGACTTCGATCCAAGCTCGAAGCGAGCAGAGGAGGAGTGGATATGCGGCTGCGGTCTTGGCGATTCATGTCTCTTCCTTTCCATTCGGAGTCTAGGCTACGGTTGATGGCGGGTTCGGTCGAGGCGAGGCCAGGCGGCGAACGACCGTGGAGGCGCGTGGGTTGTCGAGAAAAGGCCCCCCGCCCCTTCGGCCGCGCTTCGATGATTCGGGCCGCATCCGCGCCGATGCGATCGTGATGGGGTGAGGTGTTCGCCTCGAATTCCATCGGCGCATCCGATGGGCGTAGACGAGAGAGGGGGCCTGCTTGTTCGAGACGCTATCCGTCGAAGTAGAAGGCGCATTGGGGCGCCTCACTCTTTCGCGCCCGGAGAAACTGAACCCGCTCTCGGTTCGGACACTCGAAGAGATCGCCCTCGCGGCACGTCATTTCGACGAGGAGACAGAGGCGAAAGTGGTGATCGTTTCTGGCGCGGGGCGCGCGTTTTCGGCGGGTGCGGATCTGGCCAGCTTCTCCGCCGCGCAGGATCGGTCCAGCCACGAAGTGGCTGAAATCGGCCGCCGCATGGCAGATTCCCTAGAAGCCATGCGGGCGCTCACGATCGCACGGATCCAGGGTTGGTGCATCGGCGGCGGCTTTGTTCTCGCAGCTGCGTGTGACCTCCGTGTCGCGGGAGAGAACGCTCGATTTTCCATCCCCGAGGTCGACCTTGGGATCCCCCTCACCTGGGGAGGGATTCCCCGAATGGTGCGAGAGATCGGGCCCGCGCTTACGAAGGAACTGGTGCTCACGTGTCGCCCCTTCGATGCGGCCGAGGCGTGCGCGATGGGGTTTCTGAACCGAGTGGTGCCGAATGAGTCTCTCGAGGATGAAGTCGAGGACCTCGCGCGCTCACTCGTCAAGAAGGCGAGCCACGCCCTCTTCTCCACGAAGCGACACGTCAACGCGGTGACGAACGAGATGGTAGGCACCGCGCGCAGTTGGTCGGATGCGGACGGTCTCGTCGCTGCCTTCGCGGACGACGAGAGCGCGAAGGCCCGCCGAGACTATCTCTTGTCTCGCACGAAGGCGGCCAAGGACACGAGCGTCTAGGGCCCGCCGACCGAAATGCCGGCTTCGCGCAGTCGTGCGTCGACCGCAAGCTGGAAGGCAGGGGTCAGCGAGAAGCTCACCTCCTGGATGGCGGTCATGCCTTGCTGATTGATGAGGGGAAAGAGCTCTACGCTCTTCTGACCGACCGCGGAACGAAAGAAGTCGGTCATCTCGTTAAGCTCTTCCAAGGTGAAGTGGTTCACGTAGATCGCCGCCCAGAGATCGGTTAGGAAGTCGAGGTCTCCGAACTTCTTGCCGTATTTCTCGAGCGCCTCTTCGAGGACGATCTGTTGCATCGCCTCGGTCACTTCGACGCCCGAATTCGAGATCGCCATCAGCGTCTCGTTGGCGGCGCCGTAGGCGACCTGCTCTCCCATGGTGTCGAAGCCGCCCTGTGAATCGAGATAACTGCGCATGGCCTCGCGGTAGACCGGGGTGACGACGGCCGAGCTCTCTGCGGACGGATCCTCCGGAGCCTGTGCGTAGGCCGAGGGAGCGGTCATTGCGCAGAGCAGCCCCGTGATCGCGAGTCCAGCGAGCCAGGATCGGATCGGTCGCGAATGAGAGCGGGCGGGCGGGTGAAAGGAAGAAGGCATGAGGGACTCCAAAATGGGGTGGGCAGGGTTCGAGCGGATTCGCTCGGGTTCGAGGTATCGCGGCAGAGTGAGTGGTTTCATCCCCTCGCGGCGCCCAGAGCATAGACAGGGGGGGTCTTCGACGCTGCTCGAGCATGAGGCCGCCTGCGTCGGGGAAGGGTCGCCGCCAACGTCACTGCCCGGACTTCGTAGGCTCCGGCCGCGAGCAGAGTTTCCGCGGCGGCTTCCAGGGTGGCTCCGGTGGTGAGGACGTCGTCGACCAGGCCGATCCGCATCTGCGAGGAAATCGTCCGCGTGGCTCGAAACGCGCCTCGCAGGTTTTGGCGCCGGGCGGCACCGTGCAGCGAGGCCTGGGCGGGCGCGTTTTTGGCGCGGACCAGAAGGCCGGGTTCATGGGGTAGCCCCCAGCGCTCGGCCAGACGACTCGACAGCGGGTCGACGTGGTTGAAGCCACGCCGCCGCAATGAGCGGGGTGCGGCCGGTACGCAGGTGATGAGGTCTAGCCGGCCGTGGACCAGCAGAGCCAGACTGGTCGCCTGGGAGCGGGCGAGCTGGTCGAAGACGCGGAGCAGATCGACCGAGGCGCCGAGCACGGAGGGGCTCCGCTTCACGCCCGGAATCCAACGGCAGAGCGGACCGGCGTAGCGGAAGAGCGCGTGGCAGGTATGCAGAGGGCTCCCCGACGCAAGGCACTCGTGGCAAGCGGCGCCGCGTTGCATCTCGGCGGGTCGAAGCGCGCCGCATCGAGGGCAGCCGTCGACCTCCCTCCACCAGGGGAGCTCGGCCGAGCATCTCGCACAAAGGGCCCCCCCGAACGGCGCTGCGGCGGAGTCGGTCTGGCTACCGCAGAGCAGACATTCGGTCGGGGCGAGCGCATCCAGGAGCGCCCGCCCCAGCCCCATCCCGGGGCGATTGGACATCGACATTTCGTATTCGTCTCGCTCGCGGGTGGGGGCCAACGGAAGCGCTCGGGACCGGATGAAACAAGGCCGAAACACAGGCTCGCTCGGGACCGGGATTGCCGCTCGCGCGACCGCGGTTTTGCGCGTGGGGGGTTCAGGCTGCCGGGTCGGCGAGCCCGCCCTCCACCTCGATCTTCGCAACGGGAGAGGGGTTTGGATCGACCCCCTCGATCTCCAGGTCGAAGCGAGGTGCATCCCGCCAGAGCCGTTCGAGGTCGTATTGACCACGCGTTTCGGGGTCGAAGACATGTACGATGGCGTCGTTGCAGTCGATCAAGACCCAGTTGCCATCGTCGAGGCCCTCGACACCCAGGGGCGGCTCGCCCTGCTCCTTGAGCACGTGGACGATCGATTCCGAGATCGAGCGCACCTGCCGATCGGAGCGACCTGTCAGGATGACGAAAGAATCGGCATAGGAAGTGAGCATTCGCATGTCGAGAACGATCGGCCGCTCGGCCTTGCGTTCGAGTGCGGCTTCCACGATCCAGCGTGCCTTCTGACTGGGATCGATCGGATCCAATGCCCTGCTCCTCTCGCTCTTTGTGTTCAGTTCCACTGAGGCACCTGGCGGCGCCCCGCTGCGCGCATCATAGCGCCCGTGCATCACCGTATCGCCCGCTGTCCTCGATGCGTGTCCGAATGGTCTCAGGGACGAGAAACCGGATCGAGCGCCCTTCCCTGCGGGCCTCCCGGATCTTGCTCGATGAAATATCGAGCGCGGAGATCGAGACGAGATCGATTCGGGTCTCCGCCTCACGGTGAACCGCGCTGTGGCCGTCCTCCGCGAGCTCGAATGCGTCTCGTACGACCGAAGGGATCCCCTCTTCGAGGTATCTCATGTCTCCCGGGGGCCGTGTCATGACCGCGAGGTCCGTCGTCGCGAAGATCTGCTCCGGCGCGCGCCAGCCCCCCATCTCTGCGAAGGCGTCCTCGCCGACGATGAACACGGTCCGGCGCCGGCCGGCCTCACGTTCGCGTATCTCGGCGAGTGTATCGACGAGGTAGGAGGGCCCTGTCCGGTCGATTTCGATACGGTCGACGGCGAAGCCGTCATGCGACTGGATCGCGCGCTCCACCCAGTCGAGGCGCTCCTCGGTCGGAGCGATCGGGTCCCTGGGGTTGGGCTGCTTGTGGGGAGGGGTCCGGCTCGGGATGAAGAGGACCCGTTCCAGGTCGAGGGCTTCGCTGACTTCCTCGGCCGCCCGCAGGTGGCCGAGGTGGATCGGGTTGAAAGTGCCGCCGAAGAGGCCAATCCGAGGCAGGCGTGCAGAAGCGATGCTCATCCTCGCAGCTGTCCCTCCCCCATGAGCACGAATTTTCGGGCTGTCAGCCCCTCCAGTCCCATCGGACCGTAGGCGTGCAGCTTCGACGTCGAGATGCCGATCTCGGCGCCGAGTCCAAGTTGGAACCCGTCCGAAAATCCGGTCGAGCAGTTCACGCCGACGGTCGACGAATTCACTCGGCGCAGCCATTCCTGACTATTCGTGTAGTTCTCCGTGATCATGATCTCGGTGTGGTCCGAGCCGTAGGCGCGGATATGATCGATGGCCGCATCCATCGAGTCGACGACACGGACTGCAATGATCGGTGCGAGAAATTCTTCGGACCAGTCCGCTTCCGCGACTGGGGTCGCATCGCCGAAGAGACTGCAGGTCGTTTCGCAGCCCCGGATTTCGATACCGGCCTCGTGGAGGTCCTTCAGGACTGCAGGCAATACGGTCTGGGCGGCTCGTCTATGACAGAGGAGGGTTTCGAGGCCGTTGCAAACGGGCATTTGACGAATCTTGGACTCGTGGACGATCGAGACTGCCATGTCGCTGTCAGCGCTCTCGTCGATGAAGATGTGACATACGCCGGCGTCATGGGCGATCACGGGGATGGTCGACTCGGCCATCACCTTGCGGATCAGGGCATTGCCGCCGCGGGGAATCACGAGGTCGATCGATTCGTTGAGCTTGAGCATGACGTCGATCGCCGCGCGATCAGTCGTGGGCAGCAAGATGATCGCATCTTCGGGAACGCCGACATCCGCGGCCGCTGCGCGAAGCTCCTTGCCGAGGGCCTGATTGGAGTGAAAGGCCTCGGAGCCGCCGCGAAGGATGACCGCGTTCCCCGCCTTCAGGCAGAGCGCTGCCGCATCGACGGTCACGTTCGGTCTCGATTCGTAGATCATTGCGATGACGCCGAGCGGAATCGACATCTGGCCCACACGCAATCCGTTCGGTCGGACGCTGTGGTTCGAAACCCGGCCTACGGGATCGGGCAGCGCGATTACATCACGCAGCCCTTGAATCATGTCCGTCCATTTACTGTCCGAGATCCCGAGCCGGTTTTGCATCGTTCGCGGGACGCCCTTCTCGGCGGCGCTCGCGACATCCTTTGCGTTTGCCTCGAGAATCTCGCTGCGTGCGGCCTCGAGCCGTTCGGCCGTCCGTGCAAGCCAGGCATTCTTCGTCTCAGTCGAAAGGTCTCCGAGCGCCGCGCCCGCGATCCGAGCGCGCCTTGCGAGGTCGCGGATCTGAGCCTCGAGGTCGGTGTTCATGTCGGTGCGTTGCGTCATCTTGGAGATCTCGGGGCGGGGGGGAGTAGAAGCGGTTTCGTGGCGTAGATTATGCAGTCCAATCGAGGCCTTGCATCCACACCTGCCGCTGCGTTCGGATGCATGGAGGCTCGTCCATCTCGTCCTCTCGTCCTCTAGTCCTTTAGTCCTTTAGTCCTTTAGTCCTTGGCGTCGCGTTCGACGAGTACGAGATCGTCACGATGGATGATCTCATCGCCGCTCTCATACCCTAGCACTCGGGCGATTTCCTTCGTCGGTAGGCCCGCGAGTCGCTTGACGTCATCGGATGAATAGCCTGCCAGACCGCGTGCGACTTCTTGCTGCTCTTCGTTCACGCAGCTGACGGAATCGCCGATCTCGAAATGGCCTTCGGCTCGCAGCACGCCGGCGGGGAGCAAGCTCCTGCCACGCTTCTCGAGCGCCCTTTCGGCTCCGGCGTCGATCACGATGCGGCCGCGTGTCTTGGCCGTGAAGGCGAGCCAATGCTTTCGACCCCTCAGCCGATCGCCTGGCGCGAAGAGCGTTCCGTGCTGTTCGCCGGCCATCAATTTCTGAAGCACGTCAGCGATTCGACCATGACACAAGATGGTGGCAGAGCCGGAACTGGCTGCGTTTTTCGCTGCCTGCAGCTTCGTGATCATGCCGCCGCTTCCAAAGCGCGTACCCGCCGCGCCGGCTGCGCGCTCGATCTCAGGTGTGATCTTTTCGACTGTTCGAATCAAGGGCGGCGTCGGTTGCCCAGTTTCGGGCGCGCGTTCGTAGAGTCCATCTACGTCCGTGAGGATGACGAGCAGGTCGGCCTCTACCGCATTGACGATCGTCGCCGCGAGGTTGTCATTATCGCCGAAGCGAATTTCTTCGGTCGCGACCGTGTCGTTCTCATTGACGATCGGAACAACGCCCAATTGAAGCAACTCGAGCATCGTGTGACGGGCGTTGAGAAAACGCTCGCGTTCCTCGAGGCCTGCCCGGGTGAGTAGGACCTGTGCGACGTGGCGTCCGCGTTTGGCAAACCGGCGTTGGTAGAGTTCGATGAGGCCGATCTGTCCGACGGCCGCGGCGGCCTGCTTTTCGCGAACGGACTGTCCGCTGTGCTGCCAACCCAGGCGGTGGGCGCCGACTGCGATTGCGCCGGACGAGACCAGCACGACCTGTTTGCCGTCGTCCATCAAAGAGGAGACGTCCCGGGCAAGCGACGTGAACTTGTCCGGCCGCAGCTGACCATTGCGGGTCAGCGTGCTCGTCCCGACCTTCACGACGATGCGCTTGGCCCGTTTGATTGTTTTCCAGGGAGATGCCTTGGCGCGCTCGCTCATTGCGCCTTTGCCTCTTCCGCTTCGTCTTCGGTCCGCGCGGTTTCCACCGCGTCGAATACCTCTGTGAGCAGCTCGTCGAGTCCCTGGGTCGCGGCGGAGGAGATCCGCCGCACCTCGAGTCCCCGGTCGGCGACGCGCTTTTCGAGATCCGCGACGAGGGCCTCGTCGTGAATCAGATCGCCCTTGCTGAGGACGACGATCTCGCGCCGCTCGAGCAGTTCGGGTCGATAGCGCTCGAGCTCGAACCGGATCGCGTCGTAGTCGGCAAGCAGATCTCGTCCCTCGAGGAGCATCGCTTCGAGGTCGAGGAGATGAATCAATACGCGCGTGCGCTCGACGTGGCGCAGGAATTGATGGCCGAGGCCGGCGCCGTCACTGGCACCTTCGATCAAGCCGGGGATGTCAGCGACGACGATGCGACGATCATCGCGCTCGACGACGCCCAACTGGGGGACGAGGGTCGTGAACGGGTAGTTGGCCACGCGAGGGCGCGCGGCGGAGATCCGACGCAGCAGAGTGGACTTGCCGGCGTTGGGGAATCCGACGAGCCCCACGTCCGCCATGAGTTTGAGCGAGAGCCGGATTCTGCGCGATTCGCCGGGCTTGCCCGGGGTCGCGAAGTCGGGTGCCTGTCGGGTCGAGGTCTTGAAGCGAGCGTTGCCGAGGCCGCCCATTCCGCCGCGAGCAATCACGATTCGCTGGCCGGGCTCAGTCAGGTCGGCCAGCGCGACGGTTTCGTCCGAATCCGTCTCAACGGCGGACTCTTCTTCCGAATCCAGATCGAAGACCAGGGTGCCAACGGGCACATAGATCTCGACGTGGTCGCCCGAGGCGCCTTTTTTGTCCGAGCCGCCTCCGTTCTCGCCATCGGCGGCCTTGATCTTCTTGGCGCCCTTGAAGTCGAGCAGGGTGCCGACGTTCGGGTCGGCGACGAGCGAGACGTCTCCTCCCCGACCGCCATCGCCCCCGTTCGGTCCGCCGTTGGAGACGAATTTTTCGCGACGGAACGAAACGATCCCGTTGCCCCCGGCCCCAGAGCGGACATCGACGCGGACTTCATCGACGAAGAGATTGGCGTGCTTCATGACCGTGGCCCTCGGGCGCGTGCTCCGGAGTCCGGACCCCCAAACGAAAGCCGCGCCTCCGTCGCTCTTCGAGGAAGAGGAAGGAAGCGCGTGCGAGTCGCAATCGGCTGCTCTCCGGCCCCCAGCGGGGGATTACGGAGAACGGCCGAGGATGGCGAAAGGGCCGTATTACTCCGAGGCGTCGACGTGGGCCATCGTGCGGCCACGCGAACTCCCGAAGCGGACCGTCCCGTTCTTCAGTGCGAAGAGCGTGAAGTCCCTGCCGAGGCCGACGTTCTGGCCCGGATGAATCTTGGTGCCGCATTGCCGCATGATGATCGAGCCGGCGTGGATTGCCTGGCCGCCGAACACCTTCACGCCGCGTCGCTGGCCATTCGAGTCGCGCCCATTCCGCGAACTTCCCTGTCCCTTCTTATGTGACATCGGTTCGTCCTCTCTATTCTGTGTTTCTAGCCCGCGATCGAGTCGACGCGGATTTCGGTGTAATCCTGGCGGTGGCCTTGGGTTCGTCGGTAGCCCTTGCGGCGCTTCATCTTGAAGACGCGAAGCTTGGGGCCGCGACCCTGGTCCACGATCGTTCCCGTCACGCTCGCTCCAGCGACAGTCGGGGTACCGATCTTGACCTCGGCATCCGGGCCTTCGCCGCCGACGAGCAGGACGTCGTCGAGCGTGATCGAGGAGCCCACCTCACCGGCGAGCTTCTCTACGCGTACAGAGCCACCCGGGCTCACGCGGTATTGCTTTCCACCGCTACGGACCACGGCGTACATAATCGACCTCGGATCTCTCAGGGGTTCATTCGGAGCGCGGGATTATGCTCGATTCCTCTTCCGCGTCAACAGCTTGGGGCACATCCGTGGTGACGAGCGGCTCCTCGGCGGGGGCTTCCTCGCCCGAATCACTGTCGGGAGAGGCTTCAGCGCGTCCAGGCTGGAGCGTAGCGGCGTCCAGTCGCTCATAGATCGCCGCTGCCTTCTGCTCGTCACTTTCGGATTTTTTTCCAGATGCGAGGGGCACTGGACTCGGCACGGCAGCGGCATCCTGGCTCATTTCGAGCTTATCGCTTGCATCCGTCCGGGTTTCAGCCTCGTCCACCTTCGCGCCGCTCGTTTCGGCGCCGTCGGTCTCGGCCGCCGTTGTGTCCTCCAGCGGCTCGAGGGCGCCTTGGGCGACGACCTGCTCGGTGCTTTCCTGGGCCTCCTCGTTGGGCCCAGACTCGTCTCCCCGCCCTCGCCCTCGCGCGCGTCGCCGTCCGCCCCGCCGCCCATGACCGTTGGCCTTCTCTTGGGAGCCCTTGTCGGTCTCGGGGTGGGTGTCGTTGAGCCACGCCAGCTCAATCTCGACCGGAGGGCCCGCTTCGAGGACCGTGAGTTCGTATTGCTCCTGATGGATGCCCGGTCGCGCCCGGACCTCGATGTCCTGACCGATCTCCTCCGAGAGCGCTGCGAGCGCCGGCTTGGACTGCGTCAGCAGTTCTTCGGCAACGTGGGGATTGACGGCGACCGCGATCGAGCGGCCCCGTAGCTTGGGCATGTGCTTGCGGATCTCCCGCAGGACGCGAAAGGCGACGCTCTCTCCCGACAAGACGTAGCTGCGCCCCTCGCAGTGGCTACAGGGCTCGCAGAGCGTCTGCACGAGATTCTCACGCGTACGCTTACGGGTCATTTCGACCAGGCCGAGCTCGGAGATCTTGAGGATGTTGGTCCTCGCCTTGTCGGCCCTCAAGGCCTCCTGGAGGGAGCGATAGACCTTCTCGCGGTTTCCCGCCGACTCCATGTCGATCAGGTCGATGATGATCAACCCGCCGAGGTTTCGGAAGCGCAGCTGGTGGACGACTTCCTGGACGGCTTCGAGGTTCGTCTTCAGGACCGTCTCTTCCAGATCGCGTTTGCCGACGAATCGCCCCGTGTTCACGTCGATCGCGGTCAGTGCCTCGCTTTTGTCGATGACCAGTGATCCGCCGCTCTTGAGCCAGACCTTCCGTTCGAGATTGGCGTGGATCTGGCCCTCCAGGTTGAAGCGCTCGAAGATCGGGAAACCCTCGTCGTAATATTCCACCGAGGGTTTCGGCTCTGCGACGAAGCGGTCGACGAAGCTCTGGATATGCTCGTAGAGCCCCTTCTCGTCCGCGATGATGCGCTTCGTGTCGTGCCCCGCGAGGTCTCGAACGACCCGTAGCGGTAGGTCGTGCTCCGAATAGAGCATGGCGGGGGCGGTCGTCTCGGCATTGCGATGTTGGATCGCGGCCCAGACGGTCGCGAGATAGCGGATATCCGCTTCGAGGTCGGCTTCGCGGACGCCGTCTCCCGCAGTGCGGATGATGAAGCCGAGGTTTTTGGGCCGCAGCCGTTCGACGATCTCGCGCAGTCTGCGACGCTCGCGATCCGAGCCAATCCGGCGCGACACGCCCACGCGTCTCGACCAGGGGGTCAAGACGAGGTGACGGCCCGGGATTGAGATACTGGAGGTGATGCGCGCGCCCTTGCTCCCGATCGGCTCCTTCGCGATCTGGACGATCACTTCTTTGCCCTCGTGAAGGACGGTGTCGATCCGCGGGGGTGCGGCGCGACCTCGGCCCCCCCGACCGCCCTTACGGCGCCCGCCGCTGGGCTCGCCCGCGGTTTCGCCCGTCTCGAGGGTGCTCTCGAAATAGTCCCCTACATAAAGAAAGGCGGCCTTTTCGAGGCCGATGTCCACGAAGGCAGCCTGCATTCCAGGTAGGACTCGGCTCACCTTCCCTTTGACGACATAGCCGACGACGCTCTTGTCTCGTTCGCGTTCGATGTGCAGTTCGGCGAACTGCTTGTCTTCGAGGAGCGCGACCCTAGTTTCGCCGAGCTCCGCGTTGATGATGATCTCGTTCTGCATGTTTTCGCCTCTACGGCGACCTCAAGGTCTCTCGGCGTCGCCGCGCTTCGGGCGGCGGACGTGCGAGATCCCTTCGGCCTGCCGGGCTGGCGAGTCCGTCGAAGTGACGCTCCGTGTCGCGGAGAGGGTCGGTTGGCTCACCACGGATTCGGGCGCCCGCGCTCTCCCAAGTGGGGGCGAGGGGCGATCGGCCGAGGTGGGTGCTGCGGTCGGGCATCTTTTTTGGATGCCCTTGCGGTACTCGAGGCGTGGCGGAGAGAGGTCCGCCGCGTGGACGCCGACGCTCTTTCTATTCCTTCTGTCTCACCACCGGCCGCTGGGCCGCTGGTGCTTTCTGGGTGTCGACGAGGAGGTCACTTCGATGACTCACGCTCTGGTTTTCGTAACAGCAATGGTCTCTGTAGTTGTGCCACCCGGATTTTGTTTCGGGCGGCGCAGGGTTGTCGTTGCGGTTTCGGCCGGGCCGGCGCGGTTTCTCGGTGGATCCTCGAGTGGTCAGCAGCACCCCGCCGCCGTCCGAATCCCCCGGGTGTTCTCATCGGTCTCGCTCGCAGCCACGGGCCCCTCGCTTTCGGAGGGCGGGCGCTGCTACCAATTACTCTCTCGTCTGACGTCCGGCGAGTCGAGGGGCACTCCCCCGCAGTCCGGATGTTTCAAAGCCAGATAGAGCGAGCCTCGGGGTCGAGCGGAGCACGCGGTCGCGGCGGGGGGGTCGGGCCTTTCTTTACTGTACGCGCTCTCGTCGAGCAGGTACGACGACCCCGGATCCCAGTCGCTGCGGACTCCGTCTACCAGCGAAGTCGATCCAGAACACGAACCGGTATGGCCGTGTAGAAATCTTGATTGGAGGTTCATGGATTCCGAGCGAAAGGTCAACTCGGACCCCCGCCGTAGACTGCCCTCGGTCGATCGCCTGATCCGAGATGTCAGAGGCATGGATTCGGAGATCCCGGAGTGGGCAATTACCCGCACTTCTCGGGAGTTGGTCGCCGCGGCGCGACGCGAAATGTCGTTGACCGATCCGTCGGACCCCCCGGGGTCAATGACGCGTGAACAACTTGGAGTTGCCGTCTTGGCGGGAGCACGGCGTCTGGTTGCGCCCCATCCCAGGCGGGTGCTCAACGCGACCGGGGTGCTCCTGCACACCAACCTCGGCCGCGCGCCACTTGCGAGCCAGGCCGCGGAGGCCATTGGGCAGGCGCTGGAAGGCTATTCCAACCTGGAGCTCGACCTCGAAACGGGTCGGCGGGGCTCCCGAATGGGGAGCCTGGAGGCCAAGCTTCTCGCCCTCTCCGGGGCGGAGGCGGCGCACGTCGTCAACAACAACGCCGCCGCCGTTCTGCTTGCGCTCAACACCCTCGCGCTCGGTCAACAGGCGATCGTTTCTCGGGGCGAGCTGGTCGAGATCGGCGGCTCCTTCCGTGTCCCGGCGATCATGGAGCGTGCAGGGGTCCAGCTCATGGAGGTCGGCACAACCAACCGAACCCACCTCGCCGACTACGAGCAGGCGATCGGTCCGGAAACGGGCCTGCTGCTCAAGGTCCACCGCAGCAATTTCGAGCAGCGAGGCTTCGTGGCCGAAGCAGACGTGCGGGCTTTGGCCTTGCTTGCTCGAGAGCGGAAGGTTCCCCTGGTCGAGGATCTGGGGAGCGGGACCCTGCTGGATCTCGGGGAGTATGGGTTGCCCGAAGAGGCCTACGTGCCCGCGCGACTCGCACTCGGTGTGGATCTGGTGTGTTTCTCGGGCGACAAGCTGCTCGGCGGGCCTCAGGCAGGCATCCTGCTGGGCCGCCGGTCGTTGGTCGATGCGCTGCGCAAGAACCCGCTGGCGCGTGCTCTGCGGGTCGACAAGCTGACCCTGGCTGCGTTGGACGCGACCCTGGACCTCATGCTGGAGGGCCGGTCACACGAAATTCCGACCGTGGCGGGACTGCGGGCCGACGCGAGCGAGCTGGCGCCGCGAGCCGCCCGTCTGCGGGAGATCGTTTCGCGTGTGCTCGCGAGTGCGGCTCCGAACGGACCCGAGGCACGAATTGAGCCGAGTGAGGTCGCTGTTGGTGGCGGGTCGATCCCCGAACACCGGCTCGCGGGCTGGGCGATCCGGATCGATGGTGTGGATGCCAGCCGGACGGCGGAGCGGCTGCGGGCTGCGCCGACGCCGGTCCTGGCGCGCGTGCGCGCGGACGCACTCTGGCTCGAGGTGCGAACCCTTCGGGAAGAGGATCTCGAGGAGGTGGGCGCCGCCCTCGCCTTCGCATTGGCCGAACCGGTCTGAGCTCGGCCGTGTTCTCTGGCCCGATGCGCCGGTTTCTTGATCGGTCCCGGGGGTTTGACTAGATTACCGGGACCCCCCCGACAGCCCCCTCCGCAGGCCTTCCGCAGTGCCGGACGGTCCGCAGCCCGGATCATCAACTCCCCCCTCTTAAGTTGGGGGGTGCTCTGGCGTTCCGCGAGAGAGGCGAACGTGAGTTCGACGACCGGCGATCAACGCCCCCCGTCCTCGTTCGGGAGTGCGGAAGCGACCCGACCCCGGGCGGCAGGCGCACGCCTTCTGGCCGTTGGGGGCGGAAAGGGTGGGGTCGGTAAGACTTTTGTCACCGCCAACCTCGCGACTGCCTTGGCCCGTCTCGGCAAGCGCGTGGTCGCCGTCGACGTGGACCTCGAAGGGGCGAATCTACATACCTGCCTCGGTGTCTCTACGCCGCAGCGCAGCCTTGCCGACTTCGTTTCGGAACGCGAAGAGGACCTCGGCAAACTTCTGGTCGACACGCCCATTCCCAACCTCAGGCTCATCGGCGCGACTCATGGCAACTTGGCGGACGCCCAGCCCAGCCATCTGAGGCGCGTTCGATTGTTGCGCGGACTACGGCAGCTCGACGCGGACGTGGTGCTCCTTGACCTCGGCGCAGGCTCTCAAGCCTCGGTGCTCGACTATTTTCTCGTGTCCGACGATGGCATCCTCGTCGTGCAGCCTGAGCCGACTTCCGTCGAGAACGCCTACACCTTCCTGAGGGCCGCCTTCTATCGACGAATGCGCCTGGCGATGGTGGGGCATGGGGTTCGCCAGCTCGTGACGCTGGCGATGGACCAACGCAACGAACGGGGCATCCGGACACCGCTCGACCTGTTGCGGGAAATCGAGGCTGCCGATACCTCAGAAGCCCACCGCTTCGTGGAGACGATGCGTGTCTTTCGGCCTCGACTGGTAGTGAACGGAGTCCGAACCGCGGAGGATGTGAAGCTTGGCTTCGCAATCTCGAGTGTTTGCAAAAAATACTTTGGAGTCGAGTCGGAATATCTCGGCTACGTGAATTACGACGAGGGCGCGCGCGAGTCGGTTTCCAAGCGTCAGCCGATCGTGGACCTGCATCACGATGCGGATGTCTCGATCTACATTCAACGAATCGCGCGCAAGCTGCTGGGTCTCCCCGCGGCTTCGAGCAGCGGCCCCGGAGCGGGGACGGGAGGACTCCGATGACGGGGATCGACGAGCTCGACCACTACGAGCTGCTCGAGATCGAGCGCGGTGCGACGAGATCGGAGTTGGACCGCGCCTATCGCACGGCCCAACATACCTATGAAGACGATTCACTCGCGCTCTATTCCGTCTTCGAGCAGCGAGACGCCAAGGAGATCCGATCCCGTCTGGACGAGGCCTATCGCATTCTCTCCGACCCGGATCTCCGCGCCGCCTATGACGGCCTTTTGCCCGCCGCCCCAGGCGTTCATCTTGATCCGCTGGAGGATCTGCTCAACTCCGTAGAAGACCGAGGCGCAACGCTCGGTTTGACCTCGGCGTCCGAGGGGCTGGAGCGGTTCGATCCGGCCGAGCAGCAGGGTTCCTTGGACGAGGTCGTTGAGGAATACGACGCCCTCGAAGAGGATGGCAGCGGAGAATTCGACGGCGTTCGCCTGCGTCGGAACCGACTCTTCCGCGGCTACGAAATCGAGGACATCTCGGATGTCACGAAGGTGAGTCGGTCTCATCTTCGCAACCTCGAGGACGAAAATTTCGTGGATCTTCCGGCGGACGTCTACGTCCGAGGCTTCCTGACGGCCTACGCTCAGACGATCGGTCTCGATCCGAAGCTCGTTGTTCCGAGCTATATGGCAAGGGTTCAGGCGTCCCGCAGCGACGGCCAGCGCGGTCGGTTTCTCGGGCGCCGTTAGGCGATCGGGATCGGATAGTGAGCGACGCGGGATCGGATGAGCCGTTGGGGCGGCTCGTGTTCTCCGTCGAGGAGGGGGCGAGCGTCGGGGCGCGAATCGACGTGGTTCTCGCCGAGGTCTCCAGTGAATCCCGCGCTCAGGTGAAGCGTTGGATCGACGCCGGGCGGGTCTCCGTCGGGGGGGATCCAGTGCGGGCGAGTTATCGGCTCGCTCTCGGGGATAGGGTCGAGGCGCTTCCAATCGAACCCGTCGCGATGGACCTCATTGCGGAGGCGATTCCGCTCGCCGTGCTCTTCGAAGACCCGCACCTCGTGGTGATCGACAAGCCCGCCGGGTTGGTCGTGCACCCAGGGCCAGGGCACCCGCGCGGGACGCTCGTCAATGCGCTCCTGCATCATTGCGGAGACCTTGCGGGGATCGGTGGCATCCTGCGTCCCGGTATCGTGCATCGTTTGGACCGCGGGACTTCGGGCGTGCTCGTCGTAGCGAAGGACGATGCGACGCATCAGTCGCTCGCTCGGCAGTTCGCAGAGCATTCGATCGGGCGGGTGTATCGGGCGTGGGTCCGCGGCTTGCCGCGCGCCGCCCAGGGCCGCAGTGAGCGACCGATCGGTCGTCACCCTCGGGACCGCAAGCGTATGTCTGTCGAAACGTCGGCCGGCCGCGCGTCGATTACGAATTGGCGAGTCCTGCGCCGTTTTAGGCAGAACGGGGTGAGCGAACTCGAGATCGAGCCCGAGACGGGGCGGACCCACCAGATCCGGGTGCATCTGTCCGCCGCGGGCCTGCCGATCGTCGGGGATGTGGTCTACGGGCGTGCGAAGGGCCGGGACGCGGCGCTCGGCCGGCCAGCCCTGCACGCAGCAGAGCTCGCGTTCGACCATCCAGCGACCGGCGAGAGGGTCGGCTTCGAAGCCCCTCTTCCTGAAGAACTCTGCGGGTGGGTGGCGGAGCTCGGGCCGTCGGAAGAGGGCGCATGAGCGCGTCGCTCGAGGACCCCGTCTTGAGCGCGCTCGGAGTTGCGCACGGCTTTGGCCGGCGTGGGAGCAGTGTTCCGGACGAAACGATTTTTCCTCGTCAGGTCCATGGCGTCGCCGTCCTCGACGCCGGTGCCGGCGGCGCTCCGCCGGGGCACGTGGCGGCAGATGCTGTCGTGAGCGAAAAGGCGGGTGTCAGCGTCGGGGTCGTGACTGCGGATTGCGTACCGATTCTGCTCGCCAGCGAGGGGGGCGGCACCGTGGGCGCGATTCACGCGGGATGGCGCGGCCTGGCTGCCGGGGTCATCGAGATCGGGCTGGCTGCGATGCGCGCTCGCGCGAGGGGGGAGGAGATCTACTGTGCCGTCGGTCCATCGGCGCGCGGCTGTTGCTACGAGGTCGACCCGCCCGTGCGCGACGGTCTGCTTGAGCGGCATGCGGGCCTGCTCGCGGAGGTCCTGGTACCGCACGCGGCGTGCCATTTTCAGCTCGATCTCGCTCTACTCGCCTGCCGCGTCCTCGAGCGTGAGGGCCTCGCGGGTGGCCAGATCGGCACCCGGCACCTGGAGTGTTCGATCTGTGATCCGCTTCGCTTCGAGTCCTACCGGCGGGAAGGCGACGCAGCGGGCCGTATGAGTCATTACATCACCCCCTCCGCGACAACCTGCCATCGGGGTTGACAGCCCAGAGCAGCCCGTTTAGGTTGATGAGGCTCCCGCCCGTCCGGGCAGAACATGGAGCCTCCTTTTCTATTCTCTTCATTTTCTTCTCGCTCCCGTGCCCCGTCCGATCGAGGCCATTGCGAGGCGAGAGCCGATTCGGCGCCGGATTCGGGAGTGCGACAAGCCCCATCCCGGCAACCATTCATCAACTTCGCACGCGGTCTCGTCGATGAGGCTCTGAGGGCTTGGGCCGGGTTCCTCCCAGAGGTGTAGCGAAATAAACCCAGTTCTCTTGATGGGCATGGTGGCCGCGCCGCTGGTGGCGGTTCGGACACCCTGCAGGACCCTCAGAGAGCCAGGGCGAGTCCGAGCGTCTTCCGGGCCGATCCCGACCGTCCTTGATTGCAGCCCGCCTTGATCTCGAGAGCCGATCTCCCGCCGCTCCGACCTGATCGATCCCGACCCCTTGCTGGACTGCCCACTCGAGTGGCCTGCCCCCGCCCCCCGCCTTTTCAGAACGAACCACCGATTCGAACACTCAACCCCCGATCAGAAGAGAGAAGCCCGTGAGTAGTGAGCCGCGCTCGCCCGACAACAAGGACGGATCCGGATCCTCGCCGAACCGCAATCGGCGCAGTCGCGGCCGGCGGTCCAGAAATTCCGGTGGCAATCGCGGCAACCGAGGTGGGGGAGGGGAGCCGAAGCGCGACTACCTGCCGAGCGACGCCGAGTTGGCGGAGGAGGAGGCGTCGCTCGACGCCCAACTCGACGACGAGGCCGAAACGATCGTGGTTCGCGAGCTCAAGGCCAAAGCGATGCCCGACCTGACGGCCATGGCCGAGGATATGGAAGTCGAAAACGCGGCGGGCATGCGCAAGCAGGACCTGATCTTCGCGATCCTGAAGAGCCAGACCGAGAAGCGCGGCAAGATCTTCGCCGAGGGCGTTCTCGAGATCCTGCAGGATGGCTTCGGCTTTTTACGCGCCCCCGACCAGAACTATCTCGCGGGCCCAGACGACATCTACGTATCGCCTTCGCAGATTCGTCGGTTCAACCTACGCACGGGAGACTCGGTCGAGGGTCATGTTCGTCCGCCCAAAGAGGGCGAACGTTATTTCGCGCTCCTCAAGGTCTCCTCGATCAACTTCGACGACCCAAAGAAGGCGAAGCAAAAAATCCTCTTCGACAACCTGACGCCACTCTACCCAGAGGAAAAATTCAAGCTCGAGACGCCTGGGGGCGGGATGACGACGCGGATCATCGATCTGATCGCGCCGATCGGAAAGGGACAGCGAGCGCTGATTACGTCCCCGCCGAAAGCGGGAAAGACGATGCTGCTCAAGGAAGTCGCGAACGCGATCGCTGAGGGCAACCCCGAGTCGTATTTGATCGTCCTGCTCATCGACGAGCGACCCGAGGAAGTGACCGACATGCGGCGGACCGTGAAGGCGGAGGTGATCTCCTCGACCTTCGACGAGCCCGCGACGCGGCACGTTCAGGTTGCGGATATGGTGATCGCCAAGGCCAAACGCCTCGTCGAACACGGCCGAGATGTCGTGATCCTCCTCGACTCGATCACGCGATTGGCGAGAGCGCATAACACCGTAGTGCCTCACTCGGGCAAGATTCTTTCTGGCGGTGTCGACTCGAACGCTTTGCACAAGCCGAAGAGATTTTTCGGTGCGGCGCGAAACGTCGAGGAAGGCGGGAGTCTGACGATCGTGGGCACGGCTCTGATCGATACCGGCTCGCGCATGGACGAGGTGATCTTCGAGGAGTTCAAGGGCACGGGTAATTGCGAAATCGTCCTGGACCGTAAGCTCGCGGATCGACGGACCTATCCGGCGATGGACATCAACCGGTCTGCGACCCGGCGCGAGGAACTCCTGATGGACGACAAGTCGCTCAACCGCATGTACATCCTCCGAAAAGTTCTCGCACCGCTCTCGCCTGTCGATTCGATGGAGTTCCTGATGGGGAAGATCGAGAAGACCGACGATAACGAGGCTTTCCTGGAGTCGATGAACTCCTGACCCGCGGTGCCTCGGGCAGTGAGCCGAGCGCAGCAGAGCCGAGACGCCCCGCCTGTGAGGAGCCCCGAGCCCGACGATGTTGCGGTTTGGGCCTAGGGAGGGAGGTGTGGAGGCGCTTCTGAACAGCCTCGGGTTGGGCGTGACGGGCTTCGTCGTGGTCGCCGTGATGGTCTTCCTCGGCGCTGTCGTGCAGGGCTCGATCGGCTTCGGGCTCAACCTGATTGCGGTGCCCGCGATCGCCGCGTTCCGACCAGATGTGTTGCCGGCCGCGGGGATCCTTCTTGCGCTGCCGATGACGCTGGGGAGTGCCGTACGCGAGCGTGAACACATCGATCCGTCAGCCGTCCTCTGGACTACGCTTGGTCGCTTGCCGGGGGTTGGGGTCGGCGCGTGGGTCGTGAGCGTTCTCACGCCGGGGGCCCTGTCGGTCGTGATCGGCGGAATCGTGTTATTCGCGGTCGCGCTGAGTCTCTGGGCGCCTGGGATCCCGATCAACCGGGCCTCCCTGGCTTCAGCCGGTCTTCTGGGCGGTTTGATGGGGACGGCCTCATCGGTCGGAGGGCCACCGATCGCGCTCCTCTATCAACGCGTTCCTGGCCCGAAGATGCGCTCGACGCTCGGTGCGACCTTTATGGTCGGGACGGCGCTTTCGCTGATGGCGCTCGCGTTCTTTGGAGAGGTCCGCGCGGTCCACGGGCGCTTCGGCCTCGCGATGGTCGTGCCCGTGCTTCTGGGGCTCTTCGCGAGTCGGGCGCTGCATGGCTGGGTGGATCGAGGATGGTTGCGACCCTGCGTTCTGGCTTTTGCCGGGCTCGCAGGTCTGGGCGTGGTCGCGCACGGGCTGGTCGGCTTCTAGCACTGGAGGACTGGTCTCGACCCAGCGAGCCGGGCTGCTGTCCCGTCTCGCCCCGTCCCGTTGGAAGGGCCCCGCCTCCATGCGCTTGCGGTGAGCGGCGCGCGCCAGACTCTTCTTGGGGCGTTTCGGCATGTTGCGCTCCGCTCGGCTTGCGGGGGAAGGTCTCGCCGATTAGCCTTGGGCCCGCTTCAGGGCCTGGAACTGCTGGAATATTAAGCGCAATTCCCAACTCCCCGCCCTCCCTTGTCCACCCATCGCCGCGACCGCCGTCCGAACCACGGCGCGTGCGCGGAACGCCCCCCGAGAGAGCTGTGGCCGACTTTCTGGAACGCATCGCCGAGGCCGACGCGCGATCCCGCGATCTGGAGACCCAGCTCTCCGACCCCGACGTGGGGAAAGAGCCGGGGGCGATCGAGAAGCTGGGGAAGCGTCTCGGTGGGCTGCGTCCTTTGTTGGAGGTGGGTGAGCGATATCGGTCCGCGATCACGGAGCGCGACGATGCGACCGCGATGCTCGAGGACGAAGACCCCGACATGCAGGAGCTGGCGCGGGACGACCTGGAGCGTCTAGAGGAAGCGATCCCGGAGCTCGAAGCGGAGCTTCGGGTCCTGCTGACGCCGAAGGATCCGAACGACGAGAAGAACGCGATCTTCGAGATTCGAGCGGGGACCGGCGGCGACGAGGCGGCGCTCTTCGCGGCCGATCTCTTTCGGATGTATATCCGTTATGCGGAGAGTCTGGGCTGGCGTATCGACACACTTTCCGCCTCCGAGACCGATGGTGGGGGGTTCAAAGAAGTGATCGCCTCGATCTCGGGAACGGATGTCTTCAGCCGCTTCAAATACGAAAAGGGCGTACACCGGGTTCAGCGTGTGCCCACGACGGAGAGCCAGGGGCGCATTCACACCTCTACGGTGACGGTCGCAGTGATGCCCGAAGCGGAAGAAGTCGATGTGGAGATCAAGAACGAGGAGTTACGGATCGACGTGATGCGCGCGGGTGGGCCCGGGGGCCAGAGCGTGAATACCACCGACTCCGCCGTTCGAATCACTCATCTCCCGAGCGGGCTCGTCGTGCAGTGCCAGGATGAGAAGTCTCAGCACAAGAACAAGGCCAAGGCGATGACGGTTCTGCGTTCGAGGCTCTACGACCTCGAGCAGGAGCGCGTGAACGCAGAGCGATCCAGCGAGCGGCGCAGCCAGGTGGGTACCGGAGAGCGCAGCGAGAAGATTCGCACCTACAATTTTCCCCAGTCCCGTGTGACCGATCATCGAGCTGGGGTGACGCTCCATAAGCTCGACCAGGTCATGGCGGGTGAGCTCGGCGAGTTGCTCGATGCCGTACATGCCCAGATCGCGGCGGCGAGGGAGGGGGAGGGATCTGCGGCGGGCGCGGGGGCGCCGACATGAGCGCTTCGGATTCGCTGCCGCGCGGGGGCGCCGACATGAGCGCTTCGGATTCGCTGCCGCGCGGGGGCGCCGACATGAGCGCTTCGGATTCGCCGCCGCGCGAGGGCGCGGTGGGCAGCGCGACTGAGCCTCCGACTGAGCCTCCGACTGGGGGCGCGACCGACCGCGACCGCTCCTGGACCGTTCTCGAACTGCTGCGTTGGACGACCGACTACTTCCGTCGTGCGGGCATCGAGACGGCCCGACTCGATGCCGAGCTGCTTCTCGCCCACGCCCTCGAAACCGAGCGGCTTCGTCTCTACGTCAATTACGAGAAGCCAGTGCTGGCCGTAGAGAGGGAGCGCTATCGCGCGCTGGTTCAGCGTCGGGCGCAGGCGCGGGTGCCCGTCTCTCAGCTGCTGGGGGAACGCGAGTTCTGGTCGCTTCCTTTCCAGGTGACCTCAGACGTTCTCACTCCCCGACCCGAGACGGAAACCCTCGTCGAGTGGGCGCTCTCCAAAACGACGGATTTCGATATTTCCCACGGGGTGGCCGGCGGGGCCGGCGCGAGGCTGCGCATCTTCGATCTGGGCACCGGTTCGGGAGCGGTCGCCTTGGCGCTCGCGTCGGAGTTGCCCGGCGCCGAGATCGTGGCGAGCGATCTCTCTCCCGCAGCGCTTCAGATCGCCACGCAAAATGCCGATGTATTGCGTACAAGAGAGAGGATTCGTTTCGTCGAGGGAGACCTCTTCGAGCCGGTGTCCGGGGAGCGTTTCGATCTGATCGTCTCGAACCCGCCCTACGTGGCGAGGTCGGCCGAAGGGTCGCTGCCTCCGGAACTCTCACACGAGCCCGAGGTGGCCCTCTTTGCGGGCGCCGACGGTCTCGATGTGATCCGGCGACTGGTAGCCCAGGCGGGCGATCATCTTTCGGAGGGTGGATGGCTCGGAGTTGAGCTCTCCCCGGAACAGACGGAAGAGGTCGAGCACCTGCTCTCGAAAGCAGGGTTCGTCGATATCGAGCGGAGATTCGACCTGGCGAGTCGTCCCAGAGTTCTGGGGGCTCGCTGGCGGGGGATCTAGGCGAGGTCGACGGAAAAATGACCGCAGTCATAATTCGAAGCGTTCCCCTCTCAGGAGTGGACGCCGGAGCGAGCGATGAGCGAACGAGAGATGCTCGCCGCACGTGTAGGAGGAAGCGGGACGATGGCCGCAAAGGTGAGTACGAAACTAATGCGCGTGCTGAAGCATGACGACGCAAAATTTCGCGAAGAGTGGCAGGCAGTCTGTGACCGTCGGGACGATTCGGTACTCGACGTCGAGCAGGACGTCGCCAAGATCATCGCGACGGTCCGCAAGGGAGGGGACGAGGCGCTCCTCCAGTGCATCCAGAAATACGATGGACCCGATCTCACGGCGGTCGAGGTGACCCCCGAAGAGTGGGACGAAGGCTGTGATCGGGTGGATAGCGCGGACCGCGCCGCAATCGGCAAGGCCGCCATGCGGGTCCGCGAGTTCCACCGCAAGCGGATTCCGTCGAGTTGGGAAATGCGCGAGGAGGGAGGCGGCTATATGGGGCAACGCGTGCGCCCCTTGGCTCGCGTCGGCATCTATGTCCCCGGCGGCAAAGCCGTATACCCCTCTTCCGTAGTGATGAACGCGATCCCCGCCTCAGTCGTCGAGGTCCCGGAGATCGTGATGGCGACGCCGCCGGAGGAGGACGGCTCGATCCGGCCCGAGGTCTTGATGGCCGCGCGGGTCGCGGGTGTCCACCGCGTCTTCAAGATGGGGGGCGCGCACGCGGTCGCCGCGTTGGCCTATGGCACCGAGAGTGTCCCGCGCGTCGACAAGATCACGGGTCCTGGCTCGGTCTGGGTTGCGACCGCCAAGAAGCAGGTCTTCGGCCAGGTCGGGATCGACAGCGAAGCAGGGCCGACAGAAGTCTGCATCGTCGCCGATCGCAGTGCGACGCCGGCCTGGATCGCGGCGGATCTGATCTCTCAGGCCGAGCATGAAGAGCTGGCGCAGGCCGTACTGATTACGCACGTCAAGGGTTTGGCTGCGCGTGTGCAGGAGCAGATCACGCGACAGCTCAAGACGCTCGACCGCGCGGCGATCGCCAAGAAGTCGCTCAAGGCGCGGGGCGCGCTCGTCCAGACGAAGAGCCTCGAGCAGTCGATCCAGCTGTCGGAGGAATACGCGGCCGAGCACCTGGTGCTCGCCGTCGAGGAGCCGGAGCAGATCTCGAAGGAGATTCAGAACGCCGGCGCGATCTTTATGGGCCACTACACACCGGTCGCCGTGGGCGACTATATGGCCGGCCCGAGTCATGTTCTCCCCACAGGGGGAACGTCCCGCTTCTTCTCGCCCCTCTCGGTCGATGATTTCCTGAAGCGGACGAGCTTCATGAAATTCGAGCCGCCCAAGCTGCGTGAACTTGGAGCCGACATCGTCCGATTGGCCAACGTCGAGGGTTTCACGGGACACGGCACGTCCGTGGAGCTGCGTCTGGCGAAGATCCGTCGGGCGCGGCGCGAACGAGAGGCCGCCCGCGACCTCGAACTCTGACCGGGACGTTGCTCCGCCGTCTTTGATGACCTGCGCGGGACGGACCCGGGCGCTGGAAGATCGTGCTCTCTGCGCAAGCAGCCAAGAGCCGGTAAGCTCCCGGCCTTCCAGGCCTGCCCATTTCGAGATCGCCCGGTCCGGTGACCGCGATGGCAGGCGGAGAATGTCTATGTCCGTTCCCGCGAACGACGCCACGACCCCGGAACGCGTGGCCACTATCGCCCGAAAGACGAAAGAGACCGAGATCCGAATCCGGCTCGATCTGGACGGCTCAGGCCAGTACAGCGTGTCGACGGGGATCGCTTTCTTCGACCACATGCTCGAATCCTTTGGCCGCCACGCTCTCTTCGATTTGGAGATCGAGGCCAAGGGGGATCTCGAAGTGGATCTCCACCACACGGTGGAAGATGTGGGCATCGGGCTGGGGCAGGCGTTCCGTGAAGCGCTGGGCAGCGCTCAGGGCATTCGGCGCTTCGGGTCCTGTCTGCTGCCGATGGCCGAGTCCAAGGTCGAGGTCGCGGTCGACGTCTCGAACCGTCCCTACCTGGTCTACCAACTTGCACTGGAAAACGATCGCATCGGGTCCTTCGACGCGTCTCTGACCGAGGACTTCATGTACGCGTTCAGCCAGAGCGCTGGGCTCGATCTCCACATCGAGAAGCGATACGGCAAAAGTCCGCACCACGTCGTCGAAGCGGCTTTCAAGGGCGTCGCGCGCGCTCTCCGCGACGCGGTTGCGGTCGACCCTCGGGAGACCGGTCTGCCGACCGTAAAGGGAGCGCTGTAGCCGCATGCGTCCCCGGATCGCGTTGGTCGATTACGGCGCCGGAAATCTCCGGAGCGTCGCGAAGTCCCTCGAACGTTCTTTGCTCGACCCGATCGTTACTGGTGACCCGCAGGTCGTGCGGGAGGCGGACGGTGTGCTGTTGCCCGGCGTCGGCGCGTTTCGCGACGCGGCTGGACAGCTAGAGGCGGCAGGCCTCGCCGATGCGATTCGAGAGGTCACGACGCGGGGTCGTCCCTATCTGGGGATCTGTTTTGGGCTCCAGCTGCTCTTCGATGAGGGAACCGAGCACGGGATCACGCCGGGCCTCGGACAGTTGGCGGGCCGCGTGACTCGCTTTCCGGACGAGGACGAGAATGGGCAGCCGCTCCGCGTGCCGCATATCGGTTGGAATGAGGTCGTCTACCAGGGCGACCACCCGATGGTGCAGGCCCTGCCGCCGCGCGACGTCTACTACTTCGTGCACTCGTACCGCCCCGAGCCCCGAGACGCGTCGACGATCGCGGGCCAGGCGTTCTACGGTGGGGCTTTTGCGGCCGCGGTGGCGAAGGACAACGTGTTCGCGGTCCAGTTCCATCCAGAGAAGAGTCAATCCGCGGGCAAGCGCCTGCTCGACGCCTATCGTGCTTGGCTGGAGGCCAGTTGATGCCGGCTCTCAAAGAGGCCTTCGAATTGATTCCGGCGATCGATCTCCTCGGGGGCCAGGCGGTCCGGCTCGCACAGGGCGATTACGATCGCGCGACGGTCTATGACGCGGATCCCGCCAACGTCGCCCGGCGCTTCCATCAGGCTGGGATTCGACGTCTCCACGTCGTGGACCTCGAGGGCGCGAAGGCGGGTCGGCCGGTTGCGGGCGAAGCGATCGAACGGATTCTCGCGGTCATGGGCGATGTGCCGGTGCAACTCGGCGGGGGCCTACGTGATCGCGAGGGGATCGAGGAAGCGCTCTCGTGGGGGCTCGACCGCGTCATCCTGGGAACCGTGGCGCTTCGGGACCCTGAGCTCGTGAAGGAAGCGGCGGCGGCGTATCCGGGGCGCATCGTGGTTGGGATCGACGCGCGCGACGGAAGGGTCGCGGTCGAGGGCTGGCTCGAGGCGAGCGAGACGACGGCTGCGGATCTCGGTCAGCGGTTCGAAGACGCGGGCGTCGCGGCGATCGTTTACACCGACATTGCCCGTGACGGCATGCTGAGCGGACCGAACCTGGCACAGACCGTCGCGCTTGCGGAAGCGGTGGCGATTCCCGTGATCGTATCCGGTGGCGTGGCGACGCTCGCCGACGTGCTGGCCTCGGCGGCGGCGAGGGACAAGGGGATCTGTGGGGTCATTGCGGGTCGCGCGATCTACACCGGCGCTGTCGACCTCGACGAGGCGCTGCGCCAGGTCGAAGGCCTAGCCCAGGAGGCGGCGGGATGACGCTGTTGAAGCGCATCATTCCCTGTCTGGACGTCGACCAAGGTCGGGTCGTGAAGGGCGTGAAATACGTCGACCATGTCGACGCCGGCGATCCCGTCGAGGTCGCGAAGCGTTATGACGCCCAAGAGGCCGACGAGATCACCTTCCTGGACATTACGGCGAGCCATGAGGGACGGGGAATCCTGCTCGATGTCGTGGCGCGCACGGCGGAAAGCGTCTTCATGCCGCTTTGTGTCGGCGGGGGGGTTCGCTCGCTTCAGGATATTCGGGATCTGCTGAACGCCGGTGCGGACAAGGTCTCGATCATGACGGCGGCGATCAAGGATCCGGATCTCGTCGACGAGGCTGCGGCGAAGATCGGCAGCGCGAACCTCGTCGTCGCGATCGACGCAAAACAGGTCTCGGGAACAGGGGAAGCGCCGCGTTGGGAAGTCTTCACCCATGGCGGCCGGCAGCAGACGGGCATCGACGCGGTTGAATGGGCGGCGACGGTCGCGGCACGCGGCGCGGGCGAGATCCTATTGACCAGCATGGACCGCGACGGCACCAAGAGCGGATACGACCTCGGAATGCTG
>Ga0315331_10000076_pt1 | contig 51703 bp, 43 predicted proteins | sample M160m34915metaG_FD_203456 | JGI IMG/M metagenome (GOLD analysis project Ga0315331, IMG submission 203456) | Ammonia-oxidizing marine archaeal communities from Monterey Bay, California, United States - M1 60m 34915 | ecosystem: Environmental > Aquatic > Marine > Intertidal zone | place: USA...
CACGAGCATGAGCGAGACATGTCGTGCCTCCCCGGGCGTCTCCCTGTCCCCGAACGCGGCGATCGGGTCATAACGTGTGCTGCCAAGCAGCTCGATCTCGGGCGGCGGCTCCCAGGGCGGGGGATCCGCTGCGGGCACGAGAGAATGGAGGAGAACCATGCAGCCCTCTCCGAGGAGCGCCGCGGGCATTTCCTGATGCCGCAGCACGAAGTGTTGACTCGCCCGGACGAGACCGGCCTCGGCCAGAGCGAGCGTGCGAGTCTGCGCCACCCCCTTGAGACCGGCTGCGGGATTCCCCTGCCGGAATCGAAAAAGGTCGAGCAGGACGGACGCGTCATCCATGATCATCTCCCTTGCCCGGTCGCGTGCAGCGCGCTCCGCGGCACCCGCACAGCGAGCTTATCAAGACCGAAGAAATTCTGGCTCGAAACACGCAGAGGACACGCTCCGAGAAACCACTCTGCCCCGGCTGCGAGCGCGACTACGAGCGTTCGACTCCAGGCTTAGTCCAGAAAGGACCGCCACTGCGCGAGCATGAGTGCGGGATCGCCCTCCACGACTCGCCGGATCCCATCCAGAGGGCGGACCTGGGTCTTGCCGAGCAATGTCTCCATCTTCGTGGTATCCGCGAGCAGAGGATAGTAGGCCGCAGCGCTCTCCTCGAAGGTCGGTTCGATCCCCAGCAATTGCCCCGCAAAGCGACAATAGTCGACCACGTCGATCGGTTCGCTCCCCGCCAGGTTGACGATCAAAGCAGGCGTGGACGCCAATGCTGCTGCGCGCAGAAACATCTCGACGAAATCGTCCTCGTAGAGCAGGGAGTAGCGGTTTGGTTGGCCGGGATAGAGCTGGATCGGCAGCCCGCGACGCATCTGACCGATCCGCGCGGCGACCGCCCCTCCCCGCGGTCCGTACATCGTGAAGCAGCGCAGGATCACGGTGGGCACCTGCCACTCCGCCGCGGCGTGGCGCAAGACGCTCTCTGCCACGATCTTGCTCAGACTGTAATTCTCGAGGCCCGGTCCGTGGAGGCCGAGTGGCCCATCCTCCGCCATCGGAATCCCCTCGTTATGCGCATAGGAGGAGCCCGACCCGGCATGCACGAAGGCCTCGACCTCCCGATAGCGTGAAACGATACGCCCCGTCGCCTGGGCGTTCACTTCGAGCAGCGTCGCCTGGGGCAGGCGGGCGTCCGTAAGCGCACCGAGGTGATAGACGAGGTCGACTTCGGGAGGGAGATTCGAGAGGTCTTGTGACGCGAGATCGAAGCGCAGGCAGCGCACACCCGCGGTCTCGAGCGGTACCGCCTGGCTGGAGTCCGTGAATCGCGCCGCAGCAAAGACCTCGTTGCCCGCCTCGGCCAGGGCGATCGAAAGCGGAAAGCCCACCAGACCGCTCGCTCCCGTGACCAGAATCCGTTTACCGACCGGTCCGCTCATCTGGCCTGCTCCTCCTGCCAGCTTTGAATTCCACCGTCGAACTCGCGGCCGCCCTCAGCTGGCTGAGCGTGCCTCATTCCAGCGCCTCGCCCCCAGCCCTGCTGCGAGCACGGGGCCGACCTCTCGGGTCCTGTCGCAGGCGCAATTCTAGACCAGGTCGGTCCGCCGTCAGCACCCCCCCAAAGCAAGCTTCGAGCGGTCTATCATGGCGCCTCGAAACAGGCTCGGGAAAGGACGGCGGGATGGCGGGAAAATGTGAAGGACGAGTCACCCTCGTGACCGGCGGTGGCGCCGGCATCGGCCGCGGGATCTCGCAGCGCTTCGCACGCGAAGGCGCAATCGTCGTCGTGGCGGACCTCGACGAGCGCGCGGCCACCGAGACCGTCGCGGCGATCCACTCTTCCGGAGGCCAGGCCTCCGCGATCGCCGCCGACGTGGCAGAGGAGGAAGAGGTGAGACGGATGATCGAGGAGGTCGTTCGGCTCCATGGTCGGCTCGACATCGCCGCGAATAATGCCGGGATCACCGACGAGAACCGCCCCTTCCACGAGCTCAGCAAGGCCCAATGGGATCGGATGCTCGCGGTGAACCTCACCGGCGTCTTTCTCTGCATGAAGCACGAGATTCGGCAGATGCGCTCTCAGGATCCCATCGGCGAGACGCGCGGTGCGATCGTCAACACCTCCTCCGGAGCCGCGATCGTGCCGGCCCCCGGGAAGCCCCATTATGCCGCCGCGAAGCACGGCGTGGTCGGCCTGACACGCAACGCCGCGCACGAATACCTGCGCCAGGGCATCCGCGTGAACGCGGTCCTTCCTGGCATCACGAACACCGCCATGACGACCCACTGGTTCACCGACGAGCAGGCGCTCGAGAGTCTGCCGCGAGGTCGCGGCGGCGAGCCGATGGAGATCGCCGAAGCCGTACTCTGGCTCGCTTCCGACGAGGCCGGCTGGGTGAACGGCCAGTCCCTGGTCGTCGACGGTGGCGGCGTATTTCACTGAGCGGCCCTCCCCGAGCGCGGCGGCGGGCGAACCAGGAGTCGACCGACCACGACCGCACCGAGCGCGCCCGGTCGGTGCGGCGAGCGGCACCCGAACTAGACTAGGGGCTCGGGGAGTGGAATGAACGCCTCCCCTTCCTCCGACCCACGCGAGGCCCCCATGTCCGAGACGCGCCCTACCCGATCGGAACGCATCCGCGCCGAACTCGAACACCCCGTGATCGACGCCGACGGCCACTACCTCGAATACCAGCCCGCGCTGGCGGGATTCCTCGCAGATGAGGGCCTCGACGCCGACACGCTGCTCGCGGGCGATATCGCGCTCGGCGTCGGAACCTGGGGCTATGTCGAGATGGACCCCGATGAACGAGCGCGGCGACGAGCGACGCGAACGGCCTGGTGGGCCTCACCCGCTGCCAATACCCTCGACATGGCGACGGCGACCTTCCCCGACCTACTGGCCGAGCGCCTCGACGAGATCGGGATCGACTTCGCTGTGATGTACGGGAGCGCCGGCCTCGTCTACCCCATGATTCAGGACGATTCGACGCGGGTCCGCGCCTGCCGCGCGATCAACCGCTACTCGGCTGAGGCCTTCGCGGCTCATCCCGACCGCATGACGCCGGCCGCGGTGATCCCGATGCATACGCCGGAAGAAGCCATCGAGATGCTTGAATTCGCGACCGGCGAGCTCGGCCTCAAGGCCGCCATGATCGCAGGCCTCGTCGAGCGACCGGTCGAAGACACTTCCGACGGGGCTTATAACGTCTGGTGGGACACCCTCGGCCTGGACTCGGCCCACGACTACGACCCTTTCTGGCGCCGCTGTCTCGATCTCGGAGTTTCCCCCGCCTGTCATTCGTCCACGATGGGTATCGGCCTGCGTCGCTCGACCTCGACCTACATGTATAACCACATCGGCCACTTCGCCGCGGCCGGCGAGGCCTTCGCCAAGTCTCTTTTCTTCGGAGGCGTGACCCACCGCTTCCCCGAGCTGCGCATCGGCCTGCTCGAGGGCGGCGTCCATTGGGGTGTCGGCCTCTACGGCGACCTCCTTTCTCGCTGGGAAAAGCGCAATCGAGAGGCCGTGCATCACTACGACCCGACACGGCTCGACCGCGCGCTCTTTACCGAGCTGGCGGGCAGATACGCCGGGACGCTGGCATCCCACGTAAAAAAGACCGCGGACGAATCTCCCGGACGTTGGGCGGCCGACGGCCCCTACGACGATTTTTCTCGGACTGGAATCGAGCGGCCCGAGGATGTCCGCGACCGTTTCGTCCGCAGCTTCTTCTTCGGCTGCGAGGCCGACGACCCCATGACCGCGAGCGCCTTCGATCGCGAGCGTATTCCCCATGGTGAAACCCTCTCGGCCATGTTCAGCTCCGACATCGGCCATTGGGACGTGCCCGACATGACGGAGGTCCTGGCCGAAGCCTGGGAAAACGTCGAGAAGGGTTGGCTCGATCGCGAGCAATTCCGCGACTTCGTCTTCGGGAACGTCTCGCGCTTCTATACCGACACGAATCCCGATTTCTTCCGCGGCACGGTCGTCGAAGCGGCGGTCGCGAACGCATGTCTGGCAGAGAGGACCCCATGATCGAGGATCGCCCGAGCGAAACGGCCTTTCAGGTCGCCGCGGCGCGCGCGGCGCACCTGCGCTTCGACCCCGCACCCCACCTTCTAGAGGATCACCACGCCGAGCCACTCCTGGGCGAGTCGGGCCCCGAGATGATCGCGGGCTACGGAGACGACGCCCCGTGGATCCTGCTGGAGAACAGGCTTTTCCTGCCTCTGCGCGCTCGCCTAAGCGAGGACCGCCTGGTCGAGGCCCATGCGCGGGGCGTCGGCCAGCTCGTGATCCTCGGCGCGGGGCTGGACTCTTTCGCCTGGCGGCAGCCGAAAGGCCTCGAGTCCCTACGCATCTACGAGATCGACCACCCCGCCACCCAACGCTGGAAGGCCGAACGCCTCGCCACCCTGGGCTGGCCTCTCCCGGCGAACACGCGACTGGTCGCCTGCGACTTCGAGCGTATGAGCGCCTCCCAGGCGCTCTCGGCCACGGACTACGACCCGAACGCGCCGACCTTCGTCTCATGGATGGGCGTAACCTACTACTTGGAACGCTCGACCGCGGACGCCGCAATGCGTGACCTCGTCGGCATGCTCGCCCCAGGGAGCGAGGTCCTGCTGGACGCCATGCTTCCCTGGGAGGCGATGCCCGAACGCTATCACGCGATCCGAGACGCCATGGTGAGCTATCTCAAGGGCGCTGGGGAGCCGCATATCAACCGCTACCGCCCGGACGAAATTCTGGAGGCCGCCACCCGTGCAGGCTTCGGCGGAGGCGCTGTGCTGGACCGGGATGAGCTGATGCGCCGCTACGTTACGCCATCCGGCTCCACCCAGCGGCTTTCCGAGCGCTTCTTGCTCGTCGCGCTCGAACGCTAGGGCCGCTCGACGAGGGAACCCTGCGCCTCAGCCCGGATGGAAACGTCGCCCCCCGCCTCTCGGCGGTGCGTGAGCACCAGCAGCGCCGGCGTCACGGTCACGTCCAGCAGGAACGCCGCGGCAATCGCGAAGGTGGTCAGCGCCCCGACGTTGCGGAGATTCAGCATCTCCGAAAGGAGCAGGACGGCAAAACCCGAGGTCAGCACGATCGATGTAAAGAGGAGCGCGCGCCCTGTCGACTGCATGGTCCGCTCGATGGCCTCGACTGGCTCGAGGCCCTGCGCCAGGTAGCGGCGGAACCCTGCGATGAAATGAATGGAATCGTCGACAGCGAGACCGATGGCGATACACCCGGCCAGCAGCGTGAACATGTCGATCGGAATCCCGACGGCGCCCATCAACCCGAGGGTCAGCAGGATCGGCAAGAGGTTTGGCACCATGCTGACAAGGCCCGAGCGAAGACTCCCGATCAAGAAAATCATCAGCGGCGTAATCAGCGCGAGCGCGAGTGCGTAGCTCTTCAGCATGCTCTCTGTCACGGCATCGACAGTGCGCGCCATCAACGACGAGATCCCCGTGACCTCGACGCTCGCGACCTCGCCCAGCCGTTCCCGGAGCAAGGGTTCGAACTCCTCCAGAAAGGGCGCCATGAAGACCCCATTGGTCCAGTAGGAGCGAATCGTGTAACGCGCTTTGCGGAATTGGCTGTCGACGACCTTCTCTAGGTCATCGCTCCCGCTGTTCTCGAAGAGCAACAATTCCTGGGCGAGCAGCTGTCGGTCCATGGGGATGAAGTGAAAAGCCGGGTCGTTCGCATTGAGCGCCTGATGCGTCTCCTTGGCGATATCGACGAGCGAGTTGGTATGAGTGAGCTTGGCACCACCCGCCTTGAACTCTTCGACGAGCGCCTCGATTTCGTCGAGACGCCGCATCATTCCCGGATCCTTCAGCCCATCCTCGCGCCCGGTATCGACGATCACCTCAATGGCCGTCTGCCCGCCAAAGCGAAGGTTCAGCGTGTCGGCGGCCACTTTATAGGGGTGCTCTTTCGGAAACCAACTCACGGGGTCCGAGCTGGTGTAGAGCTGAGTCATGCCAGCGAATGCCGCGACGAGGAGCAGCCCCGCACATCCGACGATTCGCCACGGGTGACGCGCGGACATCGCGGCGAGCATCCCCAGAACCTGGTCGGCGAGCCGCCCGCGGCGCTCCGCGCGACCCGCGATCGGCAGCAGCGCGAGGAGCGCCGGCAGCAGCACCATCGCGTAGAAGAGCATGACCCCGACCCCGATCGCCGAGATCATCCCCATCTCCTGGATCGGCTTCATCTCCGCGGCGAGGAAGGAGAGCAGCCCCGCCGAGGTCGTGACCCCGGTCATCAAGATCGGCAGGCCCGAGTGTTTCAGCGCGTGTTCGAGGCTCTCGTCCCGACTTCGCCCCTGTCCCAGATCTCGCATGAAGATCGTGATCAGATGAACCGAATAGCTCACGCCGATTGCGAGCAAAAAGGACGGAATCAATTGGGCGGGCGCACTGAAAGGGAGCCGCAGGATGCTCGCCAACCCGAACGTCGAGAGCGTCGCCGGCACGACGACCGCGAAGGAGAGGAATACCGGCGAGAGGCGACGAAAAAGAACGATCAGGAAGATCCCGATCACGACGAGCCCACCTCCAAAGAAGAGCGGCACGTCCTTACCCAGCTGCTTCGTGAACTCGTAGGTCATCATCGTTCCGCCGGCGGCCATCACCGGAAAGTCCGGTCCGGCATGCCGGGCGATCACGCGGTGGACCGCTTCGATGACCTCCGCGTTCTCCGCCCCCGACAGAAAAGTCCGCTTCTGCACGGTCTCTTCGATGGTGCCCTCCGCGAGCACGTCCTCGAACTCGTCGTCGAAGCCCTCGAGATCGAGCGCATCGTCATAGCCCTCACCTCCTGCCCCGTAGACGGCGACCTCGACACGTACGCCCGTGGCTTGCCCGTCGCCCGAGAGCATCCCGGTCTTGAAGTAAAAAGGCGTGGACAAGACCCGCTCCCGGAATGCGGCGAGTTCCGCAGCGTCCGCAGGCATATCGTCGAGCAGGTCTTCCACGACCAGTTCGTCCCCTCGCCCGTAGGTCGAGCGGACATTCACGAGGCTGGTCAGATCCTCCAGGAAGGGCACCTCGTTCTCGAGGTCGCGATGGAACGCGGCCAGCTTGTCGAGGAAGCCCAGGTCGAAGATCTCAGGGGGCGTAATGGATAGGATTGCGATTTGATCCTGGCCGAATTCCTCTTTGAAGGCGTCATAGCGCGCTCGAACGGGGTCGTCTTCGAAGAGAAAATCCTCCGAGGCCATCTTGACTTCCATCGAAGGGACGAAGGTCGCGAGCCAGCCGGTCACGACGAGCACGAAGACTACGACGGGCCAACGCCACCGAGTCACGAGGCGCGACCAAACGCCGAGCCCATCTTCGATGCGAAGGCGCAGGGGACGAGGCGATTCGTTCTCGATCACGACCGACCTAACGTTTCGGGGCCAGGGCTTCGACGGCTCGCCAGTCTAGACCCGAGGCCATCCCTTCCGGGTTCACGAAGTGCAGACAGACCTGGGTGGCTCCCGCGTCCAGATGACGCTGCAGAAAATCCTCGATCTGGGTCTCGGTCCCCCAGGCCACGGTCTCGTCGATCAATCGATCCGAGCCCCCGTCCTCGAAGTCCGCGTCCGCAAAGCCATAGCGACGCCAGGTCTTTCGATAGTTCTCGAGCGCGATGTTCGTAGCGCCCGCCGCCCGTGCCGCGCCCCTCGCCCGCGAGGCGTCCGTCTCGAGCACGACCTTGACCTCGGGCACGAGTAACCGATCGGGTCCCAGGATCTCCCGCGCATCCCGCGTGTGCTCCGGCGGCATGAAATAGGGGTGCGCGCCCTGGGCACGGTCCCGAGAGAGCGCGAGCATCTTCGGCCCCAGCGCCGCGAGGACGCGGGGCGGGCCCGTCTGAACCGGCTCTTCCTCACCGGGCGCCGCATCGGGACCGAGGAAAATACTCATATCCGGCCCTCGATCCATCGCGTCTAAATAGCGGCGCATGGAGGTCAGGGGCGGGCCGTATTCGAACCCGTGCATCTGCTCGACGATCGGCGGGTGCGACACGCCGAGCCCGAGCAGGAAACGCCCGTCAGACTGCTCGTTCAACGCCAAATGGCCCGCTGCCATCACCGCGGGTGCACGCTCGAAGAGGGGGATGATCCCAGTCCCGACAACCAGTTCCGTCGTTTCAGCAAGCAGTTGAGAGGCGACGACCATCAAGTCTCGCTGCATCGCCATCGGATGCCAGAGCGCCGTATAGCCGAGTCGTTCCAGCCGCTGGGCGGACTCGATGCGATCGCCCAACTCGAGGCCTTCTAGCGAGACCCAAATACCGCGGGGGCCGAGCTTCATGATTCTTCATCTCCTGTTGCGGCCGAGCGAACCAGGCCCTCTGCGAGTTCGTGCGGGGGGGAAGGAAAGTGCCGCAGTATGTCAAGCCGAAGCTCCGTCCGCCAAGCTCGGTGGATCGGCACTCGACCGACGCGTAAGGGCCAGATCCGCACGCACGCTGCGCGCCGAGAGGAAGCAGGCGGCCGAGGCGAGAATGAATCCGAAGGACAACCCGACGAGACCCCAGCGGATCGCCTCGTGGCCGAAGCGGGCTGCCAACTCCACGTTCATGTATCCCACCAGTAGTGGACCAATGCCGCTACCGATGCCGGATCCCGTCACCGAGAAGAGGGCCGCGGCGGAGGCGCGCATTCGCAGCTTGGCAAGACCCTGGACGAGCGCCAGAAAAGGGGCGCTGTGCATCGCGCCCACGACCGAGCTGACCACACTGAAGCTGAACGCCACCGGGAACGGGGGCAACCCCAGCGGCAGATCGACTCGATGGTCGGACGGCCAGAGCAGGAAGAGCAGCATGAAGGGCAGCGAACCGAGCAAGCTGAGTACGGGCACCCAGAGGTAGGCCCGCTCGTCCCGGCGGCTCCAGCGATCACATAGCCAGCCCCCGAACCAGAGCCCGAAGATCGAAGGGATCGGTGTCGTCAAGAAATACCAGGTCCCCGCCGCCCCGGACCCCATGTCATAGACCCGTCGGATGAAGGTCGGCTCCCACGCGCCCTTCCCTGCCGTGTAGAGGAGCGCGAACATATGCGCCACGAGTAGCCAGCGCATCGAAGGCAGAGAGAGCAGATAGCGACAATCTTCGCGCAGGCTCCCCTTGGGCTCCTTCGCCACGTCCCGCCCCTCGCTCGCCCCCCGCACCGGCTCACGAATCGTCAAACGGAACACCACCGCGACCAATAGGCCGGGCGCCCCCGCAACCAGAAACGCGACGCGCCAGCCCCAGAGTTCGTTCAGCCAACCGCCGCCGGCCATCCCCACGGCCAACCCCAGCACAGCGCCGATCGAGATGAACGAGAGTCCACGGCTCCTCTCCGCGGGTGGCACGGTATCCGAGATCAGCGACTGGATCGCCGGGCCCGCGCTCGCCTCACCCACGCCCACGCCCATGCGAAGAAGCAGAAGATGCGTGAAGCCCTGCACCCAGGCCGTCGTCATCGTGAAGAAGGACCAGGCGGCCAACCCGATCGCGATGACGTTGCGCCGTACGCCCGTGTCGGCCCAGCGCGCCAGGGGGAGGACCGAGAGCGCGTAGATGACCGTAAAGCTCGGCCCCAGGATCCAGCCGAGCTGGCCGTCGGTCAGGGAGAGGTCCGCCTTGATATCGTCGAGCAGAATCGAGACGATGTGGCGGTCGACCGTGTTGAGCATCATCACGGTCACGATGACGCCGAAGAGGTACCGGCGATAGCCGCTCCCCGCTCCGGAAGTCGACGATTCGGGGCGCGGGTCGTCGGGCGCGGACATCGCTGATTACGTTAGCAGGCTCCCGGCCTCTCGCGGACGCACCCGGACCCGCCCGGGCACGCCCCTCCGATCGGGGCCTGCGGCTTCGAGGCGCACTCGCGGCTGGGCCGAGCGCAAGGCTTCAGCGCGCCTCGGCGCCGCTTCCCCGCCCGCCGCGGAGCAGTTTGCCCGAGTGGACATGCGTCTCCTTGTCGTCCTCGATCGTGACTTGCCCGTTGACCACGACGTAGCGGTAACCCGTTCCCGCCGAAGCCACGCGGTATTCGTCCCCTGGAAGGTCATGGCGGAAATTCGGGAACTCATAATCGAGCTTCTCGTAGTCGTAGACGACGATGTCCGCGGCCGACCCCTCGCGTAGCGTGCCGCGATCCTGGAAACCCGCGCAGAAGGCCGGCAAGGCGCTGAGGCGCCAATGGGCCTCCTCCAGCGAGAGGAACGCATGCTCGCGAACATATTGAGAGATCAGCTCGGTCGCATAGCTCCCTGCGGCCAGGTATTTCAGGTGGGCGCCCCCATCGGAGAGTCCCGGGATCACCCACGGATTGTCCAGAAGTTGTTTGATGCCCTCGAGACCGATGTCGAATTGCGGGACCTGGAAGCTCGTTTTGATGCCGTCCGAGACGACCAGATCACAGATCGCGTCGACGGGGTGTACGCCCCGCTCCTCCGCGATCTCTGCGATGCTCCGTCCCACGAAGCGCTCGTTGTCGGTCGAGTCGACCGAGACGACTCGGGCCTCGTCCACGCCACCAATGAACTGGTAGCGGAGCGGCGCCGCCCGCAGCTTCTCTCGCACGGACTCGTCGGCCAGGTTGGCCAGGATCTTCTCGTTCGGCACGTCGGGCCCCGCGAACTCGAGCCAGACCGGGCCCCAGATGTCCCAATAATCGAAGGTGAAGAGCAGCGGCGGGTTCTGAGTGATGCCCTGCCCGTAGATCCGCAGACCCTTCTCGCCACAGCGCTCGAACCAGGCAAAGAGGTCCTTGTGCATCTCGATCATCAGATTCGACGCCGGGAGCGCCTGATAGATGATCGGCGCGCCGGAGACCTCCGCGAGTTGCTCCCAGTGTTCTCGCGGCATCATCGCACCCGAGAGTTCAATGAAGCCCTCCCCCCGGTCGCCGAGCACCTCGGCCAGGGCCAGCTGTGTCTCGGGCCACATCACATCCGAGGGCATGGGCGTCCCGTCGAAGTCCGACTGGGCCGATCCGCCCGCGGTCTCGACGTTCGGGTCACCCGGTGTGCCGAGCGTCTGAGAGGACCAGCCGCACGCGCCCGCGTCCATCGCCTCGTGGAGGAGCCTCTTCAGCTCCGCCGTCTCGGCCTCGGTCGGCTTGCGGCCCGCCTTCGCGTCCTCCAGGCCCATCACCCAGATCAAGAGCGGGTTGACGCCGACGTAGGGGAGCAGGTTCACCGCCTTGGGGACCCGATCGATACTGTCGAGCATCTCGGGATAAGTCTCCCAATCCCAGGGGATCGCGGCCTTCATGGTCGCCATCGGAATGGCCTCGACCTTCGTCATCGATTCCATCGCCCGATACTGAAGTTCCGGCTTACAAGGCGCAAAGCCGAAGCCGCAATTCCCGACGACGACGGAGGTCACCCCGTTCCAACCCGAGGTGGTCAGGTAGGGATCCCAGAAGACCTGGGCATCGTAGTGCGTGTGGAGATCGATGAAGCCGGGCGCCACGATGAGACCCGCGGCGTCGATCTCGCGCTCGCCCTGCCCGGGCGCGATCCGCCCCATGCGCTGGATCACGCCGTCCTTGATGCCGACGTCGCCCTTATACCGGGGGTTCCGTGCACCATCGACGATCATGCCGTTTCGGATCACGAGGTCGTAGGTCTTTTCGGGACGGGCCATGGCGGATGCTCCTCGGGTCGGGTTCGGGGTCACCCCGAGTATGCCGGAGTTTTCCAGTCTTGGAGGGCCTCTCTGCACCCTGCCTGACCGCTGCCGCATCGCCCGTCACCCATCTCTCTCCCTCGGGGCGAGTCAGAGGGTCGCGAGCGCGCCGTAACGCGGGCTCCGCTCCCCCCAGAAAAACCGCTTCGCGTTCGAGTAGAGGAATTTTTCGAGCACCCCGTCTCGCAGATCGAGCGCTCTCGCCTCCGTCAGGCAGCGATCCCAGTCGAGCGCGGGATGATCCGAAGCGAAGAGCACCTTGTCCCGACCCCGCGTGTTCATGAAGTGGATCAGCTCGGGCGGGAAATGCTTCGGAGCGTAGGCCGACGTCATCAGGTGGAGGTTCTTGTACTTGATCATCAGACGCGTCGCGACACCCCACCAGGGATCCGCGCCATGCGCCATACAGAGCTTCAGGTCGGGGAAGCGCAGACACACTCGGTCGAGGTGAATCGGGTCCTGGCATTCTCCGGCGACCGGAGGCCCGGGCAGACCCGTATTCATCGTGAGCGGCAGATCCAGCTCGACGCATTTTGCGTAGAGTGGGTAGTAGACGGCATCCGACGGCGGTAGGTCGAAAGCGAAGGGCACCACCTTCGCGCAGACCGTCGGGTAATCTCGCACGATGGCTTCCATCTCCCAAAGCCCCTGCATCATCCGACGCGGATCCACCGCGAGGCCGAGAGCGAATCGCTCCGGGGCTTCTTCGACGAAGCGCAACACGCGTTTCGAAGGCGAATCAGCAGGAACCGTCACGATCGCGCGCTCGATGCCGAGTCGATCCATCTCGGGCAAGAGGTCCACGGGGTCGAAGCTCCTGAAGAAGTTCTCTCCGCCCTTGAGGTAGTCCTCCTTCACCCGAACCAGATGCTCCAGGCCCGCTTGCTCTCCCATATCGACGTTGATCCAGCAGTCGATCGCCTTCTGCACGCACACTCCTCCCGCTCAGTTCGGACGTCGACTCGGGCCGGCATTCACGTGGGCGAGGACCCGCCCACCAAGGCGAGGGAGAACAGGCCCGTCCAATCGCGGCATGCAACGCAGCCAATTGGGTCCAGCCCGGTCCGGTCGACAACAGAGCAGAGGATACCGCGCTCAGCCTCGTCGTCGTCTCGTGGCGAGCAGCCCCAGCCCCAGCGAGATCAGCAGCCCGGTCGAGGGCTCAGGGATGGCGACGAGGTCCGTCACGAGGATATTCGCGAGCACCGTCAGATCCTCCGCTTCCCCAAAAGCGGCTCCGGATAGCGCGTTCAGGGCAACGCCCACGATCTCGACCGACGGACTGGAGGTGATCACTGCCGTGATCGAGGGCACGTCGTACGCGATGGGAATGCCTGAAACCGGCGGGTTCGTGCCGTTCGAGTCCGTGCCTCCCCAGAAGCCGCTGACCTCGAGGGGACCGCCCGCCACGGTGAAGCCTCCACCGGTTGAGCCGAGCACGCTCGACGCATAACCCGCTGCGTCGCTGAGCGACGCGGACTCGATCGTGATCCCGTCGTAGCCGCCATAGGGCGTCGTCAGAGAGAGCGCGATGTTTGGCTCAAGCGAAATCGTGAGCGCGTCGAGCGACTGAGCCGCCATGTCGAGCGTGACGGTTCCGCTCACGTTCGGACTCGTCGAAGACCCGATCGGCGTCCCGCCGACGAAGACCGTGAGCACTACGCTGCCACCGGTCACCGAGTAGGTGATGGGCGCGGCCTGGGCCGCAGCCGGCGCGAGCACGGTGCATAGAAGGAACGCAGCGAAGAGCTTGGCCCGTCGACCTGCGCGCCGGAACCCAGGCCCGGCCGACCGAGTCGCCGCCGCCGCGTCCAAACCGGTCGCAACCAGATGCGATGCCGCTCGCGGATCAGCTCGACGGCGCACAAAGGTCACCATCATTGCAGTTCTCCCTTCCCAAAGAGAATGCGGCCGAATGGTTGTTGGCAATGCCATCGCATTGGAAGCACACCATCCGAACGCACTTTTTTTATAACACTGGGGCTCGAACAAACGGAAGGAAATAGATTGATTTCTCAAAAACTTTTACGGGTTGTTGCGTAAAGCGCCCAACCCAGGATGAATTTCGCATTGGAGGTGACGCAATTCGCAACACTCACTCAGGGCGGCCTAGGCGCCGACCACGGCCTTTCCTGCGCCTGGAGGAAAGACCGCTCAATCGCGTTGCTCGACCGTTACTCTCAATGCCTAAAAGGGAGGCTTTTCTCACCCATCCGGGCAAATCAATGCAAGTTGAACTGGCTTGCGCCCTCCGTCCGGCCCCCCGGCGAGGCACTGCTCAGCGCTCGACCACCCGCGAATCGCCCACGTGGCGCGCGACAAGGGCGCGAAAGGGAATTCGCCCCGCACCGAAGCGCAGCAAGTCCGCCTTGGCGTAACGGGCCGCCTCGTCCGAGATCGGGCGCGCTTCCCGGGCCTTCATCTGGGCCTCGCATACCCGCTCCATGAGCACGAACGTGCCGACGGATTCGGCCACGCTCTCCCCAACCGCCAGCAGGCCATGATTGGCCAACACCACGGAGCGGTTCTCACCCAGTGCTCGCGCGATCCGCGCGCCCCCGTCCGTACTCTGGACCTGGACCTCCTCGTCGTCGAAGAGCGCGTGGTCCTCAAAGAAGATGCAGGATTCCTGCGTGATGGGGAGGATCGGTCGCCTCTCCGCGGCAAAGGGCGTCCCCCAGCCCGTGTGCACGTGTGTGGCACTCACGATCTCGGGACGCGCCTCGAGAATGGGGTGATGGATGTAATAGGCCGCGAGGTTGATTCCGCCGGCATCCCTGCCTTCGAGGATCTCACCTCCAGGACCGACCAGAACCAGATCCGAGACCGTCGCTTCGTGAAAGGACACCCCGTAGCGGAGTAGCCAAAAACAGTCGGTCCGCTCCGGGTCTCGCGCGCTGACGTGCCCGTCTCCCGTGTCGCCCCATTTCAACGCGGCGAGGATCCGATAGCCCAGCGCCACGTCCCGCTTGCGCCGCGCGCGAATTTCCTCCGGCCCTCGGGTCAGCGCTTCGTTCGTTCGGCGACCATCCTGGCTCGCCGATTTCCCCTCGACCGACTCAGTGGACTCTGCCATCACCGGCTCCTTCCGTGCCCCGCGCCCGGCCGCCGAACGCGGGCCTCACCTCATCCACCTCAGCCGCCCACCTCAGCCGCCCACCGCTCGTGGGAAATTCGCCCGAAATGCCTTCGGTTCAACCCGGAACCGACATCCGATACAGCTCCACCGCGTTGTCGTGCACGATGCGACGTCGAACGTCGGCCGGCACGCCCGCAAAATTCTTCTCGATCCACATCCGCGAATCGGGGAAGGTCGAGTCCGAGTGCGGAAAATCCGAGGCCCACATGTAGTTCTCTCGACCGAAGATCTCGTGGGTCACGGGAGCAACGGGGTCGTCCTGGAAGGTCGCGTAGAGCTGCCGGCGCACGTAGAAGCTCGGCGGCTCCGGGGGCGCGTCCGGCCACATCGCACGGTACTTCTCATCGACGTGATCCATTCGGTACATGAAATGAGGCAGCCAGCCCGCGTCGTTCTCCGCCGAAACCAGCCTCAGCCCCGGATGTCGGTGAAGCACCCCCCCAAAGACGATCCGCGCCAGCGACTCCTGGATCTCTTGCAGAACCGTCATGTACCAGACGCCGGGATGGGTACGCCCCCGGATCGCGTCGACGACGCCACCGCTCGTGCGCCCTCGCCCTGCGATGATATGCAGCGAAACCGGGAGCTCGGCCTCCGCGGCTGCGCTCCAGAAACGGTCGTAGGCCGGGTCGTCATAAGGGCGCTCGGGCGGCGGTGCGCCCCAGATCATGAGCCCACGCATGCCCTGACGCACGATCTCATCGACGTCCCGGACCGCCAGCTCCAGGTCTTCGAGCGAGACCAAACCCACCCCGTAAAGACGCCCGGGCGCGTGCGCACAATATTCCGCGAGCCACGCGTTGTAGGCGCGAAAACAGGCCCGCTGCAGCGCCCCGCCGTCGGCACCCGCCATCGCGAAGAGCTTCATCCCCAGGGTCGGATAGAGCACCTCAGCATCGATCCCGTCGAGTTCCTGATCCTCGAGCCGGGCGGCGGGGTCCCAGCCCGATGGGCGGGCGGCCTCGTAGCCCTTGTCCTGGAACTCAGCGAGTTCCTGACCGGACCTCCCGGCGGCAAAGCCTCCGGCAACGGGAAAGGGCTGCGCTCCCTCGGCGACGAAGAGCCAAGCGGGCCCCTCCCCATCGTTGCGCACCACCTTCGGCGCTCGATCGCGCACGGACCGGTCTAGTCGCTCGGCCCATAGATCCGCGGGCTCGGTGACATGGGAGTCTGCTGAGACGACGCCGTGGGGGGCCATAATCGATTCCTCCAGAGAGAAGCCGCACGAGCGGCGGGGACTCCGAGAGCCTAGTCCTCGCCTTCGCCCCTCGCCGCTCCCCCGCAGAAGCCTCCCCTCAGATCAATCGAAAGAGGGGCGTCGGTCGAACCACGGCCGAGCTTGTTCGAGTTGCCCGGCCAACTGGAAGAGCGTCGCCTCTTCGTTCATCCGACCCATGAACTGGACCCCAATGGGCAGGCCTGCGTCGTTCCAGGAAAGAGGGACCGACATCGCCGGGTTGCCCGCCGCGTTTGCGAGCTGGGTGAAGGCGACGGTCTGAAGCACCGCTCGCGCCTGCTCCCCCGCGTCGGGATTCGAAAGCGAGAGCGGCCCCAAGCGCAGAGGCGGCGTCGCCATCGTCGGAGATAGCACCACATCGAAACGCGAGAGATGCGCCGCCAATGCGCGCCCCGTCGCGTGCAGGACCCGCAGCGCAATCAGATAGTCCGTCGCGCTGCGGCTCGCGCCCAGCTGCGCGAGGGCCCAGGTGCCTCGCTCCACATCTCCCTCTTCGAGGGGGCGCCCCAACTCCGCCGCACGCTGCTCCATCGTGAGCCGCGTATTACTTCCGATGATCGTGAGGGCCGCGGGACCGAGACGGGCCGGCTCCGCGTCGAAAGGGGCCTCTTCGACCACATGCCCCAGCTCTCGACAGAGCGCCGCGGCATCCTTCAGCGCCGCGAGGCAATCCGAATGGGGCTCGACCCCATTCCAACCGATCGTTTGCAGCGCGATGCGCAGCCGCCCAGGCGCCTCGCGCACGGCCTCTGCGAAGGGGCGCGCCGGCGACGGCGCGGCGTAGGGCGCACCCAGATCCGGCCCCGCCGTCGCATCGAGCAGCGCCGCGCTGTCACGGACCGAGCGCGTGACCGCATGAACCGTGCTCATCCCCGACCAGCCCTCGCCCTGCTGGGGCCCGGCCGGCGTCCGGCCCCGAGTCGGCTTCAGACCAAAGAGCCCGCAGCAGGAGGCCGGGATGCGGATCGATCCCCCCCCATCACTGGCATTGGCGAGCGGGGTGTAGCCCGCCGCAACGGCGGCCGATGCCCCTCCCGACGAGCCACCCGAAGTATGTTCCGGTGCCCACGGATTTCGCGTTCTGCCGAAGATCCGTGACTCCGAGGTCGTCGTCAGGCCGAACTCCGGCGAGTGTGTCTTGCCGAAGACGACGAGGCCAGCGGCCCGGTATCGCGCGACCAGTGAGCTCTCCACTCGGGGCTCGTTCGCCTCGAAGAGCCGCGAGCCATTGGTGAGCCTCACCCCGGGCCAGGCCAGGTGCAGATCCTTCAAAAGGAAGGGGATGCCGTGAAAAGGGCCCTTCGGTAGGCCCGCGTCGATCGCCGCGCGAGCTTCCTCGAACATCGGGATGACCAGCGCGCCCAGAACGGGGTCCCGGGACTCCACTCGGGCGATCGCCGCCTCGAGCAGTTCTTCCGCGCGCACTGCCCCGCTCGAGACCTGCTCGGCCAGCCCGAGCCCGTCGAACTCCTCGTAATCGTTCAGGTCCACTCCACCCTCCTCCGGGTCGCCAGCGCCACAGCCGATCTGTGCCGACCGTTTCGATCACCGCGCGCGGAAGCGGATCGGCACGCGGCCCAGGGAACAGCATACGTTGTTGGCCAGGCCCGCGACGTTCCAGTGCGTATCACCTGCCACTTCGATGTCCTGAAGCTGATCCAGCAGGGCCTCGAAAACGACGCGTACGTTGCGAATCGCCAGGTTCGCACCCAAACAATAATGTGCGCCTCCTGCACCGAAGGCCGCATGATGATTATCCGCACGCAGCAGGTCGAACCGGTCGGGATCTTCCGTAAAGGCTTCCGGGTCACGGTTCGCCGAGGGGAGCCAGATCGAGACACGCTCTCCCGCCGGAATCTCGACCCCCTCGATCTCGATGTCCCGTTTGGTGTCACGTGCCCAGAACACGACAGGGCTCGTCCAGCGGATGATCTCCCTCGCCGCACCATCCCGAATGCTCGGGTCTGCCCGGAAGCGCTCCATCTGGTCTGGGTGATCGAGCAGGGCGAGGAGCCCCGCCGAGGTCGCGTTACGCGTCGTCTCCGAGCCCGCAATCGTGAGCACCTGGAAGAAGACCTGCATCTCGAGATCCGACAGCGCGGTCTTCGTCCCATCCTCCCGTTCCAATTCCGCGTGGGCGATCTGGGTCCAGACATCCTCGGCTGGCTGACGACGTTTCTCGCGGGTCAAGGCTCCGGCGTACTCGAACATCTCGGCCTCCAGGGCGGCCTTCTCCTCCGGGCCGACGTCGACGAGCGGGTCCCCCGCGACCATGAATCGGTTCACACAATCGAAGACGTGCCGTCGGTCGCACTCGGGGATGCCCACGATGTCTGCGATCAGATGCATCGGCAGTTGATAGGCGACCTCGTCCACGAACTCGCATTCCCCGCGATCACGGATCTCACCGACGATGCGATTGGCCCAATACTCGACTCGGTCCTGGAGGCGATCGATCATGCGGGGGGTGAAGCCGCGATTCACGAGGCCGCGGAGCCGACGATGGTCGGCGTGGTCCGTGCCAACAATCGAGGTTCCTCGGCGCGCGACCTCCTGTCGACGGATTGCCGTCCCCTCGACGGAGGAGAAGGTCTCGAAATCCTTGCTGATCCAGCGCGCCGCTTCCATGCGAGACGTGACCCAGAAGGGGTGCCCCACGTCTGCCTCGACTCCGGGGGTCGACGCGTGCCGAAAAACCGGCGCCTCGCGACGGAGCCGTGCGAAGAGATCGTGTGGGAAGCCGCTTCGAAATAGCTCCCGATCTGCCAAGTCGATCCGGCTCGTATCCAACCGATGCGCCTCCCCGTCGTGATCGCCGAGAACAGCATACCCATCATCGCGAAGGCCCGATGCGCGTCCAGCCGCGTAGGCGGGTGCACCCAGCCCAAAACAGGTCGGCCCACCTTGCTAGCCTTTCCCAATCCACATCCGAAGGAGCCCCCTTGACCTGCATCTCCCAAAGTCTTGCGATCGCGAGCCTGGCACTCCTTCTTCCGTCCTCGTCCGCCGCTGGACCTGAGGACCGCCAGGTCTTCTTCGGAGACACCCATCTCCACACCTCCTGGTCCCCGGACGCCAGCTTGATGGGCAACCGCTCCGCAGACCCGGATACCGCTTACCGCTTCGCCAAGGGGCTCCCGGTCATCCACCCCAAACATCGCGCCCGTGTCCAGATCGAGACCCCCCTCGATTTCCTGGCGGTCTCGGACCACGCCGAGTTCATGGGGGTCATCCCCATGATCCTCGCCGATGACCCGCGCGTGTCGAACTCCGATACCGCTCGACGTTTCAAGGCACTCGCCCTGGAAAACCGTGGAAACGAAGCGATGGCCATCATCCTCCGGCAGATCACGACGGGGAATGTGGACCCCGCACTCGTCTCCGACGCCGTCGTGCGCTCGGTCTGGGCCGAGATCGTCGAGTCCGCCGAACGTCATAACGATCCGGGTCGGTTCTCCACCCTGTTGGCGTGGGAGTGGAGCTCCATGCCTCAGATGGCAAACCTCCACCGGGTCGTGATGATGCGGGAGGGAGCCGCGACCGCCACGAAGTTTCTGCCTCTCTCGAGCCTCGAGGACACCCGCCCCGAGCGGCTCTGGGAATGGCTGGAAGAAACTTCAGAGCGGACCGGCGCCCATTTCATCGCGATGCCGCACAACTCGAACCTCTCCCTCGGCCAGATGTTCCAGCTGACCAAGAGCGATGGTCAGCCGATTGATGCCGACTACGCTCGTACCCGACTCCGCTGGGAGCCGGTCGTCGAGATCACCCAGGTCAAGGGCGATTCCGAAACCCACCCCAGCCTCTCACCCACCGACGAGTTCGCCGACTTCGAAACCTTCCGGGATCTCAACGGACAGACCCAGGACCGCGGGGGCGACTATGTCCGCAGCGCGTTGCGGCGCGGCCTCGAGATCGAACGGAGGGTCGGCGTCAATCCCTACGCCTTCGGCATCGCGGGCGCGACGGACGCCCATACGGGGCTCTCGACGGCGGAGGAGACCCGCTTCTACGGCAAATTTGCCAACCCCTCGACCCCGGAGGCCAACCTGGCCCCGTCTCGGGGAGGCGGGATTCGCGGGATCGACATCGGTGCCTCTGGCCTGGCCGCCGTCTGGGCGGAGGAGAACACCCGGGAAGCCCTCTTCGACGCCTTCGCCCGCAAGGAAACCTACGCCACGACGGGCCCGCGGATCGGCCTCCGGTTCTTCGGGGGCTGGAACTACCGGGCACGCGACCTGCGAGCGCGTGACGTCGCGAAGCGCGGCTACGCGCGCGGGGTCCCGATGGGCGGGACGCTGCCCAGCCGAGAAGGTGGCGCGCCTCGCTTCCTGGTTCAGGCCACGCGGGACCCCAAGAGCGCCAACCTGGACCGAGTCCAGATCGTGAAGGGTTGGGTCGACTCCGACGGCGAGAGCCATGAGCGAATTTACGATGTCGCGCTCTCCGACGGCCGGACCGCCGACTCCGACGGAAGAATCCCCCCCGTCGGCAATACGGTCGACGTCTCGACCGGACGCTTCAGCAATTCGATCGGCGACGCCACGCTCGTCGCCTTCTGGGAGGACCCGGACTTCGAGCCCACCGGCGGCGCCTTCTATTACGCGCGGGCAATCGAGATTCCGACCCCGCGGCACTCGCTGCTGGACGCAATCGCCGTGGGGATCCCGCACGAAGCCGGCTACCCGGCGACGATCCAGGAGCGCGCCTACTCCTCCCCGATCTTCTATCGCCCTTCAGACGACCGTCCATGACACGATCGGGACTGCCCCGAGCGCGCGCCCCGGGGCCCACGAAGCGGGATCCGCGCGGGCTCTCCTTGGCGGTCTCAGGCGGCGACCAGAGGCTTGTCGGTCGCCTCCGTGAACTGGCTGGGTAGGTAGCCTTCCGGAAAGCGGTAGAAGTCGATCGCGTTGTCCCAGAAGATCTTCTGCTTGCTCTCGAGGGAAATATTCTCCGGAGTCAGCTCGATGAACTCCATCGTGGTGTGCGGGTATTTCGAATCCGGATGGGGAAAATCGGACTCCCAGAGGATGCGTTCGTCCCCGAGCCAGCGAATCACGTCGGCGACGAAGGGGTCCTCGCACTCGGTCGTGATCCAACAATTCCGTTTGAAATATTCCGTCGCGTTCATCGTCAGTTCCGGGAACTCTGCCGCCCCCGAGAGTTCGAGGTGCTCGTCGATGCGATGCAGCCAGGACGGCAGCCAGCCGCAGCCCGCTTCCATATAGGAGCACCGGAGCCGCGGAAAACGCTCGAAGACACCGTTGACGATCATCGACAGCGAGGCGTTCTGGGCCTCGACCTGATGCACCACCGTATGCCACTCGGTGAAGGTTTTGAAGCGGTCGACGCCCTCACTCTGGCCCTGGAGCCCCATGAACTCATGGGTCGCGAAAGGAACATCGAGTTCTTGAAGCAGCTCCCAGATCGGATCGTAATAGCGATCGCCGAGATTTCGATGATTGAAATGGTTCGGGCGGGCCCAAAAGGTGCGGACCTCGAGTTCCTCGTAGGCGTAGCGGATCTCTGCGAGCGCGCGCGTGATGTCGTTCAGGGGAATCGGGCTGCTCGTGAGCACCCTTCCTCCCGAATCCGCCCGCATGTCGGCGCCCCAGCGGTTATACGCTCGGACCATCGCGGCCTGCAGCTCCGGGTCGATCCCGTCGATCCAGAGGTCGTATTCCGGGCCGTAGATCACCATCACGTCGATGCCGTCGACGTCCATCGCCTTCGCGCAGCGCGCGCCCGTAAAACCCTCCGTCGCGAGCTCTCCATATTGCGCGACCATGTCCTCGTGCGTCCAGTCGATGGCCTTCTGGAACTGTCCATAGAGACTCGTGTCGTGCTGTGTATAACGGCCGTCGACGAGTACCGGGTTGTAGGTCTCGAGGCCGGCGGGATTTCTCCGATCGATCCGGCTCAGGAACTTCTTGTCTAGATAGCGATCCCATAAGTCTGCGGGATAGACAACGTGCGCATCGGCATCAAAGACCTTGTATCCATTTCTCATCGAGTCGCTCTCCTGGGCTGTCTCTGGCGCATGCTGATTGACCAGCCCCGAGAGCATAGAAGATGGCCAGCGGGCTGGGAAATGCCTATCTCTGGAGTTGGACCGAGCGCCTCCGGTTCGGGTCGACCGACGGCCTGGAGGAAGCGGCGAATCCGTGCCGGCGGCAGTGCTCCCGCAACTCCGGGCCGCCCGAGTCTGCAGAGGAATCCCTCGTCGTGACCGACCCCCGGCGTGGAATGCAGGCGGGCCTCGCGCTGGCAAATGCGAACCGGCGGCCGCTACGGCTCGATCCCGTAAATCCTCGTCGCCGTCCCCCGGAAGAGAGCGTCCTTCTCGTCTTCTGAGTAGGACGCCGCGATCTTCTTGAAGGCGTTCCACAGCACGTCGTAGGAAAGCGACAACTTGTCGACCGGGAAGTTGCTCTCGAACATGCAGCGGTCCGGCCCAAAGATCTGGAGCGCATGGTCGTAGTAGCGCGAATAGGTCGCGACGAACTCGTCGGACGAGGGGGGACGATCCCGCGTTTCCCAGCCGAAGCCGTTCCACGGCATGGCAAGCCCACCCAGCTTGATCACGCAATTCGGATACGCCGCGACCTCGCTCAGGTTCCGTTGCCACTGCGGAAAGATCTCGTCGGCTCGCCCCGCGTAGGGTCCTGTCCCTAGCGGCGAGCCGAGGTGGTTCACGACGATCGTGGTCTCCGGAAAAGCCTGAGCCAGAGACGCGACCGAAGGCAGCTGGCGATGGTATTGATGCGCTTCGAAGACAAGCCCTCGCCTCGCGAGCTCGGCGAAGCCCTCTCGAAAAGTCGACTCGCCGTAGAAATCGTCATCGGTCGCGAACTCAGCGCTATCGACCTCTGGGCTCGGGTCCCACACGCCCATGTCCCGAACACCACGAAAGAGCGGGCTCGCCTCTAAATGGGCATCGAGGGTCTCCGCGGCTTTTCGCCCGCCGTTGTAGAGCTGGGCGTCCCCGATCATCGCCACGATCTCCATCCCCCCGTCCGCGGGACGCGAAGCGAGATCTCTCACCCACTCTGACTCGCCCACCGGACGAAGATGCTCGGGCCCATCCTTCCGATAACCCTCTTCACATTCCATGAAGACGGCCTGCCGGACCCCATGGCCGCTCATATCCCGCTGCAGGTCGGCCATCTCGTAGCGAGGAAAGAGCTCGTTCTCGACGAAGAAATGGAAATGCGGGTCGACGATCACCCGTTCGGGCTCGAGCACGTCTTCAGAAGTGAGCGCGAGCCAATCGTCTCGGAGAGCCAGTCCCTGCTCCGCGGGCTCTTGCTCAGAAACGTCTTCGGCCATCCGACTCTCCTAGGAAAAAGTAATCACGGAGCGGGCGACTTCCCCGGACCGGAGCGATTCGAAGCCGTCGTTGATCTCGTCCAGCGACAGAGTCCGGGAAACCAACTCGTCGAGCTTCAACCGCCCCTGGAGATAGAGGTTCGCGTACATCGGCATGTCGATACGGAACCGCGTCGACCCCATCACCGAGCCCTGGATCTTACGCTCGGCCAATAGCGAGACGCCCTGCAGTTCGATCGTCGTCCCAATTGGGATCATCCCGATCACCGTCGCGGTCCCACCAGCAGCCAGCATGTTGAAGCACTGCTCGGCCGTCACCTTGAGACCCACCGCCTCGATTGAATGGTCGACCCCGCCCCCGGTCATCTCGATGATCTCATTCACCGCGTCGACGGCACTCGCGTCGACCGTATCCGTCGCACCAAAGGTCCGTGCAAGCTCGAGCTTGTCGGCGATCCGGTCCACCGCGATGACACGCTCGGCCCCCGCGATCCTCGCACCTTGAATCGCGTTCAGTCCGATCCCCCCGCAGCCGACCACGGCGACGGTGTCCCCGGGCCCGATGTTGGCGGTATTCTGGGCCGCGCCGACCCCCGTCGTGACGGCACACCCAATCAGCGAGGCCCGATCCAGGGGGAGATCCTTCGTGATCTTAACGACCGCCTTCTCGTGAACCAGCATCTGCTCCGCATAACAGGAGAGTTCCGTCAGCTGATGGACTCTCTCCCCTCCTCGAGACAAGCGCGGCGTGGCCTGCGGGTCTCGCACCAACCCCTCGTGCGCGCACAGATGTGGGCGCCCCCGAAGACAGTTCCGGCAATCGCCGCAGGACATCGATACGCAGGTGATCACGTGATCACCGGGCGACACGTAATGCACGTCGGCCCCGACCGCCTCTACGACCCCGGCCCCCTCGTGCCCGAGGACGATCGGAAACTCACACGGGTACTTCCCTTCGGCAAAATGCAGATCGCTGTGGCAAATGCCCGCAGCAGCGGTTCGTATCAACACCTCGCTCGGACCCGGTGCGTCCACATCGACGTCAAGGATCTCCAGGTCTCGATTGACTCCGGTCAGCACTGCAGCTCTCATTCAGCTCCCCTTCCCTACCTTCTCTAATTCGCCACTCGGTGGCGGTGGAACGACGACTCAGCTCCCCTTCGGCTCCGACGAATCTTCGGAATCCAGCCAGCGAACCGAATCGCGCATCTTGCCTGTCTCGAAGGAGCGCCCCTTCGCGGTCGCCTCTTTGTCGTAATCGTCGATTGCCGCGACGACCGCATCCCCCGCTGCCGTGAGAAACTCCGTGTAGTTGTCGCGACACCAGTGGTTGGAGCGGATCGCTCGATCCGCCTGCCCCTGAAAGACGGGAAAGACGTGTTTCGCCATCAACTCGTAGGATTTCATCGTGGCTTCACGATCCGCCCAATCGTTCGCCATCACGAGGAAGGCGCCGAAGCCGCCGGTCTTCTCCAGCAACCCCTCGATGACCTCGCAGAGGTCATCCGGGGTGCCGATCACCGCAAAGCCCGTCTCCACGAGTTCCCTGGCGAAGGCATCGGCGTCGTTCGTATCGGGCGTGAACTGCAAAGCGACCACGCTCGTGAAATACTCGACCCAGCGCTCGATGCCGTATTTCACGTTCTCGAAGGCCTTCTCACGGGTTTCGGCCAGATGCACCGGAGCCACCAATCTCCACTGACTCCGGTCAGCGACGCGTCCCCGCTCCTTCGCCTCCGCATCCCAGACCCCGAAATGTCCTCCGAGCACTTCTTGGACCGCGTCCGCCGTCGCCGAAAGGGAGAGCAGTCCTCCATCGAAGCGTCCAGCCAACTTGGGTCCCGCTGGCGATGCGATCGAGGCGAAGTTGAGATCGAGGCGCTCGCTATAGGGACGAAAATTCAACGTGGCGTGCCGCAGATTGAACCAGTCGGTCTTCATCGTGAGCGGCTCGTCGGAGTAGAGCAGGTGCGAGATCGCCTCGAGCCCTTCCGCCATCATCTCCCGGGTCTTTGCCACCTCGATCCCCAGCATGTAGCAATCCGAGGCCAATGCACCCGGACCCGCACCGAACATTGCCCGGCCCCGCGTCATGTGATCGAGTTGCACCCACCGGTCCGCGACCTGCAGCGGGTTGTGATAGGGAATCGAGGTGACGCCGGTCCCCAGCTTGATGTTCGTAGTCATGCGCGCAGCCGCGGCGATCATCAACTCCGGACTGGCGATGACCTCGAAGCCGCCCGAATGGTGTTCCCCGAACCAGGCCTCGTCGAAGCCGAGCCGATCCATCCACTGAACGAGTTCGAGATCCTGCTCGAGCGCAAGGGTCGGATTCTCTCCTGCAGGGTGGAAGGGGGCCGTAAACATCCCGAATCGCAGACGACTCATCTCTCTCCCACCCCCTCAACCGATGACCCCTCGGAGTCTCGCTTCTCGATCTCGGAGAGTACGAATAGCGTCCCCGCGACGCGCTCGCGCATGTGAACCTCCTTGGTCGTTGTGAAATTTTCGTGCATGAAAGCAGGCGCATCTTCGTTGACGGCCTCGTAGGGCTCCCGGGCCTTGAATCCTTGTCGGTCGAGGCGAGCTTTCGTCGCATCGGCGTCCGCCACTCCGAAGGTGATGGAGTGGATGCCCTCCCCCTTCTCCTCGATCAACCGAGTCAACGAGTTCGACATGGCGGAGTCGTCTCCGAGGGGCGCGATGAACTCCAGCCCGCTCTCCAACGACAGCGATCCGCGAAGGCCCTGACGAGGCGCCTCGAAATATTCGAACTCGATCTCCAGCATCTGTTCGAGTCGCTCGGTCGCAGCCACGAGGTTTTCTGCTCGGCACATCATCACGACGTGATCCACCTGGCCTGCGTTGTTGCCCATACCCATCGTTGCATGTCCTCATTTCCGAAGGGGCCTGAGGGCCGCCCCTCCTCGCCCAGCGGCGCGAGGCAAGACCTGCCCTGGTCGGCGCTCAAGTCTATGGGAAAGGCGCGTTCCGCACCCCCGCCAATTCTGTACGATCCACGTCTTGGTTCGGGCCGCGCCGCGCGACCCCTCCTCCTTCTTCTTCCTTTGAGCCTTCGATGGAGACAAATCCCATGGCCAGTGCCGAAATCAAGACCGTCATCGACATGCTGCGCGCCGCCCCCATGATGGAGGGCGATGATCCCCTCGTGCTCCGCGAAGGGATGGCGGCCGCGACCGCTGGCGCCCCACCGCCGGAGGGCGCCACGATCCAGCCCGTAGACGCCGGTGGGACCGCGGCCGAATGGACCGATGCCGATGGCGCGCGCGGAGACGCGGCGATCGTCTACCTCCATGGAGGCGGCTACATCATGGGGAGCCTCGACTCCCATCGAAACCTCGTCGCGAACTTGTCCCGTGCGGCGGGGATCCGCGCGCTCTCCGTCGACTATTCACTCGCGCCCGAACACGCGTTCCCCCGCGCGGTCGACGATGCCGTCGGGGCCGTCGAATATGTGCACGCCCAAGGGATCGCCCCGGAGCGCGTGATCGTCGCGGGCGACTCGGCGGGAGGCGGACTCACCGCGGCCACCTTGATCGCCCTCCGGGAGCGGGGGATCGGCATGCCGGCGGCAGGGGTCTTGATCTCGCCGTGGCTGGACCTCACGCAGTCCGGCGCGACCATGGACTCGCTGGCCGAAGCCGACCCCATGGTGTCGCGAAAGCTGCTCGACCTCTGCACGACGGCCTACCTGCGCGACCAGGACCCGAAGACCCCGATGGCGTCGCCGCTCTTCGCAGATCTTACGGGCCTCCCTCCCCTGCTGATTCATGTGGGGACCGCCGAAACGCTGCTCGACGACGCGCGTCGCTTCGACGCGGCGGCTCGAAGAGCCGGCGTCGAGACCACGCTCGAGGAATGGGACGAGATGATTCATGTCTGGCACACCTTCGCCGGCATGCTGCCCGAAGCCGAGCAGGCGATCGACCGCATCGGCAACTTCGTCAAAGAACGTCTGCGCTAGATCCATCCTCTCGCTCGCCCCCAAACCCTGATCGGGAGATCCGACGATGACTGCCGAAACCAAGATCACTTTCTGCCGTGTGTGCGAGGCGACCTGCGGTCTGGAAGTGGACGTCGAAGACAACCAAGTCGTCGCCATCCGCCCCGACCCCGAACACGTCGTCAGCCAGGGCTATGCCTGCGTGAAGGGGACGCGCTGGGGCGCAACGCAGCACAGCCCAGACCGCCTGCTGCACCCGATGAAACGCACCGGCGACCATTGGGAGGAAATTTCCTGGGACCAGGCCATCGGCGAAATCGCCGCGAAGATCCGGACGCAGATCGAGGCCCACGGACCCAGCACCTTCGCGCATTTCGTCGGCTCGGCGGGAGGGGCGATCCTGATGTCTCCGATGTTCCGGACGGCCCTCTATGAGGGCCTCGGCAGTCGCCGCATGTACGGAACCGGAACCTGCGACACGATGAACAAGTTCCGGGTGAACGGGGAGATGTACGGCGCGCCGATGCGCCTCATGTACCCGGACGTCGATCGAACTTCGTTCATGATGGTGATCGGCGGGAACCCCGCCGTATCGGGCAATACGCTCTACCACCTTCCCCGCGCCCAGGAGCGCTTCGCCCAGATCACCAAGCGGGGCGGACGAGTCGTCTTCCTCAACCCCCGCCGCGTCGAGACCGCCACCGCGGGCGAGCACCTCTTCATCCGTCCGGACACGGATGTCTTCTTCCTCGCCGCCTTCGCGAACGAATTGATCCGGGGAGGACACTTCGACCACGAGCGCGTCGAGCGACACATGGTCGGGTTCGACACCCTCTCGAGCGTCGTGGCCGACTGGACGCCGGAACGCCAAGCCCCGGTGACCGGCGTCCCAGCCGAGACCCTCCGCGACCTGGTCCGGGCCCACGCCGAGGCGAGTTCGCGTCGCGACGCCCGTCACGGAGGCGCCGCGCTCTACATGGCGACGGGGGTCAACCAGGGACGCAGCGGATCCCCCTGCTTCTGGCTACTCGAGGCCATCAACGCCATCAGCGGCAACCTCGACCGACCCGGCGGGACTCTGCTGGGGAGCGGCTTGATCGACATGGGCGAAGCGATGGGTGAGCTCGGGCTCACCTTCGACCGGGAAGACGGACTACCGACCGTCTCCGGAATCCAACCCTCGGGCATGCTCGCCGACGACATCTTGGAGGACCAGCCCGGGCGGGTCACCGCGATGATCGTCGAGGCGAGCAACCCCCTGCTCGCCTGCAGCAACCCAGACGGTCGCCTCGACCGGGCCTTCGAGTCGCTCGACCTGCTCGTCTCGATCGATCTCTTCCGCAACGAGGTCGGCTCCCTCGCCCACTATGTCCTCCCCGCGCAAACCTGGATGGAGCGGCCCGAGATGCCCTACGCGCTCCAAAGCTTCGCGGGCGCGTCGGCCACGCCCTACATGATCTATGCGGACCCCGTCCTGGAGCCTCCGCCGGACGTGCGCCCCGAGTGGTGGATCTACCTCCGGCTCGCCGACGCACTCGGCGTCCCCCTCTTTGGCAAGAAGCTGCTCTCCACCGCCGCAAAGCTCTACGCCCGCCTGGCCTTCTCCCCAATTGGGCGCTTTCTGCCGGGCACGGAGAAGCTGATCGACGGCATGCTCAAGGGGGCCGGATTGCCCGGCGTGAAGCGAATGGCCCGCGATCACCCCCACGGCCTCCTGCTGCCGCCCAACCAGGGCGACAATTTCCTCGGCACGGACCGAGTCCTCACCCACGATAAAAAGGTGAACATCGCCCCTGCCGCGGTCGTCAGCGCCTTCGAAGCCTCCGCGGAGTCCTTCTATGAACAAGAAGTCCTCCAACGCGACCGGCTCAAGCTGATCGGCATGCGCCAGATCAAGCGTATGAACACGGCCTCCTCGAACAGCGAAGCCCTGGTCCGAGAGACCACCAACTACGCCTATGTCCACCCTGAGGACGCGGCGCGCATCGGTGTGGCCAACGGCGACGACGTCGACGTCCGCTCCGAGCACGGCATGATTCGGATTCCGGTACGGGTCTCGGACGAAATGATGCCGCGGACGGTCGCGATCCCGCAGTGTTGGGGGCACGCGAAGGCCGACGGGCTCTCCCACGCCTCGGCCCACCCCGGCGTCAACTCGAACCTCCTGGCGGGAGACGGCGTCGACCACATCGAGCGCCTCTCGGGGATGTCGCATCTTTCCGGCATCCTGATCGATGTGACTCGTGCCGCCCCTATCACCTCACCCACCTCACCCACCTCACCCACCTCGACCTGACAGGCGAGCGAAAGGCCACTAGATTCGGAAGCGTCCCGCGCCGTCGCCGAACGCCCTTGCCGAAGGTGACACTTCGAGGTGTATAATGAGCAACCCCACACCGACCGACCCACGCCCCGAATACGGTCTCTTCGACTGCGACCATCATTACTACGAGACCCGCGACTCCTTTACCCGCTACATGGATCCCAAATTCGCCGATCAAGCGGTGCGCCCCGTTCGACAAGCGGATGGGACGGAAGTCGTGATGGTCGGAGATCGACCGCTCACCTTTCTCCTCGGCCATGACCTCTACGATACGGCCGGCGCCCCGGGCTCCTTGAAGGAGAAGCTGATCGCCATGAAGAAGGGCGGCGGCGACATGGAGTATGGCGGGATCCCGATGTGGCCCGAGTGGCGAGATAAAGACAAACGCCTCGCCTCGATGGACGCCCAAAACGTCGAGGGCTGCCTGATGTTCCCGAACGTCGCCGTCACGGTCGAGCATTTCATGGCGACGGACGATCAACTCTACGCCAATCTTCGCGCATTGAACGCCTGGATCGACGACGACTGGGGCTACGCCTACCAGAACCGGATCTTCGCCCCGCCCATGTTGTCGCTGCGCAACCTCGACATGGCCGTCGCCGAACTCGACCGCGTCATACGAGACGGGGCGCGCTGCATCGCGATCAAGGCCGGGCCCGCTTATGGTCGGAACCCGGCCGACCCCTACTTCGACCCCTTCTGGTCCCGGGCCAACGAGGCGAAGGTCTCCGTCGCGTTCCATCTCGGCGAGAGCGGCTACAACGAGATGAACTCGCCCCAGTGGGGTGAAGATCCGAACCCCCCGAACTTCGAGATGTCGGCGTTTCAATGGGCACATAATTACTGCGATCGACCCATGATGGAGACCTTGACGGCGTTCATCTATGCGAATTTCTGTAAGCGTTTCCCGCACGTCCAGCTCATCTCGGTCGAGCACGGCTGTGAGTGGGTGCCCTATCTCCTGAAGCGGATGGATAAGATGCGCGGCATGGGGCGTGGTGGACCCTGGATCTGCGGACAGCTCGAGGAGCGCCCGAGCGCCATCTTCAAGCGCCAGGTCAAGGTCACGCCTTTCTTCGAGGACGACACGCCCAAGGTCGTCGACGAGATCGGATCGGCCGACTGCATCGTCCTTGGAAGCGATTGGCCCCATCCCGAGGGCCTCAAGGAACCCGACCATTTCTTCGATTCAATCGAGTCTCTACCCGCAAGCGACCAGCGAAACATCATGCGCGACACGGGCTGGTCGCTCGTCCAGTAGCGCTGGCCTCCAGCCATCCCGGAAGGATCCCATGAGCGAACCCCGAATCGCCCCCCTCGGCAGCGTCATCAAACGGAGCGACCTCTACTTCCACGAGCCACGCTACCGGGACTATCGCTGGCTCGAGACCAACTGGTTCACGTGGACGATCCCCGAGAAGGCCATGCGCGGCCACATGAGATGCGCCTTCCGCACCAACCTCGACGTGGTCGAGGCGATGACCTTCGCCTTCGATCAGCCGGACCCCTTGGCGGGGGAGTTCGGAGTGCTCTACCAGGACACGAAATCCCACGTTCCGATCCCCCCCACGAACCTCGACCGCTACGACCTGCTCAGCGGCCATAGCGTCCAAATGACCGTCCCCCTGAAGGAATGGAAGATCCGCTACGACGGGCTCGCGGATACGGTCTGGGATCTGACGGCGGAGGCGATGATGCCGCCGGTTCATGTCTCGGAAACGGCCACGACCGGCGACGCGGCCTCCAAGGCGACGATTCGCCACGGCCATATCGACCAGATGATGCGCATGCGCGGCACCGTCCGAATCCGCGGCCAGAACCACGAGGTCGACTTCGCCGCTCCCCGCGATCACTCCTGGAGCCCGCGCCCCGAGTCCTCCTCGGGCTACGGATTCCCCATGTCCGGCAACTTCGACTACGGGAGCTTCGGACCCGCTGGTCAGGACTTCACCTTCTTCGTCCAGACACGGAACGACTGGAACGACCTCCGCAGAGGTCACGTCCATAACGCGTACCTCATCGACCACGGTGAGCTGCTGCGAGTGAAGGCCGGCGAGGGCCACTACACCTACGCCCCGGACGACTGGTATCTCACCCACGTCCGCTACGAGATCGAGGACGAGCGGGGCCGCAGCCACGTCTTCGAGGGGCGCCCCTTGAGTTTCCGCCGTCCCGGTGCCGGGACGCTCGCCGTGGTGGAGTGGACGACCCCCGACGGCGAGGTCGGATACGGGGAATACAACTGGCACGGCGACCTCTACGAGCTCCAGAAGCTCGGCAAGCCCCCGAGATGAGCATTTCGCGGCACCGACTTCCATCCCCGCCCTCTGACTCCTTCCGCGCGCGCGCCCTCTTGGTCGGGGTCGCGCTCTGCACGCTCTTCCTGTTGCCTGCCGAGCTCCGCGCCGAGGGCGGACGCTGTCCGGACTTCAGCTCGGATCGACAGGCGCTCTTCGGCGACCTCCACGTCCACACTTCACTCTCCTCCGACGCCTACGTCTTCGGCACCCGCACGCGTCCCGACGACGCCTATCGCTTCGCGAGCGGCGCGGGCGCCGCGCCGATGGACGTCATCACGCTCTCCGGCCTCGTGCGCTCCCAGGTCACGATCCCCCGCCCCCTGGATTTCGCCGCCGTCACGGATCACGCCGAGATGATCGGCGCCCCGGCGGTCTGTACGACACCCGGCAACCCGGGCTACGAGAGCGAGATCTGTCGCCGTTTCCGGGCTCCCTGGGAACCCGTCGGATCCCTCGAGGATGGAGTCGCTACGATCGTCGCGCTCCTGGCTGATCTCGACTCGGACGCCGTCTGCGGGGAAGGGGGCGTTCGCGGAGAACGTTGTCGCGTTGGGATGGCGAGCGCCTGGCAGGAGACCCAGGACTCCGCAGCGCGCTTTGACGCCCCCTGCGACTTCACGACCTTCGTGGCCTTCGAATACTCGTCCAATCCCGAGATGTCGAAGGTCCACCGTAACGTGATCTTCCGCAACGCCAACGTGCCCTCCCTCCCCATCTCGTCCCGAATCGTCCCCGACGCACTCGGACTCTGGCGTTCTCTCGAGCGCGAATGCACGGATGCCAGCACCGGCTGCGACGCGATCACGATCCCGCATAATCCGAACCTCAGTAACGGACGCGCCTTTTCGCTCGACTACGGCGGGGCGACAGACGACGAGGACCAGCGTGCATACGCACGCCTACGCGCCGACATGGAGCCCCTGGTCGAGATGTTCCAGATCAAGGGCGACTCGGAATGCCGCAACGGGCTCGAAGGCGTGTCCGGAGACCCCGACGGGCTCTGCCTCTTCGAGAAGCAGCGGTCCCCCGCCGAGGGGCCTGTCGAGGAATGCGGCGAGGGCGTCGGCGGCGGCGCGCTGCTGGGACGCGGCTGTTTCACACGGCGAGATTTCGCGCGCTACGCCATCGCCCGGGGCCTGACGGAGGCCGATCGGCTCGGCGTGAACCCGTTCCAGGTCGGGTTCATTGGCAGTACCGACATCCACGAGGGCCTGCCCGGTGATACCGACGAGTGGGTCCGCGACGGCGTCCAGCGTCCCCAGCGCACCAACAGTTTTGGCGTCGACAATCCCGGCGGCCTCGCCGGCGTCTGGGCCGAGGAGAATACCCGAGAGTCGATCTTCCAGGCGCTCGAACGCCGAGAGACCTTCGCCACCAGCGGGCCCCGCATCCGGTTGCGCTTCTTCGGCGGCTGGGACCTCCCAGACGACCTATGCACGAAGCCGGATCTCGCCGCACGCGCTGACGCGGCCGGCGTCGCGATGGGCGCGGATCTCACCCCCGGCCCGGACTCACCCCCGTCCTTCGTGGCCTCGGCGCTGGCTGATCCGGGCAGCCCGGGTCATCCCGGCGGCCTCCTGCAGCGGCTTCAGATCATCAAGGTCACCTCGGACGAGCAGGGTCGGGCGCATCAGCGCATCTTCGACATCGCGGGGAGGGCCAACGACGCCGACGTCGACGCCTCGACCTGCGAACCGCGCGGCGCCGGCGCGGCTTCTCTCTGCGCGACCTGGAGCGACCCCGCCTTCGATCCCCAAGAATCGGCCGCCTACTACACGCGCGTCGTCGAGAACCCGAGCTGCCGCGCCTACACCCGCGCCTGCCTGGCTCTTCAGGGCCCAGACCGACCGGCCGCCTGCGACGATCCGAGCATCCGGCGTTATGCCCAGGAGCGCGCCTGGTCCTCACCCATCTGGTATACCCCCGCGCACGGGACTCAGGAAGCCTCTCCCTCCTCCAGCTCCAAGAGCCTCTCTTCCGCTCGCTGAAGCAGCAGCGAAGAGTGTGAGCGCGAGAGGACCTCCTCGAGCCACCCCCGCGCTGCACGATCGCGACCTCGATCGCGCTCACAGGCAGCGAGCCAGAGATCGATCTCCAGCGCTCCCGGGCGAAGCTCGCGGGCAGCGTCGAAAAAAGCACAGGCGGCATCAGAATCTCCACCGACCCCGAGCTGCGTCCGCCCCATTCCCACCATCGCCACGACGTTCTCGGGTGACGCTTCGAGCGCTCGAGAAAAGGCGGCGCGGGCCGCGGCGCGCTCGCGCTCGCGCGTGGCGTCCGTCGAGGCCGCGATCGCCAGCACCAGGTGCGCCGACCCGACGCGATTCGCGATCGCGAACGGGGGGGGGCCCAATCCTTCGCGATTCGCGATCCAGTCCCCCGAATCCAGTCCGCGCAAGGCCGCCCTCGCCTCTTCGTGCCGCCCCAACGCGGCCAGCGCCTGAGCTCGACCCGCCATCGGTGCCTCCGAGTCAGGGCTCGCGGCGAGCGCTCGGTCGAAATAGTCGAGCGCGAGCTCGAACCGCGAGAGCGAGAGCGCGAGCTGGCCGAGCTGATCCCGCGCAACCCAGACCTCGAGCGGCCGCAGCGGCAGGGAGCTGATCTCCCTGAGACCGACCTGAAGGCGATCAGCCCGGTGGCGCTCCGACTCAAGGTGGCGGTATATCCGGTCCGTAAGCGACTCGGGGCTCCCAAGCGCCCTCACCGCGGCGGCGAGTTCACGCGGACGGTCCGCCTCAAAGGCACGGCGCACTCGGTCGAGCGCCTCTCGACCCGGCCGCTTCCGGGGACTGTCGAAGAGCACTGTGTGAACGAGTGCCCAGGTCTCTGCCTCGAATTGAAGGCGCCCCTCGAGGCTCTCGGTGGCGACTTGTCGACGCTCCAGGACGCGCGACAGGTCACTCCGACGCCACTCGAGGAGCCGAACGGCCTTCTCTTCTGCGAATCGGCCGACCCGCGCGACCGAACCCGACACGTCGATGGTCGAAGACACCTGAGCCCGACCCTCTTCGTACCAAAGCGGCGCGCGGCGCGCCGAGACAGCACGCAAGACGTAGTGGGCGTACCGGTGGCGCAGATCCGGGCGCATGCATTGGGAGAACGCGCAGTTCGTGCGGATCATCAGGGTCGGCCCATCCAGGCCGGGCACGAGGGATGCCCCCTGTCCCCGGATGGCAAAGGGACGCGCCATCCCTCGGCCATCGAAGGCGAGGACGCGGGTCGGCTGCCCACCCTGCTCTCCGAGCGGAATGCCCAGAGCCTCGAGCACCCCCGCGTGAAAGACTTCGAGATCCCGGGCCAGCTCGTGTGTCGCAGACTCGCCCAGGCTGCTCGTAACGATGAAATGGGGTGAGCGAAGCTCGACGAAGGATTGGTTGAACGGGGAGACGGACGCACATCCGAGCATCCAACTCGCGAACAGCATCAAGCCAGCGCAAAGACCCGCGCAAAGAAAAGAAGAGCCTCGGACGCTCAAGTCAAACCGAGCAGCTTTTCGTTGTTGTCGCGCATAATCAGCCGAATTTCCTGGTCAGAAAGGCCCTCGCATTGATCCAGGAAGTCGAGTGGTTCCGCGACCCCTTCGGGGTGGGGCCAGTCCGATCCAAAGATCACGTGTTCCGCACCGATCGTCTCGACCAGCTCCGGGACCGGATCCTCGAAGAAGGGGCAGACGTAGAAATGCTCGCGAAAGATTTCGGAGGGCAGCCCCTGAATCGGCCCTCCGATCAGATTCGTGTTCTTCTCTCCCTGCGTGCTCACCGTGACCATCGCCGTCTTGTCCAGGTCTTTGAGCAAGCCCGGTACCCAGGTGGATCCGTTCTCGACCGAGAGCATCCGGAGGTTGGGGAAACGTCCAAAGAGGTTGTGCAGAATGAAGCAGGCCACGGTGTCCATGATGGGACGCTTCCCGAAGCACGTGTAATACAAGAAGGGCGACATCTCCGTCTCCGAGACGTTCGGATTTTCGCCCCACATCGCGCCCACGACGGGGTTGTAGCCGCTCACGCCGATATGCAAGATGACGGGAATCCGAGCCTCCTCCACGCGGGCCCAAAAGGCATCGAAGTGGGGATCGGCCGGGGAAATTCCCCCGATGGGTCCGGCGCGCATGATCAAGAGTCGAGCGCCCCGAGCCAACACGCGCTCCAGTTCGGCGATCGCGAGGTCGCGGTCGAAGAGCGAGATCGTCGCGGGTGAGAAGATCCGATCCTGATAGGCGAATCCCCAATCCTCCTCCACCCATTGATTGAAGGCCGAGACGGCCGCGCAGGCTGCTGCGGGGTCCGCGGCGCACTCTGCGTCGAATGCGAGCCCGAAGCTCGGGATCATCATACTCGCCTGCAAACCCTGCCGATCCATCGCCTGCAAGCGGACGTCGCGCTGGCTGTACTCGGGCGACAGAGCGGGGATCAGCTCCGGAGGCTGCGTCGGATCGAACTCTGCCCCACCCATGAAGGCCCGATACTGCCCGGGCTTCATGACGAAGTCGCGCGCGCCGCGAGCGAAGGTCAGCGGCTTCTCACCGAAATACCAGTTTCGCGCGCCGTCGTCCTCGGTCACGACGTGCACGGAGCGGTCGGCGAACTTCGAGTCCAGGTGCCGCGTACAGCAGTCGTCCGGCTCGTAGTAATGGTTGTCCCCGTCGATCGCGAGATAGTCCAAGGGCGATGAGACTTCGGCAGCGGCCATCTTGCCTCCTAAATCGGTTCGTGAACTCCCCACCAGCCTACCGGACGGGCGCTCTGCTGAGAACGGGTTTTTCGACCCCGTTCGAAGAACGCCGCCGCCGCGAGCTCCTGAAATCGCCGTTCGGCAAGCCCTTGCCCCGTGTGTTACAGAGTCTCTCGGCCAAGCGGTCGGTTTTCTTCGAAGCGCATCGCCATAGCCTCAGGGGGCCAACCAGATGAAGGGTCAGGCGGTCGTCGTCGGAGTCGGCGAGTCCGAGTACTACAAGCGCGGCGGCTCTCCCGAGACCGAGTTCCAGCTCGCACTCAAAGCCATCACCCGAGCCGCTGAAGACGCGGGGCTCGACCCTTCTGAAATCGACGGCCTCGTCTCCTATATGGACGATCGGAACGGGCCGCTACGCCTCTCCGCGGCGCTCGGCATGAAGGACCTCAAATGGTCTTCCACCCCCTGGGCCGGGGGGGGGAATAACTCTTCCGCCGCGGTCCAGTTCGCGGACGCGGGGGTCTCGGGCGGCTACGCCAACTACGTCGTGGCTTTCCGCGCCCTCGCCCAGGGCCAGTTCTACCGCCTCGGTTCCTTCTTTGCCGGCGCCCGATCCGCCCAGGGCGACGCCAGCTGGCGACACCCTTACGGCCTCCTCTCGCCGGCTCAGGAATGCGCCCTCCACACGAAACGTTTCATGCACGACCACGGAATCTCCCAGGAAGCGCTCTGTGACATCTCGCTGGCCTGTTATGCAAACGCCCAGCGCAACCCCCGTGCCGTCCGTTACGGCAGCCCCCTGACCCGCGAGGACTACCACGCGTCTCGCTGGATCGTAGAGCCCTTCCACCTCTTCGATTGCTGTCCGGAAAACGACGGCGCCGCGGCCATCATCGTCACGACCCCCGAACGCGCCAAGGACCTGAAGGGCACGCCCGTGCCCATCCTGGCGGCCTCCCAAGGCCTCGGCCCGAATATCGGCACGCCTTCGTTCCAGGGCGACGCGTTCCCGGGCACCTTCTACGAAAAAGTCGGCGAGACCCTCTGGCAGCGAGCCGGTGCGCGCCCCGAAGACGTCGACGTCCTCCAACTCTACGAAAACTTCACGGGCCCCGTATTGATGGCGCTCGCCGAACTCGGCTATTGCGAACCGGGCGAGGTGGCGGATTTCGTCGCGAATGGCGCGCTCGAAGGTCCGGAAGCGCGCGTCCCCTTCAATACCAGCGGCGGTAATATCGGCGAGGCCTATATCCACGGCTTCGAGATGGTAAACGAGGCCGTCCGCCAGATCCGTGGAGACTCGACCTGTCAGGTCGAGGATGTCGAACTCTCGCTCGCGGTCGGAGGACCGGGCTACGCCCCTGGAAGCGCCGTCCTCTTCGGCCGTGCCTGACCGGGCCCCCGGACCAATCCCGACCCACCCCGACCCGCGAAAGGAACATGCCATGTCCCGCTATCTCGGAGACGATTTCCTGGTTCCCGTGCTGGACCCTGGGAACACGCCCTGGTTCACCAGCGGCGAGCTCCGGGTCCAGTTCTGCAAGGACTGCGGCGCGTGCCAGTTCCCCCCGGAAGAGGTTTGTACCGCGTGCCGAAGCCACGATCAGGAATTTCGGTCCCTCTCCGGCGAGGGCACGGTCGAGAGCGCAGTGGAGGTGACCTTCCCGGTTCACCCGCTGCTCGCCGACCGGGTGCCCTACAACGTCGCGGTCATCTCTCTGGACGGAGCGCCGGGCTGTAACGCAATCGGCAACGTCGTGAACCGAGGGCCCCGCGAGGTCGCGATCGGCCAACGCGTCAGGGCCATCTTCGAAGAGAGCACGGACCCGAACACGGGCGAGACCATGACGATCCCAAACTGGGAAGCGATCTAGCCTCGCCAGACGATAGGAGTGCAAGGATGAAAGATTTCAAGGACAAGATCGCGGTGGTCACCGGAGGCGCCAGCGGCATCGGCCAGGGCATCTCTCGCGCCCTCGCCGCCGAGGGTGCGCATATCGTCGTCGGAGATATCCAGGCAGACAACGCCGAGAAGGCAGCCGAGGACCTACGCGCCCGGGGAGTCCGCAGCGTCTCGGTCGCGACGGACGTACGCGACCCCGCTTCGGTCGAAGCTCTCTTTGAAGCCGCCCAAAGCGAGTTCGGGGGGGTCGACCTGGTCTTCAACAACGCCGGCGTCTATCTCGGCGGCGAGATGCGCGACTGCACCTTCGACGACTGGAAATTCGTCCTCGACGTCAACGTCGACGGTGTCTTCCACGTGGGGCAGAGGGCAGCAGAGGTTCTCAGAAGCCAGGGCCGCGGCGGGTATGTCGTGAACACGGCCTCGATCGGCGGCTTCATGTCCCACGGCGGCGGACTCGCCTACGCCGTGAGCAAATATGGCGTCGTCGCCTATAGCGAGGCCATGCGCGTCGACCTCGAACCCGATGGGATCGGCGTCTCGACGCTCTGCCCTGGGCCGATCGCAACGAACCTCCCCGCCTCGGACCGGCTGCGTGGGACGAGCGAGAAGAGCGGCGGCCTGTCCGAAGCCCTCTCTCCCTTCATCCAGGACGGGATGAAGCCCGACGACATCGGACCGGTCGTCCTCAGCGGGATCCGCAGGGAGCTGCCCTACATCTTCACTCACGATGATATCCGCGAAGCCCTCAAGCAACGCTTCGACACCGTGCTTGAATGCATCGACCGGGTCGGGGAGCCGAGCTAGAGCGTGGAGCCCCCTTCGCCCGCTCAATCTACGGACACGCCGACGCCCCGCTACGCGAACTACGTGCTCACCGTGATGGTGATCATGTACACATGCAACTACCTGGACCGTTATGTCCTGGCAGTGATGATCGAGTCGATCAAGGCGGATCTGGTCATCTCCGATGCCATGGTCGGCTTCATGCTGGGCCCGGCATTCGCCGTCTTCTACACGGGGATGGGTGTCCCCATCGCGCGCTGGGCCGACGTCGGATCGCGACGCAGCATCATCGCGATCGGCATGACGGTGTGGAGCGGTTTCACGGCGCTCTCGGGCTATGTGGGTTCGGCGGGTCAGCTCGTCGCCGCTCGGATCGGAGTGGGGATCGGCGAGGCCGCCGGCGCGGCGCCCGCGCACTCCCTGCTCTCGGATTATTTCGGACCGGAGCGACGCGCGACCGCGCTGGCCTTCTTCCAAACGGGCGTGTACTGGGGAAGCATGCTCGGCCTGATGATCGGAGGGTTGCTGGTCGACTCGATCGGCTGGCGCTGGACCTTCGTCGCGGTCGGCATGCCCGGCCTGCTGATCGCGCTCGTCGTTCGCCTCACCGTCCGCGAGCCGCGGCGAGGACAATTCGATGCACCGCGACAACAGGCCCCCCCGACCGCGACCGTTCGAGAAGTGGCCGTCTTCCTGGCTCGCAAGCCCACCTTCTGGCTCGTCGGCCTGGGCGCGGGCATCGCCTCGTTCTCGGGCACGGGCTTCGGCATGTGGCTGCCGGTCTTCTACGAGCGCGTCCACGAGATGACCCCTGCGGAGATCGGTCCGCGTCTGGGCCCGATTCAGTACATCCCGGCCCTCTTCGGTTCGATCCTGACCGGCGTGATCTCGGATCGCCTCGGCCAGCGGAGCCTCCGCTGGTACGCCTGGATCGGCGCCATCACGGTCTTCCTGATGATCCCGTGGCAGGGCGCGATGTTGCTCTGGCCGGACGGGCGACAATCGATGTGGTGGGCCATCCCGGCGGCGCTCTCGAGCGCGGGCTGGGCCCCGGTCGCCTACAGCATCGCGCAAAACCTCGCGCCGCCGCATATGCGAGCCGTGGCCTCGAGCTTCATCATCATCTTCATCACGTTCCTGGGAACGGGACTCGGCCCCTGGGCGGTCGGGATTTTGAACGACGTGCTCGAGCCGCGCTACGGCGACGAGGCCGTCCGCTGGTCACTCCTCTACATCCTGCTCTCATGCTCGACCGGCGCGCTGCTCTTCGGCCTCGCCGCACGAACGATCGAGGCCGACATGGAGGCCGCGCGAGCGGAATGAGGACGGAGCCGCGCCCATCGTATTGCAGTCTCTCTAGCGATACCTGGGCGCCCGTTTCTCGAGGAAGGCCGTCATCCCCTCTTTCAAATCACCGCTGAGCGAGCAATACATCTGGCTGCGATCCTCCATCGCGACCACCTCCTCCAGGCTCATCCCCGACTCCGAGGCATTGAGCAGATCCTTCGTCAGCCGCAGCCCCGTCGGCCCCGTGTAGAGCAGATCCGCGACGAGCGCCTGCCCCGCCGCCTCGAGTTCCGCATCGGGCACGACCTCACTGACCAACCCGATCGCGAGCGCGCGCGCCGCGTCGCAGAAGCGCCCCGTCATCAGGAGCTCCCGCGCGGCTGAGGATCCAACCAGCCGCGGGAGCAAATAGCTGCTCCCGCAGTCGCCACCGCTCAGACCGATCTTGATGAAGGCGGCGTTGAAGCGAGCCGATGCTCCCGCAATCCGGATATCCGCGGCGGCCGACAACGAGAGACCGAGGCCCACGGCGGGCCCGTGCACCAGGGCGACGAAGACCTGAGGGACGCGGCGAATCTTCACAATGAGCTGGGAGTACGCACGCTGGTCCGAAAGCAAGCGGTAGCTGTCGGGCGCCGCGCCCTCCTCGGGGATCGCGGTCTGGTCATTCAGATCCAGCCCGGCACAGAAGTTGCGCCCTGCCCCCTTCAAGACCACCACCCGCGTCTCGTCGCGGCCCGGCAACCCATCCAGATAGTCGTGCATCTCGGCGAGCATCGTCTTGTTGAAAGTGTTCAGCGCATCGGGCCGGTTCAGCGTGAGCCAGTCGGCTCCCTCCCGATGTTCTAGTTGCAAGCTCTCGTACTCGGCCATCGGCGGTCTCCTCCGGGCCCGGAAGGGCCGGCACCGGGTTTAGCGCAGCCAAGGGGAGATCACGTAGACTCCGCTCCGCAGACCCAACATCCGCGGCGAATCGGGAGAGCCCCGCGCGAGGAGACCCCACCCCATGGCCTTGAGAGCCCACCCCCTCCTTTGTGGGGCGATCCTACTTCCTACGCTGCTCGCGTGCGCCTCCAGCCCCGCATCCGCCCCCAGCTCCCGCTCAGGCTCTGATCGCCCACTGCGGAAGGCCTTCCTCGAGCCCCTCGCATTCGAAGCCGAGTCGCCGAAGCGCCCCGAGGCGATCGAGCTCTGCCTCCCCCCCAAGCTTCGACAACGACAATGGAACGTCGAGGACCATCCTTTTCGGGTCGACCTCGGGTCGGTGACGGCCCGTGAATTCGAGCAGCTCGTCAAGGCGTTCTTCGCGAACGTGACCGTCACCTTCGAGCGGCAATGCGGTGCACGCACGGGGCTCCCCTGGATCACGACCGAGATCTATGCAGCGAACCGCGAACGCTACTCGGAGGTCGAGGACGATCTTCAGTACACCGCGATCACGCTCGTCACTTCAGTTCATGGGGCTCGGGACCAACCGGTCTGGATCGAGACCACGGAGTCGGTCGTCTCCGCTCCACCGGTCCGCGGTGGCTTCGGGGGGAGCGGGCAGCGCAGCGGTTTACTCTCCCTCCTCTTCCCCCATACAATCGCCGTGAAAGACCTCCGCCACGCGCAGGCCAGCCGTGCCTTCGGACGTGCCATCAAAGAGGGCATCAGAGAAGTCGAGCGAGCGATGCGTCGCGCCGACGAGTTGCCTGCCCTGCTCTCTCCCGTTCCCAGCGCCGACGGGGGGCCGGAGGCATGAAGCCCAGCCGCCGCCCCCTGCCCCCGGTCGGACTCGTCGCCTGCCTCGCCGCCTTTGCGTCGTTCGGAGCGTGCCTCCAGCGCACGATCATCGCCGTCGACCTGGCCCCGATCACTTTCGAGAGCGAGGCCATCGAAATCGACGGCGAGGTCGACCTCTGCATCTCTCGCGCCCTGCGACAGCGGCAATGGAATGTCGAACGCCACCCCTATCGGGTCGCGCTCGGTGCGCGCGCCTCGACGAACCTCGAAAGTCTCGCCCGATCGGCCTTCAGGGTCGTGCATACCCGCTTCGACGGCGCCTGCGGCGAGAAGGGCGAGCTCCCCTGGATGACGGCGGAGATCCTATCGGCCAACCGGGATTGGGACGGAATCGTGGGAATCGTCAACCCAGAGCCCGTCGATACGGGGATCACCCTCCGGGTCGCACTCTACGCGACGGGGGGCGAGGAGATCTGGGCGACCTCCGTCCAAGCCACGACCCGCTCTCCAGGGCCCGTGCTCAGACCGCGACGCTACAGCGGTGCCCGCGACTTCGGCGTCGTGCTCCAGGACGCACTCCGTGAGGTATATGCCTCTCTGATGACGTCGCCCGAGGTCCGCGCGGCTTTCCCCTAGAACCCCGGGAGCGCGCAGGACCCCACACCCAATCCGCCAGCGCGCGGTCCATGACGGGCGGGCACGGGGCACGGCAGCAGGCCTAATCGACCAGGTAACGATTCACCTGGCGATGGAAATCCGTCAGCCGGCATTCCATCCGGTTGTAGAGGTTGCCCTCGTTGGCGAAAGAGTGCCGGGTCGTGCCGATCTCGTTCGCGATGCCGAGATCTTCATGCATGATGCGATCCATCAGACCGTGACTCCGCTCAACCTGGGCGTCCCATGTCTCGTAATCGAGTCCCCGCGGCGCCGTCTTGCGGCCCACCACGTAGCCCTGGCACAAGGTCCGGTCCACATCGATCGGGTGCACCGTGATCAGGTTCCCCTGATCCGGAAACATGTTGAGGAAAGCACCGGGGAAGAGCAGGTACTGACAATCGGCCCATTCTTGGTGGATGACCGGCTCCGGGGCCGAGTCGATGTCCATCGCCGTGAGCGGGACCACCATCATCGAGTGCGGAGCCAGGCTCGCGAAGGTCCCTCGCAGTGGCTCGAACCCTCCGCGCACCGTGCCCGTGTGGACCGTCGGCGTATGCCACGCCTCGAGGAAGCCCTCGAGCACGACCTTCCAGTTGGCGTCCACGACATAGGTGGATTCGCCGTAGTATTTCCAATCCTCCATGCCGTACCAGGTGAGTTCCTCCGCGAGAGGGCCGAGAAATTTTTCGAGTGGCTCCGCCTGCGCGGGGTCCATGTGCACCCAGATCCATCCGCCCCAGGCCTCGACCTGGACCGGTGCCGCCCGCAGCCCTTCGAGGTGAGCGGCGTCGAAGGACGCGCGTTCGGGGACTGCGACGACGGCTCCCTTCGCGTCGTAGACGAAAGCGTGAAAGGGGCACGTGAAGCGACCCTCCTCGCAATGGCCGCTCTCCTTGACCAGGCGCGCGCCTCGGTGTCGGCATACGTTGTGGAACGCAGCGAGGCTTCCGTCGGGCTGGCGAACCACCAGAATCGACTGGCCGACGCGCTCCCAGAGCAGATAGTCGTGCGGCTCTGGGATCTGCTCCACGCGCCCCGCCACGTGCCAGGTACGTCGAAAAAGGCGCTCGCGCTCGAGAGCGAGACGACCTGGATCGGTATAGATCGCCGGGTCCCCCCGGCTCGTCCCGATCCGCTCCGACTCGTCCGCTCGCTCTCCCCAACGGATCTCGCCCACGCTCCATCCTCCCGAGGTCGCCCGCGCGCCTCGTCCAGATTCTCGCGCTTCCTGGCGGTGGCGCCAAGCACCCCCTCGAGTCGATCTCCGGTAGGCTTTTGCGCCCCACCCCTTGAGCCGGCTCACCGAGGTTCCTCATGCCCGACCCCTTCCCGCGCCACGCCCCCGAGCTGGCCCGAAATTACCGCGAGGCCGGCTACTGGCGGGGAGTCCTGTGCGACGCCGCGCTCCTCGAGACGGCGCGGGCGCAGCCCGCCCGGACCGCGCTCGTGGACCGCAAAGGCCCGCTCAGCTGGGCCGCCCTCGCCTCCGCGGCACGACGCGGCGCTTCGGCCCTCTCGCAACTCGGCGTCGGTCGGGGCGACACCGTGTCCTGGGTCCTGCCGAATTGGCGTGAGGCGGCGATCGCTCATTGGGCGATCTTGCACCTCGGCGCGGTCTCCAACCCCATCGTACCGATCTACCGCCATCGCGAGATCCGCTACATCCTCGGCCAGGCGCGGACGAAGGTCGTGCTGGTCCCCGCCTCGTTCCGCGGCTTCGACTATCCGAGCATGATGCAGGAGCTACGGGCCGACCTCCCTGACCTCAGCCACGTCATCAGCATCGACGGCCCCGGTGGCGACCTCGACTTCGACGCGCTGATCGGCGCAGGGGACGACGCTTTTGCGCCGGTCGAGCGACACCCCGACGACCCGGCTCTCCTGCTCTACACCTCGGGCACCACCGCCGACCCGAAAGGGGCCGTCCACACCCATGAGACCCTGGATTTCGAGCTGCGCTCGATGATCGACTTCTATGGGCTCGGCGCAGACGACGTTGTCTACATGCCGTCTCCTCTCTCACACGTCACGGGACTCCTCTACGGCATCCAGATGCCCGCTCTGCTCGGCGCAAGCGCCGTCTATCAAGAGCAGTTCGAACCCGACGAGGGACTCACGCTGGTCGCCGACCACGCCTGCACCTTCGCGATCGGAGCGACCCCTTTTCTGCATGGGCTCTGCGAAGCCCAGCAGCGTTCTCCTCGTGCGCTCTCGCTCCGCACCTTTTGCTGCGGTGGAGCGGACGTCCCGCCCGAGCTGATCCGTGAGGCCGACACCACACTCGGCTGCACGGCCAACCGCGCCTACGGCTCGACGGAGTTTCCGACGGTGACGGGTGGAAACGAGGCCGATGCCGAGGCCAGACGGGCCGAGAGCGATGGGCGCGTGATGGACCACTGCGAGGTTCGCGTCGTAGATGAAACGGGTCAGGCGGTGCCGCCGGGCGTACCCGGCGAGCTCCACGCCCGCGGCCCTGAACTCTTTGCGGGCTACCTCGCCGGGGCAGGGGCCGGAGCCATCGACGCGGACGGCTGGTTCGCCACCGGTGACCTCGTATCGATCGACGAGGGGTACCTCACGGTCAAGGGCCGCCTGAAAGACATCATCATCCGCGGTGGCGAAAACATCAGCGTCAAGGAGGTCGAAGACCTCCTCTTTACCCATCCCTCCGTCGAGGAGGTCGCGATCGTCGCGATGCCGGACCCTCGCCTCGTCGAGCGAGCCTGCGCCTTCGTAGTGCCGGCTGCGAGCGCGAGCCCCACCCTCGACGAACTCGTCGACTTTCTGCGCCGCCACCAGCTCGCAAACCAAAAGCTGCCGGAGCGCCTCGAGCGGGTCGACTCGCTGCCGAAGACCGCGAGCGGCAAGGTCCAGAAATACGCGCTCCGCACCCTGATCCGCGAGAAGATCCAAGCAGAGGCCTGACGCGGTCGGCTAACGCAGGACCCCACCCCCGTCGACGATCACGCCCTGCCCGTTCACCCGGCTCGCGTGGTCGGAGCAGAGCCAGACCGCGGTTTCTCCGATCTCCTCGGGCTTGGCAATCACCCCGCCCGGGACGGTGGACTCGAGCATCTCCAGATGACCCGGCGGGTTCGCATCGAGCGACGCCTGGAGCATCGCCGTATCCGTAATGCCCGGAAGGACGGAGTTGCAGCGAATCTTCTGGCTGGCGTACTCCTGTGCGACGTTCTTCATCAAGCCGAGCACGCCGTGCTTGGCCGCCGTGTAATGCGGCTGGCCCGGCGCCGGGACGACGCCCGCGCCGGAAGACGTATTACAGATCGACCCTCGCCCCGCGCCCAGGACGTCCTGGGTGGTCATCTGCGCGAGCTCGTGCTTCATACACAGGAAGACACCCGTGAGGTTCACGCCGAGCATGCGGTGCCACTCCTCTTCGGGCATCTCGTGAAAGCGAAAGCTGGGGCTCGTGATCCCCGCGTTGTTCATCGCGGCGTCCAGCCGGCCGAATCGCTCCACGGTCGCGGCGACCATCCCGATCACCTGGGCCTCGTCGGTCACGTCCACCTCGAGCGCGATGGCCTCGCCGCCGGCTCCCTCGATCAAACAGACTGTTTCCTTCGCCGACGCCACGTCCCGGTCGACGACCGCCACCCGGGCCCCTTCACGCGCAAAGATCGTCGCGCTCGCGCGCCCGATCCCGCTTCCCGCTCCCGTGACCAACGCCACCCTGCCCTCGTGCATGCTCATGATTCCGTCTCCTACGGGTCCGGCTTCGGACCGTTTTGAAAATTCGGTTCATCCCGGGCCCTCTCAGCGGGCCCGCTCAATGATGCAACGAGTGGCCCCCGTCCAGGTAGATCGTCTCACCGGTCAAAAACGGGATATCCTCGCTGAAGAGCGCACCGACGAAGCGAGCCACCTCCCCCGGCTCTCCCCCCCGCCGCAGCGGCACGCGCTTGGACAGCCAGGCCAGCGCCTTCTCATCACTCCACATCGGGGTCAGACCGGTCTCGATATAGCCCGGCGCGACGTTCAACACCGAGATGCCGTCCCGTGCCCACTCGACCGCGAGCACCCGGGTCATGGCTCCGAGGGCCGCCTTCGAGACGCAATAGGCGAGCTGACCGGCGGCGCCAATCTTATCGAAGAACGATCCCATGTTGACGATGATGCCGCGACCATGGGCCTTCATATGGGGGTAGGCCTCTCGGGAAGCGATCATCGCGGAGGTCGCGTTCACCGCCATCACGCGCTCGTACTCTGCGGTCTCGAGTTCCGCCGATCGCCCGGTCGTGTGCAGTCCAGCGTTGTTCACGAGCCCCAGAAGGGGACCCGCCTCAGCGACTTCAGCGATCGTACGGACCAGCGCCGCCTCGTCCTCGACGTCGCAAACGACGGCTCGGCCAACCGGCGTGCGGCCGGAGCGAGAGAGCCCCACGACTCCGAAGCCCCGGCGCCCGAGTTCTTCGGCGACGGCAGCACCGATGCCCTGGCTCGCGCCGGTGACGATGATCTGGGGAAGGGACTCCTGGGACATGCGCGGGACAGCCTCCGTTGACGCGGACTTTGTCGTCCGACCCTCGACCCTAGCAGTCGCCCGGCCCGCTCACTCGCTCCCCCGGGCGCGACGCGCGGCAGCGACGACGGCTCGCCGCGCCGGCGCATAGCCGGGCGAGCCGTAGATCTCGAAGAGGGCGCGTGTGACGTCGTAGTGATGAGCGAGCCCCCCCCGTTCCACGCGCTCGATCGGGCCGTCGGGATAGCTCAGCCCGAGCCGACAGGTGAGGTCCATGGCTTCCGCCGTCGCGAGCCCCTCGTCCAGAAAGCGCAGAGCAGCGTTGTATTTGGGGCGCACCAGTCGATCGAGGATACGACCCGCCTGGTCGGCACAGACAGCGACCTCGAGGCCTGCAGACTCGAAGACCGCCCGCGCCGCTTCGACGGCGTCCGCGGGCGTCCCAGGCTGCCGAACCAGCTCGACGAGATTCGAAGGCGCGTCGTCTCCGTTGCGGTAGCGAGCGAAGCCGAGCACGTTGCTGCCCTCGGCCCCGGCCGCCTCGCCCGTGTGGACGCCGAGGCACTCGTCGCCGAGCTCGATCAGAATCGCGGTCTTCGCGTCGTCTGGGTGGTGGGCGGCGCCGCCCAGATAGACCACGACGGGCGCCTCCCGATCGGTCGCGCCGTCCAGAAAGGCATCCCCGAGCGGAAACGACCGACTCTGTCTTTCCTGTACGATGGAGTAGGCCGTCATCTCTACTGGCTCCCGAACATCTTGCCGCCCTCGTAGGTGTAGAACCCTCGCCCGGTCTTCCGACCGAGGTGCCCCGCCGCCACCATGCGCCGCAGCAGCGGCGGCGCAGCGGCACGGGGGTCGAGGGTGACCGGATAGAACGCTTCGCAGAGCCTGACCTGGGTATCGAGCCCGATCATGTCCAGCAGCTCGAGCGGCCCCATGCGGTAGCCGAGTCCCGCCTTCAGCGCGCGGTCGATGTCCTGCGGCGACGCCACTCCCGCCTCGACCGCCCGAATCGCATCGTTGTTGAAGGGCACCACGAACGCATTCAGGATGAACCCTGGCTTGTCCTGAGTCTCCACCGGCGTCTGGCCCACGGCCTCGGTCCAAGCCCACGCCGCTTCGAAGGTGGCCCGCGACGTATTCACGCCCGCCGACATCTCGATGAGCTTCATCAGCTGGGCGGGCAAGCAAAAATGCATGCCGACCACGCGCTCCTGGACGCGCACCGCCGAGGCGATCTCCGTGATCGAGAGCGTCGAGGTATTCGAAGCGAAGATCGTGTCCTCGCCGCAGATCGGCTCCAGCCTCTCGAAGAGTTCCTGCTTGACGCCCAGGTCCTCGAACACCGCTTCGATCACCAGGTCGCAATCCGCCAGCGCGTCGAGCTCCGACGTGCGCGTCATCCGCTCCAGGATGGCGTCGCGCTCAACCCCGTCGAGCTTCCCGCGATCGACGGACTTGGTGAAGAAGCCCTCGGTCTCGACGCGCGCCTGCTCGAGCGCCGCATCCGCGAGGTCGTAGGAGACCGTCTCGAACCCGCCACGGGCCGCGACGATCGCGATGCCAGCCCCCATCGTGCCCCCGGCCCCACACACTCCGACCTTTCGGATCGTCATCGACTCCCCCGCGTGCCCTTCTCCCGAAACGACCGGCCGATCAGCTGGCGATGGACCTGGTTCGTACCCTCCCAGATCTGCGTCACCTTCGCGTCCCTCATCAATCGCTCCACCCGGTAGTCGGTGACATAGCCGTAGCCACCGAACATCTGGACCGCCTCGGTCGTCATCTTCATGGCCAGATCAGAGGCCCGCAGCTTGGCGATCGAGGCCTCATGTGCGAAATCCGGAGCGCCGCCGTCGACGAGCTCGGCCACGTAATCGAGCCATCGCTCCACCAGCGCGAGTTCCGAGGCCAGATCCGCCAGGATGAACTGGTTGCCCTGAAAATCGATCACACGTTGTCCCGACTGTTCCCGCTCGTTCATGTAGCCGACGGCATCGCCGAATGCCGCGCGCGCGATTCCCAGGGCGTGGGCGGCGATACTGGGCCGCGACTTATTTAGTGACGCGAGCAGGGTCGCGAGCCCGCTGCCCGGCGCGCCGATCAGGTTCGCCCGAGGGACCCGACAGCCCTCGAAAGCCAACCCGCAAGTCGACGATGCGCGATGGCCCATCTTGCTTTCCTTGGAGACCACGCGCAGCCCGGGCGTGCCCTTCTCGAGGACGAGGACGCTGATCGCGGCCCGAGGCTCCTCGATCTCGCTCCATTTCCCGAAGAGCAGGATCCGATCAGCGACGTCCCCGCTCGTGATGAAGGTCTTGGCACCCTCGACCACGATCTCGTCCCCATCGGGCGTGAAGCGCGTGGTCATCCCGGTGGCGTCGGAGCCCGCGGTCGGCTCCGTGATCGCCAGCGACGCGAGGCCGCCCTCCGCGATACACGGCAGTAGGCGCTTCTTCTGCTCCTCGGTCCCGAAGTCGATCAGCGGTTTCATCCCATGAAAATTCGTGGCGAAGATGATCCCCGTCGACGCACAAGCCTCCGAGATCGTCTTCACGATCTGCAGGTAGAGCGCGTAGGACATGGGGGCGCCGCCATAGGCTTCGGGCACGAAGACCGCGTTCAGACCGAGGCCCTTGATCGCTTCGACGTTCTCCCAGGGGAACTCGCCCGACTCGTCGAAACGGGCCGCGTTCGGGGCGATCACGGTCGTCGCCAATCGCTCGACCTGTTCGAGGACCGCGCGTTCCGCGTCGTCCCAGCGTCGCCCTTCCTCGATTCTTTCGAAGATCTTCATCGTCGTCCTCAGCGGTCCTTCCAGACGGGCTCGCGTTTCTCCTCGAAGGCCGCCATCCCCTCTTCCGCGTCCTCCATGCGATAGGCCAGGGTCGAGAGATCCGCCTCGATCCGGAGCCCCTCAGAGAGCGGGAGGTCCAGTGCCCGGGAGACCGCCGAGCGCGCGAATCCAAGCGCCGGCCGGCTGTAGCCGGTGAAGCCCGCAGCAAACTCCAGCCCGATCTCCACCGGCTCCCCCTCGGCGACCCGGTTCACGAGCCCGATCGTCAGCGCTTCCTCGGCCCGAACCGTCCGACCCGTCATGATGATCTCGAGCGCGCGCCCCTCTCCGACCAATCGAGGCAAACGCTGGGTCCCGCCGTAGCCCGGCACCAGGCCGAGGGTGATCTCGGGCAAACCGAATTTCGCCTTGGGCGTTGCCACCCGGAACGTACACGCCAGGGCGAGCTCCATACCGCCGCCCAGGGCGAAGCCCTGCACGACCGCCACCGACGGGATCTCGAGTCGGTCCAGCTTTGCAAAGACGCTCTGACCGAGCTCTGCCCCGCGCTTCTGGGACATCAGGTCGCGGTGGCGCAATTCGGGGATGTCGGCCCCCGCACAGAAGGCACGCTCCCCTGCCCCGACCACGACGAGCACCCGCGCGTCCGAGGCCACCACCTCGTCGAAACGATCGCCGAGCTCATTGAGGATCTCAAAGGACAGCGCATTCAGGCTCTTGGGACGGTCCAGGGTCAGGATCGCCGCGTCCCCGTGACGCGTCAGGCCGACGGACATCTTGATTCTCCCCTTTCAAGGCTACTGAAGCGGACGCCCGAGCGGCCGTTCGAGGCGCTCAGTGGCCGAAGGTCTCCGAGTCGGGCTTGCGCCTCTCACCGAAGGAAGCGGACAGCTCCTTGCTCTCCTCACTGTCGAGGTAGGGACGCAAGAGCAGGTCATGGGCGACCCGAGAGAGGCCGGAGACACCGCCGTGTTTGGCGTTGAACGCCGCCTTGATCGAGGCCAACGCGTAGGCGCCCCGATCCGCAATCTCCAACGCAAACTCGGTGGTCTTCTCGGCGAGTTCTTCGTCGGGCACGACCCGATTGATCAGGCCGATCTCGCGGGCCTCTTCCGCCGAGAGCCGCTGGTTGCAATACCACATCTCCTTGGCGCGCTTCTTCCCGATCAGATCTTCGAGATACCAGGTCCCGTAGCCCGCATCAAAGGAGCCCATCATCGGACCGACCTGCCGGAACACCGCGCTCTGCTTGGCGATCGTCACGTCACAGACACATTGCAAGACATTCCCGCCACCCACGGCATATCCATTGACGCTCGCGATCACGGGCTTCTGGAGCCGGTCGATCGACTCGTAGATTTCGAGCGTCGGGAGGACCCCCGCGTAGAGCTTGGTGTCGGGCATGCCCGTCTTACGGCCACC
>Ga0315331_10000078_pt1 | contig 51400 bp, 36 predicted proteins | sample M160m34915metaG_FD_203456 | JGI IMG/M metagenome (GOLD analysis project Ga0315331, IMG submission 203456) | Ammonia-oxidizing marine archaeal communities from Monterey Bay, California, United States - M1 60m 34915 | ecosystem: Environmental > Aquatic > Marine > Intertidal zone | place: USA...
CCATATTGCGATATAACTTCGACCAAATAATTGTGAGGTCCAACAACTGTTCCTGTATCGTATTTAACAGAACCTGTTTTGTGTCTATGTCGGAATTGACCTGGCCCAATTCCAGCAATAGGAGATTCTCGTACAAAATCTAAACCGTTTAAAAATAAATTTTTACGTATTTCCGAAGAAGACATCCCATCAAAAACCGGAGCAGGATAAGCCATATAATCTCCTTTGGTTGTTTCTTCCCCCTTGACGTATTTAGGGCCTATGAAAACAGGTTGAATGAGGAATATTAAAAACACACTCGCCATGCCCGCAGTAACAAATCCAAACTTTTTAAATTGTTTTTTCTTTAAATGTGCTTTTGCTATAAACAGAAATTGAATGGACAACAACAATAGACATAAGATCAATCCAATTCTAGAACTCGCCGTAAAAGCAAACACAAAAGCCAACAGAAGAAATGCCACACTTTTCCATCTTTCCACTTTATTCAAACCCAAAAACAAGGCCATTAAACCAATGAGATATAGTAAATAATCATTTGGATTGTCGTAAATAAAAACCGGGGAATAAAAATTATTATTTACAATAGTTTGATCTAGAAGTTTATCCGTAAAATTGCCTGAAAGGTGAATACCCGAATAGAATTCAAAAATACCGGAAGCAATCAACACCACTAAGAAAAATGCTATGCCCTGAAGCAGTACTTTCCGAAAAACAGCAGCACCTATTCTGTAATAAACTCCAAAAATAATTCCTGCATAACAGAATTGCATAATTAAACTTCTGAAATCAAATTTCCAATGCGAATCAAACGCTGCCTCTGAAAAAGAGGGTGAAATTGCCGAAATAATAACCCAGACCCCTAAAAGCAAAAAGAATGAAAGCAAAATTTTATTCCATTTAACGATTGTAGGAGATACAACAATAAAAAGAAAACACGTTAGCACTAGATTTGGATATATCGTCATAAATCCGATTGAAAAAGCTCCAATAGCAGCTCCAAATGGCATTGTTATGAGCCATGCAAGAAAAATACGTCTTACCCAATTAATTTGATAAAATTGATTTATCTCCATTAATCCTATTTTTACTACTTCTATCTATTAGATTACCTGATTATGAGCTAATTCTGTTTTATCCACTACAATCAAAACGACCTCATTCCTTCTTGGGTATTGAATTAATATCTATTGTAATCGCTTGTAAAATCAATTGAGTTCCCAATATTAATGGCAACACAGATAGCATTACTGTTCCAGTTGGCGTAATCGTTCCGGCAGTGGCATGAAGCCACCATTCATAAGCACCAAACAATATTCCCCAGATAAGCATTGGAAATCCAAAAAGAATATAAATTGAGGCCATGTTAAAATCGTAAATAAAATACTTCAGAACTATCCGTTTTATAAACCCTCTGAGCAAATAAAATGGAAATTGAAAAAGTACCTTCCTAACGGACAACGAGCTTTCTTCATCACCATAAAAAGCAGCCATTGGTACATCTCTAACAACACACTTGTGAATATTTAAATTGATGAGCATATCTGATTCGAAAAAATATCGTTTTGAAATTTCATCCAAATTAATTCTTTTCAGCGCAAGAGCATTAATCGCTGTATACCCATTTGTTGGATCCATAATGTGCCAATTTCCTGAGACAACCTTCAAAGTAAAGGACAGCACGCTATTACCAATCAACCTCAATTTCGGCATTGATCTCAAGGCTTTAAAATCAACAAACCGATTGCCTTTAACATAGTCAGCTTTGTTCAACATCAAAGGTCGCACTATGGCTGGGATCTGATCTAAATCCATTTGCCCGTCACCATCAATTTTAACAACAACATCACACCCCAATTCTAGTGCTTTTTTATATCCCGTAACTACAGCTCCACCAACGCCTCTATTCTTTTGATGATACAGCACAACTAAACTTTCAATTTGTTCAAAAGAATTTTTCTCTACTACCTTTCCTGATTCTTCAGGACACGCATCATCCACTACAATTACGTAATCAATACCCGATGGGACGGCATTTAAAACATTGCATATATGTCCCCCTACTTTATAAGCTGGAATAACAATGGCAATTTTTTGATTGGTCTGACTCATTCCCAATATCTTTTGTCTAATAACAAAGATAGAAATCTGAAGTTGTGATTATTCTAATTCTAATTCGAAACATAACTAAGTTGTCTAATAGAAATATAAAGTTTGTGGCTACTTCGCATAATTGACTGCTCGTTTCTCTCGAATTACCGTCACCTTAACCTGACCCGGATAAGTCATTTCTGTTTGGATTTTTTGAGAAATTTCAAATGACAATTCTTCTGCCCGTTTATCTGATACTTTTTCACTTTCAACCAACACTCTTAGTTCTCTACCTGCTTGAATAGCAAAGGACTTTTGCACGCCAGGATAAGCAAGAGCAAGGCCCTCTAAGTCTTTGATTCTTTGAATGTAAGACTCTACTATTTCCCTCCTAGCTCCAGGTCTTGCACCAGATATCGCATCACACACCTGAACAATTGGCGAAATCAAAGTTGTCATTTCAATTTCATCATGGTGTGCTCCTATGGCATTACATACATCTTTCTTCTCACCAAATTTTTCGGCCATTTTCATGCCCAGAATAGCATGCGGTATTTCAGGCTCATCCTCGGGAACCTTTCCTATATCGTGAAGTAAGCCTGCTCTTTTAGCCACTTTTGGATTTAACCCTAATTCTGAAGCCATCGTAGCACATAAGTTCGCTACTTCCCTAGAATGTTGCAACAAATTCTGACCATAAGATGATCTGTACTTCATCCTTCCAACCATTTTCGTTAATTGAGGATGAAGTCCATGTATTCCTAAATCAATACAAGTTCTCTTGCCAATTTCAATAATTTCTTCATCAATTGACTTTTTGGTCTTGGCAACAACTTCTTCAATTCTAGCCGGATGAATTCGACCATCTGAAACCAATTGATGCAAAGCCAATCTGGCTATCTCTCTCCTAACGGGATCAAAACAAGATAAAATAATGGCTTCAGGAGTATCATCTACAATTATTTCAACCCCCGTTGCACCTTCTATAGCCCTAATATTTCTTCCTTCCCTTCCAATAATTCTACCCTTAATTTCATCCGAATCTATATTGAAAACAGAGACCGAATTTTCTATAGCTTGCTCGGTAGCAACTCGTTGGATGGTTTGGACTACAATTTTTTTCGCTTCTTTTGAAGCATTCATTTTTGCCTCATCCATAATCTCCTTTACGTGCGCCATTGCGTCCGTTTTGGCTTCATCTCTGAGTGCATTAACCATTTGCGTTTTGGCATCGTCTCTAGTTAAACCAGCAATAGCCTCCAACTCAACAACGTATTGATCATTTAACTTATTTAGTTCTTCCTGTCTTTTTCTGACCAAATCTTGTTGACTTTCTAACTGCGCCTGCTGAGTGTCAACTAATTTCTCTTTTCGAGATTGCTCTTCAATTTGCTTCGTTAAATTTTTCTCCTTAGAACGGAAACTATCCTCACGACTTTGCAATTTTCGATTCTCTTCGTTAACCTTCTTTTCATGCTCTTGTTTGAGCTGGTGAAATTTCTCCTTAGCCTGAAAAATTTTATTTTTCTTAATCGCCTGACCTTCTTTCACAGCTTCCTCGATCACACCTTTCTTACGAGACTTCATCATCTTATCGAGAAAAAGAAACATGAGGACTGACCCTATGACAAGGCCGACTACGACACCTATAAGCACACTAGTTATATCCATCTTTTACGTTTAAAAAAGATGACAGGAACAGAATTACTGATTCAAATAAGTCTTGAGCATTGTATTTACTTCTACCATCGCATTTTCTAGCTTATCCGCTTCTACCGCAGAGTCTAACAAGTCATTCTGCGTAGAGAACTGAAGCGCTGTCATAGCCAATAAATCCTGGGTATCTTTCACAGCATAATTATCCTGCAAATGCTTAATGTTTTCATTGATTCGGGAGACCGCTTTACGAATTTTTTCCTCTTCAGCCCTTTCTATGGTAAGTGGATAAGTCCTTCCTGCAATGGTTACCTTTATGGATAGTTCACTCATGTCTATTTATTCAGTAGAGAGATACATTTATCAATCTCTCTAACTAATTCATTAATCTTAAGCTTGGCATTGGTACTATTTCCATCCGCCACGGCTATTGATTTTGCCATCTTTAACATTTCAATTGTCCCATGTAGTTCCTTAATCTCTGATTGCTGTTCCTCTACGGTCTTTTCTAACAATCTGTTAGCTTCAAGCAACGCGATTTTCTCGCGTTTTAGACCCTCTCTTAATCCAATCAATTTTTCGATATTGGACTTTACTTCATTTACAACATTCGGTGAGCTCATAGAAGTCATAGGTTTCAACTAATACAAAAATAGGATTGAATTGTCACCAACCAAATTTTTAGCGAACTGATTGTTAAAATCTTTAACAATAAAATTAGAAAAGAGAACATCTCAACTGTTATTTTCGCCAAGGTTCAACTTGATGTAGTTGTTCATTCGCCAAACACAATGATGAATATGATACTCAAAATAAGGCTGACAATAACCGCTTTAGTTATTCTGGTTTATTGTCAAGCATTTTCGCAGAATCGTTATAAAGACATAAATTTTTCAGCACCTTTAAAAATTCCGCTAGTTTTAGCAGGAAATTTTGCTGAGCTCCGATCGAATCATTTCCATACTGGGTTAGACATTAAAACCAACAACAGAGAAGGCTACAAATTGTACGCCATCGAAGAAGGGTATATTGCAAGAATTAATGTCTCTCATTGGGGCTATGGATTATGTATTTATGTGCAACACCCGAATGGATACACATCCGTTTATGCACATTGCAAGAGTTTTACTTCAGAAATAGAGGCATTTGTTAGAAAAGCTCAACGAAAAAAAGAAAAAGAAACCATTACACTGTATCCAGGCCCAGAACAATTTCCCGTTGAAAGGGGGCAAGTTATAGGCTTTTCAGGAAATTCTGGCAGCTCAGTCGCGCCTCATTTACACTTTGAAATTAGAGATACAAAAACAGAGGAACCAATTAATCCATTACTTTTCGGATTCGATGTAAAGGATGACATCCCTCCTATTGTAAAAGGAATAAAAATCTATTCACTAAACGGTGCTAATATTAATGGAAAAAATACAGATATAATTTATTCTGCAGTCAAAACCACCGAAGGGTACAACTTAGAAAGAAAAGCACCCATTATGATTCATGGAAAAATTGGTCTCGCTATAAATACCATTGATAAATTAAATGAAGCTCCTAATAAATGCGGCATTTATTCGATTGAATTGTACGATGGGGATTCGCTTATTTTCCAACAAAAGCTTGAAAGATTAAATTTTTACACCAATCGTTACATTAATACGCACATGGACTACCTACAGTATAGGTTTCGCAAAGAAAGCTACCACAAATCCTTTCTGTCAAAAAATAACAAGCTCGACATCTACGGGAAGATTAAGGATAAAGGAATTTTGATTTTTGAACAAAATGAAGTCAAAAAAATGAAGTACATCGTTTCTGACGTATATGGAAACAAATCGGAATTAAATTTCGAATTACAAGGTGAACCAAGTCTAAAAATGCAAAACACGCAAAAACCCAATCCCATCCAATTCAATGCATCGAAGAAAAATGAAATAGTACGTAGTAACTTTAAAGCTTACCTCCCTCAAGGTGCGCTATATGACGATGCTACAATTCAATTTCAAGAATATCCCGCCCGACACAATACGATTTCAGCTGTATTCGATTTCAATACCGACTCGGTACCCATTCATAAATATTATATTTTGAAATTAAAATTAGCGGGTGTTAAACCGGCTCATCAAAATAAGTTAGTTATTGCTGAATTGAGTAAAAACATGAAGAGACTCTCGTCAAAAGGGGGGACAATCAAGGACGGCTGGGTTAGCAGCAAAGTTCGCTCTTTTGGAAATTACGCCATTGCTATAGACACGATTAAACCTAAAATCATTCCATTAAATTTGGATAATAAAAAATACAAAACCACTCAAGAAATTAAATTTAAAATTTCAGACAATTTATCAGGTATCGATACGTATAAAGTCAAAATTGATGGTGTTTGGTTTCATTCTTTCTATAATCCGAAGTCGAACTTGCTGCGCGTTCCTTTTGATCAATACAATAAAATTACCAACGGTAAACACAAATTAGTAGCGACGATAACCGACGAAAGAAAGAACACTACCGTATTTAAAGCTAATATTGAATTATGAAATGCAAAGTATTGTTAAAAAACTTGTTTGAAACACTAAGTGGAATACTACTGAGTTATTAATTTGTACTTTTGAGCATTGGCTAAAATCATCACATATTCTATTCTAATTATTGCACTCCTGGCGTTTGGCAATCAGGCATTTTGTCAAAAGTTAGATCAGATGTCTAAAAATGATTCAACACACTATATTCAATTTTCAGGATTTGTTATTGACTCTGACAGTTTGATCCCGGTTCCCTATGCGGGTATCTACAATAAAAGTCGCAAATCAGGGCGATTAGCTGATTTGTATGGATATTTCTCTATTGTCGCAGCACCAGGCGATCTTATTCGATTTACGAGTGTTAGTTACAAGGATTCGTATTTGACAATACCTGATACGATTACGAATGATAAGTATACCATGTATTTTATGATGGAAACGGACACCTTTCTTATCCAGCCAGTTTACATCTATCCCTGGCCTAGTAAAGAGGAATTCGCTCAAGCTTTCCTGGAATTCGACATTCCAGACGACAATCTGGAAAGAGCAAGGAAAAATCTAGAACATGCCGACATGAGAGACAGAATGCTTGGAACACCAGGAGATGGAGATGTCAATTTTAAATGGGCAATGGCTCATCATCAAAGCAAGTTGTACCACTCCGGCCAAGCACCACCTATCAGCTTAATGAATCCCTTTGCGTGGTCTAAATTTATTGAGGCATGGAAAAATGGCGATTTCAAGCGCCAAAAATAAGACTGACCAACGCAATATTTCTCCTGTCTTACTGTTCTATTGGTGCTAAATCAGTTACTTTTGGCAGGCATTAGATGAAAGCACTGCACTATATCGTTTTTCTAGTTTTGTTACTACCAGTCCAAGCTTTTGGCCAAAATGCTATCCTTAAAGGAAAAGTAGTTCATGGAAATGAGCCGGTTCTGGACGCTGAAATCAGCATTCCTAGCATGAGCTACGGTGCTTATGTAGACGTTGACGGAAGTTTTAATATCGAGGTTCCTTCCAATCAAGTTCTCAACATTATTGTAGAGGCAGAAGGCTTTCAAAAATACCAAGCATCCTTTCGATTAAAAGACAATGAGGTTGTTCGACTTCGAATTAAATTAAAACAAGAGCTTGGTACTGTGTATATCGATACTGTTTTGAAAGAACCAGGCTTAGATACTTTGCCCATACTTAAACCTGGATCACTGACTTCTCCAATGGGCAATTTCGAAGATCTATTAAAAACAGGCGGAATCGGCGTAAGTTCTTCTAACGAGCTTAGTGCTGGATACAATGTTCGCGGAGGTAATTTCGATGAAAACCTGGTTTACGTTAATGACGTTGAAATCTACAGGCCATTTCTCGCCCGATCAGGACAACAAGAAGGTCTCAGCTTCATTAATCCAAGTATGATCAGCAGCATTCGCTTTTCTGCAGGTGGATTCGAAGCCAGGTATGGAGATAAAATGTCATCTGTTCTTGATATTACCTACAAAAGACCAACAAGATTTGAAGGAGTTGTTAGCACTAGTATTCTTGGCGCTGACATTCAATTCGGAAATGAATCAAAAAATCATTTGTGGTCTTACAATACCGGAGTACGTTACCGGTCTAATGGATATCTTTTCAATGCATTACCTACGAAAGGACAATACAGGCCCGTTTTTGCGGACTTTCAAACCAGAATAACCTATTCAAGAGGTAGCTGGGAACATTCATTAATGGGGTATGGCGCTCTTAATAAGTATCGAATTGTTCCAGAAAATGCTGAGTCTGAATTTGGAACTGTCAATGAGGCCCTTCGATTAAGTGTATTTTTTGAAGGTCAAGAAATAAGTCAATTCAACACCTATCTAGCAGCATTTCGAAGCCGATTTATCTCCTCGAACAATAAAACAAAGGTTCGGTTCATTGGTTCTATTTTCCAAACAATAGAATCGGAAAATTTTGACATTTTAGGTCAATATTATTTAGACGAATTAGAGAGAGACATTAGCTCTGAAGAATTTGGAGAAAGTGCTTATAATCGGGGTGTTGGCTCCTACGTTGAACATGCAAGAAATGAGCTTAATGGGACCGTTTACGCAGTCGCCCATAAAGGAGAGCATAGATATCGCAATTGGGAATTACTTTGGGGTGGGACGTATAAACATGAGCGCATCGATGACGTTTTAAGCGAATGGAACATGCTGGATTCTGCTGGTTATTCTATACCTCACGTAAGTGATTCGGTCGGCTACACTCAACCCGCTCTGCAACCATATCAATACCTCGAGCTTTTTGAAGTAGTTAAAGCAAAAAACTCCGTAAGTAGTCATCGAGCGCAAGGATATATACAAAGTAATTTCTACACATTTAAAAAGAAAGAAATTACTTTTTTAGGAAGAAGTGAAATGAAAGATTCTGCGCGTTTAAAGGATACAACTTTCGAGAGCAATGCCTATTTAAAATTAAACATTGGTGTACGATCACATTATTGGAGCTATAATGGCCAAAATGTAATAAGCCCAAGAATCGTAACAGAATACAAACCAAGATGGTACTATTGGAACAAACATAAATTGTACCGTCGATCAGTAGCATTTAGACTCACTTTAGGAAAGTATTCACAACCCGCATTTTACAGAGAATACCGAAGCTTTGATGGCATTTTAAATCCAACGATTCGTGCTCAAAACTCCTATCATGTTGTAGTTGGTGGTGATTATGTTTTTCGATTATGGGATCGTCCATTCAAGCTTACAACAGAAGCGTATTACAAGTACCTAACTGATATTGTTCCCTACGAAGTAGATAATGTTAAACTTCGATATTTTGCGGAAAATATGGCTACTGGTTATGCATATGGGGCTGACCTCAAAATAAATGGTGAATTTGTAAAAGGAATTGAATCGTGGTTAACAGTTGGTTACTTAAAGACAGAAGAAGACATCATTAACGATAGCTATTACACCTATTTCAACGACGAAGGAGAAGAAATAATTTCAGGATACACCGCCAACAGCGTTGTAACAGACAGTACCTTAACGGAACCTGGATTTATACCTAGACCAACAGATCAGCGCGTATCAATTGGTTTATTTTTCCAAGACCACATGCCCAAAGACTTAATTCCTGGAAGCAAAATTAAATGGGAAACATTCAGCATTAATCTTAACCTGATTTTTGGTGCTGCACTCCCCTATGGTCCTCCGAATCACGACAGATGGAGAGACGTACTAAGAACTCCTCCATACAGACGGGTAGACATAGGATTTGCTAAAGAAATACTCTCACAAGAGCAGAAAGACAGGAAAAAAGAAGGGTCCTTAATAAGAAAGATTAGCAAACTAAAAATTAGTTTAGAAGTATTCAATTTACTAGACATTAACAATGTGATTTCTTACAATTGGATAAAAGATGTAAGCAGCAGGTCCTATGCCGTTCCAAGCTATTTGACTTCGAGAAGATTGAACGTTCGTCTAACGGCAATTTTTTAAGAGTCACACCATATTCAACAAAGTTTCTTCATCTATAACATGCCCTCCACTGAAAGAACTGAATTCTACATTTACTCCTTGTCTTGTTACCCAGTCTTGATGTGCAACTGCTTCTTCCATCGAATAAAATTCGTCTTGTTCTCCAATTACGAGTTTAACATTCAAGGTATTTAATTCCTGTTTATGCTCATTGTAGTTTATATCTCTAGGGAAAGTGCCTGACCACAAAATCAATTCATCAAATTTTGAATCACCCAGAAGGGCCCATCTACATGCCGTTGCAGTACCCTGTGAAAAACCCAGTAATTTCACATGAACCATTGACTCAATTTGTAAATGTGAATAAATACCATCTAGAAACTGAATGTAATCTTTCACATCAGAAAGTCGATCCTCTTTAGTCATCCAAGAGGCGACTACTCTGCCCGAATATCCTTTCCAATAAAAACGATGCAAGCCTTCAGGAGCAATAATTACTCTTTGCCCATTATCCAGAATATTAAACTTCTTTAAAAAATAATTAGCCAATTGACCATATCCATGAAGAACAAACCACACTTCCTTTGTCCGAGCTGTTATTTCCCCAATCTGAAAATACCTTGCCGTTTTTTTTATCTCAACATTAAATTGTTTCATTACTGAATTTATTGATCGATTCAAGAATGCAAATCATCTCTAATCGTTCCTTATCAATTCTTTGCCGATCCCATTTTAAGTACGCTGAAAAGGTCGGCACAATAACTTCCAGGCTCTCTGAAATCTTTTCTGGTTGAAAATAAAGAAACCCTGTCCTTCGAATGTAAAAGTCTGCCAGTGTGCTGACCTGCTCATTTCTTAAACAAAACCACGCTAGTGCCTGTACCAGCTTGTGCTGCTCAAAATCACGAGTCTTGTTTAGGATAATGTCTGTTTGTTTACCGAATGAACGCACCAACATTTCGGCATCTTTCACATTCAATTGATAACTCTTCATTCTTGTTTTTAAATTCGTAATATAGGCCGAAACTAATCCCGTAGATTTAAATTCCCCACCTATTAACCGAATAGATTCTGTCCTGCAATCCTGAGAAATTTCTAGTTGTTTACAAATCAAGTCAACGACATTTTTCGCCATTAATCTGTAACCCGTTAGCTTACCTCCTGCTATTGATATCAATCCAGAATCAGAAACAAATATTTCATCTTTTCTGGACATTTCTGATGGTTTTTTACCTGCTTCATAAATCAATGGACGTAAACCGCTCCAAGAAGACACAATATCCCCTGCACTTAAATTTACTGCCGGGAACATGTTATTAACGGCTTTTAGTAAATAATCAACATCATTCATACTAACTGAAGGGTTTTCTAAATTTCCTTCATAGGGCGTATCTGTAGTACCGATATAAGTTGTGCTAAATCGAGGTATTACGAATATCATTCTTCCATCCCCTACATCAAAATAAACGGCATTTTCTACGTTGAGCTTCTCCCATGGAACAACAAGATGAACCCCTTTTGAATGATACACTTGTTTTTCAAGTCCATTCGGAACTTCAATTCCCCTAATTTCATCTACCCACGGTCCTGTTGCATTAACAATTTTTTTTCCAGTAATTACAAAGTCCTTTGAACCAAAAAAATCTGTACATAAAACTTGGCTATAATCCTCACTGCTGATATTAACCCCAGAACAACGGATATAATTAAGGCACAAAGCTCCTTGTGAAGAAGCTGTTTTCATTACTTCCAATGTCAAACGAGCATCGTCTGTTCTGTATTCAGAATAAAATCCTGCACCAAGAATTCCATTTTCTTTGAGTAGTGGCTCCTTGGCCAGCGTCTCCTTTGAATTAAGCATGATCCGGCGCTCTTTTTTATTTACTGAAGCTAATCGATCATATAACCAAAGGCCAATGTTGGTTTTGAACTTACTATATGAGCCGCCTTCAAAAAGTGGTAAAAGCATTTTTTCGGGAACTACAAGGTGAGGAGCATTTTGAAAAACAATAGAACGCTCCCTTCCAACCGACTTAACCAAATTGAATTCGTGGTTTTTTAAATAACGCAAACCACCATGAATTAGCTTCGTAGAACGCCCTGATGTGCCAGAGGCAAAATCACTTTTTTCAATTAGGGCAACTGACAACCCTCTTGTTGCGGCATCCAAAGCAACTCCAGCTCCCGTAATTCCTCCTCCTATAACTACAATATCGAATTTTCTTTTGACCAGCTCAGTCATTAGTTGCGATCTGCGATCTGCCGAAAATATATGCTTTGAAGAATCCATTACTCTATCCAATTCATCGTTCTACTTACTGCTTTCAACCAGCCTTTGTAAAGACGTTCCCTTTTTTCTTCGCCCATAGCCGGCTCAAAAACTTGACTATTTTTTTTACTTTTTTCCAGCTCCGAAAATGACCACAAACCAACATGAAGTCCAGCTAGATATGCTACACCTAAAGCAGTGGATTCGATAATTGCAGCCCGTTGTATGCTAGCCCCTAGTATATCAGCCTGAAATTGCATTAAAAAATTATTTGCACTCGCTCCACCGTCGACTGCCAGCATTGAAAAGTTCTTATTCGTATCTAATTCCATCGCTGAAATCAAGTCTTTTGTTTGAAATGCAATCGATTCTAACGCTGCTTTCGTAATTTGTCCTTTTCCAGAATCCCTGGTTAATCCAAAAATTGCACCTCGAGCCTCCATATCCCAATAAGGTGCCCCCAACCCTGTAAAGGCGGGCACAAAATAAACCTCTTCAGAATCAATCGATGTCAATGCGATGCTTTCTGAATCTGATGCGTTTTCGAAAAGAGCCAATCCATCTCGAAGCCACTGAATGGCAGCTCCTGCTATAAAAACACTTCCTTCCAATGCGTAAGAAACCTTACCATTGATTCCCCATGCAATAGTTGTTATCAGGCCTGCTTTAGATTCAACTGCGTCATCTCCCGTATTCATAAGCATAAAGCAACCTGTGCCATAGGTGTTTTTTACCATTCCAGCACTAAAACAATGCTGTCCAAATAAAGCAGCTTGCTGATCGCCAGCAACACCTCCAATCGGTATACGTATACCGTTGTATACATAATGCCCGTAACCTGCTGAAGAACTTCGCACCTCTGGCAGCATGTTTTGAGGCACATTTAATAACTGAAGTAATTGCTCATCCCAACACAACTCATGTATGTTATACAAAAGTGTTCGAGAAGCATTACTGTAATCTGTCGCGTGTACCTCTCCTTGAGTTATGTTCCAAATCAACCAGGTATCTATCGTTCCAAAAAGTAGTTTTTCATCTTTCGCCAATTCTTTAGCACCTGCTACATTATTCAGTATCCAATTCAACTTGGTAGCTGAAAAGTACGCGTCAATAACTAAACCTGTTTTTTTCGTAAACAGTTTCTCATGACCATTAAGTTTAAGTTCATTACAAAGAGAAGCTGTCCTTTTATCTTGCCAAACTATTGCATTATATATGGGCTTACCCGTTTCTTTATTCCATACCACAGTTGTTTCTCGCTGATTCGCAATACCTATCCCCAAAATATTTTCAGGATTGACATTACTAATTACTTCATTAACGACTTCTAATTGTGCGGCTAAAATCTCTAATGGGTTATGTTCTACCCATCCTGGAGAAGGAAAAATTTGTTTAAACTCTTTTTGTGCTACAAAACATATTTCAGCATTCTCATCGAATAATATTGCCCGGGAACTCGTTGTTCCCTGATCCATTGATAAAATGTATTTTTCAGCTCTCATCTGGAGTACTTGTAGTGCAAGATATCAACATTCCCTGTTCTTGCAATAAGAGAATTTATTGATTAAAAATTACACACAAGTTGAATTGCGGTAGTTCTTGGACGTTCTATTTTCATTGGCCTTAAAGCGTATTCTTTATTAAATAGGTTATTGATAACCAAACTGATTTTCACATGATCATTAAATTTAAATCCGAATCTTGCATCAAAAATTGTGATGCCGAATTTATGACTATTCCAATAATCCACATACTGAATGTTTTGCGTATTGGGATCAAATGCAGTCAGTAATTCAAGAACAGCAAAGGCAGTATCAATATTTGAAATATGACTGTAATATCGTGTACTGAATCCTACTGTGAACCGTTTGACACGAATATCAGTATTGAACTTCGCAGAATGCTTAAATCGGTATTTTAAGAGATGATCGGTAGTATCCATAGATGTTGACATATAACTAAAGGTTTGAACTCCTCCAGGAGTTTCTTCTTCCGCGTAGACTACATTTGGGTCTAAGGCAACCGGTAATACATAAGTATACCCACCTAAAAAAGTTATGTCAGCATTATCACTCCATTCCACCTTCCCCATCAATGAGATATCGAGACCGCGAACTCGCGTGCTTCCAGTATTTAAAAACTTAAACCCATAAAGTGGCCATTGGTCGCCCCACAGTCCAAAAAGATATTCTATTGTATTTTCATATTCTTGATGAAAACCCGCTATGTCTAAATACCCTACTAATTTTCCAAATTTAAATCCTTGTTTTACACCAATTTCGGTATTTGTAGATGTTTCAGGCTGCAAATTAGGATTTGGAAATACACCAAAAGAACCCAAGTCTGTGCGGATAAATCTTTCAGTAATTGTTGGAAAGCGAAATCCTTGCCCATAACTGTATCGAAAAGTACTTCCTTTCGTCAATTTTAATCCAATACCCATCCTAAAAACCGGCTCTACAACACTCTCAACATCATTCATTTTGAAATACTCCATTCGAAATCCTCCAGAGACATTTAAAATTTTACCAAACTTTTTGTCAATTTGAGAATATCCCGCTATGTTGGCTATTTCATTTTCTGAGCTACCGCTTCCTTGATAAATAGCTGAATTTGATTTAGCGATATTGGCCACAACTCCGCCAGTGAAATTTAATGCTTGAATGCCCGTAAATTTTCTTTGAAGCTGGTATTCACTATACCACAACTTGCTGGAATTGGACTGATTATTTGTTATCGAATTGTCAGTTACAAAAATTCGAGTCTTTAAACTGTGTTTAACACCATTAGTAGAAACATAGTTTATATACGGGTCTATGTTAAATATCAATTGATTTTGTAATGCAACTGCCCCTGGGTAAGCATTAAACTTACTAATCGAATCATCAAACCAAGCCAATACAAAATTGGAAGCTGCTGCCATAAAATTACCATTAATACCCACATTTAAATTTTCAACTTTTTTTGACCGATATCTTACATTGAAATTAAATCTACCTCTAGTCTTAATCATGTCCCTATTACTGAAATTAGTCAATGTATCGATAATGCTTGAATCCTCTACAGGTGGGCCAATATATCCATGGTCCTTAAAAAAGTTACCCCCCAAGACAATATCCAAGTTGTTATTTATAATTCTTGAATGAACAAAGCTAGCACCCGCATAATAAGGAGCGTCATCATACCATTTGTTTGAAATAGCTGGAGAACTGTACAATCCCGAATTAATAATCACTTTTGTTTTAGGCTCTAGTCGAGGAAACTTGGTTCTAATATTTATCACACCACTCAATGCAGAAGAACCATACAAAACGGAAGATGCTCCTTTTATTACTTCAATTTGTTCAATATTTTCAACCGGAATAAACCCCCATTCCGGCCTGCCTGCGTCTCCTGTTAACAACGGCATCCCATCTACTACAATTTGAACTCTTGAACCAACGCCAAAGGTAAATCCACTACCACCTCGTATTTGCGGTTCGTTGTCTAAAATTGTTAATCCCGGAGTTTGTTCAAGCGCAGTTTCTATTGAATTGGTATTTCTATTCTCCAAAAGTTCTGGTTTGAGAACCTCCATAGACACAGTCAGATCTTCTAAACGTTGCTCAAACTTTCCAGCAGATACAACAACCAAACCCAGCTGATCGACATGTTCCAATAAAGAAAAATTTTGAACCACTATTTCATTGGCATTAATAATCAATTCTGCAGTATCGTTCTGTAAAAGGGCATAGCTAGCTACAATAAGGTATTTACCAGGGAGAAGCTCTAAAAAATACTTTCCTTCCAAAGAAGTTGTTGCAATTAATTGTTTCTCTGCAATAACTTGCACTTCAGCACCTGGTAATCCTGATTTAAATTCATCCAATACAATTCCCTTCACAATTCCCGATTGCCCTACAGCAAACATTGGTATAGAGAAAAAGGCAATTATTAAAATTGCCTTCTTAAAATTTAGGATAGCAGTATTCCAAATCACCAAACAGATAGCTTTTTGGAAATTTCGCCATTAAGAGTCTTGATCTTAACGAGATAAATACCTTCTTGAAGTACTAAATCTATTGTGTTTTCTGTTAAATCATCAAAAGAACGCATTAACTGTCCTCCTATATTGAATACCGAAACTTCCTGCACGTGCAATTTTGAATCCCAACTTAATTGCTGATTTGAATAGTACATATTAAACTCTTCATCAATCTCTTTTAATCCAATAACATTAAATACTAATTCCAAATCATCTACCCATAACTCGCTTCCTGCAACGGCGTTAAAACCATCGGAAGCAGACAGCAAGCATATAGCCAATACAGGGAAATCACTCGACCAGTATTCAATAGGCACTGAAAATCTAGTCCAAACAGAAACGGGTGTTGTCGGCGATTCAAATCTACCCCAACCTATCGTATCATTTGAAGCACCTTTCAACACAAACTCAATTGTTGCCAAATCGCCTGTTTGGGGGCTTGATTTATACCAGCCAACCAAACTATCTGGTCTAAGCACATACGAGACACCTCCTTCGACTTCATAGGTAGATGTATTTATGGATCCTGAGGTAGCAATGCCATTGACAACTGGAAACGATGGAATAGGTGGGCTTACAGATTTCAAATTAATGCTGTATGCGCCTGAGTGCACATCGGAAGATTGATAACAAGTCGGGCTCAAAGTCCCTGCGGTAAATGGATCCAAACTAGAATTTACAGTATTCCAACTCGTTGCCATATCATCGTGAGGACTAGAATCGGTTAGTATGTCCCAGTTTTCAAACCCAGCGTTTGATAACTGTTGGGCGTTAAAAAAAACACAGCTAAGGATTAAATTTGTTAAAATTATAACATTCTTCATTATTTACACTTCTTTTGCTCTCAAAGTTAAGCATTTACATAAATCTAAATGTACCTTTAAGCAACTTAAATAAAAAAGCAACCTTAATTCAATAATCACGTCAATAAGTCAACCGTTTGAGGAATTAAATTGAACGAATACTAGCCTTAAATTAATTTGCTCAAACGCTTTTTTATTAAAAGTTAGCACTAACTACACTTACAATGAAGAATTTAGCATTAAACTGCTTTTTACTACTATTTAGTACCATATCGTTTGCTTCTCATGTACCAGGCGGCAATATCACCTATGAATGCGTGGGACCAAACCAATATCTTATCACACTAACCTTATTTGAAGATTGTGGATCTTGGTTCACAGATAGTTTGAATCAATCCATTCAAATAGACAATGATTGTGGATTTTCAAGTTTGACCTCCTTAAGTTTGACCAACACCGTTTATCAGGAGGAGGTATCACAATTATGTGATACGGAATTGCCTAATTCTGAGTGTAATGGCGGAACCCTTCCAGGAATATACATGCATCAATGGCAGGCAATTGTTACCCTTCCAGGGCCTTGTGATTCCTGGACTTTTTCTTATGGTTCCTGCTGTAGAAACGGCGCCACTAACGTACCAAGTACAGGTGAAAGCTATTATTGGGAATCTATTTTGAATAGTCAAACAGAACCTTGCAACACTTCTCCAATAATAACCGCACCTCCCATACCTTATGTATGCGCAGGCTCTCTAGTTTCTTACAATCTTGGCGCCTACGAGCCAGATGGTCACACTTTGGCCTACTCTTTCATTCCGGCCATGACTAATGGAACAGGCGGTGCCGTAGTTTATGCCGGAGGATATACAGGGGCAGTTCCCATAACCGGAACCGTAAATATCACTATTGACCCTGCGACTGGACAAATAACATTCAATACAAATACAACCGGAAATTATGTTGTAGCCATACTAATCGAAGAATACAATGCTGCAGGAGATTTAGTAGGTAGCATTGTTCACGACATCCAATTTGAAGTCATTTCTTGTCCAGGAAACAACAATCCCGATCCACCGATTGCTGGAATTACAAATTTTAGCGGTTCCGGAACTCAAACAGGTCCAAATCAAATTCAAATTTGCGAAGGAGACAATTTTTGTTTTGATATTATTTTTTCTGATCCGGATGGCGATTCTTTATACATGTCATCTAATATCGATTCTGTTCTTGCTGGCTCGACATTCACTACCTCCTGGAATGCAACGGGTGATGAATGTACTGCGAACGTCTGCTGGACAGCACTCCCTGGGTCTCCACCATTTACCTCTTTTACGATTATCGCTGAAGATAATGCATGCCCTATTAAAGGATTTTTCTCCTATCCTATTGAAATTTCTATCGTTAGTAGTACGTGGGCCGGTTTTGATGAAATAATGTGTCTTGGACAGGGTGTTCAACTCAATGCCAATGGCGGTTCAAATTTTAATTGGTCAGTGATTTCAGGAGATCCTATGAACGTTCCCTCCAATTTCAGCTGCAATCCTTGTCAAAATCCAATTGCCGACCCGGCTATCACAACAGTTTACGAAGTAATTAGTAACCTTTCTGGCGGATGCGTTAATGTTGATACGGTTACTGTTAATGTAGTGCCAGATTTTGCACACACACTGACACAATCTGCTGCTAGCACTTGTCTTTTTGATCCCGTTCAAATCAATTTAACTACCTCTCCTACTGGAGCATACGGATATAATTGGTCACCAGCTACCTTCCTAGATAATCCTCTTATATCAAGTCCCTTAGCTAATATTACAACACCGGGAACTTATACCTATTATGTAGATATTACAAGTCCTGATGGTTGCGTAAAAACAGATTCAGTGACTATTAATATTGCCAATTCCGTTTCGCCCGTTTTTATTCTAACAGCATTAGATTCTTCTATTTGTGGAACTACAACGCAACTCTTTGCCACACTAGACTCAACGCTAGTTTCTGCTGGTATCGAGGACGATTTTGAATCTGGAACAATAAACCCATTAATATGGGGGTCAGTTGATAATGGAACACCGGGTGTTGGTTGCGGAGCCAACGGCGGTTCAACAGCAGCATTGCATTTTGACAGCAGTACAGGCGATCGAGCCGCAACAACCGTCGGAATAAATACAGCTCCATGTACAACAGTTGATTTTTGCCTTTTTATTGGAAATTCTGGATCAGGTGGTGCGCCTTGCGAAAATGCAGACATTAACGAAGATGTTATATTAGAATACTCCGTGGATGGCGGAATTACATGGGTGTTAATGCAAACTTTTCTGCAATCCGATTGGGATGCATTAAATGCCTGGCAGTGTTTTTCAATTCCTATTCCAGGGGCAGCGTTAACTGGAAACACCATGTTCAGATGGATTCAGCCGAATTATTCTGCCTGTACAGGTTGTGATAATTGGTCATTAGATGATGTACAGGTTACATGCGCGTTCACAAGTACTTTTGATTTTGCATGGACAGGTCAGGCCTTGAGTAATGCCACCGATCAGAATCCTTTTATTACACCAATTACTACTAACAATTATGTTGTTACTGTTACGGATGCGTCGTCAGGTTGTACTTTTGTGGACTCCATTTTAATCGATGTGTTTTGCCCTCCCTGCTCACCCCCATTTCCTACTTATCAGGATGTCACTTGTGTCGGGTCCTGTGATGGTTATATCATTGCTAATGCTGTTGGATCGGATGGTCCACCTTGGAACTTCACTTGGACCGACGCGTTGAGTGGTGCCGTTTTAGGCACACTGACCACTAGCAATGCTTCAGACACGTTATTAAATTTATGTGCAGGGACATACACGGTTACTGTAACAGACACTTTAGGTTGTGCAAGAGATACTACCGTGACTCTTAATGAGCCACCACCGATGTCATTAATCCCTTCTAATGACACCACAATTTGCATCGGTGGAACAGCTTCAATTTCAGCAATTCCAGCCGGTGGAAACGGCGCTCCCTACATCTTAAACTGGACTGGATTAAGCGGGAATGGGCCTCATCCCGTTTCACCAACAACAGATTCGTGTTTCGTTTTAATTGCCACTGATGTACTAGGTTGTTCTTCAGCCTTGGATTCCATTTGCATTACAATGAATCCTCCACTTAGTATTCAAACATCACCTGATGATACGGTTTGCCCTGGTGATCAAGCATCCATTTCTGCCACAGGTTTTGGCGGAATTGGCTCACCATACACCTACCTTTGGAGCAATATTGTAGGTGACTCGATAGGCAACAGTTCACCGTTAACGGTCATACCAAATGCCGACGCAACACAGTACATTGCAACAATATCAGATGGATGCGAAACACCGCCTGCTTCAGATACAGTTACCATTTATTATTACCCTACTCCCATTCCACTGGTTACGAGTGACATAATTGAAGGGTGCTACCCAATCGATGTCTTGTTCACGAATTCAACTTCAGCTGGAATGAGCGCCAATTGTTTTTGGAATTTTGGAAATGGAATTACAAACAACACATGTAATCCACCTGTAATTACTTATGAGATACCCGGTTCATATGATGTTGGATTAACCATAACGTCAACTGATGGCTGTGTTGGTGACACAACAATAACAGCGTACATTAATGTATATGATTATCCCAACGCACACTTTGCATTTGGGCCACAACCAACAAATGTTTTGGAACCGGAAATATCATTCGTCAATCAGTCCTCTGCAGATGCGAATGCATTCTCGTGGGAATTTGGATCAAGTGGTGCCTATGGAAATTCTAACGAGGAAACTCCTGTAATTATTTTCCCGGATACCGAACCTGGATCCTATCCAGTAGAATTGGTCGTTACGAATGACGACGGGTGCCAAGACTCTATATCTTGGATTGTTCAAATTGACGGTGTTTTCACCTGTTATGCACCAAGTGCATTTACCCCAAATGGTGATGGAAACAATGACTTTTTCTTTTTGCAAGGCGAATCTATTGACGATGAAGAATTTGAACTCAGCATATTTGATAGATGGGGAGGCATTGTTTTTTCTTCCAACACCTACACAGCAGCTTGGGACGGTCTTCTGAAAGGTGGTACTAACCCTGCTAAATCTGATGTATATATCTGGCGCGTAGAAACTAGAAATGCCATTACTGGTGAAAGGGTTGAATTAAAAGGACATGTCACCCTTTTAAGGTAGAATCATTCACAGTCTGAACTAAAACTTGATAATAAGGTTGTTTTTGCATTTTCGCTTTTAACCAACAATAAAAAGCCATTGCTAGTAAATCCTCTTGATCTGTTGGCAATCGCTCAATTTTATCATCCACTTTTTGAAAAAATGATTCTGTGGCAACCTCTTCAGGGTAATTAATCAAATATTTTATTAACCCAATAAACGTTTTGACCCTCGAATACATGGTCGTCGACAAAAGCTTAGAAAAAGACCTTTCAATACCATTCAATCGTGATAAGGCAATCTCATAATTTTCACGTTCATACTGATTTATAACATCCACCAGATTCTTTCTTAACATCCACTCCTTCCCCATTTTCTTTTCACACCATTTATCAGAATGATGTATCGTCAATAGCACTTGATTTGCTTTATAATATTCTTGGTTTTGAAAGTAAAAAACTGTCAAATTCAATTTTAAGTCTAAAATATACCTCATGGATAATCGATTCTCAAAATTCAAGATATAGCCTTCGATTAATTTAACAGATTCTTGATTAAAGCCCAGGTAGCTTTTGGCAGAAGCATACAGCAATACATATTTCGGATAAAATTTACCAATCAATGATTTGTTCTGAGAACTAATAGCCTTTTTTAATTCCTGTAGATACTTCAAACATCTTTCAAAATTCCTATTTCGATACAGAACATGAGCAATCATATACAATAGCTCAATACGAATTTGGACATTCCTTTTAGTAAACCCCCCATCATTTTCAACTTTTTCAAACTCCTCTATAATCATCGGTTCAAAACGAGAAAAATCTTTTTCTACCAAAACACCAATTCTGATTATCGATAATATTTTCAGAAGATGATTTGGCTTTTTTGAAAAAGCATGGCTAATGCCAGTATCATAAAACAGCTTTCGAATTGAAACACTAAGGTCTTCGTCCAAAGAACCTGTTTTGTGTTTGTGTAACAAATAACGAATGCGAGCCGCCAAGACATTTACCTTTTCATCCTGCTTTGCTTGTCTCCCATTTTCTTCCAATTTGCGCACTATTGTCTCTATATCTGGCGCATATTCAGGATGCCATTGCTCAATTTGTAAATTGAAAATGTTATCCATCAAATCGTGCAGTTCAGATTTATATGCCAAGTCTTCCGATTTTTTCAAATAAGACCACCCTATTTGAGGTAGATCACGACTAAATAAGTGCTGAGACAGGGAAAGCATGCCCATTACTTTTGAAGCAGCTGTTTCATCTTCATCCATCCTTTTCAAAGCGACAAAATCAATGAGCTGCTTTATTAACCGTTTCCGAAGCATATTATACGCTTCTCTATTTTCACTATTGTACAACTCATGAATGATATCTTTTGGTTTCTTTTCTGGATACTCAGCAATTATTTCAAAAAGTTCAAGGTCTCTCCTTTTGTCTTTACTCCTTTGACGCTGAGTAAAAACTCTGAATTCTTTTTTTTCATCATCTGTCAAAGAAATAATTACTGATTTCAATTGATCTACAGCCATTATAGTACGTATTTATAAAACTAAAAAACCTAAGTTAATAACAGATTTATGTAAAATTAACATTTTTTAAATGTACGTATAAATAAGTTAATTGATTTATTAAATGAACAACTCAGTCTACTTTTATATCCATAAATAATCAACATGAAAAATTGGACACCTCTATTCATAACTCAGTTTCTAGGCATTCTGAATGATAACTTACTTAAACATCTGATTATTTTCATCAGCATTCTTTGGATATCCAGCGAATTACAAGATGTCATTATTCCGATCGCAACTGCATTACTCGTACTACCCTATATTTTATTTAGTCCATTTGCAGGGTTTTTGTCTCAAATCAAAACGAAAAGAACGATAGTGAGAATAGCCAAATTAGCAGAAATACCAATTATGATAATTGCTGCATTTGCTTTTAGTATAGAAAACATCTCCCTGTTATTGCTATGTCTTTTTTTAATGGGCTTTCAGAGCGCGATTTATTCACCAGCTAAACTTGGACTCATCAAGGACATCTCTCACGGCTCAAATGTTTCCAAAGGAACTGGTATAATGGAATTTTTTGGTTTTCTAGCTATCTTATTTAGTACCGTTCTAGCTGGATTTATTGCAAATTTATCTTCCAATCAAAATTCCACTATTGCATTCACCCTTATCTCCATCGCATTTATTGGCTGGCTAGCCAGCTTATTAATTCAATCAAAAAAGCACAAGGAGAGAAGGCAAAAATCAAATCTCTCCATTTTACCTCTTAAATTCTTAAAAAGCTCTTACAGGAAATCAAAGAAAAACAAAGGACTCAACTCTGTGATTTTAGGTCTCGGGATGTTTTGGATGATTGCATCTTTACTCCAAATGAACTTACTGGTATATTGCAATGCCTACTTAAATTTGAATACTCTTGAAACAAGCGTAGTCTGGGCAATTGTAATTGTCGGTATTGCATTAGGTTGCATCTTAGCTGGTGTAATCAACAAACAACGTGTAGAACTAGGCATTTCTGTTTTAGGCACAATTGGCCTGGCTATTTTCACATCATTAATTGCATTCTCAGAACCAAGCATTAAAACATTCTGTGTTTATTTATTTTTTGGAGCGATGAGCGCCGGAGTTTTTAAAGTCCCTCTGAACAGCTGGATGCAAGAAAGGTGTTCAACAAGAGATCTATCCAATCGTTTGGCTTACCTGAATATGATTATTTTTATCATCGTCTTGCTTTCTTCTGTAATTTTCGCCTTACTTACCTTCAACTCTGATAGCATAGGAATATTCAAATTCATTGCCTACACATCCATTTTACTTGCTCTAATAATGACATTAAAAAACCCTTCAGAACTTATCCGTATTATCGTTTTTTTTGTAGCGAGAACCTGTTACAAAATGAATATCAAAGGAATTCATAACATCCCAAAAAAGAGCGGTGCACTTATCGTTGCTAATCACCTCTCTTTTATGGACTTCATACTAATTGTAGGGGCGGTACCAAGACAAGTACGTTACGTGATGTTTAAAGGAATTTATGATATAAAATGGCTCAAATGGTTATTCAAAAGCTTAAACATGATACCGATTTCCCCTCGTTCAAAAAACAATTTGAGCACATTCAACCAATTATGCCAGGATCAAATCAACAAAGGTCATATAGTTGTCATTTTCGCAGAAGGCATGATTACCAGAAACGGACATATTCATGAATTTAAAAAAGGGCTAGAACACATTGCGAAAGGAATAAATGCCCCCATAATACCGATCCACATGGACGGAGTTCTTGGGACTCCATTCACCTATCTCTCTGGGAAAAGCAGCGCTGAAAAGTTCACATTTAAAAATTTAAGAAAGAAAGTATTTATTAATGTTGGTGCTCCAATGGCATCAAGCAGTTCCGCTTTTAACGTTAGACAAACGGTAACAAAATTACAGGCAGAAAGTGTGGCCAATCGAATAGATGATCAAGAATTAGCCCATCATGAATTCATCAAATACAGCTTAAAAAACTTAAAAAATATTGCATTTGAAAATGCACTAATGCCCGTTACCCACAAATCGCTTCTTCAACAAGTTTTCAGAAGAGCAAATGGAATAAAAAACGTTTTACACGATAAGGCATATGGAATTTTATTTATTTCCGACGAATACGAACACGCCATCACCACATTAGCAATGAGCGTTGCTGGTAAAACAAGCATTCTTGCAGAAAAATCTGGCAAAAACATTAGCACTTTAAGAAAAACCTACAAGTGCAATACAGTATTAACAGACCAACCAATTGGAAATGTAGATTTTGAGCCCATTTGGCTATCTCATTTAGATCAAAGAAAATTTAGTCTAATGAAAATTCGTTTTTTAAAACTGACCAGAACCATAGACTACTTTTTTAATAATAAGCACGACAAATACGACGATCTGATGATCGGCTCTACATCCAATTTACATACAGCTCTGACCCATCAAAATATTATTTCAACAATTTATGGACTTCAGCAAGTAAACAACCTTAAAAAATATGGTAATACGAAAGCCTTTTTTGAAAGAAATTCTACAATCCACAACCTGCTGAACGTGTGGTTACCAGCATCAAAAGCAATTATCGGAATGCCTAACACTAACTTAAAAGGTTTAAATACAATTATTGGTAAAGAAGATGACCTGCATCAGATAATTGGAAGTCCAGAAGTGAATGATTTGAAGTACATTATAACTGACTACCAACGCAATAGCATTCTTACTGATGTTATCGACACAGAAGTAACAACCATACAACGAGGATTTGGACTATTGGAAAGCATCCCAATACTCAGCTTAAACACCAATGACTTCAACGGCAAAGATATCGCTGGAAAACCATTGTTTCAAGCCGGAACTAACCTAAAAACAGCAGGCCGTCCAATACCAGGAATAGCCGTGCAAATTGTTGACCCTTCTAACTGGACTAAACTTTTAAACTCAAACGAAGTAGGCGCCATCCTAGTAAAAGGAGCACAAATAGCACAACACCTAACAATTAAAAGCGCCGAATGGATTAACGGATGGTTCAACACTAACATGTCGGGATACTTAGACGAAAATGGCTTTATGCATATAGTAAAAGCTTCTGACGAAACAAAATAACTTCGCTGAAACTAGCAGCCCTAATTATAATCTGATCTTTTTAAGATCACTAACATATTTTGGATTAGTTGCGTAGCCAACATCTTCAAGAAATTTGTAATAATCACCCCCTTTGAAATGTCGATCTTGCCAACGCTTGTAATAGCGCACGCAATCTACCCAATCAGTAAAAACCAAATACTTTTTCTTGTAGTAAAAACCGAATATGTTGTTCCTGGAAAGAGAGCAATGTGTACATTTAAACCAGCCTGTTTCAACTATTGCCTGCTGCAAAACAACGTCCGCATGCTTTACTTTTTCTTGCTTTAATATAATTTTCAAGTTTTCAATAGTTAGTTCTGGTGTCTTAACCAAATTCGTAGATATTATTGAATCTCCAGCATTTGCACTGAAAGCAGAAATTAAAATCAAACCAAATAACCATACCCGCATGACCAACATTTTTAAACCAGATGCAAATTTATACGTATTTGTTCTTTATTCCACCGTTAATTTAGACCAATTAACAGAACTCACTGCTTAATGGGCAATTGCACACTTTAAATAAGCAATCTAACAAAACAACTAAATGGAATCATAATTCGGGAAATAAATCAACAAATGGAGACATCCGAAGACATGAAATAGCCAAATCGGACGTATTTTTTCTTTTTTTATCGACACTTGTATTTGATTGATTGTGTATATTTACAACGAAGTGAACACCCTATTGAGCGCGTCTCAGAACCACTTCGGTTGATTAATACCTGGATAAATGAAAAGGTTTTTTGCCGCGCTATTTTTTATCTTTCTTTGCCTCAATGCTGTATTTGGGCAAATTCTAATTATCAATGAAGTTTCTCAAGGCGTTTCTGGAAATAAGGAATACGTAGAGTTCGTTGTCGCTGATACTGCTGCTTTTTATGATTGTGGCTTAACTGCTCCTCCCTGCGCGGACATCAGAGGCTGGATTTTTGATGACAATAGCGGCTATCATGGTTCAAGTGGCGTTGCACCAGGCGCAATTCGATTTTCGAACGATCCTCTATGGTCATGTGTTGACTTGGGTACAATCATTGTAATTTACAACGACGCGGATCCGAATCCTCAAATTTTGGGAGATGATTTATCCACATCGGATGGTAACTGCGTATTAATAGCACCCATCAGTAATGCATCACTATTCGAAACCAATTCAACCACCCCAGGAGCCATAGCCTGTTCTTATCCACCAGCCGGATGGACGCCAGGAGGCAACTGGTCTAGTGTAACCCTTGCTAATGGTGGCGACTGTGCTCGAGTTGTGGATTTATCAGGCTGTGAAGTTTTTTCTGTTTGCTGGGCAAGTAATAATCTGAATACTCAAATTTATTTTTCTGGCGGATCTACATCTGGGTCTTCAGCAACAAATACAGTTTATTATTTTAATGGAATTGACCCTTCAGACCAATCGAATTGGACAATAGGATGTGCTGATGTTCCTGCTTGTGGCGTAGAAAACCAAACGCCCGGTTTTGCTAACAATCCTGCAAACGCAAATTTTATTGCACAATTTAATAATAGCTGCATGCCAATTAGTCCGATTACTGCTAACGTCATTGTATCTGATGATTGTGGCTGTAATGGATCGGTTACCGCTGCCTGTACAGGCTCTATTCCTGGTTACACCTATAATTGGACCGACGATAGCTTTATAGCCACTGGCCAAACGAATGCGACTGCAACTAACTTATGCAGTGGCGACTACTATCTAATTGCAACTTCACTTATTGGATGCGAAGATACCATTCAATTTACCGTTACTAATATTCCACCACCTTCTGCAGGAACAGATAATACGATCATTGCCTGCACAGATGATGTTCCATTCAATCTATTAGATTCACTTTTAGGCACTCCAGACATTACTGGCGGCTGGACGGGACCGTCAATATTAGCTGGCGGTTACCTCGGCACTTTTAACCCCGCCAGTTCAAATGTAGGTACATACAGCTATACTGCCGGCACAGGTACGCCTTGCCCAGACACAGCTAATATTTCAATAACATTAGATGTTCCTCCACTCTTCTTACCTATTCTAGATTCCGTTTGCCCAGGTGATGATGCCATTTTTGCAACAGCAAGTAATAACACCACATTATGGTCTAACGGACATACAGGAGACACTCTTTTCATACCCGTATTTACAGACACTACATTCACTGCCAGCACTTCTAATGGCTGTGGAAATTTTCAATTTTCAGACACTGCCTATGCGTATTCAGAAGATCCTTTTGACTTATCTCTAAGCCAAACAGGAAGTTTAAATTTATGCCCAGGAGACACCATTCGAGTTATCGTGCACAACAACAATAACATAAATTTTATCTGGAATACAGGTTTAATAAATGACACCGCAACAATTTCTGATCCAGGCTTATTTTATACTTCTGGTGATGGACTGTGTTTCACTATTTATTCAGACACTTTAATTGTAACAATATCCGATTGCGAAGAACCTTTCACCAATGTTGTTATTCCCAATATATTCACCCCTAATTCTGACCAATCGAATGACGTATTTAGGATAGTCGAGCACACGAATCTTGCCAACGCAACTGGGCAAATTATAAATCGATGGGGACAAGTAATGAAAATCTGGAATGGACTAGATGATTCATGGAACGGCAGGACACTTTCTGGTGAAATTGCGCCGGATGGGACCTACTACTACTTCCTTGAACTAATAGACCTGCAAACCAAGACCACTTCAAAAACAGGAAGTATATTATTGACTAGGTCAGAATAAATTCTTAACTACTTCTAATTGTAACTTTCATTGTGTTATCTGTGGGGTCATTCCTATTTACAAAATCCTTAACCTCCTCTATACAGGATGTGAAATCATAAATTGAATTGTATCTTTCTTGCAATATGCCCTCTGGCCTTACCATTTGAATTATTCTATCGATACGATTCAAGTCGTCTTTATTCTTGTTTTTCAGAAGTCTTAATAGCCGCTTATTCAAACCGACTAACTGCTTTTCCACTTTTCTTTTCTCAGCACCAACCATTGCTTCAAGACTTTGTTCAAATTGAACGACTTTAACACTGATTTCATCAAATGCATTTATAATCTTTAGCGTCTCCGAATCGATATCAATAACATTTTCTCGTGCGACAAACTGATTTTTCAACAGCTCAGGAGGCAAAAACAACGAGGGTAAATCAAACTCCATCTTTAACCATTTATTTATCCATTTTTCATTCAGCATGGTATGACTCGATCGCATTTGCAACATCGGGTAAAAAACATCAAACTCCTGAAAAACTCGATTCAGCTGCATCCAATAAGCTAGCTCGCCACCACCTCCAACCGTAATGATATTTGGTAATATCTGCTGCTGATAAACCGGACGCAAAACTACATTAGGACTAATTTTTTCAGGAAAATCCAAAACAAGTTGTTCAAATTCCTTTTTCGTATATTTTTTTTCTGTTCCAACGATGATAAAATTTTCGCCGTCACGCATTATTCTACTTCTACTATTTGATTCTAACCAAAACAAATTTATTTCTCGCCCTTTTACCTGAATGTGATAACCAAGATTGTCGAGCTCTAAATTGGTTTTGTCAAGAGCATTTTTAGAACAGCCATTTAATTCAAGAAGTGCAACATCTGTAAATGCACTTTTTAAGTTCCGATCGTCAGGATCAATGATTACAAGCTCATCCACACCAAAAATACCGTGCAGAAAAACCCGATAAAAATCTGATACGTTTTCTTGAAGAAGCGCCTTTTCAATAATTTCATTAAATTCTCCAATGCGACTTCCCAATACATTTTTCAGAGACAAAAATGCTTCTTTTAAACCATCAACAGACATTCTTCCCACACACCCCTCCTGATCACTGATCCAAGAAACTTTTTCACCAGCCACATTCAATGCGCTAACTTCTTCAAAATCATGATCTTCAGTAGCCATCCAAAAAACTGGAATAAATTGAAATGATGGATTTTCTTTATTCAATTTACGTGTCAAACTAATCGTTGATGCAATCTTATAGAATACAAATAATGGCCCACCAAAAAGACACAATTGATGTCCCGTTGTAATTGTAAATGTATTTTTAGATGTCAATTTAAAGACACCGTTTGCTGGCTCCATGCCACAGTTGACATATTGCTGCCTCAGGGATTCAGTTAAAGATAAACGCCGATCCTGATTAAATTTACATTCACCAATACTGGATTGAATTTCCTCCTTATCAAATCGTTTTCCAAATGGAAAACGATTCTCTCCAATCAAAAAATCTTTTGTGATTTTTGATAAAAAATCCAATTCTACAAGAGGTATCTTTCCCATTATATTCATGTGCTTTTATAAGCGATTACTTAAGAACAAAGATGGGAATAAATCATTATATTTAGCTTGTTTACAATGCACGAAAAAAAAGACACAGAACACATACGAAAAACACTGGCTTATTATCAAGAATTAATGGATAATTCTGGTGATTATATTTTTTCAGTGACTGAAAATGGGAAAATGTTATTTACCAACAAACATTTTCAAACCAAACTTCATTATACAGAAGAACAATTCGAGAATCTTAATTTTATTTCAGCATTGCATTATGTGTCTTCTAAAGTATTTAAGAAATTGTTTTCGGTTATTTCCAGCCATGAAAATGTAACCCTTCGTCTTACATCAAGAATTGGTACAGAAGTTATTATTAATGGGAATTGCACGATTTACAAAGTAGACGATGAGTTTATTTTAAAAGGATTGTTTCATGATGTAACTGTCGCCTTTAATAAAAACAAAGGGCTCGAACTTTCGGAGGTCAAATTTAAATTGCTTTTTGAAAAAACTCTTAATCCCATTGTTTACTATGACCCCAAAGGAATAATTGACTGTAATGAAGCATTCTTAAAAATCCTTGGGTATTCAAATAAAAATGAAATTCAGGGAATGGTTCCATCAGATTTTTCAGCAACTATTCAGCCGGGAACAGATGATCCTGTTCGCGCTGCATGGAAAATAAGCAATCTTGCGCTTCAAAATGGTGGCCACCGATTCGAATGGATGTATAAAAATAAGACAGGTGAAGAATTCTTAGTTGCGGTTTCTCTATCCCTAATAGAACTTGATGCTCGTAGAGTATATTTTGCAGTTTGGAACGATATTACTGAAAGGTACAGAGAGGAAAACGCAATAAAAACAAGAGAAATTAAAATGAAGTCGAAAAATGAAAGGTTGCGGCTTCTTAATGATATCAATCAATTACTTATTCAAGATATTGACTTCTTACACAAAACCAAAAACATTTTAAAATCAATAACTCAGAATCTGGCTATTCATACCACAAATATTTCAATTATTAATGCTGAAATGTCTGAATTAACATCTTACGCCTATTCAAGTTTTGGTACAGGTAAATTTTATGACGGCAAGAAGTACCGGTTAAATATTGTGCCTGGCATTAAGCAATTGCTTCAAGGAGATATCTATCACAACCCGAACATAGAACCAGACCAATCAAAAGGTATTGAAGATAGACTACATAAATACGGTTTGAAATCTGTAATTAGTATTCCCATCAGTTTAAACGATCATACTTTAGGATTATTAAGTATTGCTGATCAATCCGTGCACGCATTTGATGAAGGGCTCGTTAGTTTGCTAATTGACGTATCAAAATCTATGGCATTGTTTATTGATCAATACAATTTAACTGAGCTCAACAGGAAATATGGACAACTCGAGGAGTCTTTGCATCAGCTCGGCACTAAGATCTTATCGTTTCTTAACATCCAAGAAATAGGAGAAAATCTGTATTCTGAAGTAAACGAAATCATGGATGCGCCCATTTTTGGATTCGGATTATTTAACGAAGATGAAAACACATTGGAATTCAAAAGCATGATCGAATACGATGAAGCGCTTCCTTCTTTTAATTTTGAATTAGTTGATTTAAGCAACCTGGGATCCATTTGCTTCAATAATGGCATGGATATCGTTATCAATAATTTTGAAAGGGACATATCAAAGTACACCAGCGAATACGATGGCTCAAAAATTCCAGGAAAACAGCCCGAATCTCTCGTGTATCTGCCTCTTGTATTTAAAGGAGAAAAGATTGGAGTAATTACAGCACAGTCTTACCGAAAAAATAAATACGGCGACAAGAATGTTTTCATCCTGAAAATTCTTGCTAACTACATCGCAATTGCCACTCACAATGCGCACAAGTTCGAATCAGCAGAAGAACAGGTCGATATCAAGACACGGGAAATTATCATGCAAAAAATACAGTTGCAAAAAACAAATTACCACCAACGAATTATCAACTTAATTGGTCAAAAAATTTCTACAGAATCAGACTTGGATGATATTTTTATTGACATGTATGATAAAATTAGTCAGCTCATGGATACGACCATCTTTGGAATACGCATTTATCACCAGGATAAGCAAGTAATTGAATACAATTATGAAATTGAAAGTGGGCTTCGAACCAAATATGGATTCATCTCTATTAAAGATGGCAATAATTATTCTAACTGGTGTCTTAATAATTCAAGTTCAATATTTATAAATGACAACTCCATCGAATACAAAAAATATGTTTCTGAAATTCAAGTAAGTTATGGTGAAATATCAGAATCTTTATTATTCCAACCTTTGATATTAAATGACGAAAAATTAGGTGTTATAACTGTTCAGAGCTATAATAAAAATGCCTACAACAGAGCACACTTAGACATGTTGGGGAATTTGGCTAATTACACCTGCTTAGCAATTAAAAACCAATTTAAAAAACAAGAAACAATAGGTGATGCGATCGGTTAATATTCCAGAGCGAGCAAAGTAATGTCATCTGTCAATTCCCGTTCTCCCTTCCATTCCTCTAAACTCTTAACTATTATATCATATTGCTTGGCTAATGACATATTAAGATGTTCCTCTTTACGAATAAGCCCCTGGAGCTGTTTCTTTGAGAATTTTCTACGTCGACCTGGGCCACCAAATTGATCCTGAGCTCCATCGGAAAAAAGAAACAACCGGTCGCCCTTTTTTAGCTGAATTTTGGATGTGTTAAATGGAACATCAACTAATTCTGCTTCACCAATAGATTTTAATGCGCCTTTCGTTTCTACTAATTCCCCATTGCTTACAAAATGTATGGAAGTTCGGGCTCCCGCATAAAGCATTTCGCCTGAATCTATATCAACAGTGCAAACTGCGACATCCATACCATCTCCTAAAGTTTCTTCAGACTTATTAATAGCAAACTGAATTTCCTCATCTAACTGGGTAAGCAGAAGCCCTGGGTCTGTAGTTTTCTTACTGTTAACAATATTGGCAATAGTTTGCGAGCCAAGGACTGTCATAAATCCTCCTGGCACACCATGCCCTGTGCAATCGGCAACCACAATTATCAATTTATTTCCGGATAAAGACCACCAATAAAAATCACCTGAAACAATGTCTTTGGCTTTATAGTATAATTGGGCATCTAAGAAAAATTCGCGAACAAAAGAAACATCTGGTAAATAAGCGTTTTGAATCCGTTTGGCATAATTGATACTAGCCGTAATGTCTCTGTTCTTTGCGACCAACTCCTCCTTATCTGTTTCAATAATTGACTTCAATTGCATTTGATGTATCGAAAGTGATATTCCCTTTGCTATATCACTTAAACTGCTTTTAAAAGCATCGTCAAATTCATAATGTTTTACAAACCCAAGATTTAAAGAACCGATTAATTCACGGTCAAAAATAAGTGGAACCTGCAAGTAGCTCGTTACACCAATATCTAGGAGTCTTTTATCGGACTCCGATTTATCTAAAACATCTTCTATAGCACTTACAACAATGATTTCACCTCGTCGAAGCATATCCACATTTCGGAATTGTTCGATTGGCAATTTCTCAGAATCCTCCGTCACATTAACTAACGCATCGTCTATTCTGTAATAAGAATATTTATCATTTTCAAAATCAAATAAACTTAGCGTTAACCGCGCAATGTCAATTTGTCCAAGCACTAAGTTTTTAAGTGCCGAGATAAGCACATTACCGAAAGGCTCATTGGTTAAAATACTTTCATTAATGTTATTAATGGACTCCAATTTAGAATTTAACAGACTTAATTCCTCTTCTTTCTTTTTAAGCTCTGTGATGTCCTCGGTGAATCCAGAAATTTTAACAACTTCCCCATCATCATTTTTTATTGGAACGGCAGTACAATGCACCCATTTCAGTCCTCTAATCGGGTGAACAATTTGAAATTGCTCATCAAATCCAGCCTCAAAAACATTAGCCAAATACGTGCGCTGAATTCGAACCCGATCATCGGGAACAACAGTTTCCATCCATGCCATCGGATTTTCCATCAGCACAGATGGCTTAGAACCGAAAATAGTTTCATACGCCTTACTTACATAAATCATTTCTCCATTTTCCTGATCAAAAAACCAGAATACTTCCTTCAATGATTCATTCAGCTGTCTGAAATTCTCCTCGCTTTGCATTATTTTTCGTGCCTGTTCTTTCTGTTTATAAGCAACCGAAATGGAATTCGCAATGTCTTGAATCACCTTTACTTCTGCATCAATGAACATAAAAGGATATCTGCCCCCAACATTGAATGCGCCCATTATCTTATCTCCAACTACAAGAGGAACCATAATGTAACTTTTCATGCCCTCCTTAAGCAAACGCTGATCAGTTACGGATTTTGCATTTCTAACAAGGTCTTGGACTATGTAGGTCTGATTTAAATTTATGTCGGGCAAAGAGCGCATCTCAGATAAGTCAAGGCCATTTTCAAATGACAGTGTTTCGCTCCGGTCATCTATAAAATAATAATCGCTGTATTCTACGGCTTCATCAAAAATCATTAGAGACACTTTCATGTACATGCTATTGCTTTTCTTAACAACAGACAACAATTCATTAAATAGCTGGTGCTCCGTCCTTTCTTTCATTAATACATTATCAATGTCATGCATTAGTTCGAGCGTTTTGGAATACTCATTCAACCTAAATTCGTCCAGTTTTTTATCTGTAATGTCTGATCCGAGACTGATGATTTGTTCAATATCACCATCCTCGCCAACAATTGGAGTAACGGTCACCGCTAACCATATGTGATCACCATTCGCATCTACATCTGTAAGCTCGGCACGAAATGGAATCTTATTTTCATATACATGCTGTCGTAATTTCTTAATTATCTTAGGGTTAAATTCCTCTACTCTAAAAAAATTAGATGTTTTCTCCCCTATGATGTCCTTTGCGTTATACTTAAAAATAGTTTCAAAGGCACTATTTACCCATAGCACATGATTCTCTTTATCAGTGATCAAAACATAATTATCTGTATTAGTAGCGACCATTGACAGACGCTTCAACTCCTCTTGATAATCATATAAAGAAGTAACATCTTGACCTACACCAATCACAAGTCCACCTTCAATTGCGGTGTCTGTCCAATTAAAATATTTCTTGTTACCCTTGACGTCAGTAATCGTATTCGAGTACAATCTTTTTCCATCCAAGTATTGTCTGTTTTTGGTCAGCTCCTCTCTCGTAATTCCATCCATTTTTTCGCGCATTCCCCACCATCCATCGCCGTATACATCTTCCAAATTATAGCCTAATTTTTCAACGATACTATTACTTGCAAAAATGATTTTGTTTTTAGCATTGCTAACCAAAATAATTGAGTCACCTTTTTGAAGGATTGTATCCGACAGACGTAAGCGTTTAAATAAATTTAGCTTGACGATAATGAGCACGGATACGATCATTAATGTCCAGAATGAAATCATTACAAACTGTAGTCGAATAAAATAGTTCGCCTCACTCATGTACGCAACACCCGTAGACAAAAGAAAGGCGACCAACGCAAAATACACGTAGCTCCGCAGAGAATTAAAAATAATACTTGCAAAAGAAGTTACCATTACGAAACCAACAATCATCGTAGACGCCAAATCATTAGCCAAGAGCAATGCGATTATATGCCCCTCAACTACAACGAATATGACATTAACAATCCTACTGATGTTTCGGCGAATAATTTTTGAATAGTAGCTTAAAGCCAAAAAAAGCAAGGTTGTAGTTCCAATAAGAATCGTAGCCGGTAATTGAGTTGTAAATATTTTATCGTCAAGGAAACTATTGATTACGGATGCAATAGGATAAGCGAGTCCAACAAAAAGAAGAATCAATCTATTTGTCCCCAATGATTGCTGTAAAATAGAAGCATTTACAATCTGTAATTGAATGCTTTTGTAAGCTCTTGAAAACGAATAAACTACAATTAAAATAAAGACTATGATTACTAAATAAAACCACCACATTTGATAGTATGGAATAACAAGCAAATGAATTCCATTCTGCAAAAAATCACTTGAAATCAAGTTCGTCTGATTACTGATCATAGGATATTCAGCGTTTGGGAATTCTAATAACAAATCACTTATTTGTGCTGCATTATCTGACAAACAAACACCGGTAATGGATTCATCATTAGAGCCATGTTCTTGTGTAGAAATTATCTCAATATTATTCTCAACAGACCACAAACAAAATGGAATGAACAGTACAATTATTAAACTTAAACGTCGAAATATCATGAATTGAAGTAAAGTAAATAAAAACAAGGCGAATTGTAGCCATTTAGCGCATATTCTTCATAAACTTGGCTAATGATTACAAAAAATCTACAAACATTACATAGTGATATACCCCATAATGTGCAGCTCATTGCAGTAAGCAAAACAAAACCCTTTTCTGACATTCAAGTGGCTTATGATGCTGGCCAACGTGATTTCGGCGAAAATAAGGTTCAAGAATTGGTGGAAAAATCGCTTATTTTACCAACAGATATTAGATGGCATTTAATCGGCCATTTACAAACAAATAAGGTAAAATACATTGCCCCATTTGTACATCTCATTCATGCAGTGGATAGTATTAAATTATTAAAAGAAATTAACAAGCAAGCAAAAAAACACGAACGTAATATTAACTGCTTGTTACAATTTCATATTGCGCAAGAGAACACAAAATTTGGATTGTCCCTGCTAGAAGCAAAAGAAATCGTTAATAGCCCCGATTTTCTTCAATTAGAAAACGTAAAGATTTGTGGTGTTATGGGTATGGCATCATTTATTTCAGATCAGGAAGCAATAACGAATGAATTCAAAAAGCTAAAAGAGATTTTCTCAGAATTAAAATTAACCTGTTTTCTCAGCAATGAAAATTTCAATGAAATTTCAATGGGAATGAGTGGTGATTATGACTTAGCCATACAAGAAGGAAGTACAATGATAAGAGTAGGAAGTAAAATATTTGGCCATAGAAATTATTAATTAATCAAAAGAAAAAGTTCGCCTCTACGTTTGAACGTTCTACTTTTATAGTGAGCCCTTGTCATCCATCGAAAAAATTATGCAACTCAACGAAGGAACGAACTACCGATTACAAATTTCCATAGTTTTATATCAGGCAAAATTAAGTAGTAAGAAAGTAGTTTTATGGTTAGATAAGGGAAGCAAACGCTTCCCTTTCTTTTTTTGTCAAAAATCTGACACAGAATTCAGTATTAATCTAATTATGATCCAGCACCTTTTATGGTCCAGCACCTTTCATCGAAAGTTATCCGTTACTCACCGAATTTTATAGCCAGAACTCAGGTAATCTACCTAGATTTATCTCAGGCAAAATTAAGTAGTAAGAAAGTAGTTTTATGGTTAGATAAGGGAAGCAAACGCTTCCCTTTCTTTTTTGTCAAAAATCTGACACAGAATTCAGTATTAATCTAATTATGATCCAGCACCTTTTATGGTCCAGTACCTTTCATCGAAAGTTATCTGCAACTCACCGAATTTTATAGCCAGAACTCAGGTAATCTACCTAGATTTATCTCAGGCAAAATTAAGTAGTAAGAAAGTAGTTTTATGGTTAGATAAGGGAAGCAAATGCTTCCCTTTCTTTTTCCACGATTCAATTTAATTTATCCGATCATATTCTTTTTTAAGATTGGTTTAAACATGCTATTCCAGCACAATCTATATAGCAACTCACATAACACAAAACGAACAAAGCAACTTATCGATAAAATATGCGCTTTATCGATGAAAAATGGCAGTTCACCGAAAGAAATAGAGCCTTAACCTATTTAAAGTGTAGTTTCATGATAGGCAAAAATAAGTAGGAATAAAAGTGGTTATGGTTAGATAAGGGAAGCGCAAACTTCCCTTTTCTTTTGCGTATATATTTCTTTTATTGTGAGTCTAATTCATAAATGCGCTCTACCAGAATGCAGTTAGGATGACAGACGCCAAAAGGTGAAAATGAAGCGCTAAAACTCAATTGAGACCAAAGTTAATGCTGCAAAAGAATCCTATTGAATTAAAATTAAGGTGCATCAACTATCATCTTTCATTTCTTTTTGACAAACCTCCACGATTGTGCTCTAATCCTATTACATTTGCAAAAATTTCTGGCGATGAACCAAACTAAGAAACCTGGACAAGTTATTGCGCAAATTATGATTGACTTGAATTCAGAGAAAGAAGATATTGTTCTTAAAGCGATTAAAAAAGTAAGATCAAAGGGGAATGAACAAATCATCCCAAGCCTATTCAATACCTATCGCACCACTAAAACTAATCGCATAAAAGACGAAATCACCAATGTACTTAGTGAGCTAAAATCAACAGCGACCATCGAGCCACTCATCGAGGAGCTAAATATAGGTAATGAAGCAAGCAGATGCTTGGCTTTGACTGCTATTTGGAGCTCCGGACTGAATGCCAATGAACACATTGACGAAATCATTCAAACTGCTATTAACGGTAGTTTCCTTGAAGCTTTTGAAGCCCTAACTATTATTGAAAATTTAGATCCTCCTTTTGAGGAGGAAGTTATTTTAAACTCCCAATTAATTTTAAAAACATATTTCGGTAATCACGAAAAATCCGAAAAAAGTGAAATTCTGCGAAACATTACCGCAATAATTAACGGTATCAATTCCAATTTACAATAAAGGAATCGCTTAAAATTACACTAATGTCGCCAAGAAATTATTGACATTTCTTTCAATTCTATTTGCAATTTCATCGGCATTGCCCCTTTCGAAACTTTCGCCTGAAATTCGCTCGTACAATTCAATATATCGATTCGTTATTGACTCAATCAATTGTTTACTCATTTCCGGAACTGTCTGTCCATCTTTTCCTTGAAAATCATTCTCAATAAGCCACTGACGCACGAATTCCTTACTCAGCTGTTTTTGCGATTGCCCTGAATTTTGTCTATCCGTATAGCCTTCTGCATAAAAATAGCGAGAAGAATCTGGTGTATGAATTTCATCAATCAAATAAATTTTTTCATCTTTTTTACCAAATTCATATTTTGTATCAACCAAAATCAAACCTTTAGAAGCCGCATACTCAGTACCACGATTAAACAAAGCCCTTGTGTATTCTTCAAGTTTCAGGTAATCTTCTTCTGATACCAAGCCACTGGATAATATTTCGTCACGTGTAATATCCTCGTCATGTCCATGATCTGCTTTGGTAGTAGGTGTAATTAATGGTGTTTCAAATTGCTGATTTTCAATCATTCCTTCTGGCATTGACACACCGCAAATCAATCGCTTTCCAGATCGATACTCTCTCCATGCATGACCAGTCAAATAACCTCTTATGACCATTTCCACTTTAAATGGTTCACACATGTGTCCGATAGTAACACTTGGATCAGGTGTTGCAATTTTCCAATTAGGCAGAATGTCAGCGGTATCATCTAGAAATTTTGCGGCTAATTGATTCAACACCTGGCCTTTAAATGGGATAGCTTCTGGCAATACTACATCAAATGCCGAAATCCGATCGCTTACCACCATGACTAATAAATCATTATTTATGGTATACACATCTCGAACCTTACCTTTGTAATGGTTTGTTTGCCCTTCAAAATTAAAATTTGCTTCTTTAATTGCGTTCATCTTATTTGTCTTTATCTGATTCAAATGCTTGTATAATATTCTTAACTAATTTATGTCTTATTATGTCGTTTCCATCAAGATAGATAAAAGAAATTCCTTCTACTTTATTAAGTAAACCTATCGCCTTAACCAAACCTGATTTTTGATGCTTAGGCAAATCTATTTGACTTACATCACCGGTAATAATAAACTTAGCACTCTCTCCCATCCGCGTCAGGAACATCTTCATTTGGCTAATTGTCGCGTTTTGAGCTTCATCTAAAATTACGAAGGCATTGTCTAATGTTCTTCCCCGCATAAAAGCAAGCGGTGCTATTTGAATCACTCCCGAATCGATATAATATTCCAGTTTTTCTGGAGGAATCATATCCATCAAGGCATCATACAGCGGCTGCATATAAGGATCCAACTTTTCTTTCAAATCGCCGGGCAAAAAACCTAAATTCTCACCAGCTTCAACCGCAGGTCTTGTAAGTATTATTCGTTTAACTTCTTTGTTTTTTAAAGCTCGTACAGCGAGTGCTACTGCCGTGTAAGTTTTTCCAGTACCAGCTGGTCCAATAGCAAAAGTCAAATCGTGTTTATCTGATGCAGCAACCAGCTTTCTTTGATTTGCCGTTCTTGCCTTCACTTTTATACCACTGTTTCCATATACCAAAACAGCATCTGCCCCCTCAGAATTCAAATAATCCGCACCATTGTCCCGCAGCAAGTTGTCGACATTACTTTCCGATAATCTATTGTATTTGTGATAATGGGCAATTAGCAAATTCAATTTTTTCTCAAAACTCTCAATTTCAGATTGACTTCCTATCACTTTAATCATCTCGCCCCTAGCTATTAACTTTAGCTTACGAAACTTCTTCTTTAGTAATTTGAGGTTTCCTTCTTTTGGCCCGAAAATCTCAATTGGATTAACACCTGTTATCTGGATTTCTTTTTCTTGCAAAATACTGTTCGTTCAATTCTAATTTATTGTGCTAATTTTGCCCCAAAATAACCACTTTTTACTCGGATTAAAAAGAATAAATTTTCAACATGGCTATTATTACTTTAACAACAGACATGGGAACTAGGGATCACTATGTTTCTGCTGTAAAAGGAGCCATTTATTCGCAATTGGAAAATGCACAAATTGTTGATATCTCACACGATTTAACGCGCTTTGACATTGCTCAATGCGCCTATATTCTTAAAAATTCGTTTAAAGAGTTCCCAAAAGGATCGGTGCATATTATTGGTGTTGACCCTGAGGCTTCTGTCAATCGTGCACATTTAATTGTTGAGTGTATGGGCCATTTTTTTATTGGCGCAGACAATGGTATATTCTCTATTCTTTTTGATAAGATACCTGAAAATATTTTCGAATTAAACATTTCTCAAGACAGTGATGATCTTACTTTTCCTGTAAAAGATGTATTTGCAAAAGCAGCCTGTCATTTAGCACGTGGAGGCACTCCCGAAATTATTGGAGTCCGCACTACTTCTATCCAACAAAAGCAAATGTACAGGCCTATTATAGAAGAGAATTTAATTCGTGGAACAGTAATCTATATTGACTCCTATGGAAACGTGATCACAAACATTACTAAGTCACTATTTCAGCAGGTGAGCAAAGGTCGATCATTTAAGATTCTCTTCAGAAGCTCTGCCTACGCAATCGATAAAATTAGTCGAAAATATTCGCAAGTGCCCGAAGGAGAAAAAATTGCTTTATTCAGTTCTTCAGATTATCTAGAAATTGCCATCAATAAAGGTGTTGAGGGGTCTGGTGGAGGAGCCAACAAGCTTTTTGGACTTAAGATATATGACACCGTAACCGTTCAATTTGAATAACCATGATTACACGAATTGTAGAGCTCAATTTTCACATTGAACATGTTGACAATTTCTTAACCAATTTTCAGAAGCACAAAACCCAGATACGGAATTTTGATGGTTGCACTCACCTAAAGCTATTGCGAGACAAAAAGCAAAATACTAAATTTTTCACCTACAGTATTTGGCTATCCGAGATGCATTTAGAAAATTATAGAGAATCTGATTTATTTAAAACCATTTGGTCTGAAACCAAACCTTTATTTTCTTCGAAAGCGGCCGCCTGGAGTGTGGATGTAATATCTGAAGTCCAATGAATTACTTTCAATTAAGGCTGAAATTTTGAATCACTGAGCGCACAGGCTCTTGCGAATAAATGGATTCAACTTTTCTACGAAGATTATAGCCGCTTGCCATAACCTCGCCATAAGCTCCAGCAGATCGAATCGCAACAATGTCGCCCCGTTTTGTTAGCGGCAACTCCACTCCCCTCCCAAAACAATCAGAAGACTCGCAAACAGGTCCAACAACATCATACCGACCTGTTTTAGAAACACAAGAGCTAATATTATCAATCTGATGCTTTGCTTGATATAGAGCTGGCCGAATAAGCTCAGTCATACCAGCATCGCAAATAACAAAATTAGTAGAGATACCTTCTTTTAAGTAGAGAACTTTAGACAATAAACTTCCGCATTGCCCCACAATGCTTCTCCCTAGCTCAAAATGAAGCTGCTGCTTTTCGTCACGGACAATAAATTGATCAAACAAGTTAAAATAATGATGGAAGTCTGGAATAGGATTATCATCTGGAGCATCATAGTCAATACCCAATCCGCCACCTACATTAATGTGATTTAATCGAATTCCTTGGTCTACAAACCAGGCGTTGACCTGGTTAATTTTAGCGCACAGTTCCCTAAAAACATACATTTTAGTGATTTGCGAACCAATATGAAAGTGAATCCCCTCTATAACTATAGATTCAGACTTTCTAATTAATTGCAATACAGCCTCCAATTGTTGCACGCCAATTCCAAACTTGTTTTCATTAACACCGGTAGTAATAAATGCATGTGTGTGCGCATCAATATTCGGATTAATACGAATTGCGATGTGCGCTTTTTTATTCATTCGGTTGGCGTGTGTATTGATTACTTCGATTTCCTGAATAGATTCGCAATTGAAACAAAATATTTGATTTTCTAATGCATAGCATATTTCATCGTCCGTTTTTCCTACGCCAGCAAACACAATTGAAGATGGAGGAAATCCACTATCAAGTGCCAGCTTAATTTCATTACCACTGACGCAGTCCGCTCCTAATCCGTATTTATGAATAAGATTTAGAATAGGCTTATTCGCGTTAGCTTTAAACGCGTAATGCACAATTTGCTGTTTATACTGTGTTGCAGTAACAATTGACTTTAGCGTGTCTTCTAACAGTTTTAAGTCGTAAAAATATACTGGAGTTGGTCTTTCTAGTTGATCATTTTCACTGGACATCATCATTTCAATTTTCAAATGGAATGCGAAATAAGCATTACTTATTTCATAATTGTAAAAATTTAATATTTTTGTTCTTTATTTTAACAATCTGTTTATATATTAACAATTAATGTAATGGCCGGAATTTCTAAAACAGTCACCCAACTCATCCAACAGTCCCCTTTTCTAGAAGAAGCTCTGGCGGATAAACTCATTAATGTTTCAGCTTTAGCTAGACATTTACACAAAGATGTCTGTATGAAATTAGGTAAAGACATCAATGAAGGGGCAATAGTAATGGCTATTAATCGGATGGAACCTGGTTATTATCACAAAATCAATTTTGGCATTAAAAAGTTCTTCAATAAGCTAGGTGATTTTACCGTTAAAAGTGGCATCAACGATTATACTTTTAAAAATTCTGAGACACTTTTTCTGACGCAGGCGAATTTTTTTCAAAAAGTGTCTTCCGAAACAAGCAGCTTTATTTCATTTTCCAATGGCATTAAGGAGTCAACGATTATTGCAAGCAATAATCTTCATGCGCCATTGGTACAATTTTTCCAAGGCGAACAACTCCTTGGACATAAAAAAAACCTGGCCACAGTAACTATCAATTTACCCAAGGAAAATTCTGAAATATCTGGAGTGTACTACTACTTACTTAAAAAATTAGCCTGGCTTGGAATTAACGTCGTTGAAGTAATTTCTACAACTAACGAAGTTACCTTTCTTGTAACTGATACAGATATAGATAAAACTTTCTCTGCACTGATGGACCTTAAAAGATGATTTGCCAATAGATTCTATTGGCAAAACCTGCCTTTCAATCAAGAAGGTAGAGATAGCTACAATAATTAACAATATGAATGTGAAAACTATTCCTTTTAAATCAAGAGTACAGACTGTTTTAATTACTTTTGATTTGAATTATTAGAGTTCATGTACGCATTATACATAAAAGAAGTTCGATCTTTTCTTAACTCCTTAATCGGTTACATAACGATTGTCATTTTCTTATTGGCAATAGGCCTGTTCATGTGGGTTTTTAGTGGGTCTGAAAACGTTTTTGAAATGAGAATTTCAACACTCAATTCTCTTTTTTTTAATGCTCCTTTAATTTTCATGTTCATCATACCCGCTATAACAATGAGGTCTTTTGCCGAAGAAAAACGGACCGGTACAATTGAACTACTCTTAACAAAACCTCTTACAGACACTCAAATTGTATTGGCAAAATATTTAGCTGGGTTTTCATTAATTTTTATTGCTTTACTTCCCACTTGGGTGTACTACGTATCTATCTATTTAATGGGAGATCCTGTGGGCAACATTGACAACGGAGGCACATTAGGCGGTTACATTGGTTTGTACCTTATAGGTGCTGTTTTTGTTGCAATTGGAACTTTTTGCTCTGCTTGCACCAAAAATCAGGTGATTGCTTTTCTTTTTGCTTTAGTGCTTTCTTTTCTTTTCTATCACGGTTTTGAACACCTCGGTAGTTATTCCTGGTGGGGAACGTGGGACGGAGCCATTCAGAGTATTGGAATTCAACAACATTTCACTGCCTTACAGAATGGCCTCTTGGACACGAGAGACCTGAGTTATTTTATTAGCTTGATTTTAATCTTTTTAGTAATCACGAGATTAGTCTTAAAAAGCAGGAAATGGTAATGGCTTGGAAAGACATCATACAAACGGTTATCATTATTGCGATAATTGCTGTATTAAACCTCATTGGTTTTCTACAGTACGTGCGAATTGATCTTACTGACGAAGGCAAGCACTCTCTTACTCCAGGCTTTACAGAATTACTGCAAAATGACATGGATCATAACATGTATATAACAGTTTACCTAGCTGGCGACGATTTTCCAGCGCATATTGAGAATTTACGCCGAAACGTCCAAGACAAGCTGGCTGCGTTTAATAGAATTTCGGGTGGTATGGTTAAATTCGAATTCATCGATCCGGATGAAGACGAAGAGCTAGCGCCAGAATTATTTAAGCAATTAGAGGCTGCTGGTTTATCTGCAAAAAAAGTCAGAGAACAAAGCGAAGGTTCTGTTAGTGAAATCTATTTCTGGCCAGGTGCAACAATTGAATATGGAACGGATAAATCTGTCGCTGTGCAGTTTATTTCAGGAGGAATTCAGCTCGTCGATAAATTCACGCTTAATATGGCCAGTGATCAGCTCGAATATAAATTTTTACAAGCTTTTCGAAAATTAACTCGAAAAACCTATCCGCACGTGGGGATTTTAGAAGGACATGGTGAACTACCTCTTTACAATACCATTTCTATTCGGGGGCATTTAAAAGAATCATACAACGTGGATCAGGTAAGCCTACGAGACTCTAATAACAATGAAATGGTTTATGCCCTAGCTGATTACCAAAGTGTAATAATCGCTCAGCCTAAGTCTGAATTCTCGGATAAAGAAAAATTCATTTTGGACCAATTCATAATGAACGGTGGTAAAGTTGCCTGGCTAATTGATCCACTCAACATGAATGAAGATAGTCTATTTCGAACAGGACAAACCATTGCACTACCCTACGAATTAAATATTAGCGACCAACTTTTCAACTACGGAGCGCGAATTAATAACGAAATGATTATTTCTGAAAAATGTGCACCAATCTATGATTTTAGAAACAATCAACCAGCAGACTGGAATTTTTATGTTTTGGCACGAAATAATAACAGAGATCCCGTAGCATCCAATTTAAATCCTGTAAAATTAAAATACGCCAGTCCGGTAGAACCTGTGGGTGATACATCTATCGTGAAACGGGTATTACTGGAATCGTCACCACATTCAAAAGTTTTTAAAAACCCGGCTCGCGTTTCTTTAGCCTATTTAGACCCGGCTTATCAACCCAACTATGTGGGAGAATCTGTTCATCAACGTCCTACGGCATTAATACTAGAGGGGTCTTTTAAAAGTTTTTATCGCAATTCGCTTGACCCGACATATAAAAACAATCCGGATGTAAAATTTAAGGATTCTAGCGAGTTCAATAAAATGCTAGTGATTGGAGATGGAGACATTATTAAAAATGTTGTCCGAAGAAATGCTGGAGTAAATAAAGAAATAAACCCCGAGACTGATGTATTAAGCCCTGACATCGAATTTGTAACCATGGGGCAACCTTATCCTGCTTATGGTAATACTGATTTTTTCAAAAATGCTTTTGACGACCTCATGGAACAAGACAATCTAATCGCATTAAGGGGGAGAGAATTCAAACAGCGCCCTTTAAACGATCAATTCATTTTCGATAAAGGAGTAAAATCAACCATTAAATTCTTAAACGTAGCCCTTCCTATAATACTCTTATTACTATTCGGAGGATTGCAATACCTTTTACGTCGAAGAAAATTTGCTAAAAAATGAAAAAGCTATCGTATCCACTGATAATATTGTTCGCGGTGATTGCTGTATTTTATTTTTTTTCCCTAAGTAATTCAGATCCTATAACAACCAGTGACCACACAGATTTTGCGATTAAAGACACAAGTAGTATCGATCAAATTAGAATAACAGAAGCCAATGGTGGAACAATACTGGTACAACGAAGAAATCCAAGTAAACAATGGAAGCTTAACGGTGGCAAATTTGATGCGAGAGGAGATGCCATCTCTTTGATTCTGGAAACGGTGTACCGAATAAAAGTAAAACAGGAAGTCGACGAGAAAGCACAAAAAAACATCATTACGCAAATAGCAGGAAGTCATAAAAAAGTAGAATTTTTCAACAACGGTAAAATTGAGCCTTTCAAAACCTATTACATTGGGAATTCAACACCCGACAAACTCGGCACATTCATGGTGCTGGTTAAAAATGAAAACGGAAAATCATACAAATCTGTTCCATGCATTATGTATAAACCCGGCATGTACGGTCACTTGGAAAGTCGTTTTTTTTCTGATCTGAATGAATGGCGAAGCACCGCCGTATTCCGATATGGCAGAGGTGATATTTCAAAAATTCATCTTCAATTTTATGAAGCCCCTCAAAGCTCTCACATCCTCGAGATTAGCAAATCTGGAGATCTTCAACTTTTCAATAATGAAGGAAAAGCCATCAATAATTTCAATAAAACAGCAGCACAGCGCTATGTCACATTATTAATGAAACTTAATTACGAAGGATTCAATAAAGAATTGGATATGCACGCCTCAGATTCCGTTCTTGCCTCTACTCCGTTGTACAGTGTAACCATAACCGATTCAGATGGTGTCGACAAGAAGGTAGTTATACATAAAAAATTGGCGCCAGCTGGATTAACAGATTACAAAGGGGACGAAATTAAATGGGATAAAGATCGATGCTGGGGAAATGTAGAAGGTTCTTCGGAACTAATGAAACTTCAGTTTTTCAGCTGGGGACCTGTTTTTAAACCAATATCCTTTTTCACAGAAAAATAGTTGTTAATAAGAAGGTTAATTCTGTTGATAATTACCGAAGGTTAGGCACCTAAATACGGTTATATTTGTTGACTACTCAAGTTAAATTAATAGTCAATGAAATTCGTTACCACTAGCAATAAGCTACTCAAGCAATTACAAGGAATAGGAGGAGTACTAAACTCCAGTAATACACTACCTATTTTGGATAATTTTTTATTCGAGATTAAAGACAATGCATTAACTGTTTCAGCGTCAGATTTAGAAACTACTATGACGACGACACTTGAGGTTCAAGCAAAAGAAACCGGCAGTATTTGTGTTCCTGCAAGAATGTTAATGGATATCCTGAAGGCATTTCCTGATCAGCCATTGACATTTAATATAGATTCGAAAACTTATGGCATTGAAATCTCTTCAGACAATGGAAAATATAAGCTAAGCGGACAAAATGGAGAAGAATTTCCAAAAGTACCGCCATTAGAGTCACCTTCAAAAGTAGAAATGCCAGCAAGTGTGCTAGCAAAAGCCATTAATAAAACCATTTTTGCTGCTGGAAATGATGATTTGAGACCTGTAATGAGTGGCGTATTCTTTAGTCTTGAAAGCGATGGAATTACTTTTGTAGCTACGGATGCGCATAAATTGGTTAGATACAAAAGAAATGACGTGTTAGCGGATAAAGGAGCTGAATTTATAGTTCCTAAAAAACCATTGAATCTGCTTAAAGGCTTGATGTCTTCTTCTGACGGAACTGTTTCCTTAGAATACACCGAAAATAACGCATACTTTGCTTTTGACAGTATCACCTTAATATGTAGACTTATAGATGGGAAATATCCAAATTACGAAGCAGTTATCCCCAATGAGAACCCTAATAAATTAACGATTGACAGAAATGAATTGGAAAGCTCAATTAAGCGAGTGTCAATTTTCGCAAACAAAACAACGAACCAAGTCAGACTAAAAATGACTGGAAGCGACTTATTATTATCAGCGGAAGATTTAGATTTTTCAAATGCGGCAAACGAAAGGTTAACCTGTAATTATCAAGGTGAAGATATGGAAATTGGTTTCAATTCAAGATTTCTAGTCGAAATGGTTTCTAATATGGATTCGGACGAAACCGTTATTCAAATGAGTGCCCCTAATCGAGCTGGAATCATTGTTCCCGGAGGAGATCAAGACGAAAATGAAGACATATTGATGCTAGTAATGCCCGTTATGCTGAATTAAAAGATAAACCCGTCTTAACATCCTGCTAACGCCAAATTACTACCTAACACCCTGCTAAACAGACAATTAAACTGTTTGCAAAACGTAGCATCTTCTTATTATTAATAGTATATACATGCTAAAATCATGTATTTAGGGCAGTTATCGGAGTAATTTGTTCACTCATCGAACAATGCCTTTTCTGACAAACTATAGGAACTAGGCATCCGTATATACCTGTCAACCACGACCGCATTCCTATGTGCGCAAAAAAACATATCAAAAATAAGTTCATTACTTCTGTAAGGAAGGATGGCATTGTATCCATTAGCATAAAGGATGACAATACAACCATTGACCTTGCAGACTTCAATGAACTTTATGCGCTTCTCTCCAGTCTGGAAAAGAAAACAGGACTATTAATACTTTTTGATATTTCTAATAATCCGAAGGTCAACAAACAATCTAGGAGATTTATTTATTCGGATGAAATGGTGACGGCAACGAAAGCACTTGCTGTTTTTTCAGCTAATCCCATAACTAATTTACTCGGGAATTTTCTTACCTCTCAATCACGTGGGCTCTACCCCATGCGGAACTTCTCTAATGAAGACCAAGCTAGCCAATGGTTATTGGAATACTCAAAGATTTCTGACGATAGGCTAAATGCACTGGTTGAAATGATGAACGATTTGTCTGAATTAAAATTTAGCAGAAAAATTGATTTATCAGATAATAATGACATCATAGATGTGATTAGCTTCGGATTAAATATGCTTAGCGAAGAATTTGAATTTGTTCTTAATGAAAAATCAAAACTTCAACTTGAAAATTTAAACTTAAAGGAATCCCTAGGTTCTAATAATATTCACAGCCACCATTTAAACCAATTCGCTAGAATATTAATTGCAAATTCTGAAGAGATTATTGAAAGTATAAATTCAGAAAAATGTACACTCTCTAATTATAACAAAGAAGAATTGATTGGAAAAGGCATATTCGATACCGCATCCGAAAATGCACAACAATTAGAGCTAATCAGGAAAGTCTTGAAGAAAGGTGAACCGTGGAGAAGCGATCAGCAACAAAAGGCTAAAGACGGCACTTACTTCTGGGTTGACAACAACATAATTCCAATAAACGATGGTAAATTTCTGATTATTCAATTAGACATTACAAATCGAAAAGAAGCTGAGAAAAAATTATTATTTCAGATTGCCACTGCACAAAGTAACCAAAAAGAAAGATTAGGCTCTGCGATTACTAAAGAAATTACCACCACTTTATCCGGTCTTCAATACTTACTTAAATCTTTAGATGAAAAGATCAAAATTCTCAGCGACAAGGAAATGCAAATGCTAATTACATCTGTTCGTAAAAATTTTGAACACATCATTGGAAATTCAAAAAAATTATCCTCAGAACTTACCTCGCCTCAATTATGCGACAAAGGCATTATCTCGGCAGTTGAAGAATACCTTCAGAAAACATCAAAAGACTTACCACACAAAATTAGCTTTAAGCACAATGTTGTTCCTAATCCACAGTTATCTCCGGAATTTGAAACGCTCATGTACATGCTCCTAGTGACCACCTGCAATTATGTGATAAAGAATAGCCAAGACAACGCAATAATAATTCAACTTGATATTGCTAACCATGTAGAGATTAAAATATCTACTACAGGAAGTGCAATAAATTTAATTGAAGCACTAAACAACACAGAAACAGAAATACTCCACAAACTTATCTCCTATTACAACGGAAACATCATCCAAAACAAAAAAGACAAAACTAAAACAGGGATAACTTTCCTATTTCCTTCATCCAAAGCCTAATAATACCATTTCAACGAAGTAAATATGGCGACAGTGGGAATTTAACCTAGTGAACGCTTATTTTATTTGGGACTTGTGCCATTTAATTTTTTATATTACCGGTGATAAATTAGAAGGGTTGCTATTTTTCAGATTAATTCTCTGTTTAACGCATCACTCGAAACAAAAATAGTTTTAATAACATGCTCTTAGCGTCACGCAAACTTGTAATAGGTAAGGCCATTAAATTGCTACGCGATTATATTTTTTGTTTAAGACCTTCTGGCATTAAAAATTGCGCTTTTATTATTCAGATTCAGTTAATCAATGCAGAAAGAGAACAATGGTCAATTAGACCTGGTTTCATCAGCAGCTCTCTTTCGTTATTGTCAAAACAGCTAAATTCGATAATCATTAGACATAATACTTCCGATTGTTGTGAATTTTGACATTGATAAATCAATAGAAATTCTTGAAAGAACTCCGTTAGCAATAGAATCTCTTCTAGAGGGGCTCAATAAGGATTGGATATACTCAATTGAAGGGGATGAAAAATGGAGTGTTCACAAAGTAGTGAGCCATCTAATCTATGGTGAACGCACCACCTGGACACCTCGATTAGAAATGATTATGTCTAACTTTCCTACCAAAGAATTTGAGCCCACAGATGATGTTGAAGAACATTTTGATAAAATGAGTGAAAAATCAATGCGTGAATTAATCTTTCAGCTTAAATATCTTCGAGAAATCAATGTAGATATTGTTCAAGCTTACAACATAAAAGAAAAAGATCTCGATTCGTCAGCGACTCACCCGGATTTAGGCACAGTCACATTGAAAGAGCTTCTATCCACTTGGGTAGTTCACGACCTTGCGCACTTAACTCAAATATCACGAATTATGGCCAAAAAGTATGCGAAAGAAGTGGGCCCATGGGAAAACCAATTGGGCATTCTTAAATTATAACTCTACAAGATCTCGTGTTATTTCATCGTAAATAACGAAACAATCCG
>Ga0315331_10000079_pt1 | contig 51360 bp, 36 predicted proteins | sample M160m34915metaG_FD_203456 | JGI IMG/M metagenome (GOLD analysis project Ga0315331, IMG submission 203456) | Ammonia-oxidizing marine archaeal communities from Monterey Bay, California, United States - M1 60m 34915 | ecosystem: Environmental > Aquatic > Marine > Intertidal zone | place: USA...
GGCAATGAAATTATGCCAGGATCGTCGCGGTGCCTACAAGAATACAGAATACGTTTCGACCACGCGGGCCATGTTGACCTATGACCTGCCGCTTGCAGAGGTGATTTACGATTTACACGATAAGTTGAAAAGTGCCACCCGTGGTTACGGGACGATGGATTACGAGTTGCTGGGATACTTTCCTGCAGACCTGGTACGGATGGATATCATGGTCAATGGAACTCGCGTGGATGCGTTAAGCGTGATTTGTGATCGGGTGGATGCAGATACGCGAGGACGTGCAGTCGTTAAAAAGCTCAAGTCAGAAATCGATCGACACATGTTTGAAGTTGCTGTCCAGGCCGCGATTGGATCTCGTGTGATTGCCCGCGAGACCGTCCCCGCGTTTCGCAAGAATGTGACGGCCAAGTGCTATGGCGGAGATATTTCCCGTAAGCGAAAACTGTGGGCCAAGCAGCGTGAAGGAAAGAAACGGATGAAATCGGTGGGACAGGTAGACATCCCCCAGAAAGCATTTATGGCGGTACTTGATTCAGGCACCAATAATAAGAAGTAACCATCCGTGTGGTACCGGGGTGCGCTATGATTGCGTCAACGAGCGGTAAGATTTTATGAATGCTCGACAAGCGGATGCGGATCGGCCCGTGATCTCGCGGTACCTTGCCGCAGCCTTGCTGCTGGTTATCTTGCTGACCGTTACCTGTATGGCAATGCTGCAGCAGGTGCGATACGCAGGACTTGGACGGCTCATTCGTATTCACGGCAGTTCCATGGCCCCCTCGTTGCTCGGAGAACACCTGGAAATGCCCTGCGAGGATTGTATATTTCCGATCCGAATGGCGATCGATTTGCTGTCGGAACCCGAGTTCCTGACTTGCCCTAACTGTGGGTACGAAAAAAACGCGCGTGAAGCAGCAGTACGTCAACCAGGAGAGCGTGTTCTGATCGATCGTTGGTCCGGGATGATCTCGGGAATTGATCGCTGGCAGCTGGTGGCTTTTCAAAAAACGGTAGGTAGCAGCGCAGGTGCTCGTCATAAGCAACTCACGGTCAAGCGAGTAATCGGTCTTCCAGGTGAGGAAGTTAGTCTCCAGGATGGCGAGATTTATATCGACGGAATCATGGTTCCGAAGTCCATGCAACAATTTCGGGAGATGGCAGTGCCTCTTTTCGATACCTACTATCGTCCGCGTCAGACGCCTGGACTGGCGGAACGCTTCCAGTCAGCGGAGAAGACCAGTCGCTGGCAGCGCCTGGGGACCGGCTACCAGTTTGATGGTACGGACGAAAAGAAGCCTGCCGATGATTCACCTGGAGATCTCGATCAGCTGGTCTATCAGCATTGGGCCTGCATGGCTGAAGCCGTTCCTGCAAGGGATCGGACTGCCGTGTCAGCGATTTATGATCATTACACGTATAATCATGGACAATCACGCGGACCACTGGTGCAGGTTCATGACCTGTTGTTCAAGGGTGAAATGACCATGCAGAACAAGGGGCTGCTCGTGGTGAGCCTCTTTTCGCGTGGAGATATTTTTGAAGTGGCACTGGATACCAGGAGACGCCGTTACGAGTTGCGCCGGAATAGTCGCTCCCTTGTCCAGGGACGATTTCATCACAACCTCGATCGACGATCGCATGAATTGGAATTTGCCGTGGTAGACCGACAGGTGATCCTTGCAGTGAATGGAAAAACATGGTGCCGTCAAAGTTTTATACCCAGGAATGAGAAATCCGCGCTGCCCCCTACCCCCCTCGATTCCGAACATCCCCTGGCAATATCGGCTCGTGGACTTTCCTTGCAGGTTCAGCGTGTACGTCTGTCGCGTGATCTGCACTGGATCGGACCAGGCCATCGTCCGGGACCCTGGAAATGGCATCGGTTTCTGAAACCAGGAGAGTTTTTCGTAGTGGGTGACAATGTGCCCATTTCTGATGACAGTCGCTACGAGCAGCTGGGGATTTCCAATCGGGAAATTATCGGAAAAATCCTACGATTTGAGCATTAGCACCGAGAGTTCAAAGAGCCTCAACGTACTGGTATTCAGACGGTTTCGGGAAGTTGGGGTATGTTGTATCAAGGGGAGTTCAAGTATCGGGGAATGTGGTTTTTCGGTATATTTCCTTACTTCCCAGGGACTCTATGTTGCCGTGGGAATCATGGATCAGGATTGGGGTTGGTAGCATCTTGCGAGCCAGCGGATTCAGCGAACGATTTTCCTGATCATTGCGTAGAGTTTTCCTTGGAGATATGAATTGGACTCGGGAACCAGTTGAGCAGCCCATGAAAACAACGACGGCCAGCCAGGGAGAGTTTGAACCACGTGGATACCACGTGATTCGAGATTACGTGGAGTCGATCGCGATCGCTGTCATGCTCGCCTTTATTTTTCGCATGTTCCTGTTAGAAGCGTTCGTGATTCCAACTGGATCCATGGCTCCTACGTTGCATGGTCGCCACATGGATATCACCTGTATTGAGTGTGGTTACCGCTACCAGACAGGTGCCAGCGTGGAGAATGCCGATAACGCAAATGTCAAAGAAGTCATCGCCACGGATTGCCCCTTATGCCGGTATCCATTGACGCTGGACAAGGAAAGCAAACCCAACGAAAGGTCTTTTAATGGCGATCGAATCCTGGTTAGTAAATTCAGCTATTCAATCAGTGACCCAAAGCGTTGGCAAGTGATTGTTTTTAAGTTCCCGGGTAATGCGAAGCAAAACTATATCAAGCGGTTGGTTGGCTTACCGGGCGAGCGGATCAAGATTACCGGGGGTGATATCTATGCGGTGCCACCGGATGCTGTGGATCGGAAAGCATTCCAGATTGTTCGCAAGTCTCCCAGGAAACTGTTGGCAATGTTGCAGCTTGTTCATGACTCGAAATATGTTGCCGAGACGTTGCAGCGTGTAGGTTGGCCAGCCAGTTGGCAACCATGGTCACCAGATGGAGAATTAGCAGAAGGGACCTGGGCGACAGGGCCAAACCAGCAAGGTTACCAGGTCCAGGAGAGCAATGATCAGGTGAGTTACCTTCGCTACCGTCATCTTCCACCTGACCGGTCAGATTGGTCTAACGTGAGATCCGCAGCAGCGCGAAACGATCAGGGAATGTTGATCACCGATTATTACGGTTACAACCGCGGTAGAATCGCCCAGAAGAGTATTGACGGACGGTGGTTTATCGAAGAACAAGCTGGCCCCGCAACAGGATTGAACTGGGTGGGTGACCTGGCTGCCGAATTTGAAGTTGAGGTGATGAGCAAAACGGGCCAGGTGTTGCTGGACCTCCTGGAGGGGGGAACGCACTTTAAATGTTCCATTGATGTTCAGACAGGCCAGGCCACGTTATCTCGTGTTGGTCCAACGGGTAACCAGGAAGTCTTTACCGATTCGCAGGGCGCCCAGGTGAAACATCCAAAGGGTGCGACCAAGATGATCGGAGCCGGTTCCTACAAATTGCGATTTTCAAATGTCGATAACGAGTTACTGCTCTGGGTTAACAATCGTTTGGTATCGTTCCAGGGGCCCACGACTTACCAGGCGGATCCGGTACTGTCGCCACACTGGCGACCAGACGATCCGGGGGATCTGGCACCGGTCGGTATAGGGAGTCGTTCAGCGGCCCTGCAGGTGAAACGGCTGCGGATACTACGTGACGTTTACTACATTGCCACCGATGGATCAGACACGTTGGATTATAACAACCAGGACTACGAGGATCCCTGGACAATCCTTTCACAACCTCAACGCTGGGCTGAAAGTTCGTATTTTAAGAACGGTAAAGAACTGTTGATTCCGGAAACCGGCTCGCTGGGACCAGATGATTTTCTCCCGTTGGGGGATAACAGTCCAGCGAGTTTCGATGGCCGAATGTGGGCTGCGGATCCAAAGCTGAGCTACCAGAAGCACACGGTTCCTCGTAGATTGCTGATTGGGCAGGCGATGTTTGTTTACTGGCCGCATTCCTGGCGATGGGGAAAGCTACCGATCGTTCCCAATTTTTTACAAATGCGAATGATCCAATGACAGGGTAGGTGAAAGCGTCGAACTGTGGTAATTGATTCAGTGGTATTGGATCCAGGAGGAGAGAAAATGCCCGTGCTTGAAGTCCAGGGCCTGATCAAGACATTTGGCCGTCGTCGTGTCGTCAATGGTGTTGATTTCACGGTTGATCGCGGTGAAATTGTTGGTTTGCTGGGTCCCAATGGAGCAGGCAAGACGACGACTTTTCGCATGACCTGCGGATTGATTGATGCAGACCAGGGGCAGGTCATGCTGAATGGCCTGGATGTGACCCATTGGCCCATGTATCGTCGTTCTCGGGATGGCGGGATGGGATACCTGGCCCAGGAATCCAGCGTCTTTCGTAAGCTAACCGTAGAGCAGAACCTGTTGAGCATGTTGGAATTATTGAATGTTCGTGGCAAGGTTCGGCGCCAGCGTTGTCAGCAACTGTTGGAGCAGTTCTCGATTTTACACCTGCGCAAATCACGTGCCTCGAAGTTGTCGGGTGGAGAACGACGGAGACTCGAGATCGCCCGGGCGCTCATCTCGGAACCTGAGATACTGATGCTGGATGAACCTTTTGCCGGGATCGATCCGGTCACGGTTCAAAGTATCCAGGGAGTTATCCAGGATTTGCGAGAACAGGATATTTCGATTTTTATCACGGACCATGCTGCGCGAGAAATTCTCGAAATCGTGGATCGCTGCTACGTGATCAACGAGGGAACTGTGTTGTGCCATGGAATGCCCGACCAGGTTAGGAACCACCCGGAAGTCCGCAGTAAATACCTCGGTGATTTTGATGGGACTGTCTCGGCTGCATGAGGTGAGTCGACGGACTCGCATTTCTTCTTTCATGCTTGATAGCAAGACGATTTCAGGGTCGCTTGGTTGTCTCCGGGGACTGCTTCCGTTAGGTTGAAACGCTGTCCAGCGTGCAAAAATGACGTGCTCCCGGTATCGCCGCGGATCAGCCACTTCATTCAAGCAGCAAAGGGCTGGTATCCAGATCTTCGATGCTCCAGAACGGATAGAACGACTCCATGAGTGACCCATATTTTCAAACATTGTTTGCCGATCGAATTGGTGGTGTGAATTACGGTAAAGGGACCGATATTTACAAGTTTGAGAAGATCAAGCGTGCCAAGCGAAAGGCGATCCAGGATCATCCTGATAAGCAATTACTGGACTTTGGTATCGGTGAAAATGACAGCCCGGCTGATGATGCCGTGCGCAATACAATGGCGGAGGAAATCCATAAAGCTGAAAATCGTGGATATGCTGATAACGGGGTCCTGGAGTTCAAGGAAGCAGCCGCACGGTTCATGCAGCGAGAGTTCAGCGTGGAACTGGATCCTGGATCCGAGATTAACCACTGCATCGGATCCAAGACGGCGTTGGCGATGTTACCGGCATGTTTTATTAATCCCGGAGACATCACGTTGATGACCGTGCCAGGTTATCCGGTAGCGGCTACTCATACCCGGTACTATGGAGGCTCTGTCTACCAATTGCCGTTGTTGGCGGAAAATAATTACTTTCCCGACCTGGCATCTATTCCGACCGATGTATTAGCCAAGGCCAAGTTGCTGGTAATCAACTATCCCAACAGTCCCACGGGCAAGAATGCTACCGCCGAGTTTTATGAGCAAGTTGTTGATTTTGCCAAGACCCATAACATCGTGGTGATCCAGGATGCAGCGCACGTGATGTTGACCTTTGAAGGGGAACCGTTGAGTTTCCTGCAGACTCCGGGAGCCAGGGACGTGGGTGTAGAAATCCATTCCCTTTCCAAGGGCTATGACATGATTGGCTGGCGAATCGGCTGGGTTTGCGGCAACGAGCGGATTGTACAGGCTTTTTCGGATGTTAAAGATAACAGTGACTCCGGCCAGTTTATTGCCATCCAGAAATCTGCTGCGGCGGCCCTGGACAACGAGAGTATTCCCGAACGGATTCGTTTAAAATACCGACGCCGATTGGAAAAGTTGGTAGAGATGTTGACGCGATGTGGGTTTCAATGCTCGATGCCAGGAGGATCCTATTTCCTTTACATGGCTGCTCCGAAGGGAATTGTGAATGGTCCTGAATTTGAAACAGGTGAGGCGGCTAGCCAATACCTGATCACGGAGCACTCGATTGTTACCGTCCCGTGGGACGAGGCTGGGCCGTGCCTGCGTTTTTCCGTGACCTATGTCGCGGACGATGAACAGGCGGAAGACGCTCTCATGGCAGAAACCGAGGCGCGTCTTAACCAGGTCCAATTTGTATTCTAAATGGTGTTTTCTCGGTCGAAAGGTTTCCCGATGTTCTTATCAAGACTCCATGCCAGTTGGTGTTTAACCGTCAGCATGGTTTGTCTTTCGCTGGTTTCCTGTGGTAAATCGGATGACAAGCCGGATGTTTCCGTGCAGGGACAGCTCAAGCAGGCCATGAAGATTGGCAGCCTACGCAATCGCAGCAAGACACTGGTGGGAATTGCAGACCAGCAGTTTGAACAGGGAGATGCCCTGGGCGCTACGGCTACGATCGGGTTGGCAGTCGATACCGCCCTGGAGATCAAGGGAGCTTACGAGCGTGGTGCCGCTTTGAATTCGACAGCTTACGCCTATGGAAAACATGAACTGGTGGATAAGGCCTCCGACGTCTTAAAGCAGGTGTCCAGGGCAATTGAAGAGGTTACCGAGGTAGATCTGTCAGTTGCCCTGATCGGTAAAATGGCCGAAATTCAGATTCGTTTCCTGGATCAAGTGAATACCGGAAACGACTTCCTGGAAGAAGGCGCCACGATTGCTGAAAATGCCGAGAAGCCGGAAGAAAAAGTAATTGCCAAGTTGAACCTGGCATTTCATTTAAATCGACTAAAACGAATTGAGTCACGGGACGAGCTGGTTGATCAGGCGTTCGAGACCCTGGAAGAAATTGCGGATGCCCGACAACGCACGGATGTCACGGGTGATATGGCCAGTCGACTGGTCCAGATGCAATGCCTGGAGATGTCTAAACGAGCCTTTGAACTGGCTGAAACGTCTGCGGATACAATCGAAGAACCGTTGAACCAGGGATATGCCTTGTGTGAAATCAGGGATCGATTACGACGAGCGAAACAGGCCGCCGGGGCGGAACGCCTTAGCGCCAAAGCTCGCCAGGTTGCTGAGAAAGTGACGGACCAGGGTTTGCGCAAGGAATTATTGAATCGACTTGCGGAGTAAGCAGAAACGGTACGGCTACCGGGTAGTCATCTCGGTACCGTCAAATAAAACTTGTATCAGGATATTGAATCTCGATTATTCTTAGGTGGTAAATAATGAAACTTCAAGGGAAAACAGCAGTAATCACCGGTGGCGGAACTGGAATCGGAGAAGGAATCGCCAGGGCTTTCGCAGCAGAGGGTTGTCGTGTTGTCATTTGTGGACGTCGAGATGAGGTGCTGAAGCAAGCCGCGGACGCCTGGGATGGCGATCTGCCGTTTCTTTGTCATGCCGTCGATATTTCGAGTCGCGACAGTGTGTCATCTCTCTTTGCTTGGGTCGCAGCAGAAGTGGGGCCTGTTGACATCCTGGTGAACTCTGCAGGAACCAATATTAAAACGAGGTCCATGGCGGAGATGGAGCCGGACCAATGGGATCACGTGATGGCGATTAATGCCAGTGGAACTTATTACTGTATGCATGCGGTGCTGCCACAAATGCGGGAACGGGGTGAGGGATTGATCATTAATATCTCCTCGATTGCCGGGAAACGATCATCGCCGCTGGGGGGAGTTGCCTATTCAGCCTCCAAGTTTGCCATGACAGCATTGGGGACAGCCGTGGCAAATGAAGATGCCGAAAATGGCATCCGAGTAACCAATGTTTACCCGGGCGAAGTGAATACTCCGATCCTCGTCAATCGGCCAAACCCGGTTAGCGATGAACATCGTCAATCGATTTTACAGGCTGAAGAAGTGGGCGAGCTGATCGCCGCGATTGCTGGCTTGCCACCTAACGCACACGTATCCGACGTCGTGATCAAGCCACTCAAGCAGTCCTATAGCTAACTTGAACCGAGCATCGATAACGGGAGCGTGTGCCTGCGACCGTCAGCTCTTGCCTAGGTGATTTCCCAGGTATCGCCGGTAGTGAAGAGGGCATTGAGATCCCCGTCGCCACGGTCGCTGCGCGCCTGCTGGACCTGTTGGTTCAGCAACTCATCATATTTTGGCGCGTCGATGGCTCGGAATACACCAATGGGTTCCGGGAACTCCGGTTGTCGCATACGACTTAACAGGTAAGCGAGACTGGGCTCGGATGCCTTTTCGTCATGGAACAGCAGGTCGTCTTCCTTGATTCCTTTACCCAGTTCAACGATTTCTGGTTCCATGCCGTTGAGCCGGATACCCTTGTCACGATCCTTGCCAAAGATGAGCGGTTTACCGTGTTCGAGTTCGATGATGTTATCTGCCCTGGTTCCGCGATCCGTTGCATAATCCCAGGCACCATCATTGAAAACGTTACAGTTCTGGTAGACCTCGATGAAAGAAGTTCCGCGATGTTCAGCGGCTCGTTTCAACGTGGCACTGAGATGCTTGATATTGACGTCGATAGAGCGTGCTACGAATGAGCCGTCACATCCGATAGCGACCGAGAGTGGATGAATGGGATTATCGATGGCGCCCATGGGTGTACTCTTGGTAACCTTGCCTTGGGGGGACGTGGGTGAATACTGACCCTTGGTCAAACCGTAAATACGATTGTTGAACAGCACGATGTTGACGTCCAGGTTTCGACGAATGCAATGCATCAAGTGGTTTCCACCGATGCTGAGAGCGTCGCCATCGCCCGTGATCACCCAGACCTCCAGTTCCGGACGTGTGGCCTTGAGACCTGTGGCAAAGGACGGAGCACGACCATGGATGCTATGGATTCCGTAGGTATCCATGTAGTAAGGAAACCTGCTGGAACAACCGATCCCGGAAATGAAAACCAGGTTTTCCGGCGGTGTGCCGAGCGTTGGCAAAACCTTCTTCATTTGTGCGAGGATGGAATAGTCACCACAACCGGGACACCAACGGACATCCTGGTCACTGGCAAAATCTGATGCTTTTAATACGGGTAGTTCGCTGCTCATGATTCAGAACTCAATGTATCAATTTCGTGTTGGATGGCAGATTCGATTTCAGTGACGGCAAATGGTTTTCCCTGGACCTTGTTAAGGCCGACGGCGTCCATCAGGAACGTTGATCGAATTAACGATCGTAACTGACCTGCGTTAAGTTCAGGGATTAAGATTTTGCGATACGAGGAAAGCAGTTCCTGCAGGTTGGCCGGGAATGGATTGAGGTAACGCAGATGGGCATGGGCTACGGACATTCCCTTGGCAATCGAGCGATTCACGGCAGTCATACAGGATCCGTAGGTTCCGCCCCAGGAGAGTACCAGCAGATCACCCTTGTCCGGTCCCAGCACCGTCTGTGGCGGAATGTCCTGGGCGATGTTTTCAATTTTCTGATCCCGAATGTCTGTCATGTTCTGATGATTGTTGGGATCATACGAGACATTGCCTGTGCCATCTGCTTTTTCCAGACCACCCACGCGGTGCATCAAACCAGGCGTACCGGGAATAGCCCAGGGGCGAGCGAGTTTCTCATCGCGTTTGTAGGGCTCAAAGGTTTCGCCGTCCTCGGGAGGTCCTGGATGGGTTACTGGTATGGGGTTCAGTTCGTCCACCTTGGGGATTAACCAGGGTTCCGCACCGTTGGCGATATATCCATCGGATAACAACATAACTGGGGTCATGTATTTTACCGCCAGTCGCCATGCTTCCTGGGCAACGTCAAAGCAATCACCAGGACTGCGAGCAGCAATCACCGGTAACGGTGATTCACCGTTGCGTCCGGTCATGGCCTGGAGTAAGTCAGATTGTTCGGTCTTGGTGGGCAAGCCGGTACTGGGTCCGCCTCGCTGGACATTAACCACGATTAACGGTAGTTCCAGGATTACGGCTAAACCGATTGCTTCTCCCTTGAGTGCAATACCCGGACCGCTGGATGCCGTAACGCCCATGGCTCCACCAAAGGCAGCACCAATCGAGGAGCATACGGCTGCAATTTCATCTTCTGCCTGGAATGTTCGGACGCCAAAATTCTTGTGCTTGCTGAGTTCGTGCAGGATGTCACTGGCCGGTGTGATCGGATAGGTCCCGTAAAACAACTCTTTGCCACTCATCTTGGAAGCAGTGATCAGTCCCCAGGCCAGGGCCTGATTGCCCATGATGTTGTTGTACGTGCCGGCTGGCAAGTCTGCTGGATCAACGTGATAAGTGCTGACAAAGGCCTCGGTGGTTTCACCGAAATTCCATCCTGCACGCAGCGCTCTTTCGTTAGCGGATACGATGTCAGGCTTGTCTGCGAATTTTTCCTGGATAAACCGTAACGTTGGCTCCAGGTCACGTTCATAGAGCCAGTAAATGAGACCCATGGCAAAAAAGTTTCGACAACGGTCGGCAATCTTGACACTGAGCCCGAGTTCTTCCACGGCATTGCGTGTCAGGGATGTCATGGGAATCTTGAACAGTCGGTAAGCATCCATCTCGGAAGAATCAAGAGGGTTGGTTTCACAGTTTGCCAGCTTCAGATCCCTGGCCTCAAAACTGTCTTCGTTGACGATCAACAATCCATTCCGTTTCAGGTCAGCCAGGTTCGTAACCAGGGCTGCTGGATTCATGGCGACCAAGGCGTCGAGTTGATCACCTGGCGTGTAGATTTCAGAAGATGCAAATTGTACCTGGAAGCCACTGACACCAGCACGCGTGCCTCGTGGGGCGCGAATCTCCGCAGGAAAATCCGGGAACGTGGCCACGTCGTTTCCGGCCAGTGCAGACGTATTCGTCAGCTGGGTTCCAAACAATTGCATTCCATCGCCGGAATCGCCGACCAGTCTGACGGTCGCACTTTCCATTTGTTCAATGTTATTGGTAGTCGTGTCTTGGTTTTCAGTTGTTGCTGACATTGCTAACTCTCTGGATGTCGCTGGGTTGAGTTATTAATGAATAATAAAATCCGCGGATACGAGTTTAATTGTAATCTTGTTGTTGAAATTTGCCCATGATTTATTGCGGTAGCAGCGATGGTATCAACGGGATGCGAAAGCAAAACGATCCTTGTTGTGATCTTGTTGGGAGCTGCCAAGGGGGAAAGTCAGGATGACTTTTAGGCAAGCCATAAAGATTGATGCGGGAGGTAAGTCAAGCGGGAAGTTCACGGCGAGGGATGGCGCTAATTCAGGCTCTGGAAACGTAGTCAATCGTTATCTAAAAAGGATCTTGGCTGAAGTCTGTACAACCTCAGCGGTTTTCGCAATCGTACCACGGGATTGCAGCCGATTAAACCGCAATAGCAAGCGTTTTGGGAGAATTTTTGACATAAACTCTGACTGCTTCTGGGACGGTAAAAGGGGCTTTCAGGTATCAGGTGGGAGTCTTTCTTGTGAGCTTAGCTAGAGGGAGGCTCTGGGTCGCGCAAAAAGGGTGCTTCCCCTTGGAAAAACTTGCTTAAATCGATCCCTCCGCGATGTTCTTCTTCCAGCAACTGGAGGCGGCCTTCCAGCTGTTCCATCCGTCGAGCTAATTGGGCGGTCACCTGGGGTGCGTTATCCGTCGGTTTTGGACGTGGTACCTCGGGATAGCCCAATTGCCGCTGTAACGCGCTAAACAGAAAGAGAGGATCTTTTTGCCGACTTGCCCAGGCGATTTTTCCCTCCTTGACCCCAAATAAAAGCGGTTTTTCCGGAGGTTCTTCGCTATCTTCGCCGAAACGACGATGATAGTAGTGCTTGCTTCGCACGTACACCATATCTGCGAAGTCGACGATCCCCATCTGGCGACGGACGATCAGGATCCATGATTGCCAGTCACTATTAAAACAGGAATCCTGGGAAATGGCTTTCAGGCCCTGATCGTATTTCAGTCGATTGCGACAAAGTGTTTCAAACTGAAAGAGGAATAGTCCGGCTGGGGATGGATCAGAGGCTCGGTATTCGACCTCGCACTGCAGTATTTCGACGGCGGTGCGAATGTCAAAACGCCCTCCCTCTTCTTCGGCTTCCTGGATCAGGTAGGTTTGAAACGGTGCAAAGTAATGGCTCAGATGCCCCATGGCTGGGGACATAACCCCATAATGCCGTAATTCGCCCAGCATATAATCAAGTGCCAGGGGTAACTTGGTGGTTGCCAGGGACTCTTCCCGAATTTGTTCCAGGACTTCCTGGAGGGGAATTCCCTGTGGCAGACGTTCACTCAACATCTTGTACAGGTACGCCTGCTCGATCAGTTCTTCTCGCTCTAACATTAGCGCTATGCCAGACATCGGTTGATTTGATATTCTTGTCCAGGGACCTGCCGGGGTGGCCCTAGAAGCAAAACGATGTTGCCCCTTATAATACAATACGAAGGTCGCCGGTTGATAGCTCCGGGATGTAATTTTCTCGACCTTGCATTTTTCCAGTCGAATCGACTGAAATAGTCGGTGTTTAAAGCGAGTGAACGATGGCTCACCAGTTTTCCTCAGTACAAGCGGCAGTTGATGCGATTGCCCGTGGTGAAGTCGTGATCGTCGTTGACGACGAGGGGCGTGAGAATGAGGGCGACTTTATCTGTGCAGCTGAAAAAGCCACACCGGAAAACGTCAACCTGATCATGCAGGGCCGAGGTGATTTTTGCATGCCGATCCTGCCTGATGTTTGCGAACGTCTTGAGGTGACCCCCCTGGTCGATACCAATACAGCTCCGCTGGGAACGGCCTTCATGACACCGCTGGATCATCGACTTAATCGAACAGGTATTACAGCGGAAGAACGCAGCCGAACGGTCTTGACGATCGTCGATCCCAAAAGTCATCCACAGGATTTTGTCCGACCTGGGCACGTTCACTTGTTGCTTGCCAAGGAGGGAGGCGTCCTGCGACGTGCAGGGCATACCGAGGCTGCGGTTGACCTGGCCCGAATGGCAGGATTGACTCCCGCCGGTGTCCTTTGCGAAATCCTGGATGAATCTGGTAACCGGGCAACACGTGACCAGTTACTCGAAATGGCGGCGGAAAAAAACCTGGAGATCATCACGATTGAGGAATTGATCGCCTACCGTCGCCTCACAGAAAAAATGGTCAGCCGATCCGTGGAGACAAAGTTGCCAACCCATTTCGGTGAGTGGAAAGTCATTGTTTATGATGTGAAATATGAAACCCAACAGCCCGTGGTCCTGGTGCGTGGTAACTTGACCGAGTCTCCACAGGCACCGTTGGTGCGTATGCATTCCAGTTGCTTCACTGGGGACTTGCTGGGATCCCTGCGATGCGATTGTGGTGACCAGTTGCAGATGGCATTACAGATGATCGGTCAAGAAACATTTGGTGTTATCGTTTATTTACCTCAGGAGGGACGGGGGATTGGGCTCATCGGAAAACTCAAGGCCTATGCGCTGCAGGACGAGGGACTCGATACGGTGGAGGCGAACCAGGCTCTTGGATTCAAGGTTGATATGCGAGATTACGGGATTGGTATTCAGATTCTCAAAGACCTGGGTCTTAAGGAAATTCGATTACTGACCAATAATCCGAAAAAGACGGAAGCCTTCAACCTGAGAGGCTTCGATCTGAAGGTGGTGGACCAGGTTCCGATCATTCCTGTTGTCAATGAACACAACGCAGCCTACCTGACCACTAAACGTACCAAGATGGGGCATGTGTTGCCGGACGAGCAGCAAGACTAGGACCGTCAATCCTTTTGGTCTTCTTTAGCCCCGGGTTTTCCTGGTTTCAGGAGTGGTTCAATACGTGGCGCCAGTTGGGCCACGTTATGGCTGACATCGACTACCTTGCCAGCCTGGTCAATCAACATCATGGTTGGGATGCCACGGACCCCGTATTTCCGCGCCAGCTCCTGCGTGGCATCGCCAGCCAGGTTCGTCCAGGGGATGTTATTTTCTTTTAAGTACTTGGCCAGTGCATCCAGGTCCCGGTCCAGGCTGATCGCGACGATGTCAAAACCCTTTCCCTGGTATTTTTCGTACAGTGCCTTTACCTGGGGCATCGCTCGACGACAGGGCCCACACCAGGTTGCCCAAAAGTCAACCAGGATCACCTTGCCGCGGTATTGCTTCCAGTCAAACTCGGTACCCAGTGCAGTGGTCCCTGTGAGCTCCAGGGGTTTTCCGACCAGGTCGGATGATGACTGTGATGGTTTGCGACTCAGTTTTTTTCCGTATTGAGACAGTTGCTTGTCGAGGCTCTTGCTGAACACCGCACCGAAGTCAGCGAAATAGGTTTCTCGCAGCTTGTCGTCCTCAAGGCGATTAATACCGTGAACAACACTCGACGCTAGTCGCAAATGACGTTCGGTCATCTTTTCACCGGCCAGGTATTTCTTGATTTCATCCAGCAACCCCGTGACCTTTTCCAGGGGTAAATCGTCGACTTCAAGGATCTGCCGTTCGACCATCAGGAAACGAACTTCCTGGACGACCTTTTCTCGCTTGTCGTCCTTGATAACCTGGAGGAATGCAACCAGTTGTTTATCCGCCGCGTCGTCTCCCAGCTGGGCCCGTTCATGGAGAATGGTAGATTTTCCCAGGATTGCAATGACCTGCAACTTGTCCGATTTGGTAGAGGCCAGTACCCGGTCGGCGGCTTCCGAAACAGCGTCGGAGAAACCGGCCCGCTTGCGGATAGAACGGGGCTTCTCCTGCATATCGAGGATATAGTCGACCAGGTCAAAGGCCGACAAACCAGGTGCTGCCAGGTAAGGATTGGACTGGTTATCCTCTTCCTGATCGGCCTGGCCAAGCTCATCAATACCACATTCGGAACCTGCCTCACGAACCGGGGCGGCTTTTACCGCGACAAATTCCGTTCCCCTGGCTGGTTGCAGAAGCGACTGCTTCTTCTCCTTGCCAGGTGTTTCAGGTGTTGGCTTTTTATCAGCAGGCGTTTCTTCCTTGGGAAATAATTTTTCCAGGGCAGCGGTCAGTTCCGGTCCACGTAGGTTGATGGCAGCCACCGTGCCATCACGAGCGACCAGGACGGTGAAGGGAATCTTGTCGATCCCGTTGCTGGCAGCTATGGGCGCGTCAAAACCGAGGGTCTTTTCCCCGGTTGTAATGATATTAGTCCAGGGAATGGGTGCCTGGGCGAGAAACGTTTTTACTCGCTCCGGCTCCTCGTCGAGGTTGACGCCGAGCACTTCAAATCCCTGTTCATGGTACTTGTTGTAGTGGCCGATCACGTTGGGCAGTTCCTGGATACAGGGCAGGCACCAGGTGGCCCAGAAATCGATCAGCACCACCTTGCCCTGGTAACGTTTCCAGTCCAGTGGCGTACCGTCTGAGGTGAGTCCGCTGATCTCGTAGGGTTTATCTAGTAGAGAAGTTCGAATTTTTCCGCGCGCAATAACCTTCTCGATAGTCTCGGCCAGTTGCTTGTCCGGATGATCCTTGAAACGTGCTTCGATTCTCGTGTAAATCTCCTGGGCCGTTTTCATTTGCTGTTGTGTTTCACACTGAGTGGCTATTTCGTAGATATTTCGAAAGGCAGCCTGTCCGGCCGTTTCGAGATCAAGAATTTTTTGTACCCCTGCCAGTAGCGACTCCTGGGCTCCGTCCTTGTTCTCCAGCAAAGCGGCGATTTTCTCTTCGATCTTGAGATCGAAGAACAACGTTTGTTGCAGGATATTCTGGGCTTCACGAACAAGTTCAGGTTTGTCGCTATCCTTGAACGTGTTGCCGATATCCTGGAACAACTGGTTCGACAGGTCGGCCTGGTCAACATTTGCCAGGGACAGGGCGGCCTGTTGGCAGATCAGGAAGACATCTTCGTCGTTCTTGTTTCCGTCAAGTAAATCCCGGGTCTGCTGCAGGAAACCGGCAAAATCCTTGTTCGTCCCGGTTTGAATGTCATTAATCTTGGTTCCAAACAAGATCTTTCTGCCCATGAATGCGAGGGTGGTATTCTTGGACTTGGAGAGTTCCTCTGCAAAGGCGAGCATTTCCTGGTCAATGCCTTCCACGCCAATTTGACCCATGATGGCAAGCGCGCGGAGCTTCGCTTCAATGACCGTTTCACGGTCCTTGTCAGAGATTTCCATCGTTAGCAGTTTCGTGGATGCCAGGCTGATGGCTTTTTGGGTCTTGGTAAGATTGGCGATGGCCTCCTGTTCACTTGCACCCTGGAGAGGTTGCTTACTTAGCTGTTCGATGTAGGCCAGCAGTTCCTTGGCATTTCCCTCGGGTATCTTGTCGGTATCTAGCTGGGCACTGGGCACGGTGGGTGGCTGCGTGGGCACTGCGCCGGGCTTGGTGGGTGATGACGGGGTTGTGTCCTTGGCGACTCCACTTTCCTCCGCAGCTTCCACAGGCTTGGTATTGCCCGTTACTGCGTAACCACTGTTGCCGCTGTTGCGTTCCGTTTCTGACTCGGATTTGCAGGCTGAAACCGTGATTGTCACGATGACCAACAAGGTTAATGGAGCCAGTTTCTGCAAGAAACGGATTGTTGATAGATGGCAGGACATGGCATGATTCCCAAAAGAGAAAACGGATTGATATCCATCACGTCAGGAGTGAAGGTTCCTGGTAGCCCAGGAGGATGTTCCCTTCACGAGGCCCGGCGCAAGATGCTGTTATTTTAGGCGAAACGACCAGCCCCGGCACCCCCGATTCGCCTAGAAAACGATTTCCCGAGGAAGAGAAAACCTCGATTCTAGGCTGGAAACCAGTTGGCCCACAGTCTCCAGGTCATGATCACCATCGGCGTGACAAGCAACAACCAGCAGGTGGGTGGCAGCCATTGCCCGGTCACGAACCGAGGCTTGGTTTGATCCGTGGTGATTGTTAGTGATGCTCCTGTAAGCTCGCGCGTCGTAATGCCCGCGATGAGCAACGCAGTAGTGATGACAAGGATCAGCAGGATAGCCTGCCAGCCGAGCACCCAGCCGCACAGAACCGCCGACAGGATCCAACCATTGCCCGGGATCCGGGAGGAGCGAGTAGCCTGGACCGTTGCTTCCAGTGCCCACCCCAGCAACGCCCCGATCCCCGCCCCCACGACGGCCGTGGCAAGATTATTCAGCCGCCACTCCTCCCCGATACGAAACCCTGGACCCTGGGGATAAAAGTCAGGAGCAATCGCCATCGTAATTCCTGCTGCGACAAGACAGGGCAGGATGATTTGTCGAGGCACCTGGGGTTGATCCAGGTCAATCAGTGCGACGCACCAGAGGGTACTGAGCAAGATGACATGGTTTCCGTAGATCATCCAGATGGCTGGACTGAAGCTGGAAAATGTTTCCGGGGATCCTGGCAGGGTGTATCCATTGGTTGTCCCCTCTGCCACTGCCAGGATGGCAAAAGTAAGTCCCACGAAAAACTCGATTAACAGGTAACGGATCGATATCGGGGAAGCGCAATAGTGACATTGGCCCCGTAATGCCAGCCAGCTGTAAATCGGGATGTTGTCGCGTCGACGAATCGTCTGTTGGCAGTTGGGACAATGGGAAGGAGGGTGAGCGATACTCAGGCCGGCAGGAGTACGGTAAACGACGACGTTCAGAAAGCTGCCTACGCTTGCTCCGATCGCAAATAACCAGATGGTTAGCAAGACGGTTTGCAGTATCGATAGCTCGGGTTCAATGAATTGAGCGAGTAGCATTACGTTTCAACCAGTTCCGATTTGACGCAGTGTCTTAATGAAGGTTATAGGTACGGTGCCAGGGGGCCACCCCGGGCTGCCAGGGCATCAATTTTTCGTGTGACTTCCGGATCCTCGATGAGTGGAGGCGCGTGGTGTGGCTTGATTCGTGCGTCTATGACCAGGGATCCCTGGCATTGCCAGTGCTTGGCAATCGTGCTGGCACCAATACCATGAATATCGTCGGCTGGGTTGCTGCGAGTGAAGACCGTCCAGAGGAAATTACGAAACGATTCCGTGACGAACCGAGAGTCATCGACAATGATGATCAGGGGAAACTGGTTGATGGATTGTTCCGGGTGAAATGCCTGGCAAAACGTTTCCACGTCATGATCGTTCGTACTTGGGCCTGGTTGGCAGGCAGGTCCTTCGATAGCCAGTACGCCGGGAATGCAAATCCGGGGATCCTGGAATCCTGCTGGGAGCGCGAGGTCCCCTGGTAGTTCGTTTGGCAAGGAACGACGCGGTGGTCCCGTGGCCGCTATCACAACCTTGGACCCCTGGTTGAGACCATGGCCACTGTAGTCGAGGGTGTCGATCGTTGTTTGGGTTTGGAAGTGGACATCGCGAGTCCAGTCGACTCGCTCAAGCGCATGCTGCAAAAATGTGTCGACCTGGTGGATATCCAGTTGAGGATTGTCCTGGTGATTAACGATCCACAGGTACTTGGCCAGGGATAATTGGCCCTGGCCAAGGATGGCGTTTGCCTGGGTCAGTAACTCGCGTGGCTGAGAACTTGAGTCGTAGGGAACGTACCGTTCGCTGCCAATGGCCAGTAGCAGGGGATGAACCCCAGTGGCATCGACCGCGTGCACGGCGTGTAGCCCGGCAATTAACTGGGGAATGGCTGCCCCGGTGATTTCATGGATAAGCTTGCCGAAACTCGTATCCTCCTGGGGGGGACGGCCGACGACGGTAAAGGGCCAGATTGCATCGCGTCGATGGAAAACCTTCTCGACTTTCAGGACGGGGAAATCATGGGCCAGGCTGTAGTATCCCAGGTGATCACCAAAGGGTCCTTCCGGTAACATTCGGTCCGGATCGACCTGACCGGTAATGCAGAAATCAGCTTCCGCGTAAATCGGCAAGGGGCTGGTACCCACGACCATGGGGGTTCGACGATTACCGAGTGCCCCGGCAAAAAGTAGTTCGGAGAGGTTTTCCGGCAAGGGCATGACCGCAGCCAGGTTCATGGCTGGTGAGCCACCGACAAAGACGTTGACATGAAATGGTGATTGGTTGCGAATGGCTGCCGCGTGGTGGACACCAATCCCGCGATGCAACTGGTAGTGCAAGCCAATTTCTTCGTTGGCTGCGTATTGGCCCCCCGAGAGCTGGATGCGATACATGCCCAGGTTGGATCGCTGAATTCCCGGTTCATCGGCATGTTCCGTGTAGACCTGGGGCAACGTGATGAATGCTCCCCCATCGTCCGGCCATGAATGCAACTGGGGCAACTGGTCCACCGTCGTTTGGCAAGCCAGTACGGGACCACGGCGGCATCTGCGAGGGCGCATCCGCGTGGCCATCCAGGGAGCTTTCCAGTAACGCAACGGTTTTTTCCAGAAAGCATTGGAATCCGTTTTGAGTTCTACCAGGCGCTGGACCCATTCCAGCGTATCCCGGAACATAAAGTGAGCTCGAGAAAGGCTTCCAAAAAGATTGCTTACCATGGGAAACGAGCAGTTTCGCACATTTTCAAAGAGTACGGCCGGGCCGTCAGCACGAAAAACACGGCGTTGAATTTCGGCTACCTCCAGGTGAGCATCTATCTCGTCTGTACAGCGCACGAGATGGCCGTTGGCCGCCAGGTCCTCGACGCATTGTCGTAAGTTACGATAACCCATAAGTGAATTGTTTTCTTCGCAGTAAAAGGACCCGGTTTCTGGGTCCGGTAAGCCGCTGGGATAACCCCGCCACAGGCGATAGAATAACCGTTCTTCAAGAATAGTAGAAAGCCATAAAAACCAAAACTATTTCAGCAGCGTGTAGACACTAATATCTTACCACCGAACCCGCCAAGAGGAATGAACGGACATGCCTATTCAAGCGATCCAACAGGACATTACAGGAATCGATGCAGATGCACTCGTCGTCGGTATCTATGAAGGAGCGATTTTGCCACAAGCCGCCCAGCAACTGGACCAGGCAACAGCAGGTGGATTGAAAGCCTTGCTGGAAGCGGGGGAAATCACTGGAAAGGCTGGGGAAACCTCGGTGTGGTTGAGTCCTCCCGGAGTTACCACAGGTCACGTCTTGCTGGTAGGAATGGGACCCCAGGAAGCATTTGATCCGCCCGTCGCCTTTCGAGCGGCTGCCGTGGCAGCCAAGCAGTTGGCGAGTAAGCCCCGGGATCGGGTTGCCTTTTGCCTGGACGCCGATTGGTCTCCGGAGGCCGTCGAAAGCGGCGTCTGTGGAGCGCTGGTAGGATGCCAGGGACAGGATCTGTATCGGGTTGAAAAAAACCTGCATCCTTTTGCGGATCTTCAGTGGCTGACGACCGAATCCTCGGCGGTTGAACAGGGGGAAGTGGTCGCGGGCTCCGTGAACCTGACTCGTCGCCTTGTCAATGAACCCGCCGATGTGATCTACCCTGAAACGTTCGCCGAGACTGCCGTCCAGGAAGCCTCGGATAGTGGCTTTGAAATTGAAGTCTGGGATGAGAAGCGACTGGCCGAGGAACGCTGTGGATCCTTGCTGGGAGTCGCCCAGGGTTCAGATCGGCCGGCCCGGTTGTTGATCATGCGACATCGCGGCAATGATTCGGAACATCCTGAATTGGCCCTGGTAGGCAAGGGGGTCACGTTTGATTCGGGAGGATTGTCCTTGAAGCCATCCGATGGGATGAAGGCCATGAAATGTGATATGGCTGGTGGGGCCACGGTCCTGGGGGCGATGCGAGCAATCGCTCGACTCAAAGTGCCGCAGCATGTTATCGGCGTGGTGGGACTGGTTGAGAATATGGTTAGCGGAAATTCTTACAGGCTGGGTGATATACTCAAGGCCAGGAATGGTAAGACGATCGAGGTCCTGAATACGGATGCCGAGGGTCGCCTTGTGCTGGCCGATGCACTGGACGTGGCCCGCGATTATCAGCCAGCAAAAATGATTAACCTGGCGACGCTGACAGGTGCATGCGTGGTGGCACTGGGGCTGGATGTCGTGGGGTTAATGACCAACGATCAGCCATGGTGTGATCGTATCGCAGAAACTGCTGCTCGTTGCGGTGAACGTGCCTGGCAACTACCAATGTTTCCCGAGTATGCCAAGCAGCTTCAAAGTCCCATTGCTGACCTCAAGAATATCGGCGAAGGACGCTGGGGAGGAGCGATCACGGCTGGCAAGTTCCTGGAAGAATTCGTCGGTGACACGACGTGGACCCACATGGATATCGCTGGACCGGCTTTCCAGGACAAAGCAAAACCGGAAATCGATGCCGGGGGCAGCGGCGTGATGGTCAGGACCTTGCTGGAACTGGCTCGTAGCGGCTGCTAGTTACCTGGTCGGGTGGCCGCCAGATAGCGACTGAGTACGTCAACGTGATGGATAAACGTACTGGTGCTGATTGTTTGTTGCACGGTATCTGGTGAACCCTGGTACCGTAATGGTTCCCTGGTAACCCACGCGCCGCGCTTGTCCTGGGACATGATGATCTCTGCTGCTTCTCGCTGCAGGGAGTCGGTTAGGCGTTCCACGCGATTGACAGCAGTCGTTGTACTGCGCGGTTGATCGGGTCCCTGCTTGCGGAGGCGTTCGTATTCCTTGCGAATGGATGGCAGGCTTGATCCAACGATGAATCCATAGTGGGTCGGGAGATCATCGGATTCATAGGTCAATTTATATTGCCGCGTAAAATAGAGTGGCTTGTTGGTCTTCAGTTCGTAGAAACGAGCGAGTTTTCCACCAGGTAACTGGGAAGCCTCGAGGTATTTCAAAGCAGGTTCGACAGCTGCCAGGTACTTGGCCTGGCCGGTTTTTCGATACAGTTTCAGCAGGGTCCGCATGATTCCCTGGGACTCTCCACCGGTTACGGAAGCAGGTTCGAATTTCCGTGCCCAGGCAGGCTGGCAAGCCAGGTTGTATTGTTGCGCCCAGGCGGGCTGGGGATTTGGCATCTGGGCCAGCAGGATAAAGTCCCCACATTTCCTGGCGGCCTGCAGGTAGCGATCATCCTGGTAGATTTCCATCGCCTCGAACATCACGTCGATAACATCGGACATGGTGTTGTCGTTGAAAGTGTAGAACCCCTGGTAGTTTTTTCCGGGATACGTGCGCGACCAACTGTCGGGATAACTGGCCTTGCGAACGGGAAATTTCCCCGGCTCGGGAAAAGCTGAAAATCGCTGGGGCCAGGCCCCGTTGGGATACTGGGCTTTCAACAACGAATCGAGACAATAGGTTACGGTCTCGTGGATCGACGGGTCCTTGAATTTCAACTCGTGATCCAGTCGCATCAGGAAACGTAGTGCAGCCTGGGTCGTGTTATCGTCCAGCGTGCTCACGTTTCGTGTGCCGACATTCTTCGCATTGGTACGGTAGGAATTCTGTCGACGTTGCGCAGGATCAAATTCAATCCGGTAGCTCCAGCCACCCGAACGAAGTTGGCACTGGACCAGGGCCTCCGCAGTTTGCCGGGTAGCATCGAGATAGAAACGATCTCCGGTACGTTGGTAAACGCGCAGTAACGCCTCACCCACCGAGGGTGTTCCAGGGGGCTGTACCCAGGCCGTGGATGCTGAAGCCTTGCCTTCTCCTTCACGCTTTTCCAGGTCCGTGGAGTAACGCCAGAGGTATCCGCCCTTGATGGAAACCTGTTGCTGGAAGAATGAAACGGCCTTTTGCAAGGTTGCTGTGGCCTGCTTGCGATTTGTCTTGGCCTGTTGAGCAGGATAGCCCTGTTCCGGGCAGCAGCACAAGAATCCAATGACCAACAACAGGGGTGGGCAGATTGTGCCGTATGATTTCATGCTGCCCTCACGGGGGTAAAACACGCAGTCATTGCAGCTGGCTAAAAAAGAAAAGTGCGGGTGAGAGGATTCGAACCTCCACTCCCTTGCGGGAACATGGCCCTCAACCATGCGCGTCTGCCAGTTCCGCCACACCCGCTTGCCATGGATCAAGTCTAGGTGATTTACCCGGGGCGTCAAGCGGTTACACCGGTCCAGGCAGGGGAGATTTAGGATGCTGATCAGCCAGTTCGGCGAATGACCAGTACCGTTTGATCTTCTTCGGATAAGTCTCGCTCTGGCGTGGCCCCCCACTGTTTCATGACCTGTACAATTTCGTGGGCCGTGGCGTTTTCCAGTTGTCTCAAGAGGGTGATCAACGATTCCTCGATCTCCCGAGGATCGTGCTGTTGATGCCCGGCAATCAGGCCCTCGGAAAACAGCACAAAGGTGTCACCGACCTGGATTTGCTCGACGACCGTTTCATACTCACTGCTCTCCTGGGTACCAAGCGCCAATGGATTTGCATGGAGCCAGCGAAAACTATCTTCCCGCAGCAGGATCCCTGCCACGTCTCCCACGCCACTGTACTCCAGCCTGCCCGTCGATTCATCAATCACGGCGTAGAACAGCGAGGCAAATTGATCTCCGGTACAGCCGGTCCACAGCAAGTGATTGACGTGATTCAACAGGTCTCCCGGACGCGGCATGGCGTCCATGTGTGCCCGCATCGAAGCCTGGACCGTGGCCGTGGTGAGTGCGGATTCGATTGTCGATCCAGCAGCGTCACCGACCATCACTGCCAGTCGGTTATCCGTAAGGATGGTCCAGTCATGGAAATCGCCCCCGATCTGCTGCGCCTGCTCGGTACCTGCCGCAATTTGCCAGCCAGTCAGCAAGGGAGGATTTCGTGGAAGTCGATTTTCCTGCCAGGTCATTGCATGTTGCCACTGTCGCTCCTGTAGCGAAGCAGTAATCGCTTGTTGCAAAAGTACTTCTCGTTCCAGTTCTGCTGAAATACGTCCAGCCACCATTTCCACGAGATTTGATTCTTGCTGGTTAAAAGTGCGGTCCGTGTCACTGAAGATCCAGAGGGTTCCCAGGGGAACGGTTGGACTCGAGATGGGAACGCATATCGCGGATGGGAAAGTATGTTCGGACAGCGCCTCAGGCATACAAGATGCATCTTTGAGGACAACGGCATGTCCGACCAGGGCCTCCAGGTCAACACTTGCTCCCTGCAAGGGACGCGGGGGATCCAGGAGACGCTGGGAGGGTAAGCCCCAGCAGCTGCGCAGCTTCAGGTACCTGGTATCGTCGTCGAGCAGATAGGCTGCTGCCGCCTGGCAACCGATCGCTTCGGCTCCACAACGCAGAATGGATTCCAGTCGCGCTGCCAGGTGCGCTTCTTCATCCTTGCGCACGCTGACCGGGATGGAAGCGGCCAGTTGAGCTTCCTGTTTCCAGACGGTTTCGCGTGCTTGTTCCAGGGTGGAAACCAGGCCACTGATGGCCGTTGCCAGTTCCGTGGCCGCCGGCAGGGCCATCTCCGGAATCTCCTGGGAGGCTGTGGGGGCCTGCTCTAGCAGGAACTCTCCCAGGAGTTGTTGAGCCTGGTCCAGCACGGGTACGGATACTGCCAGCTCGTCAGTCGCTGGAGATTGCAGGTTACGGGCATTCTCTTGCTGCTGACCTTCTTGCTGCTGGTAGTGCAGGGACCAGCCGGTTGCCTCGAGAAAGGCACTCGATAAACGAGTTAATTCGTCCTCCGCGGCTGTTTGCAGGCCGGGCAGGACAGGAGTTTCTTCGGTGTGGAGCTTGATGTAGTCGGGTATGGAGTGAGTCACGATGTTGCCTGATTTCGTCGGAGTTAAGTCACATTTAGTGTGTTATCCTTCCAGAAATCCTGGTGCTAAATGGGTTACACGCTCGGCATAAGTGCCAAGGTCAACCAGGATTACCCGACATCCGTGACCGGTATATCTTTCCATCGACCGCCCAGGCAGGATGGGTGCAGGGGAACTCACCGTTTTATGACAGCGCGATGGATCGTGGCACGCTACAATCGGTCCAGTTGGAGCGACCTGTGTTGGCGTCAGTTACGCATCGTAACAGGCGAGCAGTCTGCAACGGTTGGATCGGTCTTGCCTGCATCTCGCAGCGTCAGTCCCTGCAACTGCTCAGGGCGAGGAGGAGTAGTCAGGTAACTGACTACGAGCCCGACGGAAACGGCGGTCACGGTTGTGAACATGCCATCCCACCAGGTATTGTCTTGCAGGTCTCGCAGGTAGCCATGGAGTGAGGGTGCCAGCGTTTCCAGTTCCGTGAGCAGCCTGCTGCTGAGTGCATTGACCCGGATGCAAAGGAACACCAGGAGTCCAGAGATAGCGCCGGTTAAGACGCCGATGGTATTGGCCCTGGAGATCAACATCCCCATCATCAGAACGGACAGTAGCAGTCCCAGCGTGGCGCCGGCAATCGAGAGGAGGATGTCAAACACTCCCTTGTCGATCAAGGAGAGCAGGCAGGCAATGACGGTCACGCCGATCCCGAAAATAGCTGTTAGGTAGCGATTGGTCCGGGTTCCCAACTCCTTCCCACGATACCAATCGGTAACCAGGGAGGCGGTCATGCTATTGATGCCACTATCCAGGCTGCTCATGGCCGCGGCAAAGAGACCCGCCAGGATCAGGCCGGTCATGCCATAGCCTCCGGCGTAATGAACGACGAAATGAGGGAGCAGTTGGTCCTTGCCGCCACCGGCAGAAAACGTGTCATAAATGTCGACATGGTATTGCTGGTAGTAAACATAAAGCCCGGTGCCGACGAGGAAAAAGAGTGTGCAGATCACTAGCGTAAAGACCCCTTTGAGGACCAGTGATTTTCTTGCATCACTCACTGTTTCCACGGTCACGTAACGTTGGAATGATCCGTAGGAGGCAAGTTGCCCTCCCATGTAGACGAAGAACCCGTAAGCACAGGCTGAGAAAATATTGCGTTCTCGGAATCCTCCGTCCGTATGGAACATGTCAAACTTGCCAGCGTTACTTCCCACGCTGATGAAGCTGCTCCAGCCACCATCGATCTGGGACACGAGTAGTAGCAACAGGAACAACATGCCACCGCCCAGGGCAAACGCCTGGATCGTATCGGTCCAGATGACTGCCTTGACGCCACCCATCGCAGTGTAGACAGTTGCCAGGATTCCCACGACGGTGATGATGAGAAATGTTTGCTGGGTCGAGTCGGTCTCGAGCACGACCTTGAGAATCTTGGCCACGGCCAGCAGCATGGTTCCCATCCAGCCCGCGGAGTAGGCCATGAAGATCAAGCTGGCGAGCAGACGAACCGAACGGTGAAATCTTTTTTCCAGGTACTCGTAGAGGCTGGTGAACCCCAGGTTCTTATAAAAAGGAATGAACCAGATGCAGGTGATCGGTATGACGACAAAGGGGATAAAAAAAATGGCCAGTAGTTGATGGTAGTTGCCAAAAGCTCCCTCTGCCGGCAGTCCGACGAAGGAGTTTGAGCTAAACGTCGTGGCAAACAACGAGAGTCCGACTGGCAGCCAGTGCATATTGCGGCCGCCCAGGAAAAAGTCATCGTTATCTTTTTGCTTGTTGGAAAAATAAATTCCCAGCCCGATAACAAAGGCGAGGTAGCCAAAACAGATGGTCCAGTCCAGGAGACCAATTGATTGCATGGGATGATGCCCCGCTAATAATTGCAATGAAGCAGATGGAAACCGTCATTGTAACAGGGATCCAGGGCGCAGCGGTACACCGTGCATAATTCGTTGCCAGGACTACCGGGAAGCGATGATTCGCGTGATTAACGCTTGGAGAACTGCGTTCCCTTGCGGGCTCCATGCAGACCACACTTCTTACGCTCTTTCATACGCGAATCTCGCGTCAGGTAGCTACCATCTCGAAGCGCAGGAAACATCTCGCTGTCATACGAGACGAGTGCGCGAGCGATGCCCATCTTGCAGGCACCGGATTGGCCACTGGTGCCACCACCCTGCACGTTGATAGCCAGGTCCACGTCCTCGCGGCAACCAACAACATCCAGCACGCCGGTCAGGTTCTGTTGATCCTGCGTGATCTGGAAGTATTCCTCGTAGGGTTTCTTGTTGACGGTGATCGTGCCACTGCCAGCCTTGATTCTGACCCGTGCCACGGAAGACTTGCGTCGACCCGTTCCCAGTGCCTCGCCCGTGTTACTGTCTTTCTTGGAAACAAGCATGATAGTCTATTAACCTGTCTTGATGATTCGAGTGGTAATGGTTTGTTTTAACGGCCAGCCGGTAAGTCAATCGATTCCGGCTGTTGGGCCTGGTGATCATGATCGGGACCGACGAAGATCTTCAGCTTGCTCAGCATCTTGCGTCCCAGCTTGTTCTTGGGAAGCATGCGTCGCACAGCCTCACGCAAGATCATCTCGGGGCGTTTGGCCAATCGGTCCGCTGCTGTTTCCGACCGTAGACCCGGATAGCCGGTATAACGGGTGTAGACTTTCTTCTCCCATTTATTTCCGGACAAGGCCACTTTTTCAGCGTTGACGACAACGATGTGGTCACCGGTATCAACGTGGGGCGTGTAGGTGGGACGATGTTTACCCATCAGGATGACGGCAATGTCACTCGACAAGCGCCCTAAGATTTTCTCGTCGGCATCCACCAACCACCATTTGGGGTCGATTTCACCGGTCTTGGCCATGTATGTCTTGTTACCCACGACGGGTTACTCCTCGTTCAAATCCTGCAAGTTGGGCAAAACGTTAGATTTTAGCTGTTACAGAGCTCATGATCAAGTGGCATAAGCAACTTCACGGTCCCTTCAATCCAGTTGCTACGTCTGTTGGAATTAAGAATTATTCGCTATAAAGCAGGTCTAATGTCCGTTGTAGCCATTCTTCTGGCATAGGACGTACGCTGATACGGACCCATCTGCATGCCAGGAAGTTCGTTTCGGTTCATGGAGTGTGCAGCAGGTGGCGAACAAGACGGGGTAAGAGCTTTCCCGGTAAAGCGTGAATTATGAAGGTAGCGGTACTCAAAGAAACGTTTCCCGGCGAGCGTCGCGTGAGCCTGGTTCCAGCAAATATCAAACGCCTGATCAAGGCGGGCCTGGATGTCCTGGTGGAAACGGGCGCAGGTACATCGGCTGGATTTTCCGATGCCCAGTACGTTGAGGAGGGAGCCCAGGTGGTTCCGGATCGGGCGGGCCTGGCAGATGCCGAGGTGGTTGTCCAGGTGCGATCACTGGGCGCGAATCCAGAGGCCGGTCGTGCGGACCTGGAATTTTTTAGCAAGGGACAGGTTGTCCTGGGATTGTGTGATCCGCTGGGCAACCCGCAGGCGATCTCCCAGCTCGCAGAGACTGGAGTCAGCTATTTCGCACTCGAGATGGTGCCGCGAATCACGCGTGCCCAGAGCATGGATGTCCTGTCCAGCATGGCCACGATTGCCGGTTACCGCGCGGTTCTGTTGGCTGCTGCCGAATTACCCAAGATGTTTCCCATGATGATGACAGCGGCAGGTACCCTGTCGGCTGCTCGAGCTTTCGTGATTGGTGCCGGCGTGGCTGGTTTGCAGGCTATCGCGACCGCGCGTCGTCTCGGTGCCGTGGTTCAGGCCTACGATGTACGACCGGCCTGTCGTGAGCAGGTGGAAAGCCTCGGAGCTCGTTTCGTGGAGCTGGAATTGGAAACCGGTGACTCGGAAGACAAGGGTGGTTATGCGAAAGCCCTCGGGGATGATTTTTACGAGAAGCAACGAGCGTTGATGGCCGATATCGTTTCAGCCAGTGATATCGTGATCACGACCGCAGCCATACCAGGAAAGACAAGTCCCTTATTAATTACGACCGATGCCGTCCAGCGGATGCCTGCCGGCGGTGTGATCGTCGACCTGGCGGCCGAGCGTGGTGGAAACTGTGAGTTGAGCCAGGCGGATCAATCAGTGGTCGAACATGATGTTACCATTCTGGGACCGACTAACTTGCCGTCCGAGATACCCAATCATGCCAGCCAGATGTTTAGCAATAACGTGACGACTTTCCTGCTGCATCTGACGAACGAGGGCGACCTACAGCTGGATTTGCAGGATGAGATCGTGCAGGGAACCCTGGCAACGCACGAGGGAGAGGTGGTTCATTCCCGCCTGAGGGAATTGTTGGAATTGCCGTCGCTCGATCCACCGGTCGTTGAAGCAGAATCAGAACCAGTTGATAGTGGCGAGAGTACACAGGAAACCGGTGAGGAGTCGGAAAACGTGGTCGACGACGTGGCGGACTCTGATGAACAGGGAGAATCATGATGAACAGGTGCTCGCCAGCCAGTTTTCGAAAAATACTTTACCTTGGCACCTGCCTGGTGTTGATGGGATTGCTGATCGGTCCCCGACCGGGTCGAAATGAATTGCAGGGCCAGGACCAGGATCCCACGGCCAGCAGCCAGGATGACACCCGTCCGGACAACGATGAACCCGCCAGCGAGACGGATCCGTTGGAACCAGCTGGCGATATGCCGGGCGACGGTGATGATCCCGACGTGGATGCTTCCAGCCAGGACAAGCAACAAGAGGAGACGGGTCCCATTTCGGTACTCGAGAAAGACGAGGATCCATCGGCCGGAAGTGCACCGCAGGGTCGGGGACGATTGGCTGCCCTGACGATTTTCGTGCTGGCGATTTTCGTTGGCTTTGAAGTGATCACGAAGGTACCACCAACACTGCATACACCGTTGATGTCGGGATCGAATGCGATCAGTGGCATTGCTGTGGTAGGAGCTATCGTCGTGGCAGGTCAGGTAGGTAAGACTTCTTCCTGGTTAGGCATGATGGCCATTACGCTGGCAACTGTGAACGTCGTAGGCGGGTTCCTGGTAACCCATCGGATGTTGGCAATGTTCAGGAAACGTTAAGAACACTAATCGGTACAAGGACAGGTCCTGTGGAACTGGCACTGGTCAAGCTCGCATATATCATCGCGGCCGTTTTTTTTATCTTCGGTCTGAAATTCATGGCGCATCCGCGCACGGCGGTACGTGGTAATCTTTTCGGTGCGGTCGGCATGGCGATCGCCATCATTGCCGCGATCGTCGAGGTCAGCCAGCTGCCGGAGAACCATTACGGTTTTATCCTGGCTGGCTGCTTGTTGGGCACTGGGCTGGGTATCTACCTGGCAGCAACCGTGCAGATGACTTCCATGCCTCAACTCGTTGCACTCTTTAATGCCCTGGGTGGCCTGGCATCCGTCTTCGTTGCCGGAGGAGCCCTGGCCCTGGGTAATGTTGAAACCTGGGACGCCCTGTTGGCCAGTGGTGTTTCCGGCTTGATTGGTGCAGTGACATTTTCAGGTAGCATGCTGGCGGCTGGCAAATTACAGGAATTGCCGGCTTTTCGGCAACCTATCCCGGTTCCAGGTCGTCACGTGATTGCGTTCGCGGTCGTGGCGTTGTTGACCCTTTGCCTGTTCCTGATGACTGCCAGGGAAGGTTACCTGTGGCTTTATCTTCCGATTGCGTTGTTGTCACTAGGCCTGGGTTTCCTGCTGGTGAATCCCATTGGTGGAGCGGATATGCCGGTCGTGATTGCCCTGTTTAACTCCTATTCCGGACTGGCTGCCACGGCAACCGGTTTCGTGATCGATAACGATGTGCTGATTATTTCCGGCTCGCTGGTAGGTGCATCGGGACTTATCCTGACACAGTTAATGTGCAAGGCAATGAACCGGTCCCTGGGTAATGTCCTGTTTGGTGTGATGCAGGCTGGGGCCGGGGATGAGGATGTGGATGAGATTTATGCCAACGTGCGCAGTACGAGTGCCGATGACGTGGCCATGATTCTTGATTCCGCTCAACGGGTGGTCGTGGTTCCCGGCTACGGGCTGGCAGTTGCACAAGCGCAACATGCGGTGCGTGACCTGGGTAAGTTGCTGGAGGCTGCGGATGTCTCCGTGGAATATGGTATTCACCCTGTAGCTGGTCGCATGCCTGGCCATATGAATGTACTGCTGGCCGAGGCAGATATCGATTATGACAAGCTCAAGGAAATGGACCACATTAATCCGACGATGGAAACGGTGGATGTGGCGATCGTGATCGGGGCCAATGACGTGGTCAATCCCGTGGCCCAGACGGATCCGGATTCTCCGATTGCCGGGATGCCGATTATCGAGGTGAGCAAGGCCCGTACCGTGATCGTGATTAAACGAAGCCTGAGTCCAGGGTTTGCAGGGATCGCGAATCCGTTGTTTGCCGCAGAGAACACGCTGATGTTGTTTGGTGATGGGCAGGAAGCGGTCCTGGCGATTGTCTCTGCCATCAAGGATAACTAGCAATGGTGTCAGGGTTGGGCTGCTGCGTTCTTCTTTAACTGCTGGTACTTCTGCTGGTATTTTCGCCACAGCCGCTTGTGGCGATCATTTAATGCCACGCGTCGCCCCTGGATAAACGCTTGCTCCACCAGGGTCGTGGTTTCCAGGGGGTTTCCAGTGGTGATAATCAATGTTGCATCCTTGCCAGCTTGCAAGGAACCCACCTGCTGATCGACTCCGAGGATCTCGGCAGGGGACAACGTAATGGCCTTCAGTGCTTCGTCCTCGGGCAAACCAAAAGCAGCGGCCACGGCAGCATGGTAAGGAAGATTCCGCACATTGGCAGCTCCGAAACGCCCGAACGAGGAGATGCAGAACTTGATTCCTTGTTGCCGAAGGCGTTCAGGCAGGGTGTAGGCATCGTCGTAGAAATCATGCCGTCGTCGAGGTAATTGGTAGACGCCGCCGATGATGACGGGAATCTTGTGTTGCTTCAAGAGCGGAGCACACCGTGGAGCATCGTAACCGCCAAAGAGAATCATCTTGAGATTGCGTTTGTTGGCAAATGCGACGGCGGCCTGGATCTGTTGGATTTCGTTGGCCTGTACGATGATGGGTTGTTTTCCGGTCAACACAGGAATCATGGCTTCCCATCGCGAGTCCTTTGCCTGGTCTTTTACCTTGGCCAGTCGAGCCTGCCGGTACGCTTCTGCCTGGTCGAAGGTTTCGTGAAGAGTCTTGAGTGATTTTTCACGGGACTCGATTTGTTGCTTGGCAGACTTTTCTACCCACCAGTCGCTGACGGCTGCCATGTTGGGCCATTTGACGATCATGCCGACAGCCGGTTTCAAGGTCATGTTTTCCCAGGTCCAGCCATCTAGCTGCATGACCGCTGCCTGGCCGGAAATCGTACCACCTGTGGGAGCGGTCAGCACGAGCAGGACGCCGTTGCTGCGCGTGACCGGGATCAATTCACTATCCGGATTGACTGCCACCTGGGCCTTCACGTTCGGATTGACTGTACCCGTTTCCGCTTCGTCCACGGATGCCCGCACGGCCTTCACTTCCACCAGCCCGGTGTTCGTCATAGCGTCGAATAGCGAGGGATAAACATGTTTTCCCTTGATGTTGATGACCTGGCTGTTTGCGGGAACCGGGATGTCTTTCCCCAGTCGGACGATGCGACCCTTATCAAATAGCAGGGTACCGTTGTGAATCACCGGTCCACTGACCGGGTGAATGGTACCGCCGACCAGTGCAATTGGTTTTTCCTGCGGTGCACCCGGTATCTCGGGGTTAGCCAGCAAGCAGGCCGGCCATACTCCCAGGATCAAGGTGGCCAGGATACACCAGGTAATGTTGCGAATAAGTAAGTTCATGATAATAAGCCCTCGGGCAGTGAATTGGTTAGCTTGGAGTTTTAGTGATCGTGGCCGTGACCATGCGTGCAGAAAAGGTCTTCGCGAGGCCACAGTTCTGATTCGGGTGTCTTACCTTCCCCGGGTGCCAGCATGGTTTCCCCGGAGGCCAGGATCTTCTGGATTAACACAGACCGCATTTGCTGTGACTGGACTCGTTGTTGCAGGTCTGCCGCACGATCAAAATACTTGCGACCGTCGATCCAGGTTTGTTCGCATCGAGACAGGATCGACAGGGGAGATCCGCTCCAGACTACGATGTCTGCATCTTTCTTGACTTCAATGGAGCCAACACGACTGTCGATCCGCAGTTGTCGAGCCGGGTTAAGTGTTACGAACTTCAGCGCCTCTTCCGGAGAAACACCGCCATACTTGACCGCCTTGGCGGCCTCGTGGTTCAAATGCCGTGCCAGTTCGCGATCATCCGAGTTGAAGGAAACCACGACTCCTGCCTGGTGCATCAAGGCACCGTTATAGGGAATGGCGTCATAGACTTCGAACTTGTAGGCCCACCAGTCTGAGAAAGCGGATCCCATGGCACCGTGTCGTGCCATTTCATCTGCCACCTTGTAGCCTTCCAGGATGTGTTGAAACGTCCCGATCTGAACCTTGAAGTCATCCAGGGTACGGATCAAGGCAAGTATCTCGTCCTGGCGATAACTGTGACAATGGATCCAGCGCTTGTGATTAAGGATTTCCACCAGTGCATCCAGTTCGAGATCTTTACGAGGTGGAATTCCTGCCTGGTCCTGGTTCCATTGTTTCCAGCGAGCTTCGTACTGGCGGGCTGCCTGGAAAGCATCTCGTACGATCTGTTCAACACCCATGCGGGTTTGCGGATAACGTGTCGTGTATTCATTACCCCAGTTACTTTGCTTGACGTTTTCACCAAGGGCGAACTTGATGCCCTGGGGTGCTGCCTTGAATTTCATCTGTTCACCTAGTTGGCCCCAGCGCAACTTGATGACCTGGTTCTGGCCACCAATGGGGTTCGCAGACCCGTGGAGGATATTCGATGAGGTGACACCACCCGCGAGCTGTCGGTAAATGTTGATATCATCACCATCCACGAAATCACCAATACGAACCTCCGCGGTGATAGCCTGCGCACTTTCATTGACTCCGCCATCGGTCGCCATGTGAGAATGGCAGTCAATGATTCCCGGGCTGATATGTTTTCCCTTCAGGTCGATGATCTGGGTCCCGGCCGGTAACGCAAATCCTCTTCCGACTTGCAGGATTTTGCCGCCACCTACCAGCAGTGAACTATCCTGGAGAATTCCCTGGGGACCGCAGGTCCAGATGGTAGCGTTGCGAAACAGTACGTAGCGGTCCTGTACCGGAGGGGCTGCTCTTCCGGCTGTTCCCAGTGGGAAACGCACGGGAAAGGAGGATGTGATTGGCTTGGCTGCCTCCTGGTCTGGGTTCTTCGCAGGTTGATCAACAACGGGCTTGGCCGGGGAATCCGACTGGCTGGCAACCAGGGTGGAGCGTGATTCATTTGGCCAGGTCACATGGCCCGAACCCTGTAGTTGCTGTTTTTCATTGCGAGTCAGTACCAGGGTCCAGCGTACGAAGCCATCATGTCCCAGGGATTTGCCAGGCAAGACGGCACTCAGGCGGGCATCACGAATGGTAATTCGACTGCACTTGAGATCAACGGGCTTGTCATTTCCAGCGATGGTTACCGTGACGGTTGCGGTTAACTTGTTGGGCTGCCCCGCTACGTTCAGTTTCCAGCTGTGGTCCTGGTTGTCGTCCGTGCGATGTTTCAAGATCCAGTTGCCACGTGGATCGATGATGGGTGCGGCAGAGAACTGGTGGCGATTACCGCCTACCCAGGTTTCCAGGATCTTGGTTTTTTCAGCGAACAGATCACCATCCGTTACTACGAAGCTGGCCAGTTTGCCGGTTTCTAATGTTCCCACGGAATCCTGTGCCTGGAACAGGTTGGCTGGCGTGACGGTTAATGCGCGTAGTGCAGACTCAGCTGGGAGACCCCGTTGCACGGCCTTGCGGACGGCTTTGAGAAACGTGCCGACATCATCCAGGCCCTGGCTGGTTAACATGATGGCCACACCGGCCTGGTCCAGACGTGCTGGATTTTCAGGAGCATGGTCCCAGTGCATTAACTGTTCCAGCGTGACAGCACGGGCGGTTTCCGAGGTGCCCACATTCGGTGGTCTCGCGAAATCAACGGGTACGATAATCGGCCGACCCGTTTTCTTGATGGCATCCAGTCGCCGGTACTCGTAGCCGGAACCACGAATGATGGTCCTGGTATTGAATTCCCGAGCAAATCGATCTGCACGCAGCACGAACAGTTCATTCGAACTATCCGTGATGAGCGAACCGGAGCGGTTGAGAATTGGTTCCAGGGCAGCGAGAGCATCATTGCGTTCGGGTTGCGCCAGGGTCGGTTGCTTGCGGTAAGCGGCCCAGGCACTGGCGTACCATTGAGCATCATGAAACGTTTGTCGTGCCAGGGCCACGGCTCCCATGGGCGAGTTGGGATACAGGTCACGGCCGCGCCCACGGGGTACTGTCAATCGCAGGTGCTGGGCAACGTTGGGTTGAATGATTGCTTCGGTATCATTCTTTCCATCAGTGGCAACGAGGACACTGGTTCCCTTGAGGATTCCGTTGGCAGGAGCAACTAACTGTGCGGTGACACCCTGCTTGCGGAATTTCTCGTTCAACGCCTGGTTGCGCTGGTAATGCTGTGCCACGGACCGTTGGGGACGAATGGTGGTATTCCAGTGATTTGCACCCACGTTATTAGCGGCTGCCGGTAAAGTCACCTCGCTGAATGCGTTAATCAAGCCCGGGTAAATCGTTTTACCAGCCAGGTCAATCACCTGGGTTCCGGCGGGTACTTGCTGGCCAGCCTGGACAGAGACAATGTTACGGTTGCGAATGACGAGGGTTCCCCGTTCAATCACTTTGCCGGGACGGATCACGATCCGAGCGCCGGTCAGTGCATAATACCGAGGTGTGTCTTTTCGAAGTCCTTCCACGGGCCGTGTGTCAGGTGGTGCAGTCCGTCCGAGATAGGTACTGATACCGACCAAAAACAAGGCCAGCGTCAAAGCAATGGTTAAGGTTCGCTGTTGCATGGTCACCTGGAACTCCAGAGAAAAGGGATCATCATTGCTGTCAGGGCAGCCATTTTCGCATGTTGCGATTGGCCAACGGACAAATGTAACACAGCGATAACGGCTTGACGAGTAAGTACTGGATCCTGGAATCCAGCAGGGATACTGATGAATAAGAGGCTAACGCCCGTGGCTGTTCTTTCGAACATTTGGTCAGCTACGAATCAGTTCCTTGATCACCTGGCCCTCGGATAATGGGACGGGGCGCACGGGTGGCTGATACATCTCTTGCTGGAAATCGATGCCCAGTGCCTGCAATACGGTGGCATGGATGTCTGCAATATTGCGTGGTTTAGTGACATTTTTGGTAGGCCGTGAGGACTCAAAGTCTGGTGAGGGTGAAGTTGATCCTATGACCTGGCCACCGTTGATTCCGCCTCCTGCCATGGCCACCGTGAATCCGTGAGGCCAATGGTCTCGCCCCTCAGCGAGATTGATCCTGGGGTCGCGGCCGAATTCACCACCCCACAATACCAGGGTGTGTTCCAGCAGCTTGTCTTCCTGGAGATGTTCGATCAGGGTGGCCATGGCAGGATCGAGGATGGCCATCTGCTTCTGCTGTAGTTCGTGGTTGTTGATATGCGTGTCCCAGCCATTCAGGGTCACTTCGACACAACGGACACCTGCCTTGATGAGCTGGCAGGCGGCCAGGCAGGATCGTCCAAACGGAGTGTGCCCGTAGCGGTTACGGAGGTTTTGAGAAGTTTTCATTACGTTGAAAGCTTCCAGTTGGCTTGAAGACATCATCTTCATGGCTCGGTGGATAGAAATCCTGTGAAGCGTTTTTTGTTCATCCAGTTTGGCGATTCTGCCACGCCCGAATTCCGGTTCGACAATATCAAAGAGGTCGGAAAGGCGCTGTTGGTTACGTTGTTCGGAAACATTGCTGATTAAATCCGGCAAAGGTTGACGCGGGTCACCAATTTGAAATGCGTCATAATGATCCCCGAGATAGCCACCCCGGGCAGGCCAGGAACCTGGCATGATAGAAATGTGTCGAGGAATATCAAGACGGTCATCCAGGTGGCGGCAAATGACCGCTCCTAGTGCGGGATGGATCATGGTGGGATCAGGTCGGAAGCCAGTCTTGGCATTGTAGGTGGCTCGTTCATGATCCTTTTGGTCGCTAATCACCGATCGTATTAACGCGATATGTTCCATCTGTTGGGCGACAAGATCCAAGCCGCTGCCGACCTTGATTCCGGGCACACTGGTCTTGATGGCTTTCGTCTCGCCACCGATTGCGGTATTGGGATGCGGATCAAATGTTTCCAGCTGGCTGGGACCGCCCTGCATCCAGAGTACGATTACGGATTTTGCCGGAGTGCCTCGAGGGGCTGTCTCGGCAGCTCGGGCCAGTGATCCTGCCAGCGGCGTCAACCAGGACATGCTTCCGGCAGCTGCTGCGCGCAGCAGTGTTCTGCGGTTCCAGTGATCGGCACTGCCACAAGCTTCGGAACGTGTCATGGATTTGTTCATGGGTGGTTTAATGATTCCAGGAGAACTCGGTGCTGTTTAGCAAGACCCAGAAAAGATCTTCCATGGAACGTGCCCGGTCTTTACCGGTTAATGCTTGTAGTCGGTCACGAAAGTATTCCAGTTCTTTGCCAGTGGGGAGCCTGCTGAGTACGCAAAGGTAGCCCGTTTCAACTGCCCTGGCAGGATCCCGGGTGACCATCATGATTCGCGTGGAAGCGTTTGTAAATGGATTGTCTTTCGTCCGTTCATCGATGAGTTTTCCATTCAGCATCAAGAGTCGTTGCGTAATGGTTCCACCCTGGTTTCCAAATTCATCTTCGCCCAGGTCACCGTATCGCTTGATGAATTCATTTTGGCTGAAATAACGTCCCAGTTGTCTGAGGATATGGGCATTTGCATCAATCGTGGTCAGGGAGCAGGCCTGGATGATTCCGCCGGCGACCTGTTCCGGTCGCAATCGCGTCAGCGGGAAAACGGCCCATTGGTTTTCATGTTCTGTGGTAACCGTAAAGTCAGCGCGGCTGTCCATCTGGAAGACCTGCAGTGACGCAATAATACGAATGAGTCGCGCAAGATCGAAACCATGGGCGGTAAAATCATCCGCCAGGATTTGGAGTCCCGGTGGGAATGGGCCATGCAAGGGAATGCTGTCGATGGGATTTACCAGTGGTTGTCCCAGCATGATTGCCCAGATGCGATTGACGGTGGCGCGGGAGAACGCCTTGTTCTCGTCCGCGGTCAACCATGACGCAAGTTGCTCCCGCTTGGAACCCTCAATCTTTGCCAACTGAGGGAAAAAGGGGACGGTGGGTGTGACCTGTTCCTGATCTTCCTGGCCAAGATACTTGAAGAGGTACTCCTGGTTGGGCTGATCCCGAATTCCTAGCAGCGAGTTTTCCACGGATCCAAAATAGGCAGCCAGGTGGTGGAAATCACTTTGTAATCCTGTACGCGGTTGGTCTGGAGGTCCCAGCACGATCTGGTCCAGCTTGTCGTCATGGCACTGCAGGCAATCGATCCGGATGCCAAGGAAGGCGCGCGTGATGCGTCCAGCCAGGCGGGCTTCGTCTGGTTGGTTGTCGTCGTTTTGATCGATGGTCACAGTCAGGAAATTAGCGGCCGGCGAGTCGGTCCAGAGTCCGTTGACCGTAACCAGTTCACGGACCAATTCATCGTAGGGTCGGTTTTCTGCTAACTGGTCACTAAGCCAGGTCACGAATCGTCTGCGACGATAAACCAGGAAAGGTCCCTGTTCGGTACCGACGTACGCTCGGGCCAGGCGTTCGGCCAGGTAATCAGCGTATCTCCGGTCGGAAAGCAGGTGGTTAATCCACCAGGGAATTCGGTCTTCAGCGGGTAGCTCTTGAAGGATGCGGATTTCTTCGAAAGATGGTGTCGTGCCAGCCAGGGCCAGGGACAGTCGTCGAGCGATCTGCAGGTCCGGTGCCGGTGAGGCTACTTGCAGGTTTGCATTTTCCCAATGCTGTCTAAACGTGTCATTAACTCGCTGAATCGTTTCCTGGATATCCGTCCTGGTTCCAGGATCCTGTTCTTGCAGGGAAACGGAACCTTGTAGCAGGCGGTGATTTAGTAGGTTACTGGCTACGGCGATCAGGCCGCAGAAACAGATCCCGATGAAAAGTACGTCGCGTCGATCCATGGTGTACCAGGGGCCTGGAAGATTGTTAGGATGCGTAGTCGGATCCGCCGGAGCAGTGATCGCGATGGATTTATGACCTCGTGAAGGCTTCGAGTTATCGCATCACGCTATATAATCAAGTATAGGGACTACCCGTTGCAACAGGTACAAGTATCCAGAGATTCTTAGAACGAATCGTGGTTCCTTGGAGAGTTACAGGTATCGATATGGCCAGTATTTCACCATCGGGATCGATAGCAGAATCGCCGTTACCTGTTGCGAGGCTGTTATGGTCCTTGATTTACAGGCTGGCGAGGACGCTTGGTTCGTGGTGGGATTGGTGGTTCGGACTGCTGAGCTTGCTACTTGCCCTGGCAATCCTGGCAACGATTCCGATCGTTCAGTTGTTGACCCTGGGATACCTGTTGGAATCAGGTGCCCGGGTGGCCAGTACCGGGCGTCTGCGTGATGGATTTATCGGTATTCGCCAGATCTCGAGGTTGGGCAGCGTGGCCCTGGGGACATGGCTGCTGTTATGGCCGGTTCGTTACGTCTCGGATATCTGGTACTCGTCTTACTTGATTGCTCCAGGAAGCAGCGCGACAACCGGTTGGTTGATTTTCTTATTGGGTTTGCTGGCATTGAGCCTGGTTCAGGTTGCCTGGGCTTGTTTCCGGGGTGGTCGATTGAGACATTTTTTCTGGCCAGCTCCGCTGCGCATGAAACGGGAACTGTTCCGGCGAGGAAAATATACTCGTTGTCGAGATGGAGTTTGGGACTTCGTAAGTAAGCTGCGTCTAGGGTATTATTTCGTGCTTGGTTGGCAGGGATTTCTTGGTGCGGCAATCTGGTTGCTCGTACCTATCCTCTTGTTTATTGGAGCAACGGCATTCCCTTATCCGCTGAGTTTGTTGTCAGGCATCACGGCTACCGGGCTCCTGTTGTTTGTCTTTCCGAAGTTGCCGTTTCTTCAATTACAGGCTGCCGTGGAGGGTAATCTAAAGGTGACGTTTGATACGAGATATATCCGGGAGCTGTCCGGTCGGGCACCGTTGATGTTTTCCCTGGCGCTTACCATTACGTTGACTTTCGCCCTGCCCCTCTACCTGCTGAAAATCGAGTTAACCCCAAGAGAGGTGTTCGTATTGCCAAGCCTTGTCTTCGTGATGTTTAGTTTTCCGTCGAGGCTGCTGACCGGGTGGGCATTGAGTCGTGCTTACCGTCACCCACGGCGACGACATTTTATTTTTCGTTGGATGTCATGGCTGTTGTCTATTTCCGTCGTGGCTGCCTATGTCCTGTTCATTTTCTTTACGCGTTATACTTCCTGGTACGGTCATTGGAGCTTGTTGGAGCAGCATGCGTTCATCGTACCCGTACCCTTCTAGGAATTTATCCTGGCTCATATCGAATGAAATGTTCAGGGCAGGACCACTTGCCAGGACAGTTTCTTTTATGGAAACCGGTTTTGCCTTTTCGGTTCTATCACGATACGATGGCAGGGTTGATGAGGTGAGTGGCATTCCGAATTGAATGCAGAGGGGTTCTCCAAACTGTCCCAGGCTTCTGAGGTTATTTCATGCCATTGAGAAATTTGCTTGTCTTGATCAGCTTCCTGGCGGGATCACTGATCTGTTATGGAAGGGCTCCACACAACCGTTTTTCGCCGATGCTTGATCGAGCGATGCAGCTGGTAGACCAGTATTACGTGGAGGAAGTACCCCAGCGTGAGTTATTTGAAAACGCCATGAAAGGCTTGGCCGCCGGTCTAGACGAGTATTCCTCTTACTTCGTTCCGGAATCTTTCCGACAGGTAGAAGAAGATCTGGACCAGGAGTTTGGTGGAGTTGGCATCAAGGTTGAATTTGATGAGGAGTCAAAACAGCTGCAGGTTCTCAGCCCGCTGATTGGTACGCCGGCTTATCAGGCAGGCATTCGAGCAGGTGACTTGATACTGAAAATTGATGGTTTCCCCACGAAGGGAATGCCACTGGATGAATCGGTCAAGCTAATGCGCGGAAAACCGGGTGACACGGTCCAGATGGAGATTCTTCATGCGGGTGAGCAGGAACCAGTGATCCTGGATGTGATGCGCAAAAAAATTCACGTGGAGTCGGTGCTGGGGGATACGCGTCGAGCGGATGGGAGCTGGGTTTTTCGTGTCCAGGAAGAACCCCGGGTCGCCTATCTTCGCCTGATTAATTTTGGCCAGCAATCCACCGAGGAATTACAGGCTGCCCTGCAAGTTCCAGAAGGTGAAGATCAATACGAGGCCCTGGTCCTGGATCTTCGAGATAATGCAGGAGGTTTGCTGGTCCGTGCTGTTGAGATCTGTGATCTGTTCATGGAAAAAGGGCGGATCGTGAGTACGCGGACAAGAAATAACGTGGTGATCAATACCTTCGAGGCCACTCGCTCCACCGAGATTTCCGAGAAGATACCGATGGTCGTCATGACCAATCGATTCTCAGCCAGTGCCAGCGAGATCGTTGCCGCTTGTTTACAGGATAACAAACGCGCCTTGGTGGTCGGGGAACGTACCTGGGGGAAAGGAACCGTCCAGAATATTTTCAAGTTCGAGGCGGGTAAAAGCGCGTTTAAATTGACGACGGCCAGTTACTGGAGACCCAATGGAACGAATATCCATCGTCGCAAAGATTCCACGGAGGATGACGTGTGGGGTGTAAGTCCATCGCCCGGATATGATCTCAAGTTGACGGACGATGAATTCAAGGTCGTGACGAGAAAGCGACGTGAACGGGACGTTGTCCATACCTACCTTGACCGGGAAGGGAAGGTGCAGGATTTACGGAGTGGCAAGGAAGCCACTGCCAGTGCTTCGAGTGATGGACTGTCGCGGGATCCACAGCTAAAAAGAGCGATTGAATATTTGCGACAGGCAGTTGATTCGAAAAAATAACCTGACGCATCGTTGTTGTCTGCCGGGTCCGCGACATGACTTATGCATCGTCAGCCGGTGGCACCAACCGAGTGTACTTCCCCTGGTAGTACAGGAGAGGTTGGCCTTCAGAAGAGTTTCCAGCGACAATCTCACCGATGAAGATATCGTGGTCTCCACCCGGGAGGATCTCCTTGAGTCGGCAGTCAACGTATCCCAGTGTACCGGACAGGATAGGCGCCCCGGTTACGTCGGTCGTGAAATCGAGATCAGAGAAATCCTTGGGACCTTTAAAAGCGAATCGATTTGAGATCTCTTCCTGGTCAGTACTGAGAATATTGACGGCAAAGGATCCGGCTTCTTTTAGTTTTTCATGCGTTTGGCTTTCTCGTTGTACGGCAACCAGGATCAACGGCGGGTCGAGCGACAGGCTGGTGATGGCATTGGCTGTCATGCCCCATGTTTGTTGATCGTGCTGGCTGCTGACGACCGTGACTCCCGTAGCAAACAGGCCCATGATGCGTCGTTGTTCCTGGCTGTCAAATGTCACGGTCAAGTCTCCTTGCAAGTTCCACCGGGGATAGGATAGCGATAGAACTTTTTAAACGGGGTACATGGTTTAAACAAGTCGTGACGATCCATGTTAAGGGAACTACCGCGCAGAAGGCTTTTGCAGAAAAGCGGGTTACGTCGTCGTCACGTCCTGAAAACGATTTCCGTGGCGGTAGATTGGTTGCCTGAACCGCGCATTTCCCCCTTCCGGGGGTCTTGGTAACCACCGGGGATGCAAGCGTTTTGGATTTTCGTTACATTAGTCACAGCAAGAACTTAGTTCAATCAAGTGGAGGTCCTGATAAGTTCTGATTAATATTTAATAGCAATCGCTTTGTGCCTGATATGCTGTAATAGAGCATCTTTGATCAAAGAACTTTAGTGGACCTTGTTGCGTCTTATAATTCGGAGAATGTGGATCTTTTTAAGGGATAACATTTTGCGCCTCGTTTTCCCGTTCGAATAGATACACGGTTGTAGGCAATATCCATATGTCAGTTACGTACGAACAATTTGTACAAAACCTTGATGATCTGGAGATCATGAGTGCTGACGAAGTGCGCGCATTCTGGACTGTCGAGGCGGACGGCAATGAAATTCCTGATTCGCAGAAACTGGCTGGCAAGTTGTATCGGGCAGGTAAGCTGACCAAGTACCAGGCGGTACGGGTCTACCAGAACAAGCACCAGGGCCTGTTGCTGGGCAATTATCTGATCCTGGATCAAGTGGCCCGCGGTGGTATGGGTGAAGTCTTCAAGGCTCGTCACCGTCGCATGAAACGACTGGTGGCAGTCAAGGTGTTATCACCTTCAGTGACTCAGTCGGAGCAGTCGCGTCGTCGTTTTCAGCGCGAGGTGGAGGCGGCTGCCAAGTTGGTTCATCCCAACATCGTAACTGCTTTTGATGCAGACATGCACAAGGGTATTCACTTCCTGGTCATGGAGTATGTCGATGGTAAAGATCTGGGTGTTTGGCTGAAGAAAAATGGCCCGTTCACGGTATCCCAGTCAATGGATTGTATTATCCAGGCTGCACGTGGATTGCAGTATGCTCACGATGCCGGGGTGATTCACCGGGATATCAAGCCACAGAACATGTTGCTTGATGGAAATGGTTGTATCAAGATTCTTGACATGGGTCTGGTTTCGCTGGATGAAGCTGAGGACGAGGACAGCAGCGAGGATTTAACCCAGAACAATCAGATCATGGGCAGCGTGGATTACATGTCGCCCGAGCAGGCGGAAGATGTCAGCAGTGTTGATTTACGAGCTGATATTTATGGACTGGGTTGTACGCTGTTTCGGTTATTGACAGGAAAGCCACCTTACCCGGCGGACAAGTTGATTGAGAAGCTGGTGGCGCACCGGCAACGCCCGATTCCGTCGCTACTGGAATTTTGCCCGGACGTTTCTCCTGAACTGGACAAGGTGTTCCAGCGTATGATTGCCAAGAACCGGGAGCAGCGGCAGGCATCAATGGAGGAGGTGATCCAGGATCTCGAGAGATGCCAGGGCATGGAAAGTCCAGGGACTCACCTGGGCCAGTCAGCCACGGTAGCAGCTGTTAATGAGTCCGCGCCGATTTCTGGGTTTGAAGTTAACTATTCCGAAGAAGAACAAGTTGATGCAGATAGCGCGATGTTACGTTTCGTGCAGACATTGGAAGAATATAATCCAGTAGATACGAATATTGAGGACGATGAGTCTATCTTGCTCGAATCAGTTAATGATGCCGTGACCAACCATGGTACAGCAGGGGATCATGGGTCGTTGCCATCCCGGGAAGCCACGGTTCAGAAGGACGGTGATTCCGAGACGATGCCGGAGCTGCGCGTACGTCGAGATCGAGCGACTGAATTGAGCCGCCAGTGGAAGGGGAAGAAGCGGGTCAAGATTCTGCAACTGATTGCCATAGTCGCAATCATCAGTTTGTCTGTGTTCGGTTGGTACCTGACACGCCAACCTCAACTGGTGATCCAATGGGCTCCGGAAAATCGTCCAGGCGTGATGGTGATCTTGAACAACCAGGTGCTGGAAGGCATTCCTAGCACGAATCCGTTACGCATTAATGTTCAACGGGGTACGAATTCCCTGGAGATCAGGCGTCGTGGCTTTCAATGGATTGAGAAGCGGATCGAGGTGGGCAAGGGGGAACGCGTGAAGGTGACGTTGGAATGGGTTCCTATCGATTTTCCTGGCGCTGGTGACATGCAGGCACCAGATTCAACGCAACCTCCGGCGCCCGCTGAACCCCCACCGGGGACCTAGATGACAGGTGTCTGTCGAGAATCGACGGTTGCCGGTTTATGTTAGCGAACGGGGCTGCCCTTGCTATCAAGCCGACCAGGCCGGCCCGTGTGGGTATTCAAACTCGTCCAGCGAAGCTTCTTTCATGGAAATACTGTAACCCGGGGTCGCTGGTGGCATGTATCGTCCATCCTTCATCACGACCGGATGATAAAAATGTTCATGCAGGTGATCCACGTATTCAACCAGGCGATTCTCGAAAGATCCTGAAACGCAAATATAGTCAAACATCGCGAAGTGCTGAACGTATTCGCAGAGCCCGACACCACCTGCATGAGGACAGACCGGGATGCCGAATTTCTCGGCCATCAGGATGACGGCTAGAACCTCATTGACTCCGCCCATGCGGCAGCTATCAATCTGGCAAAAACTGATGGCATTGGCCTGCATCAACTGCTTGAAAATAATCCGGTTCTGACAGGCTTCACCCGTGGCGACACCAATCGGCTCGATGGCCCGGGCAATGGCCGCATGTCCCAGGACATCGTCGGGACTGGTTGGTTCCTCGATCCACCAGGGTTGGAATTCGGCCAGTTGCTGCATGTACTGGATGGCCTCGTTGACGTCCCACACCTGGTTGGCATCAAGCATGACTTTTCGGTCCCAACCGATTTCTTCGCGGATGACTCGTAGACGACGAACATCATCCTCCACGCTTTGGCCTACCTTGACCTTGAAATGAGACCATCCCTTTTGCAGGGATGACTGGCATAGAGCGCGTAACTTTTCGTCTGAATAGCCCAGCCATCCGGCAGATGTCGTGTAAGCAGGATATCCAATGTCCTGTAGTTCGGCCTCTCGCTCACCACGTGAAGCCTGGCGAGCTGTCAGCAGTTCGATGGCCTCTTCAGGAGTCAAGGCGTCCGTGATGTAACGGAAATCGATACAGCCGACCAGTTGCTCCGGGCTCATATCCGAAAGTAATTTCCAGAGTGGTTTCTGTTCCATCTTGGCAAACAGATCCCAAACGGCATTCACGACGGCCGCCGTAGCCATGTGGATCACGCCCTTGTCAGGTCCCACCCAACGTAACTGACTGTCTCCGGTGATCTCTCGCCAAAAACCGGCCATGTCGGCTGCGATCGACTCCATGGTTTTCCCCTCGACAAAGGGAACCAGCGCCTCCACGGCCCTGGCACACAGTTCATTACCCCGGCCGATCGTGAAGGTCAGTCCATGGCCTGCCAGTTCACCATCGGTTTCCAGGGTCACGTAGACAGCCGAGTAATCCGGATCGGGATTCATGGCATCGGAGCCATCCAGGTCCCTTGATGTCGGAAAGCGGATGTCCCTGATGGTGACCCCGGTGATCGTCAACGGCATGATGTTTTCCTTTGAGAAATCTGTATTTTAGACTAAACCTGAGTCGATCCCCTGTTGTCGAGCGTTGGCTGGTCGCCGATAACTTAATCAAAGTTATCGGTTTCCGTGTCATCCGGGGATCGTGAAGGTTTCATGATACGCGGAAACGCGAATTGGAGAAGATAGGGGGGGCGAAAAGCAGATGACAAAAGATCTTGATCTGAAGCAATTTCACACCGTGCAGCTGGTCCCCGTGACTCCTTTTGACAAGGAAGGCCAGGTGAACCCGGAGGCCACGCGACAGCTCTACGAGCGACTGGGCAAGGCGGGTATTCGTGTTTTTATCCCATGTGCTGGAAGTGCAGAATTTCACGCCTTGCAGGCTGATGAAATTGTCAGCGTGATTCAAATTGCTCGCGAAGTGCTCGGCACAGAAGCCAGGATCGTGGCTCCTGTTGGCTTTCGAGCTGAGCTTGCCGTGGAACTGGGTAACCGTGCCTGCCAAGCGGGAGCTGATGCCGTCCTGGTGATGCCGCTGGCTTTTCCCTACCTGTCCGATGCAGGAGCAGAAGACTATTACCGCTGCCTGCTGGATGAAATGGAATGCCCCGTATTTATCTATAAGAAGGGGCCGATCCCAAGTGATGATCTGCTCCTGCGACTGGCGGAACATCCCAACCTGGTGGGAGTCAAGTACGCAGTGAATGACCTGGATGCCTTTAACCAGATCGTGGCTGCAGACGAAGGCCGCATTGACTGGTACTGTGGTTCGGCAGAACGTTTTGCTCCCTTTTTTGCGCTTGCAGGTTCGCGTGGTTTTACCAGTGGTGCCGGAAATATTTGCCCTGGATTAGCACTTGGTTTACAGGCTGCCCTGGAGGCCCGGGACTGGACCGAAGCAATGCGGCTACAACACCTGATGCTGCCGATCGAAAACTACCGAGATCGCCAGGGAAGTTCGTTTCATGTTTCCCTGCTGAAGTACGCGGTTACGTGTACGGGAATCGAGTGTGGACATCCCCGGGCTCCTCAGCGCCAGCTGACACCGAAAGAAGAAGATGAAATCCGCGCATTGGTAGAGACCGCGAGGGCGGCTGAAGAGGAATACCTGCAATCAGCCAAAGCGTGACCCGTTCCGACGCTCAGGTATTCTCGGAATTCCTTTCCAGGTAGATAATTGGCCAGGGGCTGTAGGTAGCCAACTGTGCTGCGTGCCGGCGTGTAGGAACAAACAGGAAACCAGCCTCAGGTGGCAACTTCTCGAGGGAAAGGGTACCTGGGTAACGCCATTCTTCTTCGATGGACCAGTCCCAGCGGGGAGCTCTTGATGACGCGTTACCAAAACGATGTTGAAAGAAAGGTCGCTGGTTTTTTGTCAGGTGCTTCCAGTCATAGTCGTTACCATAGATTACCGGTTGGGCACCACGTCGTTCCAACCAGCGCCGTTGAAGACAGATTCCGTAGGGTTCAAAATCCCAGCGGCCTCGATGAGGCCGGTAAGTGCGCAGCGAGTCCCAGCGAATTAGCGGACTGGCTGTGAAGGAGACGACCTGGTAACGGCCCCTGATCGAGCTGTTGGTGCCGATCAATTGTTGTTGCCGGACAATTCGATGTAGGCTCATGAGCGCAGAACGGTGTCGGTCGGGTTGCTGAAGGATCAAGGTGTCAAGCCAGCGATCGTGGTCTTGATCAGGCCACGGACCATCCTGGCGACGTGTCCAGTGAGAAAGGTATTCCCAGGGAGAATGCAGCAGCGTTGTTTCATGAATGTGACAGATGTTCGGCGTTGTACGCTGCTGGGGTTTGGGCGCGATATCGGTCGCATGGCAGTGGGAACGGATCATCGTAACTGGTGCAGTAAGGTTACTGGAAGATTCAAGTCCTGGCCTGGGTTGGGTGAGAATGCTGTTGGGTGGCGACCAGGGGCAGGTTAAACGTTCTGTGACCAGGTTGTGAAGAACTCCACGGGAACGCAGTTGGCAGATCCAAACCTCGCTGCTGCCGGAAACAAGAGTACGATCACGGGCGGGTGTATTTTCAAGCTTGTTGAATTGATGGGGAAATTCCACGAATTGCATTCGTGGACTAATGATGGCTGTCCAAGATGAGGAAGTTGGTATCCTGGAACAACTATTCCAAACCAGCTTTCCCCAGTAACGCCAGCGAGATGAATCAATGATCCTCGTTTGCAGGCAAGGCAACTTGAATAATGCCGCAGCGCGAGTGACGTAGGGGGCTGCTGCTGTTGCAGTGACGGTCAGCAATACCTGTTTCTCTGGATCAAGTTGGTGACAATAGTGACGTAGGGTTTGAAACCAGCTTGGCTTTTCATCCAGTTTTCGTCCCAGCCGTGAACTGGCAATGCCTACCAGTTGCCCGTCAGGAAGTCTGCCCGGTGACCAGCACAGTCTCCATCCGAGCCATTGCTGAAAACCTTTTCCGAAATAGCTGCCCGCATCCAACAGTAATCGAGCTCCGCGCGACATGGATTGTTCTAATGGCTTGAGGCGCGTGTCGGAATTATTCTTGCTCGAGCGAGCGTCATGCTGCCTGGATGTGGCTTGCCATTGCTGTACGAGTAACGGTAGTAAGTCGATCCGACGAAACCCAGGACCAATGAGTCCATTGAGTCGATCCATGAAAGAAACCGGTTGCACAGGTAGAAGGCGTGCAGATTTCAGGCAATGCGTGATGGTTGGAACAAGATTGTTCATGGAGACAGGAATGCTTGATGGATAGGGATATAGAAAAGGAAATAGACCTTTCCCGTTATCCCCGGTCTCCATGAACATGGTAAAGGCGATACCATGCCCGTCCCGATTGTAGGGTACCGGCAATGTTTCCAGGGGGCCTTGCGAAGAAAAAACTTCATGCAGTGACAGGCTTATGTCACTCAGGATGCGCCGGGCAACCATTCTCGCATCCACATTTCCAGGAAGAGGACAGCCCATAGGCGTTGGCTGTGGTCCCGTTGGCTGCTTTCATGTTGTTGAACGAGTTCCTGGATCGCTTCCGGTTGGAAGAACTCGTGGCAGCGTGCCTGGGGGTCGAGCAGGACATCGTGTGTCAACGGTTTTAATTCATTGCGAAACCAGTGATCCAAGGGTACACCGAATCCCATTTTTTTCCGATTCCAGATTTGCTCGGGTAACTGGTCAGCAAAGGCCTTTTGCAGCAAGACCTTGGATTTCTTAATTCCTAGTTTCATCTTGATAGGCAGGGAGGCTGCGAATTCAACTAGGCGGTAATCCAGGAATGGTTGCCGGCATTCGAGTGAATGAGCCATGGTGGCGATGTCGACCTTGGTCATCAAGTCGCAGGGCAGGTAGGTCGCAAGGTCGGTAAGAGAAATAGCGGTAATGGCGTCTCGACGTTCGTATTGTTGCCAGGCCGACTGCAGGAACCATCCGGAGTCAGCATCTCGAAGTTGTTGATAGAAGTTGTCGTTGTAGAGTGACAATCGCTGGGAGTCGCCGAAAATCGAAATCCATTCCAGGTATCGATTGATCGGGGATTCATGGAGGGGTTCAGCAAAGCGTTTCCAGCGTCTCGCGTAGGATTTGTAGCGGTTGGAGCCAGGTAAATTTTGCCAGAATTTTGCACCAGCCAAACGCTTGACGGGTTGCATGCGGTCAAACCAACCGGCAAGGCGGACCGCTTGGTAACGCGGGTAGCCGGCAAACAGTTCGTCGCCTCCGTCTCCGGAAAGTGCCACGGTAACATGCTGCCGTGTTTGTTGGGCAACATACCAGGTGGGGATCGCAGAGCTGTCTGCGAAAGGTTCATCATAGTGCCAGGCGAGCTGGGGCAGGATTTCGACAGCATCCGGTTCCACCTGGAACTCGTGATGATCGGTGCCGAGATGGGCAGCCACCTGGCGTGCATAGTTGGTTTCATCGTATTCCCGTACTGGGAACCCGATAGAGAATGTCTTAACGGGATTCGATGATTCCTGTTGCATCAGGGCCACGATCAGGGAGCTGTCGACTCCACCGGAAAGGAAAGCTCCCAGTGGTACATCACTTTGCATCCTCATGCGGACGGAGTCGCGTAACAGGTCAACGGTTCGTTGCTGGGCTTCCGCTGGATCCCAGGAGGCTTCACGTTGACCAGCGAGTTGCCAGTAGGGATGGACCTGCAACTGGTCATCCTCATAGACGGCATAATGCCCGGGCGGTAATTTCGAGATGCCTTCGAAAATGGAATGGGGATGAGGAATGTACTGGTAGGTCAGGTAGAGATCGATGGCGTGTGGATTAATCGTTCGAGGAGTTCCCGGTACTTCCAGGATTCCCTTGAGTTCACTGGCAAAAGTTAATCGTCCGTTTTGCTGACGATAAAAAAGTGGTTTCTGACCGAATCGATCTCGTGCCAGGATGAGTTTTCGCTGTCGTTGGTCCCAGATGGCCAGGGAAAACATTCCATTGAGTTGCTGGAAACAATCCGTACCTTCTTCCTCGTATAGGTGTACGATCGTTTCGGTATCGCTTTCCGTACGGAATTCGTGGCCCAGCCGTTTCAGGCGATTGCGCAGTTCCAGGAAGTTATAGATTTCTCCATTGAAGATTACCTGGATAGAACCGTCCTCGTTGCCCAGTGGCTGGTTCCCCGTTTGTAGGTCAATGATAGCCAGTCGACGAAAACCCAGGGCTACGCCCGGTTCCGATCCACTTGAAGGTTCCAGCTGCATATCCTGGAGATAGGTTCCATGATCGTCGGGCCCGCGGTGACGCAGCGAGGCGATCATCTTCGCCAGCACGTCCTGGCCGATGGCCAGCTCGGGTCGAGTCCAGACGCTTCCAGCAATGCCGCACATAGATCCGGTCAGCCATCAAGAGAGAAATGATTTCAACGAAGCTGGTCAGGCGAGGGAGTGACCCAAGGAGGTCCTCTGCCGGTCCGGCTCATTGGCGATGAAAACGAACAATTACTACGTAAAAAGTGGTCCTGGGGGTCATTTGTATTTTGCTTCCCCCGGTCCTCATGGTGGAGCGTTCATAAATCACGCCTGCAATCGTTTCAGATTGCTGATGATCGAGCAAGATCATTTGAAATCAGCTGTCTGGACCCGAAACATCAGGCCAGGTGAATTCAGCGGTTCACACGAGAAAGTGTCTGGCCAATAGGTAGCGTTTGATAAATCTCGTGATGCCCGTGGACCATCTGGTCGATCGTGAAATGGTGTTCCACGTGCTGTCGTGCCTGTTTTCCCAGTTGTCGAGCCAGGGAGGTGTCATCGAGAATTTTCCAGATGGCACGTGCCAGTGAACCGCAGTCACCGTGGGGCGTCAGCAGTCCATGTTCGCGTGGTGTGACCAGTTCACAATTACCAGGACAATCGGTGGCTGCCACCGGTAACGAGGCTGCCATGGCATGAAGGATTCCCGTTGAGTGGCCCAGGTGACGCGTTGTTGATACATAACAATCGATTCCAGCGAGCCACCGGGCAGAGTGATCGGCTTCATCGATCCAGTGTACGTGGTCCTGGATCTCCACCTGGCGGGCGAATTTCTGCAAGCGCTGGTGTTGAGAACCGTGGCCATTCATGACCAGGTGGATATCATCGGTTGCTACCTTGAGCACGGCAGTGATCCAGATGAGATCCTGAACCTGTTTCCATGAT